>Ga0164242_10006564_pt1 | contig 12788 bp, 9 predicted proteins | sample OricomgcompostMG_FD_108783 | JGI IMG/M metagenome (GOLD analysis project Ga0164242, IMG submission 108783) | Miracle-Growth compost microbial communities from Emeryville, California, USA - Original compost - Miracle growth compost (MG) ... | reverse complement strand
CCGATGTCGGCGCCGACCTCGCGGACCTTCGCCTGCAGGTCGACGAGGTTGGCCGGGTCGATCGGGTTGGCCTCGTGGTTGGGGAACGTGCCGTCGAGCTCGTAGAACATCGCCGTGACGTCGGCGTCGATGCGCCCGAGCACGGCGGGCGCGGTGAGCCCGGCCATCCCGTTCCCGGCGTCGACGACGACCCGCAGTCGCCGTCCGCGGACCGGAGCGAGCTCGAGGAGATAGTCGGCGTAGTCGTCGAGAAGGTCGTCCTCCGCCACGCTGCCGGGCGCCTCGGCGACGAGATCCTCGCCCGAGGCGACCCGGTCGCGGATGTCTGCGAGACCGGTCTCCATCCCGATCGGCGCAGCACCGGCACGGCACATCTTGATGCCGTTGTACTGCGCCGGATTGTGGCTCGCGGTGAACATCACCCCGGGCATGTCCAGGCGGCCGGACGCGAAGTAGAGCCCGTCGGTCGAGCACAGTCCGATCGCGGTCACGTCGGCGCCCGCCCGGGTGGCGCCACGCGCGAACGCGGTCGCGAGCCCCGGGGATGACGGCCGCATGTCGTGGCCGACCACGATCGCGCCGGCACCGGTCACCGCGACGAACGCGTTGCCGATCGACTCGGCCAGATCTTCGTCGAGCTGCTCGGGCACGAGGCCACGGACGTCGTACGCCTTGAACAGCGCCTGCAGGTTCTGCGGTGCGGTGGTGGACATGACCCGGAGAGTAGCCGGGTGCCGGGCGCCGTCAGTCGTCGGAGGTGAGCACGCGCAGGTGGCCGCGGCGCTTCACCTCACGGCCGGTCTCCTGACCCCACGGGTCGGCGATCGGCTCGGGAGCTCGCGGCGCGGCCGCCTCGCGGACCGCATCGGCAAGCGCGAGCAGGTCGTCGTTGGACGGGCCCGTGTCGACCTCGCGGGCCAACCGGACGACCTCCCAGCCGCGGGGGGCGCTGAGCCGCTCGCTGTGCTCCTCGCAGAGGTCGTACGCGTGCGGCTCGGCGAAGGTCGCGAGCGGGCCGAGCACCGCGGTCTGGTCGGCATAGACATAGGTCAGCGTCGTGACCGCCGAGCGGCCGCACGCGGTGCGTGAGCACCGGCGCAGGGAGGTGCCACGCGCGGGGTGCGCAGGATTGACGGGCACGGTCACGAGCAGACCGTACCGCCCGGAGCCGCGTACAGCGTTTAGGCTCGCTGACGTGCCCCTCCAGTCCCCACCGCCGCGGCGGTCCCGTGACCGCCGGGGTCGCGGCCTGCGCGGGCCCGCGCTCGCCTCGGTGCCCGCCAACCGCACCCGAGCCGAACGGTTCGACGCGCTCGCGCTCGGCGTGATGGAGGAGTTGTGGGAGCGCTTCCCCGACGAACTCGCCGCCATCCAGCTCGCGGTGGAGGAGGTGCCCCTCCTCCCGGACACGTGGAGCGCCGAGACCGTCCCGCTGTCGAGCTACGTCCCCGCGCGGGGGGCCGAGCCCGGGCGCGTGGTGGTGTTGCGCCGGCCGATCGAGCGCCGCGCCGCGACCCGAGCGGATCTCGAGGATCTGCTCCTCACCGTGCTCGTCGAACAGGTCGCCGACGTCCTGGGGCTGCGTCCCGAGGACGTACACCCGGACTACGAGGGCTGAAGCCCGTTCACCAACCCGGTCGCACAAGGGGCACCCGCGCCTCGCTGCCCGTCGGCGAAAGCGGCAACACCGCGAGGTCGTGTTTCGTGTCTTCGCCGAGGAGCATCGCGCCGGAGACGGTGGTGCCGCGGATCCATACGGACGCTGCGCGGGCGGGCAGCGGAACCAGCGCGGTGGCTGAGGCCCGCACGTCGACCGTGCGGCGGCTGAGCTCCTTGCCGGACGTCGAGTAGGCGGTCACCACCGCGGAGCTCGACGGCTTCGACCCGACCAGGACCAGGCTCGCCGCGCCCTTGTGCGCAGGGACTCCGACCACCGACGAACCCGCGAGGGGCACCACCATCGGGAGGTAGGCGGCATCCGTGTCGCGGCGGATCCGCACGGTCGCGCCGACCGGGACCTGGCTGTCCAGCCGGATCGCCCGCGGCTGGGCCTTGAGCATCCCGGCGAGGGAGATGTGGTGCACCGACTGGGGCGGCACCCGTACGGCAGCATGCGATGTCGGGGCGAACGCGCCGTCGGACCCGAGCAGCGAGAGCCTGACGACCGCCTCGGTCGCGGACGGGTTCGCCACCAGCACACTCGCCCGCACGTCGCGTGCCGGGAGGCCGGCGATGGTGACCCGGCGCCGGGCGAGCGACTGCTCGGTGACCCAGTCGCGGACCGGTTTGCCGACGAAGCCCGCGGACCAGGTGTCAGCGACGGACGCGGTCACCAGGCCCCGCGAGGCGACGACTCGCACGGCGAGATCCCCGACGGCGGGCGCCACCTTGCGCAGGTCGAACCGGGTCACGGTGCCACTGCTGATCCGGACGTCCCGCAGCCCGGGAGCCTTGACGGCGCCGTGCGGTCCGAACACCTCGATGTCGACGATCGCATCGCCCTTGCGCGGGTCCGCGAGGGTGAGCTCGGAGTGGTGGGTCCCGCTCCCCCCGACGCCGACGAACCACCAGGTGGCACGCGGCGACGGGCACGATCCGGCGGCGTACCAGCGCTTCGCCCGCGCGGTCCGCACCGCGAACGCACGCGCGGCGACGGCGGCGTCGGCATGCACGTGGACCGGAGTCCGTGACAGCGAGCGCAGTGCGCGAGCGGGCGCGGCGTCATCGACCGTGAGACCCGCGGTCGTGTCCGTTCCGGCGACACCGGTGGTCGCGGTCGCCCCCGGCAGGCCCCCGGCGCAGCTGAAGTCGCGAGCGACCGGGGTGGTGCGCGTGGAGCCGTCGATGCGATCCGCGCTCGGCGCGTGGGTGGTGCCCGCCCAGGCGAACGCGCCGGCGAGCGCGACCACGGCCGTTGCCGCGGCGACCGCGGTGGTGCGCGATCCTGCGGCCGGCGCCGCGCTCGGCTGGGAACGGGTCGCCACGCGACGCCCCGGTGCTCGACGGCTCATGACTCCGCCCCCTTCGCGTGCGCGCGGGCGTGCTGGCTCAGCCCGGTGAGCCGGCTCGGCCGACTCGGCGCGGCCATGACCAGCACCGCAAGCAGCACGAGCAGTTGCAGGAGCACGAGCACCGGTCGCGTCAGGTCCCCACGGTGGTCGAGGCCGTCGACGTTGACCGAGGCGACGACCTGCCACGCCCGGGTGCGCGGACGCGGCGCGCTCGCCGACTCGAAGCCGGACGCGGCATCGAACGCTCCCGCGACGACCGAACTCACCGGTGCGGGTGCGTAGACGTAGGCGATGCCACGATCGGCGAGCGTCTTCGCCGCGACGGTGCCGTTGGGCGCGAACACCGCGCCCAGCGCCCGCGTGACCGCGTCGTCCGGAGCACTCACCGCGAGCAGCCCCGCGTCGCCCAGACGCTCGGTCGTGCCACGCACGACGCGATACCCGACCACGTCACGGTCCGTGCCGGCGCCTCCCTCGACGACCAGTGTGGCGCCGGTGCGGCCGCCTGCACCGAGTTCGGTGAGGTACGCCGGCAGGCTCACCGGATCGGCGCGCCGCAACGGTCCGCCGGCCCCATGGCCCAGCCACCAGGCCGCCCCACCGACGGGCGCGGCCACCGCGGCGATGAGCGCCAACGCCGCGACCGGCTGTCGCCAGCCGAAGCTCAACCCGGAGAAGGATCCGGAGAGGCCGTGGGCCGCGATCGCGATCGCGGTGACGAAGCACCCGGACACGACGACGAGGAATGCGCCCGGCCACACCCGGACCGGGTCGACGAGACCGGGCAGGTCGATCGAGACCCGGGCGAGCACGGCGACGCAGAGGGCACAGAACGCGGCCAGCACCCACGCCTTCGTCACCACGACCCGGGTCTGCGGTCGCGCGAACGCGAGGAACGCGGCAGCAGCGAGGCCGATGGTCAGCCACCAGGGCGCGGTGCCTGGTCCGCCCGCGCTTCCGGCGAGCAGGTGCAGGACGTCACCGGGGTCGGTCCGGATGTCGGCGCGGCCGGCCTCCACCAGCAGCGCCTGCGGATGGCTGCCGAGCACCGGGAGCCATGACAGGCTCATCAGCGCCGGCACGGCCACCATCAGCACTCGCTCACCGACACCGACCGGACGATCCACCAGCCAGGGCAGCACGATCGCGACGAAGAGCAACGCCACGATCAGCGCAGGCGCGAATGCCAGCATGATCCCGAGCCCGAGAATCGTGCGCCACAGCGCACGGCGGCGCCGGTCCGTCGAGCCGCCGGAGAGCGCCAACGCGGACGTGGCGACCCAGGGCAGGAGCACCGCGACCGCCACCGACCCGAGCCGCCCCTGGCCGACGGAGCCGGTCATCACCGGCAGGATCGCGTAGGTCGCCGCGGCCCAGGCCGGTGTCCACCGACCGGGGCAGAGCCGGCGGAAGAAGCGGACCGCGCCGAGGTAGCACAACGGCGCCGTCATCAAGAACAGCAACCAGACCACGGCCCCCGGATTCCCGAGCAGCAGCGTCGCGACGACGGCGAGGGGAAACGTGTACGGCGGCCCGGCGACCGCGGTCCCCTGACCGACCCAGTGCCAGCGATCGGCCCACAGTCCCCACCAGTGGCCGACCCCATCAGGCGCGGCGAGCAGCGCGCCGCCCTCGAGCGGCGCACCGGTCAGCATCCCCCGCCCGGCGACGACGGCCACGACGAACACCGCGACGAGACCCCAGGCGGAGGGGCTGCGGACCAGGCGCTCGAGAAGTGGCCCGTGCTGGACCGAGCCGGCTCGCCGCCGGGCGAGCGAGTCCTGGCCGACGTGGTAGACGGCGCGGATCACGTCGATCACGAAGTCGAGCCCGTGCCGCCACGGCATCCAGAACGGTGCCAACAGCGGCGCGACCGCGGAGTCGGGGACGACCGCCGCCGACCGGCGTGCCTTCCGCGCCCTGCGCATCCGCCCGGCGTGCCCGTAGACGTAGGCGAGCGCGGAGAGTTCGGCACGCGCCTCCCGCGGGGCGCGGACCAGGAGGTATCCGAGCGCGCGCAGCAGCCCTCCGAGGAACAGCCGCACGAGACGGACCGGGTGCGCACGGGCGGATCCGTTGGCGAGCACGGTGAACATCGCCGCGACCCGTTCGTCGCGCTGCGGACGCACCGCCAGCGCGGCGTCGCGCTGACCACGATGCGCTGCCTCCGCATGGAACATCACCGCGGTCGGTACGATCCGGACGACGTGTCCGGCACTGGCCACCCGCCAGCCGAAGTCGAGATCGTTGCCGAACAACGGCAGCTCGTCGGCGAACCCGAACCGTTCGAGCACGTCGCGGCGAACGAGCATGCCGGCGGTGTTCACCGCGAGCACCGCGGTGTACTCGTCGTGCTGTCCCTGGTCGTACTCCCCCGTCTCCAGGCCGGTCTCGCGCCGACCGGTGCCGGTGAGCGTCACGCCGACCTCGAGCAACCTCTTGAGCGAGGGCCACTCCCGCTGTTTGGGACCGACCGCGACGAGCTCGCGCTCATCCTCGGCGACCAGCTCGGCCAACCGTTCGAAGCAGTGCGGCGCCGGCGCGGAGTCGTCGTGCAGCAGCCAGATCCACTCGCCGTCGCCCTCGGCGGGCATGGCCGCCAACCCCGCCCGGACGGCGGCACCGTACGACGCGTCGACGGGCGCCTCGACCAGCCGGACGTCGGCCCCCATCGAGCGCAGGCCGTCGACGGCGATCGCCGCGGACCCATCCCTCGAACCGGTGTCGACCACGACCCACCGGGGCGGGCTCTGCGTGCCGGCACGCAGTGCGTCCACGACGCGGGGCAGCCAGCGCGATCCGTTGTGACAGACGAGCAGGCCGGCGCTGGGGGGAAGACTCGTCACGACCGACCAGCCTAATGACTAGGTCGACCCCTCAGAAACCGGCGGTCAGACCGCCCTTTTCTTGAGCTTGCGGCGCTCGCGCTCGGAGAGCCCGCCCCAGATGCCGAAGCGTTCGTCGTTGTGCAACGCGTACTCGAGGCATTCGCCACGTACGTCGCAGGTCAGACAGACACGTTTGGCCTCGCGGGTGGAGCCGCCCTTCTCGGGGAAGAACGCCTCCGGGTCGGTCTGCGCGCACAAGGCCCGCTCCTGCCACCCGAACTCGTCGCCGTCGCCTTCAAGCAGATAGAGCTCTCGCACAACAACGTCCCTTCGACCCAGAAACACGTTGGTGTGATTACATGCCTGCAATCCCGCAAAGTCAAGCCCGGATCTGCTATACCCCGGGCGTCGCGACACACTGACCCCGTGCCTTCCTCACCGACACCGCAACCGTCCGGCTCGCAAACCCCCCTCCCCGCGCGGGTCACCGTCCTCTCGGGGGGCGTCGGCGGCGCCCGGTTCGTCCAGGGGATCCTGCGCCACATCGAGCGGACCGGCGCCTCGACCCAGGTGACGGTGATCGCCAACACCGGCGACGACATCTGGCTGCATGGGCTCAAGGTCTGCCCGGATCTCGACACCGTGATGTACACCCTGGGCGGAGGCATCGACCCCGAGCGCGGCTGGGGCCGCACCGACGAGAGTTGGCGCGCGCTCGAGGAGCTCAAGGCGTACGGCGTCGAGCCGACCTGGTTCGGTCTCGGCGACCGCGACCTCGCCACCCACCTCGTCCGGACCCAGATGATCGAGGCCGGTTACGCGTTGTCCCAGGTCACCGAGGCGCTGTGCGTACGCTGGCTGGCTCCCGCCCTCGGCGAGGGGGTGCGCCTGCTGCCGATGTCCGATGATCGGGTCGAGACCCACGTGGTCATCGACGACCCGGACGACGGCGAACGTAAGGCGGTGCACTTCCAGGAGTACTGGATCCGCCACCAGGCGAGCGTGCCGGCGCATGCGGTGGTCCCGATCGGTGCAGGCGATGCCGCGCCCGCACCAGGTGTCCTCGAGGCGATCAACGACGCTGACCTGGTCGTGCTGCCGCCGTCGAACCCGGTCGTGTCGATCGGCACGATCCTGGCCGTGCCGGGCGTCCGCGACGCGCTCGTCAGCACGGCGGCGCCCGTGGTCGGCGTCTCCGGGATCATCGGCAGCGACCACGTGCGCGGGATGGCCCGGCAACTGCTCGGGGTCATCGGCGTCGACGTGTCGGCCGCTGCGGTCGCCCTGCACTACGGCGCGCGTTCGGCGGGCGGCATCCTGGACGGCTGGCTCGTCGACACCTCGGACGCGGCAGCGGTCGAGACCGTCACCACGGCCGGCATCGCGTGTGCCGCGGTGCCGTTGCTGATGACCGACCACGATGCGACCGCCGACATGGTCGCGGCCGCGCTGGACCTGATCACGCCCCGATGACCGATCTGGAACTCTTCGCCCCGGCGTCGGTCGGCGAGGTGGTCGCCGGCACCGACCTGGCCGCGCTGGCGCTCGACCACCTCGACCTGCTCGACGGCGACATCGTGGTGATCACGAGCAAGATCGTGAGCAAGGCCGAGGGCCGGGTGCGTGCGGCCGGCCCGGCCGGCCGGGATGAGGCGATCACCGAGGAGACCGTGCGCGTGGTCGCGGCCCGCGGGCCCGTCCGGATCGTCGAGAACCGGCTCGGCCTGACGATGGCGGCCGCGGGCGTCGATGCCTCCAACCTGCCCGTGGGCACGATCGCGACCCTGCCGACGGACCCCGACGCCACCGCGCGAGCGGTCCGTACGGCGATCGCCGATCGCGCCGGGGTCGATGTCGCCGTCGTCGTCTCCGACACCGCCGGCCGTGCGTGGCGGCTCGGCCAGACCGACATCGCCATCGGCTTAGCCGGGCTCGCGCCGCTGGAGAGCTTCGCCGGCGCGCAGGACACGTACGGAAACGACCTCGCGGTCACCGAGCCCGCGATCGCGGACGAACTCGCCGGCGCCGCCGAGCTGGCGAGCGGCAAGCTCGGCGCGCGACCGCTGGTCCGGATCCGCGGCCTCGCCGAGCGGATCCTTCCGGTCGGCGAGCACGGCCCCGGCGCGCAGGCGATCATCCGTCCGCGTGAGCTCGACCTCTTCTCCCTCGGCACCCGCGAGGCCGTGGTCGCGGCCGTGGTCGGTGACCGCGAGGCGTTCGGAGCGCCCGCGGGGGCCGACGAGATGCTCGCCCTGCTGGACCGGCTCGGCCTGACCTGGTCGCGCGTGTCGGCCCACCTGCTCGTGGACACCCCCGACGCCGCGGTCGCCGAGCGATGCGCGATTGCCGTGCACGCGTACGGCTGGCAGGCCGACCCCGGCGTGCCGCACACTCGGATCCGGCCGCAGTGAGGGACTCCCTCAGGTCAGGTGTTCTCGCCCGGACTCCTGCAACGCGGCGACGATGCGTTTGACGTCCTGGGCGTGCGCGCGGTCGGTGACGAGCACGGCGTCGCCGGTGTCGACCACCACGACGTCGTCGAGTCCGACGACAGCGATGTGTCGGTCGTTCGGCACGACCAGACCCGAGCCCTCGTGGGTGACGACGAGGTCCCGGCGGCCGAGCACCCTGACCGCCGCCTCGCCGGGCAGGAGGTCGGCGAGAGAGGCGAAGTCACCGACGTCGTCCCACCCGAACGACCCGGGCACGGTGGCCACGAGTCCGCGCGCCGCCGCGGGCTCGGCGACGGCGTGATCGATCGCGATCTTCGTCAGGGAGGGCCAGATCGCGTCGAGGCGGGTGCGGTCGGCGGCGATGTCGCGCAACCCACGGGCGAGCTCGGGGTGTTCGCGGGCCAGTTCGTCGAGAAGGAGGCCGGCGGGCGCGACGAACATGCCTCCGTTCCAGCGATACTCCCCCGACGCGACGTACGCGGCAGCGACCTCCGCATCCGGCTTCTCGGTGAACGACGAGACCGCCCGGGCCGTCGGGAATCCGTCGAGCCGGTCGCCCTGGCGCAGGTAGCCGAATCCCGTCGACGGGTGGGTGGGCTCGATGCCGATGGTGACGATGCGGCCGGTCGCGGCCACGGCCGCCGCCTCGGTCAGGCAGGCGCGGAACGTCTCGGCCTCGCCGATCACATGATCGGCCGCGAACGAGCCGAGGATCGCGTCGGGGTCCTCGACCTCGAGGATCGCGGCGGCGAGGCCGATCGCGGCCATCGAGTCGCGGGCCGACGGCTCCGCCAGGACACGCTCTGCGGGCATGTCCGGGAGCTGCGCGACGACCGCGTCGCGGTGCCGGGCGCCGGTGACGACGACGACCCGGTCCCCCACCAGCGGCGCGAGCCGATCGACGGTCTGCTGCAGGAGCGTGCGCCCGCTGCCGGTCAGGTCGAGCAGGAACTTCGGCGCAGCCGCCCGCGAGAGCGGCCACAGCCTGGTGCCGGCGCCCCCCGCGGGCACGACGGCCCACAATCGCTCGACGGCCGGCGTCGGACCACTCACGGACTCATCCACCGGCTCATCATGACAGCGGCGGGCGAGCGCGCTGGAGGGAGGCTTTAGGCTGTGGCGGTGCCGCTCACCGAGACCTCGTTCGCCGACCTGCTCGGCGCACAACTCGCCCGTGACCCCGGCAGGCCGCTCGTCACCTCCTACGACGAGGCCGGTGGCTCCCGCATCGAGTTGTCGGTGCGGACGTACGCGAACTGGGTCGACAAGACCGCCAACCTGCTGACCGACGAATACCTCCTCGGCGCCGGGGACGTGATCCGCGTCGAGCTGCCGCCGCACTGGCTCGGCACGGTGTTCCTCGGCGCCGCGCACACCGCCGGGGTCGCCGTGACGACCGACCCCGCAACCGCCGCACACCTCGTCGTCCGCGGGCCGGACCGACTCGAGCAGGAGGCTCCCGATGTCCCCGTCGTGGCCTGTTCGCTGACCCCTTTCGCGACGCCGTTCGAGCGGCCGCTGCCCGAGGGCGTCGACGACTTCGGCACGCTGTGGCCCGGCCAACCCGACGGGTTCCTCGGCGCACGCGTCGAACCGACGACGACCGGGTGCCGCCACGGCGGCACCAGCCACTCGCAGGCCGAGCTGCTCGACATCGCCCGGCAGACGGCGGCGGGCTGGCAGGGCGATCGGCTGATCACCGACGTCGACCCGCTCACCGAGTGCGGCTCCGCCACCTTCTTGCCGGCGCTGTCGTGCGGAGGCTCGATGGTGTTGATCACCAACGCCGAGGACGACCAGTGGCCCGCCCGCCACGAGGGCGAACGGGCCACCGATCTGCTGCGATCGGCCGAGTTGCTCTAACCGCCGATGCGGTACTTCCCCAAGCCGCGGGCGACGAACAGGCGGTGGCCGAAGCCGGTCGCCTTCCCCCGGACCAACCACAGCGTGCCGTGCGCGCGATCGCGTGCCAGCACATCCGGACGGCCGTCGCCGTCCACGTCTCCGACGCCGACGACGGCGTCATAGTCCGACAGCGTCGTGCCGGTCGCGCTGCGGAACTTCGCGGCGACCGCGCTGCCTGCGTACGGCACGAACGCGCCCGCGCCCGACCTCACGGCGGAGGCGGGGAACAGCCCGGGTCGCCAGCGTGCGCCGCCGACCGTGTTGAACGTACGCACCGACGCCGGCAGCCGGCGGGCCCGGTGGAACCCGTGGTCGCCGTTCCCGCGGAACACCACCATGACGCCCGATGCGTTGCGGCCGACCAGGTCGGGCAGGTGGTCCCCGGTGATGTCGCCGACTGCGGTCAGGCCGGTGATCGTCCGCCAGCCCGAGGCCATCGTGATGGCCCCGGCGAACCGCCCGCCGCCGAGCCCGCGGTGCAGGACGAGCACGTTCCCGGACTGCTCGCGCGTGATCACGTCCGCGCGGCCGTCGCGGTCCCAGTCGCCGACGCTGAGCAGCTGGCTGCTGCCGGTGATGCGTAGGCCGGCGGAGAGCTTTGCCCGTACGTTGACGCGTCCGTTGTTCCGGCGCACGACGAGGTGACCGTGCGCGTTGACGCCGACGACGTCGGGCTGTGCGGTCCCGCCCATGTCGATCCCGGCGAGGGACTGCCATGCCCCGAATCCGCCGAACGGGCCGAGCGCGCCGCGGAACCTGCCGGCGCCGTCGCCGAGCATCACCGTCACCTGTCCGGTCAGACGGTCGCGCACCCACAGGTCGCCGATCCGGTCCCCGGACATGTCGCCGCCACCGATGATGCCGTTGTAGGCGGTCATGGCCCGTCCTCGTACCGGGTTCGCGAGGACGGTCGGACTCAGCGAGTCGATGCGGAACATCACCCGATCGGCCGTCACACCGACGAGATCGGGGTGCCCGTCCCGGTCGAGGTCTCCAGCAACGACGGTGCGCGTGTAGGGCCACACCGCGGCGAGCACGATAGGCGGGGCGAACCGATTGTTCCGCCGGCCCGTGAACAACAACAGATCGCGGTGCGCGCCGAGCGCGAGCACATCGGTGCGGCCGTCGCGGTTCCAGTCGCCGGCGGGGATCACCGACCGCGCCTTGCGCAGCCGCATCCAGGAGGGTACGGGGACGGGGTCGACCCGGCCGCCGCGCAGGCCACGATGCAACTGCCAGCCCGGGTCGCCCGGTCGCTTGGTGAGCACATCCCCGCGACCGTCACCGGTGACGTCGCCGACGGCGGTCACGGTCTGGCCGCGCCACGAGCCCTTGCTCCGCAGGGCAGGGCGGAACCCGGTGATGGCACCGAGGCTCAGCACGGACAGCCGGCCCTTCTGTCCCTGCAGCACGAGGTCGGGGTTGGCAGTGCCGACGATGTTGCGCGCGCGGGCGAAGCTCATCTCGGCCGGCTGGGCCTTCGCGGCGAGCGGTGTGTGGTTGGGGTTGTATCCACCGGTCGGCGCCGGGGTCGGCGCTGAGACCTGTCCCCCGTTCTGGATCTTCGCCGCCTTCCGGCGGATCGTGGGGATCTTGGCGTAGAGGTATTTGCCCGGGCAGGCCGTCTGTCCGACGTCGCGATGCCCGTTGATCGCGTGCAGTTTCCTCCCGTGGACCTTGAGTCCGGTCGCATCCGCCTTGATGCCGTACATCGAAAGCTTCCACGCGAACAACCGGGCGAACGCGTCGATCACCGCCTTGGGCGGCTCGGCGATGTCGAAGTTCCCGATCGCCGACATCGCGAACGCGACATCGTTGTATCCCAGCGTGTGCGCGCCGACGACCGCCTTGTTGACCCCGCCGTACCTTCCCTCCCAGATCCGGCCGAAGCGGTCGACGAGGAAGTTGTAACCGATGTCGCGCCAGCCGCGGGAGATGACGTGGTAGGCGTAGATACCGCGGATCATCGCGGGGACGTCGTCGCGGGAGTAGTTGTTCTTGTTGACCGTGTGGTGCACGAAGCCCGTCTTGATGGTGCCGTAGTCGGGCAGGCCCTTCTCGCGGAGCTTCTCGTTCGCGCCCCACTGGGCCCGGGAGAAGATCTTCGGCTTGGGGGCGACCGCCATCGCGGCCAGACGCAGGCCCCCCGGCCTCGCGGTGCGGGCCGCTCTCGCAGTGCTGGTGGGCTCGATGGCCGGCGCCTGCGGCTGCAGCGTCGTCGCGCCCGGGTCGATGAGCGAGAACTGCAGTCCCGCGGGCACGCGTCCGCTCGCGGTGGCGACGCGCAGCTGCACCTTCTCGACGTGGCCGATCGCGAGCGGATCGGACCCCGGACGGTCCGTCGAGCTGGCCTCCTCCGCGCCGCCCGGACCGTGGTCGTCGTGGTACTGCAGCCGCTGCCATGCCGACCACGTGCCCGCGTCGAGGGTGCGCACCTGCATGAGGATCGCGGACTCGGCCACGTGCACACCGTGGTCCCAGACGACCCCGACCGTCGCGTACCCGCCCACGGACTCCGGCGCGCTCGTGATCGCCACCGTCAGGCCGTGGACCTCGGCGGGCGCTGCCGCCCGGGACAGCCCGCGCGCGGG
>Ga0164242_10006563_pt1 | contig 12790 bp, 8 predicted proteins | sample OricomgcompostMG_FD_108783 | JGI IMG/M metagenome (GOLD analysis project Ga0164242, IMG submission 108783) | Miracle-Growth compost microbial communities from Emeryville, California, USA - Original compost - Miracle growth compost (MG) ... | reverse complement strand
TGTCGTCGAGGCCGGCGAGGACCGGATGCCGGGTGCCGGCAGGCTCGGGCGCCGAGGTGTCGCTGGGGCCGTCGAACCGGGCCCGCAGTTCCGGAGTCAGGCGCAGGTAGCTGTGCCGCGCGTGGGTCTCGATGTTGAAGTCAGCCAGGCTCCGGGCACCGAACGACTCTCCGGTCAGGTGCACGCCGAACAGATCGGCAAGCCCGGAGTCGGATCTGGGGCTGCCGTCACCGTCCTGCAGCGCCACCGGCCCGGAGATGATCACCGATCCGCCCTGGTCGACGAATCGTCGGACGGCAGCCACCTGATCATCCGACAGCACTTCGATATTCGGCAGCACGATGACCCTGACGCGGCCGGAGGCGGCGGCGAGATCATCGGCGTGCACCGGCAGGTAGCCGAGGCCCGCCGCGTTCACCGCCCGGACCACGCCCTTGTACGGGTCGAGGGTCCGTTCGGCGGCACTGTCGCGGCCGGCGAAGTCGTTGTTCTCCTGGGACCAGACGATGCCGACGTCGGCGACCGGCGTCCTGGCGGTGAGGATGTCGGAGTTGTCCCGGTGCCAGCCGAAGAGCGGCGCGGCCGTCCGGTACTGGCGACGGTCGTCGTGCCGGGAACCGATGTGGTGCCACCACGGCTGGATCCCGCCCGCGAAGCCCGCCGTCGCCCACAGCCGGACCTCTGCCACAGGCATCGCCGCAACCCGGAACGCCGGCACACCGAGCTGGTACTGCGGTGTGCTCTCGGGGATCAGCTTGTCCCAGCCGAGCAGCTCGTGCAGCCGCTTGCCGGCCTCGGTGTTCTGCTCGAAACCGTCCACCTGGTTGCGGTGCTGGTGGTCGAGCATGATCAACTCCGACCGCGACAGGATCTGCCGGAGGTCGATGGAGCGTTCCGAATTCCGCAGCACCTCGCCGCTGATCATCCCGAACCAGAGGCAGTCGGGGCCGCCGGCCTCGGTGGTGACCCTGTTGTTGAGTTCCCACAGATCGGTACGCCGCTGGTAGCTCCACCTGATCCAGGCCCGGTACTCCGCAGCATCCCAATCATGATCACGAGGCAGCTCGAAGCCGGTGGCGCTGCGGAACAGCTCGGCGCAATAGCTGCAGTAGCAGATGGACGTCCGAGGGAGTCCGGCCCAACTGTTGTCGGCAAATCCGTCCGGATGGCTGCGTTCGATGATCTCCCTGAGGACCTCGGGAAGGTATTCCCGGTAGTAGGGAGAGTTGATGCAGGTCACCCACTTGTCGGCGACCGTGATCGGTTCGCCGTCGATGTCGCGGCAGATCCACTCCGGATGCGCTTCGTAGAAGTCCTCGGCGACCCGGTTGGAGTCCATTCTCGCCACGACAGCCAGTCCTTCGTCTCGCGCCGAGGCGACGATCTCGCCGTACAGATCGCGATCACCCAGCGCCACGGCGCGATGATGCAGTTCGAATCGCGACGGGTAGTAGGCGACGATCCCGCCGGCGTTGATGATCGCGCCCTGGACCGCGGTCTCGCGCCAGTGCTTGCGCCACCAGGCGTCGTCGTACCGCTCGGGATCGATCTCGGTGAGATTGGTCTGGGCCCACCGCAGGGTCTTGCGATACCACGGCTCGGTGGCTGTCATGAATGGGTTCCCTTCCTGGAGTTTCTGTGGACGGTGCTGGTGGTTGGCGACTACCGCAGCCCACTGGCGGCGATGCCCTGGACGAAATACCTCTGTGCGAGGAGGAACACCACGATGACGGGCAGGATGCTGATCGCCGAGGCGGCCATCAGCAGGGTCGTCGTGGAGAAGTACTGACCCGAGAACTGTGCCAGCGCCAGCGGCAGGGTCGCCAGGTTGGTCGAGTTGATGAAGATCAACGGTCCGAAGAGATCATTCCAAGACTCGATGAAGGTGAAGACGGCGACGGCCGCGATCGCCGGCCGGATCTGCGGCAGCAGGATGCGCCAGTAGATCCCGAAGATGCTGACGCCGTCGATCTTGGCGGCGTCGTCGAGTTCGCGCGGCAGCCCCATGAACGCCTGTCTCAACAGGAAGGTCCCGAACACCGGTGTCATCACACGCGGCACCCACAGCGGCAGCTGGGTGTCGACCCAGCCGATCCGCTGGAAGATGATGTACTGCGGGATCAGCAGGACGATGCCGGGGATGATCGCCGTCGCCAGCACGAGGAAGAAGGCGACGTCGCGACCCGCGAATTCGAGCCGGGCGAAGGCGTACGCCGCGATCGAGGAGATCACCAGCACGCCCACGACATTGATCACCGCGAGCTGGACCGAATTCCACAGGAAGGGACTGATCGCTCGGAAGGCCTGCGCGTAGTTGCTCCACAGGAAGTGTTGCGGGATCAACGAAAGCGTGTGGGCGCTGAGATCGGTCTCGCTCTTCAACGAGGTCGCCAGCATCCACAGCAGCGGGGTGGCGAAGGCGATGGCCAGGACCAACATGAAGATCCATCGGGCGCCATAAGCGATGAACCGGGCGGCGTGAGCGTCGGCCGCGGTCGCCGTCTGGATCGCCTTGGGCGGGGCAAGTTGCGCTTCGGAGGACATGGAACTAGCTCTCTTCAGTTGGGACTAGTCGTTGTAGAAGACCCAGCGGCGCTGCAGCCGCAACTGGGCGAAGGTCACCAGGCCGATGATGAAGAACAGGACCCAGGCCATCGCGGATGCGAATCCGAGGTCACCGAAGGTGAAGCCGTTCTGATACAGGTAGTAGATGTAGACGGTGGTGGCGGTGCCGGGTCCGCCCTTGGTCATCACGAAGATCAGAGCGAACACCTGGAACGAGGAGATGATCTGGGTGATCAGCACGAAGAAGATCTGCGGTGTGAGCAGCGGCAGGGTGATCCGCAGGAACCGGTTCCAGGAGCTGGCGCCGTCGACCTTCGCGGCTTCGTGCAGGGACTCCGGAATGTTCTGCAGTCCGGCCAGGAAGATCACCATCGGATAGCCGATGGCCTGCCAGGCCGACACCAGGATGACCGCGGGCATCGCCCAGTGGACATCGGTCAGCCAGGACGGTCCGCTGATGCCGATCTTGGCCAGTAGCTGGTTCAGCACACCGCTGGGGGTGAACAGCTGACTCCAGACCAGGCCGATCGCCACGATACTGGTCACGTACGGAGTGAAGTACGCGGTCCGGAAGACGGCGTTGGAGACCTTGCCCCGGCCGTTGCAGAGGACGGCCAGCAGCAGCGCGCCGATGATCGTCAGCGGAATCACGCCGACGGTGAATTCGATGGTGTTGAGCAGCGTGCCCCAATACTGCGGATCCTTGGTGAACATCCGCACGTAGTTGCCCAGCCCGAGGAACTTCGGAGTCGTGATGCCGTCCCAGTTGGTGAAGGACGTGTAGATCGAGACCACGACCGGGATCCCTTGGAACGCAAGGATTCCCAGGATCAGCGGACCGATGAAGAGCCACCCGTACAAGGTCATCCGTCGGCGTGCCCGCCGAGCGCTGGCCCGTCGCACCGGGGCTGTGGACGGGCCGGGCGCGTTGACGGGCAGCTCTGACATCTCGGACATCGTCGTCACCATGGCGATCAACCAGCCGCGAGTGCCTGCTCGACCTGTGCCCGGATGCCGCCGAGTGCCTTGGCCGCCGTGAGGTCGCCGGTGTAGACCCGTTGCAGCTGGGGGCGGAAGAGGCTGACCGCAGCCGAACCGGCGGTGGTGAAGTTGACGATCTTGTTGTGATCGGCACCCGAGCTGAGCAGGTCGATGTGGGCGGGATACTTGCCGGGACTCTTGAGGGATTGAGCAGCCTGCTTGTTCACCGGAACCGAGACGCCCGCCTCAGCAATGAACTTGCCGCCCTCCGGTCCGATGGCGAAATTCAGGTAGTCCCACGCTGCGTCCGGATTCTTGCCCTTCTCCGGAATGATGTAGAGCACGACGCTTCCCTGCTGGTATTGGTGCACCTTCGCCGGGATGGGCGCCAGGTCCCACTCGAAGTCCTTGACGTTCTCGGTGTAGTAGGCGATGTCGGACGACGTCGCCAACATCATCGCCAGCTTGCCGGCGACGAACATCCGCTCCACGGCCTGGTCGGGCGTGACATCGCCCCACTTCGGCTGCACGTGGTGCTTGTTGGTCAGGTCCGCGACCCACTGGATCGCCTCGACACCCTTGGGGTCGGCGAGGGTGAACTTCTTGCCATCCGGGGAGTAGGTTCCTTCGCCGCCGTTGTTGCGGGACCAGATCTCCTCGTAGCCGGTGTCGGAGTAGACCGCGGCACCGTACTGATCGGTGCCCTTGGTCAGCGCCTTCGCAGCGCTCAGGAAGTCGTCCCAGGTCCAGTGGTCGGCGACCCAGTCGGTCGGCGGCAGTGGGACGCCCTCCTTCTGGAACATCGTCTTGTTGTAATAGATCACCCGCACCTGCTGGGCGACGACCAACCCGCGCTGTCCGCTGGGTAGGTCCGACCAGGTGAAGATCGGGAAGAAGTCGTCCTTGTTCAGTCCCGACTTCTGGAAGTACGGAGCGAGGTCCTTGCTCAGCTTCTTGCCGGAGATCTCCCCCAGGAAGTCGTCGTTGAGCCGCATGACGTCAGGCGGAGAACCGCCGGCCAACAGGGTCCGGAAGCGGGTCTGGTAGTCGTCGAAGCTGACACTGGCCTGGGCCTGGAGCTTCTTACCGGACTTCTTGGACCAGGCGTCGGCGATCGCGCCCTTGAGCAGGTCGCCGACGCCGTCCTCCCAGGAGGCGCTGGTGACGATGTTGCTGCTGCCACCGGCTGCGGCGCCGGCGCTGCCCGTGCCCTTGGCGCAGGAGCTGAGCGCGAGTGCAGCGGCGCCGAGTCCTGACGTGGTCAGCAGGGTGCGGCGGGACATCGTTGAGCTACCGCGAGTCATCGGCCAATCTCCGATCTCTGAGGAGCGATCCGTGGCTCTGGTGAAGCAGAAGGCCGTTCGACACCACCACGCGGGCAGTGGCTTGCCCGCGCCAGGTGGGTCGTCGTCGAGCCACTGGACCTGATGGATCTAGCTGTGCGGTTGTCGAAGCGTCGGGAGTGAATCTCCGCTATGCGGTATTTCGACTCCACCACATGGAATCTGCGTGCCAGCGTAAGGCAGGAGCAGACCCCGGTCAATGGGGGTGACGAAGATCCCGGTCGGGCATCGCCACCAGGTGCTGTGCGGATCCGGCGTCGAGACTGGCGTGGGACTGGCGTTGAGACTGGCGTTGAGTGCGTGCGCACGGCCGTTCGATGATGTAGGTGTCGAGAGGATCGATGGGCCGGGGTCCGGTCCCCGGGCTTGACCGATCTGCGCGTATGCTTTACCTTGAATTCCGGTGAGCGGAGTACGGATTCCGCAAAGTGGAATTGTCACCTGGGATAAGCCCTGGCACCGGCATCGCTGTCGCCGGGCTGCGTCGTCGAAGGGATGGTCATGTCGGACACGGAGCGGGTCCAGGTCGCGGGCTTGTCGGTGGCAGCCGGCTTGTACCGGTTCGTCGAGGATGTCGCTCTGCCGGACTCCGGGCTGGAGTCCGGCACCTTCTGGTCGGGCGTGGCATCGATGTTCGCCGACCTCACGCCGCGGATCCAGCAGTTGCTCGCTCACCGGGACGAGTTGCAGACCAAGATCGACGACTACCACCGTGCGGCCCCCGGTCCGGTGGACGAGGACAAGTATCTGGACTTCCTGACCGACATCGGCTACCTCAGCGACGACGTCGCAGACGTGCAGGTCAGCACCGAGAACGTCGACGCCGAGATCGCCGACCAGGCGGGACCGCAGTTGGTCGTACCCCTGCTCAACAAGCGGTACGCGGCCAACGCGGTCAACGCCCGCTGGGGTTCGCTGTACGACGCCCTGTACGGCACCGACGCGATCGACCAGTCCGGTGACCAGGCGCCCGGTGCGGACTACAACCCGGTCCGCGGTGCCGCCGTGGTCGATCGCGTACGGGACTTCCTCGACTCGGTCGCGCCGCTGGCCGACGGCAGCCACCGGGACGCGACGAGCTATGCGAGCTCCGGTGGCCGGCTCGCCGTCGGGCAGGCTGATGGCGGGACCGTCGGACTGGCGGATCCGGCCCAGTTCGTCGGATACCGCGGCGACCCGGCGTCCCCGGAAGCCGTGATCCTGGTCCACAACCGGCTGCACCTGGAGATCCTGATCGACCGCCAGGCGCCGATCGGGCGTGACGACCCGGCCGGCATCAAGGACGTGCTGATCGAATCGGCTGTGACGACGATCATGGACCTCGAGGACTCGATCGCGGCCGTCGACACCGAGGACAAGGTGCTCGGCTACAGCAACTGGCTGGAGCTGATGGCCGGCACGCTCTCGGCCGAGGTCACCAAGGCCGGCCGGACCTTCACCCGCCGGATGAATCCCGACCGCGGCTACACCGCTCCCGACGGCTCCCCGGCGACGCTGCGTGGTCGTTCGCTGCTCTTCGTCCGCCACGTCGGGCACCACATGAGCACCGACGCGATCCTGGACAGCGACGGCAACCAGGTGCCCGAGGGCATCCTGGATGCGATCATGACCGGCCTCGGTTCGCTCCGTGATCTGCAGAATCGCACCGAGCTGTACCGTTCTTCCGGGGTCCCCGCGGCGTTGTCGGGCGGAGGAGCGGAGCGGGGGAGGCCGGGAACGTCGTGGGGTGGTAATTCGGCGACAGGCTCGATGTATGTGGTCAAGCCGAAGATGCACGGGCCCGACGAGGTCGCGCTGACCGCCGACATCTTCGCTCGCGTTGAGGAACTGCTCGGTCTGGCGCCGCTGACGATCAAGCTCGGGATCATGGACGAGGAGCGCCGGACCTCGGCCAATCTCGCCGCATCCCTGGTCCCGGCCCGGGATCGGATCGTCTTCATCAACACCGGTTTCCTCGACCGGACCGGCGATGAGATCCACACCGCGATGTACGCCGGCCCGGTGGTCCGCAAGGCCGAGATGAAGAGCCAGCCGTGGATCACGGCGTACGAGGACCGCAACGTCGACATCGGCATCCGCGCCGGACTTCCCGGCCGTGCCCAGATCGGCAAGGGCATGTGGGCGATGCCGGATCTGATGGCCGACATGCTCGAGCAGAAGGTCCAGCAGCCGCTGGCCGGCGCGACCACTGCCTGGGTCCCGTCTCCGACCGCCGCCACCCTGCACGCGCTGCACTACCACCAGGTCGATGTCTTCGCCCGGCAGCAGGAACTGGCATCGCGGCCTCCGACCGACCGGCGGGAGCTGCTCCGGATCCCGTTGGCGACCCGCGACTACACCGCCGCGGAACGGCAGGCCGAGATCGACAACAACATCCAGGGCGTGCTCGGTTACGTCGTCCGCTGGGTCGATCAGGGGATCGGCTGTTCGAAGGTTCCTGACATCGACGACGTGGCCCTGATGGAGGACCGTGCCACCTGCCGGATCTCCTCCCAGCATGTCGCCAACTGGCTGCTGCACGGCATCGTCGGCCAGGACCAGGTCGAGGAGACACTGCGCCGGATGGCGGTGAAGGTCGACGAGCAGAATGCCGGCGATCCCGACTATCGACCGATGGCACCGGGCTACGACGGCGAGGCGTTCCTGGCGGCCCGGGCGTTGATCATGGAAGGCACCGCCCAGCCGAGCGGCTACACCGAGCCGATCCTGCACCGCTACCGCCGGCAGGTCAAGGACACGTTGATCACTGGACCCGTGAGGAGCGCTTCGTGAGCAGATTCGGCCTGGCAACTGCCCGCACCATCATCGCGGCGGCACTGGAGGCCGCGCACGCCGAGGGGCTGAAGCCGATGGCCGTCATCGTGCTCGATGCGGGTGGCCATCTGATCGCCGCCGAACGCGAGGACGGTGCCTCGAACAAGCGCTTCGAGATCGCCCGTGCAAAGGCGTACGGAGCCATCTCCCTCGGGATGGGGTCGCGGGCTCTGATGAACCGGGCTGAACAGCAGGCGTACTTCATCTCCGGCGCCACCTCGGCAATCGGCGGTGCGCTGGTCGCCGTTCCCGGCGGAGTCCTGGTCCTCGACGACGGCGCGGTCGTCGGTGCCGTCGGAGCGTCCGGTGACACGTCGGACAATGACGAGAAGATTGTGATCGCGGGAATCACCGCCGCGGGTCTGACCGCCCAGCCCGACTGAGAACCCCGACGCATCAGGCAATTCGAAAGGTCACGCAGTGCCGCATCCGACCTCCGATCTCGCGCACAGCGGGACGGGCAGCGATCAGCCGGTCCCCGTCACCGGCGGACACGTCGCGGGCGGACACGTCGCCGGAGGTCTCGCCGCGGCCAGGAACGCTTTCGTGGCGGCGTTCCCGTCCGAGCAACTCGTCACCGATCCGGTCGGGCTGAAGGCGTACGAATGCGACGGTCTCACCGCCTTCCGGATGCGGCCGGCGCTGGTCGTGCTGGCCCAATCGACCGAAGACGTCGCCAGGGCTGTCGGGATCTGCGCCCGGTACGGCGTCAGCTTCGTCCCACGCGGGGCGGGCACCGGTCTGTCCGGTGGAGCGCTGCCCGGTCCGGACAGCGTCGTGATCAGCACCGCCCGGATGCGCAAGGTGCTGGCGATCGACGCCGACAACCGGCGGATGACCGTCCAACCCGGGATGGCCAACAGCGCGGTGTCGGCGGCGGCGGAGCCGTACGGCCTGTACTTCGCTCCGGATCCGTCCAGCCAGATCGTCTGCAGTGTCGGCGGCAATGTCGCGGAGAACAGCGGCGGTGCGCACTGCCTGAAGTACGGATTCACCACCAACCACATCCACGCGGTCACGGTCGTCACGCCGACGGGCGAGATCGTCCAGCTGGGCGGCAATTCCGCCGACCCCATCGGACCTGATCTACTGGCGGTGTTCATCGGTTCGGAGGGCACGCTCGGCATCGTCACTGAGATCACCGTCAAGCTGCTGGTCCGCCCGGTCGCGGTCCGGACCCTGGTCGCCGACTTCGCGACAGCCGAGCAGGCTGCCGATGCGGTCAGCGGCCTGGTGTCGCACGGAGTCATCCCGGCCGCGGTCGAGATGCTTGATCAACTCGCCATCTCGGCCGTGGAGACGGCAACCCATGCCGGTTACAACCGGGACGCCGGAGCTGCTTTGGTGATCGAGGTCGACGGCTTCGACGCGGTGGTCGGCGAGGAGTTCGAGATCGCCGAACGGCTCTGCCGGGACAATCACGCCACCACCATCCGGATCGCCCAGACCCCGCACGAACGCGACCTGATCTGGAAGGGCCGCAAATCCGCCTTCGCTGCCATGGGCAGGATCAGTCCCGCCTACCTCGTGCAGGATGGAGTCATCCCCCGCACCCGGCTCGCCGAGGTGCTGACCCGCATCGCCGAGCTGGGCAAGGCCGCCGAGCTCCGGGTGGCCAACGTCTTCCACGCCGGGGACGGGAATCTGCATCCGCTGGTGCTCTTCGATTCCGACGACGCCGAGGAGACCGAGCGCGCCGAACAACTCTCCACCGCGATCGCCGAACTCTGCGTCGCCTTCGGCGGTGCGCTCAGCGGCGAACACGGCATCGGCGCGGACAAGGCCTGCTCGATGCCGACGATGTTCTCCGACGACGATCTCGACACCATGCAACGCGTCCGTAGCGCCTTCAACCCCGACGGTCTGGCCAACCCGGACAAGATCTTCCCGACGCCCCGACTGTGCGGCGAGAAGTCCGGCAAATACCGGCCGCACCCGCTGGAGTCGACCGGCCTGATCGGACGCGGCTGATGGCAGCCGGGGAGGCGGTCGCCGCCGTCGATGATCAGCACAGCCCGGCCGATGTCCAGGCCGCGGCCGCGTTGCTGCGCGAGACGGCCGCCGACCGGGCCACGGTGCTGATCACCGGCGCGGGCAGCAAGCTGGGTTGGGGCGGCCCCGTCATCGGTCCGGATCTGGAGATCAACACCAGGCACCTCGACCAGCTCATCGACTACCGGCCGGGCGACATGACCGTTGCCGTCCAGGCCGGCATGCCGCTGGAGGCCCTGCAGCCGATCCTCGCCGAGCACGGACAGTGGCTGGCCATCGACCCGCCGACCCAGACCGCCGGCGCAACGATCGGCGGTCTGCTCGTCTCCGGTGATGCCGGTCCGCGCCGACTCCGGCACGGCACGCTCCGCGACCTCTCGATCGGCTGCACCCTGGTCCTGGCCGATGGCACGATCGCCCGCGCCGGCGGTCACGTGATCAAGAACGTCGCCGGCTACGACCTGACCAAACTGATGCACGGCTCCCTGGGCACACTGGCACTGGTCGCCGAGGTGGTGCTCCGGCTCAATCCGCTCCCGGCCGCAGGCCGGACGATCACCTGCACGCTGGATGCGACCGGCGCGACCCGTGCGACCGCCGCGGTGATCGGCTCCGGTGTCGAGCCGAGCGCCATCGAATGGTCGGGATCGCCTTCCAGCACGGGAATTCTGCTGGTCCGCCTTGACGGCACCGCCCGGACGATCGAGGCATTGAGTAACCATGCCGTACGGGCCTTGCGTGACTCCGGCGCCCACGATCCGGAGGTCCTGTCAGAAGGCCCTTCGACAAGCTCAGGGATCTCGATCCCTGAGCCTGGCGACTCGATCCCTGAGCCTGTCGAAGGGCAACCCCACCCCGCGATCATCCGCCTCGGGACGCTTCCCGACCAGCTCCCGATGATCACCGACAAGATCAACACGCTGGCCGACCGGCACCAGGTCGAGGTTTGGATGATCAGCAGCACCGGCCTCGGGCTGCACACGGCTCGGCTGTCCGGGCCGGTCCGGGGTCAGGCGGCGCTGATCGACGAGCTCGGAGCCGTCGTCCAACAGCTGGGCGGCAGCCTTGCGTTGCGCGACCGGGATCCGGAGCTGGATCGCGTACGGGGCACCTCGGCCCCGATGCCGGAGCCTCCGCCGGCCACCGCGCTGCAGCGCGCTGTCAAAGATCGTTTCGATCCTGATCATCGACTCGCCCCCGGCCGGTTCGCGCCCTGGTTCTGAGCTGAGCAAACCGATCATGCCCATGTCATCACGCTTATGTCTTGGAGGGACCAGCGATGACCCAACCGTCCGATGCCTTCGTCAGCGCGTCGATCCTGGACCACCCCGGCCGCATCTTCGATGATCATCATCCGCCGGAGGACGAGTTGATCTCCGACTGCGTGCACTGCGGATTCTGCTTGTCGTCGTGCCCCACCTATCAGCTCTGGGGCAACGAGGTGGACTCGCCGCGCGGTCGGATCTATCTGATGAAGGCCGGCAACGAGGGCACGGTCGAGCTCGATGACGCATTCGTGCAGTCCTTCGACAACTGCCTGGGCTGTCTGGCCTGCACGACCGCCTGTCCCAGCGGCGTGCAATACGACAAGTTGATCACCGAGGTCCGGCCGCAGATCGAGCGACACCATCGGCGCCGGCTGGGTGACCGGATCTGGCGGGCGATGATCTTCGCGCTGTTCCCGCATCCCGAGCGACTCCGAGTGGCGGCCGTGGCCGGGGCGGTCTACCAGCGCACTCTGCGGCCGGTGCTCGTACGATCCGGCGCGCTGGGGCGGCTGCCGAAGAAGCTGCAGGCGATGGAGGCGCTGTTGCCGCCGGTACGCGTCGGCGATGTCGTTGCCCGGCTGCCGGAACGGACGGCGGCCGCCGGACCCGTACGCCGCCGGGTCGGGATTGTCACCGGGTGCGCTCAGCAGGTCTTCTTCCACGACGTCAACCAGGCGACCGTCCGGGTGCTGGCGGCCGAAGGCTGTGAGGTCTTCGCGCCGACCCATCAGGGCTGCTGTGGCGCACTGTCCGAACATGTCGGGCGCGAGGACGCGGCGCTCGATCAGGCCCGGAGGTTGATCGACGAATTCGAGCCGCTCGACCTCGACGCGATCGTCACCAACGTGGCCGGTTGCGGAGCCAACATCAAGGAGTACGGCCACCTGCTCCGCGACGATCCGGTCTACGCCGAACGCGCTGCGGCCTTTTCGGCGAAATGCCGGGACATCTCCGAGGTCCTGGACGAGCTCGGTCCGGTTGCCGACCGACATCCGATCAATGCCCGGGTCGCCTACCACGATGCCTGTCATCTGGCCCACGGGCAGCAGGTCCGCAGCCAGCCACGGGCCGCGCTGCGGACCATCCCGGGACTGGAGGTGTGCGACATCCCCGAATCGGAGATCTGCTGCGGATCGGCCGGGACCTACAACCTGACGAATCCGGAGCCGGCTGAGCAGCTCGGCAGGCGGAAGGTCGCCAACATCGTCACCACCGAGCCGGATCTGATCGCCACCGGCAATGCTGGCTGCCTGCTCCAGGTGCGCCGCTACCTCGCCGAACGCGATGACGCGGTCCCGCTCTACCACCCGATCCAGCTCATCGACTTCTCCATCCGCGGGGTGCAACCGCGGCTGGATCCACCGAGGAAGGTTGGTGCCCAATGAGTGCTGTCCCATCGGTGTCGAATTCGATCACGGTCCGTCTCGAGGTCCCGGCCGGTGGTTCGTCGGTGTCAGCGCTGACGGCCGCCGTCGAGCAGGCGGGTGGCAGCATCACCGCCCTCGACGTCACGGCCTCCGGCCACCAGCGGCTGCAGATCGACGTGACCGTCGCGGCGCGGGACACCGTCCACGCCGACGAGCTGGTCGCGGTCATGCGGGCCGTGCCTGGGGTCGCGATCGGCAAGGTCTCCGACCGGGTCTTCCTGGCTCATATCGGCGGCAAGATCGCGATGGACGGCAAGCGGCCGATCCGGAACCGTGATGATCTGTCGTTGATCTACACCCCCGGCGTCGCGCGGGTGTCGATGGCGTTGGCGGCGAATCCGGAGGATGCGCGGCGGTTGACGATCAAGCGGAACAGTGTTGCGGTGATCACCGACGGGTC
>Ga0164242_10006562_pt1 | contig 12794 bp, 15 predicted proteins | sample OricomgcompostMG_FD_108783 | JGI IMG/M metagenome (GOLD analysis project Ga0164242, IMG submission 108783) | Miracle-Growth compost microbial communities from Emeryville, California, USA - Original compost - Miracle growth compost (MG) ... | reverse complement strand
GGCAACCCGGCCAAGGCCGCCCAGCAGGCCAAGGCGGCGGCAGCTGCCGAGGAGGCCAAGCCGAAGGCGAACCCGTTCGCCCAGCCCGGCTCGCAGGGTGCTGACGGGGCTGACTTCGACTACGAGTCCGCTGCCGCGCAGCTCAACCTGCCGAAGGACTTCTCCAAGTTCCTCAAGTGAGGCGCGCGTGAGCACCGTGTTGGTGGTCGACGGCGCCAACGTCGTGGGCAGCCGCCCCGACGGCTGGTGGAAGGACCGCGCCGGCGCCGCCCGGCGACTGCACGAGCAGCTGCTGGTGGCCGACACGCCGTACGACGAGATCGTGCTGGTGCTCGAAGGCGCGGCCAAGGGCGGGGTGAAGGCTGGTCGGGACGGGCACATCCGCACCGTGCACGCGCCCAAGGACGGCGACAGCACCATCGTGGCCGAGACCAGGGCTGCCGCCCAGCGCGGTGCGCGGGTCACGATCGTCACGGCCGACCGGGTGCTGCAGGCCCGGGCCGGGGCATGGGGCCAGACCCTGACCCCGAGCTGGCTGCTCGCTCAGCTCTAGCCCGCCGCCGAGCGCGCTGAAGGCACCGGCGTACCCGAGATGGGGGAGCGCCCCCGGAATCCGTCGATGTTACGCGTCGGTCGCCGTTGACGTGATCTGGGCCACATCTTTACGTTAACGAATGCGCGCACGCGCAGCCCGGCGGAAGTCGCCGGCGCCATCTCGGGCCGGTGGCGTGCGCCCGTCGGGTGACCTTCTCGGGTTAGGAGTCATCTGTGCCGCACCACATCCCCGCTCCGGGCCGCCGCATCATGGTGGCCGGGGCAGCCGGCGTACTCGCGCTCGGCCTCCTCGCGACCGGCTCACCCGCCGGGGCGCAACAAGAGCCCTCGCACGCTCACCAGCAAAGTCACCGCCACGGCACGGGTCACCACGGCACGGGCCACCAGAGCAGGGGCCACCACGACAAGCGGCACCGCGACAGGGGCCACCACGGCAGGGGGCGCCACGGCCGGCCGCCCGCGTACGAGGACTCCAGGCTCCCGGTCCGGCAGCGGGTCACCGACCTGCTCTCCCGGATGACGCTGGCGGAGAAGATCGGCCAGATGACCCAGGCCGAGCGGGCCGACGTCACCGCCGACCCGTCCTTGGTGACCCAGTGGCACCTCGGCAGCGTGCTGTCGGGTGGCGGCTCGGTCCCCACCCCGAACACGCCGACCGCGTGGGCCGACATGGTCGACACGTTCCAGAAGGCAGCGCTGACGACCCGCCTCCACATCCCGATCCTGTATGGCATCGACGCCGTCCACGGCGACAACAACATGTACGGCGCCACCGTCTTCCCGCAGAACATCGGCATGGGCGCCACCCGTGACCCCAAGCTGGTGAAGAAGGAGGAGCACATCACCGCCGAGGAGACCCGCTCCTCGGGACCGCAGTGGGCGTTCGCGCCCTGCATCTGCGTGGCCCGTGACGACCGTTGGGGTCGCACCTACGAGTCCTTCGGTGAGAACCCCAAGCTGGTGGAGAAGATGGAGACGGCCATCGACGGCTTCCAGGGCAACTCGATCAAGGACCTGAGCCACCCCGACCGTGTCCTGTCCACCGCCAAGCACTTCGCCGGCGACGGCCTCACCTCCTACGACGCCTCGAAGGCCGGTACCGGTGCCTATCCCATCGACCAGGGCGTCGACCAGGTCAGCAGGGCGCAGTTCGCCAGGCTGGCGCTGGCGCCGTACGTCGACGCCGTCCGCAAGCACCACGTCGAGTCGGTGATGCCGTCGTACTCCAGCGTCGACTGGACCGAGGACGGGCTGGGCAACCCGATCAAGATGAGCGCGAACAAGGCGCTGATCACCGGGTGGCTGAAGCACCAGCAGCACTTCGACGGGCTGGTCATCTCCGACTGGCAGGCCATCCGACAGCTGCCGGGCACCTACAGCGACCAGGTCGCTGCGGGCGTCAACGCCGGCATCGACATGTTCATGGAGCCCTACTCCGGCAGCAGCACCGGAGCTCCGGAGTTCGAGGCGACGCTGACGTCGCTGGTCGACAGCGGTGCGGTCTCGATGAGCCGGATCGACGATGCCGTCTCCCGGATCCTCAAGGTGAAGTTCGAGCTCGGTCTCTTCGAGCACCCCTACACGAACCGGTCGCTGGCGAGGACGACCGGCGATGCGGCCCACCACGCCGTCGCGCGGCGCGCTGCCGCCGAGTCGCAGGTCCTGCTCAAGAACAGCGGCCGCACGCTGCCGCTCAAGCCGGGCCCGGCTCCGGTCTACGTCGCCGGCAGCAACGCCGACAGCATGGGCAACCAGGCCGGCGGCTGGACCCTGCAGTGGCAGGGCGACTCGGCCAACCAGATCCCGGGCACGACCATCCTCGACGGCATCGAGGCCGACGATCCGAACGCCTCGGTCACCTACAGCGAGGACGCCTCCGACCCGGTCCCGAGCAATGCGGCGGGCATCGTGGTCGTCGGTGAGACGCCGTACGCCGAGGGTGTCGGCGATGTCGGCGGCCCGGGCGGGCAGACGATGCGGCTCTCGTCGGCCGACACGGCCGCGATCCAGAAGGTCTGCTCGCAGGCGGCCAGCTGCACCGTGGTCGTCGTCTCGGGCCGGCCGCTGATCATCCCGCCGAGGCTGCTCGGCCAGATCGACTCGCTGGTCGCCGGCTGGCTGCCGGGCAGTGAGGGCGCCGGTGTCGCCGACGACCTCTTCGGGCTGCACCGCTACAGCGGCAAGCTGCCGGTCTCCTGGCCGCGGAGGCTCGACCAGGAGCCGATCAACATCGGAGATGCCAGCTACGACCCGCTGTTCCCCTACGGCTACGGCCTGCGGGACTGACGAATCACGACGGATGAGGCGGGTCGGCGCAGACTGTCGAGTCTGCGCCGACCCGTCGTACTACCGGGGTCTTCCACAGCCGTGGCGGGATGCATGGCGACCTGTCGGTGATCCGGCCTACGCTCACTGGCATCGACATGCCCGACGACGCAGACTGGAGGAGTGGGCACCGTGACCATCGACACCTGGGCTTCGCTGGCGGCGCTCCTCGCCGTGCTGCTCACCTTGGGTGGCCTGATCCTCACCCAGGGCCGCTCCTTGCGATCTGAGTTCAAGGGCGACATCGGTCGCCTGGAGGGGACGATCGCCGGACTGGACACGAAGATCGATGGGGTCCGCGACCAGCTGCGGGAGGAGCTGCACGGGGTCCGGGATGAGCTGAGAAGCGATATCGGCCGGCTCGATGATCGTGTTTACGCACTGGCCGTCGGCCTTCGCCCGCAGGTCGAGGAGGCTCAGTCCCGCCCCGCCTCGGGGCAGTAGCGCGTCGTGGGAGGCCGTACGCCCGCCGCGCTGGTGATCCTCGCCGTAGGTAATGTGCGGATATGACCGCGCTGCGCTTCCACGGACCGGTGCTGCCCGACGGCGAGGTGAAGGACGTCTACATCGTCGACGGCCGGATCACCTTCGAGTCCCAGCCCGGTGCGGAGACCGCCGTACAGGGCTGGATCGTGCCGGGCCTGGTCGACGCGCACTGCCACCTCGGGCTGGGGGAGGACGGCGCGATCAGCCCCGAGGAGACGGTGGAGACCGCCCTCCAGGACCGCGACGCCGGCGCGCTGCTGATCCGCGACTGCGGCTCCCCGATCGACACCACCTGGATCCAGCAGCGCGACGACCTGCCGCGGCTGATCCGGATGGGCCGCCACATCGCCCGCACACGCCGCTACATGAAGGGCTATGCCGACGAGGTCGAGCCGGCCGGGCTGGCCGAGGCGGTCGCCCGCGAGGCCGAGCGCGGCGACGGCTGGGTCAAGCTGGTCGGCGACTGGATCTCGCGCGAGCAGGGCGATCTGCTGCCGTCGTTCTCGGCCGACGACTTCGCCCAGGCGATCAAGGTGGCCCACGACCGCGGTGCGAAGGTGACCGCGCACTGCTTCGGCCGCGACGTCCTCCCGGCCCTGATCGAGCACGGCATCGACTGCATCGAGCACGGCACCGGCCTGAGCCCGGACCTGGTCGCCCTGGCCGCCGAGAAGGGCGTCGCGGTGGTGCCGACGGTGATGCAGACCGAGAAGTTCCCGATCTTCGCCGAACAGGCCGGCGCCAAGTTCCCGACGTACGCCGCCACCATGAGCGACCTCTATGCCCACCGGCGCGAGACGATCATGACCGCGTTCGAGGCCGGCGTCCCCCTGTACGCCGGCAGCGACGGCGGCGGTGACCGGCGGCACGGCAACCTTCCCGGGGAGATCCGCGCGATGGCGGAGATGGGACTGCCGGTCGAGTACGCCCTCGGCGCGGCGTCCTGGCGGGCCCGCGAATGGCTCGGCTTCCCCGGGATCGAGGAGGGTGCCTCGGCCGACTTCGTGGTCTACGACGCCGACCCGCTGACCGATCTTACGGTGCTGGCCCGGCCGACCGCGGTGGTGTTGCGCGGCGCTGTCGTCCGCGGCTGACCGCTCAGGCCGGCCGCCACTCGCGCACCTTGGCGGGGTCGGGCTCGTACTTCACCAGCGCGCAGTTGCGCTTCATGCACTCCTCGGCGAGCAGCTCGCCGGTCTGCCGGGAGAACACCTGGCGCCAGATCTCGTTGCGGCGGTAGACCTGGCCGGCCGGCGCCCGGAGGAACTCCTCGGCGCGCGCCTCCACCGAGTAGGAGTGGGTCATCGCCCCATCGGCGCGCAGCTCGCCCTTGAGGTGACGCTCGCCGACGCAGGTCCGAAGCTGGAACGTCGTGGCGGTGTCGTTGCGGACCACCAGGTCGACGTAGTTGTAGACGATCGAGCAGCCCACGCCCCACGGCAGCACCCGCTCGTGGTCGGGGAACGGGTCGAAGCTGTGCTCGCTGCGCTCCACGATCGTCAGCGGCGAGTGCAGGAACATCCAGTGCAGCAGGTTGGCCAGCTGGCAGATGCCCCCGCCCACACCGGCCAACGCCGTGCCGTTGGAGAGCCGCATGCCCTCGACGTACCCCTTGCGGCGGGTGCAGCTGCCCACCACCCGGTTGAAGCTGAACGTCTCGCCGGGACGGAGCAGCAGGCCATCGGTCCGGGCGCTGGCGAGCCGGAGGTTCGTCACCTTGTTGTGCTGCAGCTCCATCTGGGCGCCGTCGAGCTGGCGCAGCAGCAGCGAGCCGTGCTTCTTCACCCGGAAGGGGAGTGCCTCGGCCTCCCGGTCGCGGGCCCAGCGTGTGCCGCGGGCCGGGGCCGTCAGCCAGGCGACGTGGCGACGCGCCTGATGCACATGCACTGCCCACGGATAGAGCCACGGATAGCGCTGGGCGAGCCGCTGCCGGGTGGCCGGCACGGGTGCCGAAGCCATCATGGGAGACTGTGCGACGGTCATGCTCGGCACCCCCTCGGGTCACCCGGGCCCCATCCCGGACGACCTGGGCCTGACGATACGCCTGGATTTCTCCTGTGCGTCGGGCTCTGGCAAACTTGCTCGCTGAGTCCTGTGCGCTCGGGACCCTCTCACCCGGCGCCGCAGGTTTCATCGAGAGACCGGGACCGGTGTTCCCCACCTGGCGACGGCGTCTCACCCACTTACGAATTTCAAGGAGACACCACAACCGTGGCCGTCAAGATCCGTCTGAAGCGCCTGGGCAAGATCCGGGTCCCGCAGTACCGCATCGTCGTCGTCGACTCGCGCACCAAGCGCGACGGCCGCGTCATCGAGGAGATCGGTCAGTACCGGCCGAAGGAGGAGCCCTCCTTCATCCAGGTGACCTCCGACCGCGCCCAGTACTGGCTCGGTGTCGGCGCGCAGCCGTCCGAGGCCGTCGAGGCCCTCCTCAAGGTGACCGGCGACTGGCAGAAGTTCAAGGGCCTCCCGGGCACCGAGGGCACCCTGAAGACCGCTGCTCCGAAGCCCGACAAGCTCGAGCTCTTCAACAAGGCGCTCGCCGAGGCCCACTCCGCCCCGGCCGCCGAGGCCGTCACCAAGAAGGCCAAGAAGGCTGAGGAGAAGGTCGAGGAGGCTCCGGCCGCCACCGAGGCTCCGGCCGCCGCTGAGGCCGAGGCCTGAGCATGCTCGCCGAGGCTCTGGAGCACCTCGTCCGAGGTGTCGTCGACCACCCCGACGACGTCGTCGTGCGCGACAAGCAGCTGCGACGCGGGTCGGTCCTCGAGGTCCGGGTCCACCCGGACGACCTCGGCAAGGTGATCGGCCGCAACGGTCGCACCGCGAGCGCCTTCCGTACGGTCGTCGGTGCACTGGCCGGCAAGTCCGGTGCCCGCGTCGACTTCGTCGACGTCGACCGGAGGCGCTGAGCCCCGCAACGCAACGTCAGACGCCCTGGCTGCTTCGGCAGCCGGGGCGTCTGACGTTCTTGGGCTAGTCGGCCCGAGGCATGTGCAGCCACGGCCGGTCGAGCTGGTAGCTGCGGCCGCTGACGTGTTCGGGGGCGATCTCCACGACGTCGTACTTGTGCTCTCCGACCCACGAGCGCAGAGACACCCGCTCGGCGCGGTGCGCCTCGTCCTCCGGCAGGATCCGTGCGCGACCACGGACCACCACGCTGGTGGCCCGCTCGTCCTGGATGCGATCGGCCTCGAAGGCGACCTCGCCGCCCAGCGCGACCGCCAGCAGCTTGTCTCCCGGTGCGGTGCGGAAGAGCAGGGTGCCACCCTCCACCGCGTAGTTGATCGGGACGATATGCACCTCGTCGGCCATCCGGAACGCGAGCCGGCCGAACTCCTCGGTGCCCAGGAAGGCCCAGCACGCGCCCTCGTCGAGCACTCCTGTCGATGCGTCGGCCATCGTTCTCTCCTCGCTCGGGGCGGCCCGTGTTGCTCCCACTTCACGGTAGGCCGCCGCGGCTTCCTGCGCGAGGGCCTCTCAGCACTAGGCTTTCCGCCCGTGGAGTCCATCGAGGTCCTGGTCGGGCGCATCGGCAAGCCGCACGGCATTCGCGGGCACGTCACCGTCGACGTGCGCACCGACGAGCCGGAGCGTCGGTTCGCGGTCGGCGCGAAGCTCAAGGCGGTCCCGCCCCAGGGCTCGGCGCTGTCGCTGCGCGCTCTCACTGTCGAAGGCACCCGCTGGCACCAGGGCGTGCTGCACGCCCTCTTCGAGGAGATCCCCGACCGCAACGCCGCCGAGGCCGCCCGTGGGGTCCTGCTCTATGCCACCCTCGACGCCGACGCCCGCCCCGAGGACCCGGAGGAGTTCTACGATCACCAGCTCGTCGGGCTGGCCGTCTACGACACCGAGGGAGCGCTCCGCGGTGAGGTCGCCGGACTGGTCCACGGCGGAGCCCAGGACCTGTTGAGCATCAAGACGCCGACCCGCCGCGACGTACTCGTGCCGTTCGTGACGGCGCTGGTGCCCGAGGTCGACCTGGAGGCGCGGCGGGTCGTCGTCGCCGACCGCCCGGGGCTCCTCGAGCCGGTCGAGGATTAGGCCATGACTTCCCATCCGGCAGGCATGGCCTGACGTGCGGCTCGACTACCTGACGATCTTCCCCGACTACCTCTCGCCGCTCCAGCTGAGCCTGCCCGGCAGGGCGGTTGCCTCGGGGCTGCTCGAGATCCACGTCCACGACCTGCGCTCCTGGGCGCACGACCGGCACCGGACCGTGGACGACACGCCCTACGGTGGCGGTGCGGGCATGGTGATGAAGCCGCAGCCGTACGGCGAGGCCTTCGACGAGCTCGGCCTCGACGACACCACCGTGATCGTGACGAGCCCGAGCGGCGAGCCGCTGACCCAGGAGCTCGCCCGCGAGCTATCCACCCGGCCGCGGCTGCTGTTCCTGATCGGCCGCTACGAGGGCATCGACCAGCGGGTCATCGACCACGCCCGCTCGCAGACCGAGGTACGGGAGATCAGCCTCGGCGACTACGTCCTCAACGGGGGAGAGGTGGCGGCGCTCGCGATCACCGAGGCGGTCGTGCGGCTGCTGCCGGGGTTCATGGGCAACGCCGAGTCGCTGGTGGAGGAGTCCCACGAGGGCGGGCTGCTGGAATACCCCGTCTACACCAAGCCCGCGTCGTGGCGAGGGCTGGACGTGCCGCCGGTGCTGCTGTCGGGCGACCACGGGAGGATCGCGGCCTGGCGCCACCAGCGGCAGCTCGAGCGGACCGCCGAGCGACGCCCCGACCTGCTGCATGCCAGCGCCGCCGCGACCTCGTGGACGATCGAGCGGGCGACGCGCGGCGACGCCGGCGAGCTGATGACGCTGATGCGGGCCTGCTGGGTGCAGGAGGCGATCGAGGCGAACGACGTGCGCATCCCCGCTCTGCACGAGACCTACGACCAGGTAGTGGACGGCATCGCGGGCTGGGACACCTATGTGGTGCGCTCGGCCGGGCGACTGGTTGGCTCGGTGCGGGGCCGGCTGAGCGGGGTCCGGTGGGAGATCGGTCGGCTGTGCGTCGTACCGGACCTGCAGGGCCGCGGCCTGGGTCGGGTGCTGCTGGAGCACATCGAGGCCGTGGCCCCGCCGCAGGCGGCGACGTACTCGCTCTTCACCGGTGCGCGCAGCGAGCGCAACCTGAGGATGTACAAGAAGGCCGGCTATCGGCTGCGCCCCGAGCTGGCGACCATCCCGGAAGCGGTGGTGCTGACCAAGCGGATCCGCAGGGACTGATTTCCACGGCTGAGCCGCCCTGTGGCAGACTCTTGCCTTGGTCATCGTCGGCCGAAGGATCGCTCCGAGGAACGCACGGAGGATCTGCGACGGATCTTCTGCCACAGGGGGAGTCTGACGCCGCCGGCCCGCAGACGGAGACCGTCCAGCTGAAGATTCGAACACCCGCGGCCGACCTGTGGCAGTCGTGAGGAGCAACCATGAGCAACAACCTGCTTGCCGAGATCGGCGACGCCGCCAAGCGCACCGACCTGCCCGAGTTCAAGGCCGGCGACACCGTCAAGGTGCACGTCAAGGTCATCGAGGGCACCCGCTCGCGTGTCCAGATCTTCCAGGGCGTCGTCATCGCCCTCCAGGGCGCCGGCATCTCCCGCAGCTTCACCGTCCGCAAGGTCTCCTTCAGCGTCGGCGTCGAGCGCACCTTCCCGCTGCACTCCCCGATCTTCGAGAAGATCGAGGTCGTCAGCCGCGGTGACGTCCGTCGCGCCAAGCTCTACTACCTGCGCAACCTGCGCGGCAAGAAGGCGAAGATCAAGGAGCGCCGGGAGGCGTGAGCCCCCGCTGGCCTGGTCGGCGACGCCTAGCGACGCCCGATCCGACCAGCCGCGAGGCCGGATCCGCGTAATCCTCCGGCTTCTCAGGAGTCTGATCTAGGCTCTGCGCGTGACTTCCGAAGACCGCGATCTCTCCATCTTCCTCGACGAGGAACAGGAGGGGTCGCGGTCTTCTGCGTCTCCCGACGACCCGCCGCCGGGGAGGAGCAAGCAGCGGCGCGCACTGCCGGTGTGGCAGGAGTCCATCCTGCTGCTCGTCCTGGCGGTGGTCATCGCGCTGGTGATCAAGTCCTTCTTCGTGCAGGCGTTCTACATCCCCTCGGCGTCGATGGAACCGGGCCTGCAGGGCGGCCCAGGCACCAAGACCGACGACCGCGTCCTGGTGGAGAAGCCGTCCTACTGGGGCAGCGGCTCGCCTCAGCGCGGCGACATCGTCGTCTTCGCCGACCCGGGCGGCTGGCTCGACGCCGAGGAGAGCGCCCAGCCCACCAACGCCGTCGCCAAGGTGCTGGGCAAGATCGGGCTGTTCCCGTCCGGCGGACACCTGGTCAAGCGGGTGATCGGCGTCGCCGGCGACACCGTCTCGGTCAACGACAAGGGCCAGATCACCGTCAACGGCCACGCGCTGGACGAGTCCTCCTACGCCAAGCCGGCCAACCACGCCTGCGGCAGCAACAAGCCGGGCACCTGCTACGGCCCGATGCCCAACGTGGCCCACTGGAAGGCCGGTCCGATCCCGGCCGGCTACCTGTTCGTGATGGGCGACAACCGGAACGACTCCGCCGACTCCAGCTACCACCTGTGCACCAAGGCCGAGACCGAGTGCTCGCAGAAGCCTTGGGTGCCGGTCGACGACGTGGTCGGCAAGGTCGTCTCGCTGGTCTGGCCGTTGAGCCGCGCCACCATCGTCCACCGGCCCGCCGACTTCGAAGGGCTGGATCGAAAGTGATGGCAAAGCCGTGAGTACGGCGCCCAGCCTGCGGTTCGAGCGGACCCTGCTGCGCGACGGGGTGGTGCACCTCGCCTGCGCCGACGAGGTCGGCCGGGGCGCGCTCTCGGGGCCGGTCACGATCGGGATGGTGGTGATCTCGCTCTCGACGCGCACCGCGCCCCAGGGGGTGCGCGACTCCAAGCTGCTCACTGCGGAGGCACGGGAGCGACTCGCGCCGAAGGTACGCCGCTGGGCGCTCTGCCATGCCGTGGGCCACGCCAGCCCCACCGAGATCGACTCGTTCGGCATCATCGCCGCGCTGCGGTTGGCCGGGCACCGCGCGCTCGCACAGCTGTCGGTGACGCCGGATGCGGTGCTGCTCGACGGCAATCACGACTACCTCAGCCACCCGGTGCAGGAGGCGCTCTTCGGGATGCCTGCCGAGCCGTCGCCGCTGGTCCCGCCGGTGACAACGATGATCAAGGCGGACATGAAGTGCGCCGGGGTGGCCGCGGCCTCGATCCTGGCCAAGACCGCCCGGGATGCGCTGATGACGCAGTTGCACGAGGAGTTCCCGGCGTACTTGTGGGCGGAGAACAAGGGCTATTCCGCACCGGCCCACATCGAGGCGCTGGCCGCGCACGGCCCGTCGATCCACCATCGACGCTCGTGGAGCCTGCCGGGTGTCTCGACGCCGGTGCCGGTGATCGTCCGATCAGCCTAGGCGGCTGAGGGGCTCGCGACGAGCCCGGTGGCGCTGGCTGTGGATGACCCGTCGATCCGCTGCCGGGAGCGAGTTGGGGCGCGTCGTACTCGCCCTGCCGCCGGGCACATCACCCACGTCGGTCGCGCTCCCGCTCGCCTGGTCGCCTAGGATCCGACGCATGAGCGCGGAGGACCTCGAGAAGTACGAGACCGAGATGGAACTGACCCTCTACCGCGAGTACCGCGATGTGGTCGGCATCTTCAAGTACGTCGTCGAGACCGACCGGCGCTTCTACCTGTGCAACCAGGTGGACGTGAAGGCCCGGACCGAGGCCGGCGACGTCTTCTTCGAGGTCTCGATGACCGACGCCTGGGTGTGGGACATGTACCGGCCCGCGCGGTTCGCGAAGAACGTCAAGGTGCTCACCTTCAAGGACGTCAACGTCGAGGAGCTGAGCCCGTCCGACCTCGATCTGCCCAAGGACTGAGGAGCGAGGCCGAGCGACGCGGCTCCGACGCTGGAGCAGGCAGGAATAGTCCGAAAGGACTACCAGCCTCGGGCTCATTGTCCTGCCGGCCCCGTGGGCGGGGATCTACCATCGTTCCTGCATGGGGTGAGCGCCTTCGTCGCGCTCTGTGGGGGTAAGGGGCAACGATGGCGAGGGTACGCCGGGCCGAACGCGGCGCTGCGGCCGTCGAGTTCGCGCTGATCGTGCCGATCCTCTGCCTGCTGCTCTTCGGGATCATCGCCTACGGGATGATGCTGAGCTTCCGGCAGAGCCTGAGCCAAGCAGCTGCCGAAGGTGCCCGCGCGGCGGCGGTGGCGCCGAAGGATCCACCCGACGCGAGCTACGGCCCGACAGCCCAGGCCGCGGCGGCGATTGCGAACGCGTTGGGCGACGGCTACTCCTGCACGGGCGGCCACATCCGCAAGGGGGACACCCAGGTCGGTGACTGCACGATCAGCGCGAGCACCGGCTGCACCGAGACCGCCGACGCGACGCCCGCCGCGTCGCCGTGCACCTACACGGTCACGCTCTCCTACCACTACAAGGACCACCCCGCGATTCCCAACCCTCCGCTGGTCCCGATCCCCGGCGTGATCACGTATGTGAGCGCTGCCCAAGGGAACTCGTGATGCGGGCTCGATCGAACGAGCGCGGCGCGGTGGCGATCATCGTGGCGATCTCCAGCGTGCTGATCCTCGGCGTCGCCGCCTTCACCGTCGATCTCGGCATGCAGCGCGTCGTGCGGACCGATATGCAATCGGTTGCTGATGTCGTGGCGCTGGACATGGCTCGCCAGCTCGGCGTCTCCTCCGGGACGCCTGGCGGGAGCGTCGGGTCCTCCTGGGACACGGCGCTGAAGAGCTCGATCGACCGGCAGAGCGCGACCCTCGGCCACAGCCCGGCCACGCCGCCCTCCGCGGGTTGGACCTGCAACGCGGACCTCTGCGCCCGAGCGACACCGGGGTGGACCGACGCCAACGGCGTCTTCACGACGGCAGACCCGGGGCTGAGCACGTACGACGCCGTACAGGTCGATGCCACCGCCGACGTGAGCTTCCAGATTCACCCGGGCGAGGGCGCCGCGACGCGCTCCGCGGTGGCACAGACAGTGAAGAACGCCTGCTTCTCCGTCGACTCGTACGCCGCCCAGCTCGAGTCCGGCAATGCCGCGGTGCTGGGACCGTTGACGAGGCTCCTGGGCAGCAACCTCGACACCACTGTGCTGTCGAGCTCCGGCATCGCGACGACGAGTCTGGACGCACTCAGCTTCCTCGACACCCTGGGGTCGCAGGTGGGGGTCGGCTCCCCGGGCCAGGTGCTCACCACGAACGTGACGGCCGCGCAGGTGCTCGCCGCCGAGGTGACAGCCCTCTCGGGACAGGGCGCCGCGGCACAAGCGGCGGTGCAGGCCCTCCAGGATCAGATCATCGCGAACCTCGGGCCGCTGGCGGGCCAACCCGTCGAAGTGGGGAAGCTTCTCGGCGTGCAGCAGGGGGATG
>Ga0164242_10006561_pt1 | contig 12794 bp, 13 predicted proteins | sample OricomgcompostMG_FD_108783 | JGI IMG/M metagenome (GOLD analysis project Ga0164242, IMG submission 108783) | Miracle-Growth compost microbial communities from Emeryville, California, USA - Original compost - Miracle growth compost (MG) ... | reverse complement strand
CGGGTCGCCAGGCGCTGGTATGCCACCACCAGCTCCTCGTTGTCCAGCACCTCGAAATCGTGCGGGAGCCGCAGCAACCACCACGCCATCATGTCGAGGTTCTGCGAGCCGACGCGCAGGTCGCAGTGCGCGTCGTCGACCGCGGTGAGCGTGCCCCATCGAGTCACGTGGTCCGCCACCTGCGCCAGCCCGCACCCCAGCCGCACGGTCGCCTCGTGGTCCCAACCGGAGCGCACGGAGCGCCGGATGTACTCCTCCGCGTCGGGCGCCTCCCGCGGCGTGAAACCGAAGGTCGAGGCACGCACCTCGGTCATCCGGTCCAGCCGGAAGGACCGCCAGTCCTCCCGGTCGAGGTCGAATGCCATGAGATACCAGCGCCTTCCGGTTGCGATCAGTCGGTAGGGCTCCACCCGCCGGTACGACGCCGCACCGTCGCGCGCGACGTAGTCGAAGCGGGCCTGGTGACGCTCGCGCACGGCCCGCGCCAGGGCGAGCAACGCGTCCGAATCCACCGTGGCCGCCTGGTAGTCGACGGTGACCGTCGCCTCCTGCACCGCCGCCACATGCGCGCGTATGGCAGCCGGCATGACCTGGTCCAGCTTCGCCATCGTGCGCAGCGCCGCCTCGCCCACACCGGCGACCGTGCCGCCCGCTGCGAGCCGCAGGCAGACGGCGACCGCGACCGCTTCGTCCTGATCGAGCAACAGCGGGGGCAGCGCGCGGCCGGCGCCCAGCTGATAGCCACCACCGGTGCCGCGACTGGACTGCACCGGATAACCCAGCTCCCGCAACCGGTCGATGTCGCGCCGGACCGACCTGGTGGTCACCCCGAGGCGCTCGGCGAGTTCCTCGCCGGTCCAGACCGCCTGGGCCTGGAGCAGGCCGAGCAGTTGGAGCAGGCGTGCCGTGGTCGTCATGTGTCCATCATGGGCGAGGCAGCGGACAGAAACTGTCCGCAAGGCCCGGGACGCTGGCCACACCCACCACCCGAAAGGACCGCTCCGATGCCTGCTCACGCACCCCAGACCGACCACGAGGGCGAACTGTTCGCCGGCTACATCACCCAGCAACTGCTCGGGTTGAAATCCGCCGCGCACGGCCTCACCGATGACGAACTGCGCCTGACACCCACGGCTTCCAGCCTCAGCATCGGATCGCTCGTCAAGCACGGCACGCGGTGTGCGGCGTCCTGGCTGGACCGGGCGGCGGCCGCGCCCGGCGTCTGGCCGGCGGCCGACGACGACACTCCCCAGGAGGAGCGGATCAAGCAGCACTACGGCGAGTTCCAGCTGACCGGCGAGGACACCGGCACAGCGCTGCGCGCGAACCTGGACGCGCTGATCGAGCGGGTCGCCCGCGAGGTCCCGGCATACAACCTCGCCGAACGGGTGCCGGTTCCGACCGACGCACCGTGGTGGCCGCAGGACGTCGAGTCCTGGACGATCCGCTGGACCCTGCTGCACGTGATCGAGGAGATCGGCCGGCACGCGGGCCATGCCGACATCATTCGCGAGTCCATCGACGGCGCGACGATGTACGAGTTGCTGGGCGCCGTCGAGGGCTGGCCGGCCAGCGAATGGTTCACCCCGTGGACCCGCAAGGCCGACTCCGCGGCCGTATGACGACTTGAGGCCCTGCCATCTCATACATGGCAGGGCCGCGGTTCCCAGTCAAGCGGGCGCTGCCGGCGACCGCGTGACGACACACCGCACGCCGGGAGAATCGCCGATGAAACTCTGGCCCCGAGGGGGGCCTGCAGCACCGACCGTCACGCCGGCAAGGCGACACGCCGACGCCCCGAAAAATTCTTTGCCGGATCCCTTGCGCGCCCCGGCCGGACAGGATAGAAATATCGGACCGCACCGCTTCGGCGGCCGGTTTCCGAATCACTTCGGTGGCTCGGAATTGTTCGTGGCACTTCGGTGACGCGGACGCCGAAGGCCCCGGAAACTCATACTTTCCGGGGCCTTCACCTTTGCTCACGTACGCTTGCGCGCGTGATGCACACCCTCGGCCCGAGCTTCATGGACCCGACGTACCTGCTGGACCAGTTCGGCGGTGCGTTCTTCGTGATCGCCCTGCTGATCGTGTTCGTCGAGTGCGGCGTCCTCTTCCCGATCCTTCCCGGCGACTCGCTGCTGTTCGCCATCGGCCTGTTCAGCTCGAGCGCGAAGTACAACTTCCATGTGCCGCTCTACGTGTCGGTGCCGTTGCTGATGATCGTGGCGTTCGCGGGCAACGTGGTCGGCTACGAGATCGGTCGCGCGGTCGGCACCCCGATCTACGAGCGCGACGGCAAGATCCTGAAGAAGGACTACTTCGACAAGACCAACGCCTTCTTCGACAAGCACGGCAACAAGGCACTGGTCATCGGCCGCTTCGTCCCGATCGTGCGCACGTTCATCACCCTGGTCGCGGGTGCCAGCCGGATGGACCGCAAGCGCTTCTTCACCTGGAGTGCCGTCGGCGCCGTGCTCTGGGTGGCGATCGTGGTCGCCGCCGGGGTCTTCCTCGGCAAGGCCTTCCCCGGCCTCGGCGACAAGATCGACGTCGCGATCATGATCGTCGTCATACTCTCGGTGATTCCGATGGTCTACGAATACCTGAAGCATCGCCGTCAGGCGCGTGCCGCAGGTGCCACGAGCGCCGACTAGACCCCAGCACCCGCACAGCGGACAGCAGGACGACCACCACGGACAACGCCCCCGCGACCAGGTAGGTGTTCCGCACGCCGAGCGAGGCGCCCACCGCCCCGAAGACGACCAGCGACGTCACGTTCGTCGCCTGCATGAGTCCGTTGACGGTCGAGGAGACCCGCCCGCGCATCGCGTCCGGGGTCCGCGTGGTGAAGAGCGTCCCGAAGGACGCGTTCATCACGCCGAGCGCGACGCCGATCTCCAGGCAGAGCAGCAGGATCAGCCAGTATGTCGGGGCAAGACCGAAACCGAGCACTCCCAGGGCGATCGCGAGCAGCCCCACCAGGGTCGTCCGCACCCTCGCCCGGTCCGAGCCGATCGTCCCCGCGACCACGGATCCGCCGACCGCGCCGACGGTGAAGGCGCCCTCCGTGACGCCGTACCAGCCCGAGGACATGCCGAGCTCGTCCCGGATCAGGAACACGTCGAGCACGTTGGTCCCGCCGGCCACCAGCACCATGGCCAGCGCTGCCACCAGCAGCGGCCAGATCAGCCCGTCAGCGCGTAGGATCCGCAACCCCGAGGCCGCCGTGTGCGACTCGGCGGTCTGCAACGTTCCGTCATGACGCCCGCCCCGCCGGGTGCGCACCGCGAAAGCGCTGGCGAGCAGCAGCGCGAACGTCGCGGCGTCGATGAGGATCACCGGCCGCGCGCCCGCCCCGGCGTAGAGCACGCTGCCGACGGCGGCACCGATCGGCAGCAGCGCCATGTTGAACCCCTGCTGCAGCGCCACCACCTTCCCCAATGCTGCGTCGCCGACCACCCGCGGCACCAGGGCGCTCCAGGTGGGAGTGGCGAACGCCTGCCCGGTCTGCACGAGCAGGGTCAGCGCGTAGGTCGCCGCCAGGTCGTCGATGCCGGCCAGCGCCAGGCAGCCGAGCACCTGCCCACCCAGCGCGACGGCCAGGATGCGCCGGGAGTCATGGCCGTCGGCGATGCGGCCTGCGACGCCGATGAGCACGATCAGCGGCAGCCCTTCGCAGACGAGCAACCCCGTGACGCCCCACGGCCCGACGCCCGTGTCGTAGACACGCAGCAACAGCACCACGGACAGCATCCCGTCGCCGAACATCGACAACGCACGAGCGGGCACGATCAGCCGCACGTCGCGGTGCCGCCATACCGAATTACGAAACTCTTCCTTCACAAGTTATGAAACTACTCCTTCAGAGCTGGCTTGAACAGCGGCACGGGAAAGCGGTCCGACCTCCCCCTGAGAGGTCGGACCGCTGGTCCCGTGCCGGCTACCGGCGGATCAGTGCTGGCCGAGTGCCTGCGCCGGCGGTCGGTGGTCGTCCCGGCCTGCGCCGCGCATCCGGGCGAACGCCTGGGCGTAGCGCGAGCCGGCGAAGAGCAGCACCAGACCGACCACGATGAAGGTGAGGGCGCGGGTGGCACCGCCCATCTCCTGCAGGTCGAAGAGGAACAGCTTGGCGATCGCGCACCCGGCGAGGGTCAGCCCGCCGGCCAGCGACGCCGCCGCGTGACGCGGGAAGCGCAGACCGAACGCCATCAGGGACATGGCCACCGAGACCCACACGACGGTGACCCCGAGGTGCGCACTGTGGAAACCCTGCGTCCCGCCCACCGACGCACCGAAGGAGACGATGGCGGCCGTGGCGCCATACATGGTCACGACCCCGGCACCGGCCGCCGCCACGCTCGGTGAGACCGCGAGGTCGCAGCGGACCAGGGCCAGCGCTGTGCAGACCGCCCAGACTGCGAGCACCAGGCCACCGATCACGGTGGCGTAGGACAGGTTGGCGTCGGCGAGCCCGCTGGACGAGAGCGAGGCCGGATCGGCGAAGCCGATGTATGCCGCGCCACCGACGACGCCGAGGAACAGCCCGGCGGCGGTGGCGAGCAGCGACCGGGTGGAGGCCGCAGCTGCCGTCACCACCAGACCGGGCACCAGCAGCAGGACCGGGAGCCAGGAACCGTCGGTGAAGGTGAAGCAGGCCTGCATGCCGAGGCAGATCGCCACACCGCTGACGGTCGCCCGTCGCGTCATACCCAACGACCGCAGGACGATGGCGACCGCCGCCAGCGCCGCGGCGACCGCGCCACCGGTGATCATCGCCGCCGGCCGGTCCAGGTAGGTCAGTTGCACGAAGACGGGCAGGGCACCGACCGCGAAGGCGGCACTGTGCAGTTCGTCGTCCTTGCCGGTGAGCAGCACCAGGGACGCAGCCGCGAGTCCGACGACGGTGAGCACGGCGGGCATCGACGCGATGGACCGGACGTCGGCCGCGTAGGCAACGGCCACGAAGACGGCGGGCACGGTTCGCACCAGGCCGTGGAAGTGCCAGCCACGCATACGTTCCGGGACGAGTCCGGCGGCCTGCAGGATCACCATGAACCAGACCAGCGAGACGGTGACGCCGCCGGTGAGCACCGGGGCGAGCGCTGCGACGGCCGCGGTGACACAGATCGCCAGCAGCTCGCTGCGCCAGTGGACCGCCAGCGCACCGGCGGCGACCGCGACGGCCCCGGCCAGGGCGAGGCCACCCAGCGCGGGGATCCACTCGTAGAACGAGGTCGCAGCGACCGTGACGATGAAGAGGCCGGCGATGCCGGTGCCCGCGAGTGCGACTCCCCCGATGGTGCCGCCGGGCCGGTCGTGGATGCGCATCCCGCCGGCGATCAGCACTGCCGAGAGCAGCGCACCGCCCGTGACCCGCAGTTGCGGGCTGAGCAGCCCCGCCTTGGCCGCGATCACGAGCAGCATCACCACGCCGATGAGGGTGATGGCGCCGCCGGTCAGCACGAGCAGCTTGCTGACGACGCCTTCGCGCTGCCACCACGGTGCCTTGCGGGGCATCATCTGGTATGGCGCGGGGGGCCCGGCGACTGCTGCTCGCGCGGTCGCCGGGCCGGCATACGGGTTGGCCGGGTGCGGACCCGGCACAGGACCAGGATTCTGCGGTGTCGTGTTCATGCCCTCAAGACTGTCGAGGGCGGCCACCGCAGGCCTGAGTACGACTACTCAGAGCACCTAGGGATTGTCGGCAGCGCCCACCTGTGCAGCGTCACGCACCCTGCGGGTTGAGCGCTGCCTCGAGTGGTCCGCGAGGAACGAGCGGACGTATCGAGAGGTGGGCCGAGGCGCCAGCCGAGGGCGTATCGAAACCCGTGCCTCAGTCCAGCTCGTGCTCGATCGCGTAGCGCGTCAGCTCGATCCGGTTGGACAGCTGCAGCTTGCGCAGGGTCGCCTGGACATGGTTCTCCACGGTGCGGTGGCTCACGTCGAGGCGCCGCCCGATCTGTTTGGCGCTCAGTCCCTTGGCGACCAGGCGCAGGACTTCGAGTTCGCGCGGCGTGAGCGTCGGGGTGGGCTCCGCTCCCGCGGGGGTGGGCTCGCCGGCCATCCGCCGGTATTCGCCGAGCACGAGTCCGGCGAGACCGGGGGTGAAGACGGCCTGGCCGGCCGCCGTGGCATTGACCGCATCGATGAGCTCGGCCGCCGACGCGCTCTTGACCAGGTAGCCGCAAGCTCCGGCTTTGACGGCCTGCAGCACGTCGTCCCGCTCGGAGGACGCCGAGAGCACCAGCACGTTCGCGGCGGGCGCGACGTCGAGGACCGCCGCCGTCGCCTCGGCACCATTGCCGTCGGGCAACTGCATGTCCATCAGCACCACCTGCGGCGTGGTCGCCTTGGCCCGGGTGGTCGCGGCGGCCACGCTGTCGGCGGTGGCCACGACGGTGAAGCCGGCGGCGGTCAGGTCGCGGCTCACACCGTCCCGCCACATCGGGTGGTCGTCGACCACCATCACCGTGGTTCCCTGCGTCTCACTCACGGGCATCATCCTGCCCGTCGGTGCGCGGCACGTGCAGCTCCCACTCCGTGCCGAGGTCGGGCCCGGTCTCCAGCAACGCCTCGCCGCCCAGGTCGGCCATCCGCCCGCGGATCGACTTGCTGATGCCCATCCGGCCCTGTGCCTCCGCCTCCGCCAGCCGTCCGTCGGGTATGCCGACTCCGTCGTCACGCACCGTCAGCACGACCTCCTCACCCAGGTCTTCCAGCAGCAGGAATGTCCTCGCGCCGTCACCGGCATGCCGGTCGACGTTGTCCAGGATCGTGCGCACGACCGCGACCAGCTCAGCGACCACCGCGCTGGGTAGTCGGACCGCGTCCGCCGGAGCGGAGAAGTTGACGTCGGTCGGCAACGCCGCCTGCAGCTGACTGCGCAGGTCGGTCGACTCGTCGATCCCCGGCACGGGTGCCTGCTCGCTGATCAGCGTCCGCAGCGCCTGTTCCTGCTCGCCGGCGAGCCTGCCGAGTTCGGCGGCCTCACCACCGAGATCGGCACCCCGCCGGCGCATCAGTGCCAGCACCTGCAAGGTCCCGTCGTGCACCTCGCGCGCCAGCCGCTCGCGCTCCTTGGTCGCAGCCTGCATCCGCACCGCCGCCGACAGCTCCTGCTGAGCGCGAGAGACGATCCGGGCGCCGATGCCGAGGGTGACCCCGACGGTGAGCAGGATCGGGGTGGTCGCGTCGGTGACGATGTTGTGGAACTGCTCCTCGATGCCGAGGCTGAGCAGCGAGAAGCCCACACCCGTCGCGCCACCCGCGATCGGGCCCCAGAGCAGCGCGACCGACACGACCGCGTTGGTGATCCAGAAGGTCGACGGCAGGCTCTGATGGTGGTGGAAGTATTCGGGCCGGACCACCCACACGGTCGAGATCGTCAGCAGCGCGGTGATGACGATCTCCAGCACCACGATCGGCGCCCTGGGCGCCAGTTCGAAGGCGTAGATCAGGCCGCTGACGCCGGACCAGATCACCAGCAGCGCGATCAACATCCAGCTGATCAGCGGGTGGCTGTAGGCCGCGATGCCGGAGTGGTTGTAGGTGTCCGCACTGACCGACACGATCTGCGCGCCGAGCGCATATGCGACCGAGGCGAAGCGGAAGACCTGCGCACCACGCCAAAATGGCAGGGTGGCGTCCGAATCGATCTGCACCACCACGCGTTCCACGCTCCGACCGTAGAGCACCCACAGGCGTTTGCGGCACGATGGACCCATGACCGAGCAGCGAACGCTGACGCTGACCGACCCGCGTGCCATCCGCGTGCTGGCACACGGCGTCCGCCAGCAGTTGCTCGACGAGTTGAGCGGCGGCACGGTCCTCACCGCCACGGAGGCGGCCAGGCGGTGCGGCATCACGCCCTCGGCGATGAGCTACCACCTGCGCACGATGGAGCGGTGGGGACTGGTCGAGCGGGCCGAGAGCCAGGACGGGCGCGAGCACCCGTGGAAGCTGGCCGCCGAGTCGATCAAGATCGACGATGCGGCCAGCGCGGCCATCAGCGCCAGTGTGGCCAATTCGCTGCTCGGCACCTTCATCCGCCGGGTCACCCGCACCGTGGAGGAGATGATCGAGCGTGACGATCCCGACGAGCACGCGACGATCGTCCAACTGGGCGGGGTCTACCTGACCGACGCCGAGGTCGAGGAGCTGGACCGGGTCGTCGACGAGGCGGTCCATCGCTGGCGCGACCGGCACGACCCGGCGAACGCACCGGACGGCGCCCACAAGCGCGACATCTACTGGCTGAACCTGCCACGCGCCTGAGCGTCCGAGGCGCCGATCGTGTCAGGCGGAGCGTGCGGTGATCCGCCGGGCCGCATCGGTGGCCCCGGCGTACCGCTCGCGGACCAGGTCCGCCACCCGTGGGTCGGCGCCGATCGGCTCGGTCACCGGCACGCCGTGGCGTTGCAGCGCGGTGTGGAAGAAACCACGGCCGATCAGGTATGACGCCACGTGCACCCGGCCCTTGCCGTCCGCCGCCGAAGCGATCGCGTCCGGCACGGATGGCGTTGCTGCAGAGGCGAACCCGCAGATCACCCTGCCCGGCCTCAGTGCACCCAGTTGCTCGGCGACGGCGCGCACCGAGCACGCAGCTTCCGGACGCGACGAGCCCGCCGCGGCGAGCACGACCGGGTCCGTCGGCGCAGTTCCGGCTTCCAGGAGGCGGTCGTGCAGGACGGCGGCCAGCAACGGGTGGGGACCCAGCGGCGGCGCCGCGGTCACGAGCGAGGACCGGTCGGCGGCACGCGCGACGTCGACCTCCATGTGATAGCCGGTGGAGAGCAGCAGCGGCACGATGACGGTGCGGGTGCCGTCGCGGACCAGCTGCTCCACCACGTCGTCCAGTCGGGGGTGCTGCACGTCGACATACGCAGCGACGACCCGGACCCCCGGCAAGCTGCGCTGCACCCGGGCACGCACCAGCCGCACGGTCTCCTGGCCGTGCCGGTCGGAGGTGCCGTGTGCCACCAGCACCAGGGCGCGGGCCGTCACACCAGCACCTGCGTCACGTCACCGATCACGATCGCCGCCGGATTGCCGAGGCCTTCGTGCGCCACGCGGTCGGCGATGGTCTCCAGGGAGCCGCTCACCTGGCGCTGGTCGGGGGTCCAGGCGGCCTGCACCACGGCAACCGGCGTATCCGCGGCCTTGCCCGCCCGCACCAGGCTCGCGGCGAGTTCACGCAGCCGGCCCATGCCCATCAGCACGACGATCGTGTGCCGCCACTGCGCGAGGGCACCGGTGTCCAGCTCGTCGTGACCGGAGATGACCAGCACACCGTGGGCGACCCCCCGGTGGGTCACCGGGATGTCGCCGGCCGCCGGCGCGGACAGCGCGGACGTCACACCGGGCACCACCTCGACCGGGACTCCGGCCGCCCGGCAGGCCAGCACTTCCTCGCCGCCGCGGCCGAGCAGATAGGGGTCCCCGCCCTTGAGCCGCACGACCTGCCTGCCCCGGCGGGCGCGGTCGATCAACAGCGCGTTGATCTCGTGCTGCGGCACCGGGTGATGGTGCGGTGTCTTGCCGACGTCGATGATCTCGACGTCGTCCGCCAGGTCACGCAGCAGACCGTGTGGCGCGAGCCGGTCGACGACGACGACGTCGGCCACCTCGAGCGCACGCAGCCCACGCACCGTGATCAGGTCATCGGCGCCGGGGCCGCCGCCGACGAGCACGACCCGGCCCACCGACGACTCCAGCTCCACCTCGTCCACCACTTCGAACCTCGACACGACGACCGACGGCGCACGGGATCGTGCGCGCCGAGCCAGTCTGCCATAACGTGAAGTGTCGGTTTGAATAATGTCGAGTAATGAGACGCGGGTCGAAGACCCGCCGCACTAGGCCAGTCCGAGGTCGTCCAGACCGTAGGCCGTGCGGTAGGGCACGCCCGACTCCTCGATGCGCTCGCGGGCACCGGTCGACCGGTCCGCGATGACCGCGACGGCGACGACCTCGGCACCCGCCGCACGCACCGCGGCGACCGCCTCGAGCGCGGACGCGCCGGTGGTGGAGGTGTCTTCGACGACCACGACGCGCCGGCCCTCGATGGACGGGCCTTCGATGCGCTGCTGCAGGCCGTGCGCCTTACCAGCCTTGCGGACGACGAACGCGTCGAGCGTGCGTCCCTGCGCGGCGGCGGCATGCAGCATCGCGGTGGCGACCGGGTCGGCGCCCATCGTGAGTCCGCCGACGGCGTCATACGAGAGGTCTGCGGTGAGGTCGAGCATCACCTGGCCGACCAGTGGGGCGCAGGCCCCGCTCAGCGTGATCCGGCGCAGGTCGACGTAGTAGTCGGCCTCCTTGCCGGAGGACAACGTGACCTTCCCGTGCACGATCGCCTGCGCCTTGATCTGCTGCAACAACTCCTGCTTGGCCAACGCCAACTCCTCGCTCACTGGGGACGGTGTTTGCGCGCGAGCTTGCCCGCCCGCACGATCGGACGAGGCAACACCCGCAACGCGGTCGCGGCCACTTTGTACTGCGGACCCGGGATGGAGATGACCTTCCCGCGGTCGACGTCTTCCAGACACTCCTTGACAAGCGAATCCGCCTCGAGCCACATGAAGTCCGGAATGCCGTGACCCTTGATGCCGGCGCGCTCGTGGAACTCGGTGCGCGTGAAGCCGGGGCAGAGCGCGGTCACGCTCACGCCGGTCCCGCGCAACTCGCTCGCCAGGCCCTCGGAGAAGACCGTGACCCACGACTTGGCGGCCGAGTAGCTGCCCGAGGCGAGATATCCGGCCACCGAGGAGACGTTGACGATCGCGCCGTGACCGCGCTCGCGCATCGCCAGGCCCGCCGCGTGGGACAGCACCATGACCGCGCGGACCAGCACGGTCAGCATCTCCTCCTCGTCGCGGATCTCACCCGCCAGGAACGGCTTCTTCAGCCCGAAGCCGGCATTGTTGACCAGCAGGTCGATCGGCCGGTCGGCGTCGGCGAGGCGGTCGGCCACCAGCTGGATGTCGAGCCGATCGGACAGGTCCGCGGGGAGCACCTCGACCGACACCGAGTGCCGCGCTTCGAGCTCGGTCTTCAGCTGCTCCAGCCGGCTGGTGGTCCGCGCGACGACGACGAGGTCGTGACCGCGCTGGGCGAGTTGGGTGGCGAAGGTCCTGCCGATGCCGGCGCTCGCGCCGGTGACGAGTGCGGTGGCCATGGCTGCTGAGTCTATGGTGCGTGCAGTTCGTCGAAGTCGTCGCGGTGCGCGACCACCTGCGCGATGTGCTGCTCGGCCCAGACCCGCAGCACGTCCAGCGGTGTCTGCAGGGAGCGCCCGAGGTCGGTCAGCGAATACTCGACCCGCGGGGGGATCTGCGGGTATGCCGTACGGACGACGAGTCCGTCGCGCGCGAGCGCCCGCAGCGTCGCGGTCAGCACTTTGCCGGACACGCCACCGACGCGGTCGCGCAGCTGCGTGAAGCGCAACGGCCCGTCGGCGAGGGCGCCGATGACCAGCACCGTCCATTTGTCGCCGACCCGGTCCAGCAGCACCCGGGTCGGGCACTGCGGGTCGTAGCCGTCACCGACCCAGCTGTCGGCCGATGTCGTCATACAGATCACATCCCGCGTTAGTTACGTTGAGGTACCAAGGTACCAATAGTTACTGTGATCGCATCACGACATCCCGCACCACAAGGAGCAGACATGAAGGTTGCAGTCATCGGAGCCGGCGGCATGGTGGGTTCACGCCTCGTCGCGGAGTTGGTCGGTCGCGGTCACACGGTGACCGGCGTGACACGCTCGGGAACGCAGGTGCCGGGGACCACCGGCGTACAGGGCGACCTCGGTGACGCCGAGCTCATCCGCACCCTCGCTGCGAGCCACGACGTCATCGTGTCGGCGACGCCGCCGAGCCGGACCGGTGGGGACCACCAGGTCTGGCTGGACGCGCTGCAGACCGCCGAGGCCAATGTCGGTGACACGCGCTTCTTCGTGGTCGGCGGTGCCGGCTCGCTGCTGGTGGACGGTGTCCGACTGGTCGACCAGCCCGACTTCCCGGACGGCTACAAGGCGGAGGCGCTCACCGCCTCTGCCGCGCTGGACACGATCCGCCGGGCGCCCGAGGGGCTGGACTGGGTCTTCCTCTCCCCCGCGCCAGTCCTGGCGCCCGGCGAGCGCACCGGCAGCTACCGGACCGGAGGCGACTCACCCGTCGGCGAGCAGATCAGCGCCGAGGACTTCGCCGTCGCGATCGTCGACGAGCTCGAGGAGCCGAAGCACCGCCGGGTGCGGTTCACGGTCGCCAACTGAGCCGCCCGCCCACCCTGGTCGTCGTCTCGCGTGCCACGTAGGTTGGGCGGGTGCGCATCGCGACCTGGAACGTCAACTCGATCCGCTCCCGCATCGACCGGGCCCTCGGGGTGCTGGAGCGCCACGACCTGGATGTCCTGCTGCTGCAGGAGACCAAGTGCCGCGACGACCAGTTCCCCGAAATGCCGCTGGCGGCAGCGGGGTACGAGGTCGCGATGCACGGGCTCAACCAGTGGAACGGCGTCGCGATCATCTCCCGGGTCGGCCTGGAGGATGTGACGATCGGCTTCCCGGAGATGCCTTCGTACGGCGAGCCACCGGTCGCCGAGGCGCGCGCCATCGGCGCCACCTGCGGTGGTGTCCGCGTGTGGTCGCTCTACATCCCCAACGGCCGCGAGATCGGTCACGCCCACTACGCCTACAAGCTCGACTGGCTCGCCCGGCTGCGCGACGTCGCGGCCGGGTGGCTGGCCGACGACCCGCAGGCGCAGGTGCTGCTCGCCGGCGACTGGAACATCGCGCCG
>Ga0164242_10006560_pt1 | contig 12794 bp, 11 predicted proteins | sample OricomgcompostMG_FD_108783 | JGI IMG/M metagenome (GOLD analysis project Ga0164242, IMG submission 108783) | Miracle-Growth compost microbial communities from Emeryville, California, USA - Original compost - Miracle growth compost (MG) ... | reverse complement strand
GGTATTTTGCACATTAGAGAAATTGACAAAAATTCCCTGCGCCGTTTCGGGACGCAAATAGGCAATATTGGAATCGTCTTCCACCGGGCCGACGAAGGTTTTAAACATCAAATTAAATTGACGCGGTTCGGTCAACGTTCCCTTGTTGCCGCAGTTGGGGCAGACTTCCTGATTCTTCAAATGATCGGCGCGAAAACGTGCTTTGCAACTTTTGCAATCCACCAGCGGATCATGAAAAGTGGCGAGATGACCGGACGCTTCCCACACTTTTGGATGCATCAAAATCGAAGAGTCGAGGCCAACCATGTCGTCGCGCTGTTGCACCACGCTGTTCCACCAGGCTTCTTTGACGTTGCGTTTCAGTTCCACGCCCAGCGGACCGTAATCCCAACAGCTGGCGAAGCCGCCATAGATTTCCGACGACTGAAATACAAAACCACGCCGCTTGCACAGCGATACAATTTCTTCCATTTTTAAAGCCATAAAACCTCTGTTAATTATGAATTGAGAATTACGAATTACGATTTTTCAACCGGCATAGTATTATAGCGACAATAGAGATTCAGGGCAGAGCAGGGCTTATAAAAGTACTTCTGTACGTTGCGGGAAATTACATTTCGTAATGCTTTGCCACATATTTCAGATAACTTTCGGATTGCACTTCCGGTGGAATGGGTTCGTCCATTAAGATCGCAATACGACGTGAAAGCAAGTTGCTCAAACGTGTTCTGGCAGCGGGTTGAAGCGTGTCGCGGCGCAGCAGGAAATCGCGCACCATTTCATATTGTTCTTCGGGAATGCGCACGCGAAGTGCCACGCTTTGGGTTTGTGTGTTGGATTCGGAAGATGCGATGAGCTTCGTATTTGCGGTTTGTTCAATCGGAGAATCGTGCGCCCCCAAGCGTTTGCTATCAGCCAGGAAAGCCTCCGCAGCGGATGCGATATCCAGCACTTTGTTGGCAGCTTCTTCGCGTCGTTCTCTGGCGACAACGGTTCCCGCGACCTGATCGCCAATGCGTCGATTTTGATCATTGATGATAACTGCTAACGCTCCTGCGCCATAGAAAAAAGGTAGAAAATCAGCAATCCGTAACACGTTGCGCACTAATACCTGCCAAAATGTCGCTGGCAAACCATTCGCTTGTAATACTCGCAAACCCACCAATCTTTTGCCTGGCGTTAAACCGTGCCACAGCCATTCAAAGAAAAAGAAATAAGCATATAGAATTATAAAAAAAACGAAAATAATAAAGGCTGTCATGAAGCTGGAAAACCAGCTGTGCGCGCCCAAAGTCGTCGTCACAATATCGGCGTATTGAGCACTGAGAATGGACACGCCAAGCATCAGCAATAACTGAATTACCAGATCAATAAAAACCGCCATGAACCGCGAACCCAGCCCAGCGGTGTTCACCGCAAAATTGACATTTTCGGTGGATAAAACGCTTAGTTCATCGTCCCAATAATTTGGCATATTTGTTAATTCGTAATGTTGAGCGGATTGCTAATTTGTCGTGTTGAGCGGAATCGAAAACATCCTGCTCAAAAGTACTTTTACCGACTACGCTCAGTCTGACTACAGAATGTAGTTAGTATACACGCAAAACAGGCAAATCCCGAAACCCATTCTCCCGCTTATTCAGATGACTAAAGATATTATTCCAGGAGCCAAGCAGAGTAATCGCGATAGTATTTTTACCCTCGTATAAAAGTACTTTTGGCACAGGAATAATACGCGGCTCCCAATTATTGCGTCTCCAACTTTCCCCATTAATCTTAATCTCCGCAACGCCAATACATGCGGGCAATTCCAATTGCGCTTCGGTGATTGCGGGAACATTAAACTCGAATTCATATTCTACTGGCCCAAATGTTTCGGGCATTCCCGCTTCCTGCCACAGCGGAAAAGTACTTTCAACGACTCGCCAATCACGCGATAACGGCGCTAAATGAAGTGGTTCCGTTTGGGCGATTTCAAAATTGCCAAAGAGAATTGGCCGCTCCATAATTCCCTGCGCGCCGTTAGAAACAGTTGATTGCATGTGCAATTGATGTTCGCCGGCAGTTAATAACTCCGGCGGAATTATGTATACAGTATTTTTTGTTTCAAAAATATCTTGTTCTTTTGACAACAATTTGATGTCATCCCAAAACCAAACAGCGCCAGGCGGCATCGAATCTATGTCTAATACAAATGACAAATGCGGAAGATGTTTATCTATATGAATTAGAAAATTTGCTTGGTAATCCAACGGATTTTTCAAATCGGTTGTGATGTGAATAGGCGATTCGGATGCATTGCTGAGTTTCCATACAGTAGAAATCGCACCGGGCGAAAAAGCAACTTCCTCATGAGTTTGAAGACGCTGTTTTCCAGTTTTCAGATTCCAATAATTCTGCCATGTTACACGCCATTTACTGGAGCTTGGCGCGATGACAGTAGTAGAAATTTTGCAGCGATTCTCTTTTTTATCATATTCAAAAACAGCCGTGGCGCGCGGCGGCAAAAATACTTTTGTGTCATGGTGATGATTGCTAATTTGCAATGCAGCATTTTCCGGCGGTTGTGACATGGCCTTGCCAAAATGCGGTGCGCGGACTTCTATTTCCTCATCATGCGGATTGATCAAAACCAATAATCGTTCCCGCGTTTTCAAATCAAGCCGTAAACTTTTCATGATGCTTTTGGCAGATCGAACATGTTCCAAAGGCGAATGCAACACATCGTTGAACCAGCTGCTTCCTGCATTTACCATTTCTTCTTCCACACAGGATTTTGCATGAAATGCAGAAACTTCCACAACAGTACCTTCCGGATTGTTGTTACCAAAGATAGAAATGCCAGTTTCTTTTTCCGGCAGAATCCAGCTAAAACCAGGTGTATTTTGGATTTTTCCCAACTGCGTAAAAGTACTTTCATGCAATGAATGAAATGGCGGAACGACGAAATTTTCATAACGATGTCCACGAAAGGTAAATCCGCTTTTCGCAATTTCTACTTCGGACAATAGATGCGATGGAAGAAAAACGCAATCCAATGAATGCATGCAAAGATAATGAAAGAACGATTCCAGCAACGCAACTTGCTCCTGCCAATATTTTTCCACAGTTGTATAACGCGTCAACGCATCAAACGGAAATAGCACGAGCGTAGTGGGATTGAATTGATAATGATCCATCAAATCGCAAAACCAGTGATGCCACTTCCACAAATCCGGCGCGCCTTTGTGCATCGGATTAAAACGATTATGAATAGGCGGCGCGTCATATTTGGCCATGCTGCGCGAATCACTAAATGTGGCATGATCACAAATTTGTTTGATGTCATGCGTCGCCAGCCACGACAAAACCGTTCGATTGCGCTGCAAATCCTGATGAAAACCATTGGCGCCAAACGCTTCCGCCATTGTCGGTTTGCGTCCTTCAATCCATGTGGCGGATTGAACTAATTTAATTCCAGTTGCGTGGCTGCGATCGATGTCGTCGGGAAGCGTGGAAGAAATTATATCGTAGCCGGGAATATCGAAATGCGAAAGATTTTTAAAGGCATTTCCCATGATTTGCGCATGGCTACTAATAGATTCTTCGCCAGGCAAATGTCCGGTCATCCGAAGGCTATTTTCGTAACAGCAATCTTTTATTTTTATATACCAGTTATGTTCCAACAACTCTGCACATAAATTGCGATATTGAAACCGCGCAAATTCCCAGCCCGCAATATTTGGATGATGCAATTTCCATAGATTAGCAGCAAAGTCCTTTCCCCACAAGGATCGTAGCTTCTCTTCAATAGTATCATTCCAGGGAAATGAAGAATTAAACGTTACTTCATCTTGAAAGATCGGCGTATTAATCAGATGGTGATTTTTGCCAACTTCAGATAATTTTGTATAGATGCGGCTGGCGAAGTAATCAGTGACTTCGGGACGTGTCAAATCCGGTTTGCGCAATCCTTGATAGCTTTCATAGGAAGTTACATCGGATCGAATCGCTATCAATTTTTCATTGGCTTTCAGCGGTGTTTCCGGCACATAATAGCGGGAAGCGCGCAACGGAAATGCGCGTTCGTGATCTTCACAGTGCAGCCGGTTTGTTGCGGTGTAACCCAGGTTATTTGTATCTTTGCAAACCCAGGAATCCAATAACATTCCCGTGTCGGATGTTACATCCTCAATGTCACTAAAAGTACTTTTGTGGGATTCTTTATATCGAATTAAAGCGAGCAGCGAACCTCGACCAATGTCAATGTAGCCATCTTCATTTGTGATGATTTCAACAGGTTCAAAAACCAACATTTGCGCTGCCATGTGCGGATGATCTTCGGTCATGATTCCCGCCAGTTGACCGGACGGGTAGGGAAATTCATCGTAATGCCAAATTTCCAATCCGCGTTGCTGCGCCAGTTCGATCATGCGCGATAGTCTTTGCCAATAAAGCCGCGACGGGTAGGGAACTTTCAATCCATTGCGCGGATGTGGGCAAACGCCTTGATAACCCGCTTCCACGAGACCGTCCAGAAAAGAAATAATAATAGCGTCATCCATGCTGCCGCTGAGCATGGCTAAGGAAAAAACGCGAGGTTTCATGAGATGTCTTGAAATAGATATAACGCGTTTTGCAGTCTACAAATCTTCCTTGATTTGTGATGCTCTTATAAAAGTACTTTTCAGGGTGTTGGAATCCTAACCGGTACTACCGATAATTGCAATTTTTTTCATTTAGCAAAGCGTAGAAGTACTTTAGATTCGTAATTTTAAAATCGCAATTCTCAAAGTCCGCCTTCCAAGGTTTCGTGCCAGAAAAACCGAGCCATATTTTGTTTCCATTGTGCGGCGGTTTTTGCGGGGGTGCTTTTTTGCAAAGCGGCGTCAGCCGGAGTGACTGTGACGATTGGAATGCCGCGAGCGCTGATAAGGGCGTTGACGCCGTCTGGCGAAACGTTGATTTCGTATAAAGACAAATTGAGTTTCAACAAGTTATTGAGACTGTCGGCTGCTGCGGTGGCCCGCGTTTTTGTGGCTTCATCCTTGCCGGGGAATTCCATCAATGTTGTGCCACGAAATTCTATTGTTGTATTCTCTTTTTGAGTGACAACTTCCGCGCCAGTGACGCCATTTACTTCGCGCGGATTGTATGTCATGCCGGCAGCTTTGATGGCGGTTGTAATTGCGGCGGCACGATCTTCCGGTTCGGGGTGATCTTGAAAAATTCCCGGGTTGATTGCGGGATGACGATCTTCATCTGTGGCGAATCTTTTCATCACTGTCACCATCGCCGATGGATTGTAACCAGCGCGAATCAATTCCGAAACGCCAACGATGTCGGCTTCGCTTTCAAATTCCTCGCTATATTGATTCATGAGACCGACCGAAAGATATTGCGAAAACATCACGGCAGCGCCGGCGTCTTTGCTGCCGCCGCTTAACGCTGCTAGCAGCACTGCCAGATTCAGCAGCGAAAATTTGCGCGATTTGGATGCGCCGCGCAGCGCGTGCATGCAAACATTATGGCCAATTTCGTGCGCCATCACGGCGGCGATTTCGTCGTCGCTATAAAGCGTGTCCAGCAATCCTTTGTAAAAATAGAGATTGCCGTTGGGCAGCGTGAAGGCGTTGAGGACTTTGCTGTCGATAATTTTAACGGTGTATTTGATGTCGGGACGACCGGAAGCTTTCCCCAGCTTGGCGATCATTTTGTTCAATTTGTCATATAAAGCTTTGGATGCGGCATCCTTTTTGGGATCCAGAATTTTGATGGTTGTATCTTTTTCTATCTGTGCCGAAGCCTTTTTCCCGGTTTCTGTTTCTTTCTCGGTGGCCGCTGCCGGCGCCTCATTGATGCGCTTGATGAGATCGTCGCCTTTGAAAGTTGCTAACGCTGCCAAAGCCTCTTTGTCTCGTTTAGCCTGCAATGCGGAATTATCAGCAGTTTCGTCCGCTGACGCGGGGGGAAATGGCGCCGCTAAAAGTACTTTTGCCGGTGCGCTCAGCAATATGCCGCAAAGCAAAAGAGATGAAATTCGCGAGTGGACGAGTTTTTGTAGCATAAGGAATTAATCAGACGCCGCGTTTGCGTTTCCGTTCAGTTCGCTTGTCATTGAATAGGTACGTATCTCTATTGAGTTTAATACACGCCGCAATTCTGCGGGGGAAAAGTCTGCGACAGCGACAATGGTTCCTGCTTTTGTAGTGCGCGTGCTGACCGCTCCCGGGCCAAAAACATAGATTTGTTCATCGAGATTTTGTTCTTGGCTTTGCGGAGTTTGATCCAAATGCAATTGGTTCGCGCAGTTGGGATTCAGTGCGAACAATGTTAGAGAATTCATGCCGTCAGAATAGCGACTGAGCGAAGCATAGCAGCTATCGTCTGGTGTGGCAGCGGCAGGCGAACATCGGTGCAGACCTACTTCCTCACGCATAAATCCGCTGGGGACATAAGTTGGGATGGGTGGAAATACGCCAGCGATGCGGCCTGCTTCATCGTAATTATTTCCCATTTGATAGGCAGTCCACGGCGTTTGCGCAAGCGCTGCCTGAATGCTCTCGTCGGTGACAAACGAAGTGGCTGGTTGATCTGTCAGTTGTAAATCACTGAGCGTGGAACGCATCACAGGCGTCATTTGATAGTTAAATGTTTCGATGCGCAGCGGAAGTTTTGTGGCGCGATCAATCCAAATCCGCTTGGCGGGGCCGCTCGCATCAATCATGGCATGACGCGGTGTGATTTCCAGTAAATCGGCAGGGCGTTGGTCGATATTTGCAGTTCCCTTCCAAGTTACTTCATAATTATGCAATAGTAATTGCAGGCGGGTTTCGCTTTCACGCGCCAATCCTTCATTTAATTTTGCATAAGGAATAAGTGGCGCGTTGGATTTTTTACGCCACATCCAATTACCGCTATATCCGCATTCCAAACCGGTATTGGCACCACTGAAAAAGTCCAGTGTCAAATGATCTGGTGCTTTAGCGATTCGTGCGCTGGAGTTGTACCAATGACCGTCAGCAAAAACTTCGGCATTGGTGATGCCGCTGTATTGTTGCGTTTTGTTGGCTTGAAAGGCTTGGAGTAAGAGTGTGGAGGCAGGAACGCCTTGATTGAGACGGATCAATGTTTTGGTTTGATATGTCTCAATCCGCGCCGGCTGGCGGAATAGATAAATGCCGCCAGCGATAAAAAGCACTGCGACTGCAAGCCAGACTATTTCACCAGACCGAGTTTCGCCGCGCATTGATTGCTCCTAATTTTGGTCTGCAGGAACGGTGTACGATACCACCGAAGAAGAGGCTGCGTCTTGCAGTGGATTTTCGTTGATGATGGAATGGTGATCTACAAATTGGGATGTCGGCACAGTTGGCGCTTCGAAAACGGTGGGAGACGAGGCATCAAATGAAGGTAGATCCAATGGCGTGTTGCCGGATGTGGGAGCTGGCGGATAATCTACATTGTCAAAGCGCGATGGAGCGAATAATTGCGCCGAAGTAATGGGCGCTGTGTTGCCTGGATCGGGCGCTGGAGTGGTGACAAACCACGTTGCAGCCAATACTGCCATGGCTCCGCCCAATGCAACCCAACCCCAGCGCGGCTGGCCGCCAATCCAATTCCAAACAGAACTTCCAGTTGTTTGGTTAATCGAATTGCGCAATGCAGCGCGTGCCGGAGTGGAATAGCGTGAATCAATCTCCGTTTCGGTAATGCGTTGCTGACAATGACTCCACATCTGCCGGCTACGCGAAGCCCCAGGAATGGGCTGCGTGGATGTGGAAAGCACAAACATCGTTTGCTGATATTCCTCCCAACATTGCTGGCAGGAAGGACATGTTGCAAAATGCGCCAACATATTGCTGGCCTCACGCGTAGAAAGACTGTCGGCGCTCAATTCACTAATTTTGGATTGGATTTTTTCGCAATTCATTAGGGCACTTCCACAATATTGGATTACTTAAAAAGCGACGTGTGCCGCGCAGAGTGGTTCCCGTTTTGGGAGATAAAAGTACTTTTACTGCGCGGAAATATCTAACATGCGCTGTAATGCCAGTTTTGCTTCTATGGCAATTTGCTCTGGAACCACAATTTGATTGACCACTTTGCCGTTCAATAGATTCTCCATCACCCATAATAAATGCGGCCCGTCCACGCGATACATGGTGGAACAAACGCAGACGTTAGGATTCACGGAGAGAATGGTTTTGTCGGGATATTCCTGTTCCAGCCGTTTTACCAGATTGATTTCGGTGCCGATTGCAATGGTCGCACCTTTAGGCGCGGCTTCCACATAATTGCGGATTTTTTCGGTGGAGCCATGCGCATCTGCTGCTGAAACCACTTCGTAGGTGCATTCGGGATGCACGATAATCTGAATGCCCGGATATTGTTTGCGCAGATTCTCGATGTGAATCGGCATGAAAGTTCCGTGTACCGAACAATGACCCTTCCACAAAAGAATGGGTGAATTCTGCAATTTTTCTTCGGTTTGGCCGCCCAAATCCTGCGCCGGATCCCACACTGCGCAATCATCCAGCGAGAAATCCATTTCCAGCACAGCGGTGTTGCGTCCCAAGTGTTGATCGGGAAAAAACAGCAATTTCTGCCCGCCGGCGCCGCCGTCGTCTTTGGGACGCAAAGCCCATTCCATAATCTTCTTTGCATTGGAAGAGGTGCAAACCGCGCCGCCATTTCGGCCCACGAATGCCTTCAAGTTGGCCGAGGAATTCATGTAGGTAATCGGAATAATTTTCTGACCGTGACAGATTTTCGCTAAGGCTTCCCAGGCTTCTTCCACTTGATCAATGTCGGCCATGTCAGCCATGGAACAACCTGCGTGCAAGTCGGGCAGAATTACCTTTTGATGTGGCGCGCTGAGAATATCGGCAGCTTCGGCCATAAAATGCACGCCACAGAAAATGATATATTCGGCTTCAGGTCGTGCCGAAGCATCTTTGCAAAGTTTGAAACTGTCGCCACGGAAATCGGCCCATTCGATGACATCGGCACGCTGATAATGATGCCCCAAAATCACTAATTTGGAACCCAGCTTTTCGCGCGCTTCACGGATCGCAGCGTTGCGTTCGTCCTCACTCATTTCGATATAATGAGGCGGAATGGGAACTTGCAACTGCGCTCCGGCAGCTTTTGTAATATGGCCGGTATAGGAAAAATCTGTGGCTAAATCGCCTTGAAGTGTCACTGTGGACATTGAAAAATCACCTGAATGATTGGATTTATTGTACGGAATAAGTACTTTTATAGTCTACTTTAAAAATACTTTTGTGGGGGAAGTGGCAAAAAACTAATGCTTGAGTGGGGGCAGGCCTCTGCTTAAATAAAAATTCTTCCTTATTGTAGTCATATATATCGAATCCACGTTTAATCATCGACCGCCGGACGGTTTATGATTCTTGTCGCTTATGCTCTTTTTCAATAATTCTTCACGGGTTGCTAATTTAATCGGCTTGCCGTCACCTTTTTTAGTCAGCTTGATCGGACCAGTGACAACAAATCTATCGAACGAGCTGCGGCGTTGTTTAGTTGTGTTACTCATCTTTCACTACCTTTCTTCGCGAAAGTGATCAGCAAAGCTGATATTTTATAACAGGTACGAAGGCCTGTCTCCACTCTAATTTTCATTTTTATTCATCACTCGTACTAAGTCGCTCTTTTATCTGCAAATTCTGGTCACGCCGTTGAGCAGAAGCGCGATTGCGGATATTATCGGTGACAAGATAAGAAGCAATTTCGCTATACATATTGAGTCGATGACGGAATCCGCGAAAGATGCCAATTTTTTCTTCTTTGATGGGATGCGTGACGCCGTCAATACGCACATGTTGTACGCGCAATTTCCAGACGCTTTGTACGTAATGCGTGATGGCGACTTCCACGCCAAAACGGGAGCATGTCAGTTCGGGAATGCTGAAAAATACATCGCGGCGAATAGCGCGTTGTCCCGTCAGGCTGGCTGCCACGCGGTGACAAATTCCCAGCCACCAACCCAAAGCGCCGCCGCGAGGTGCGCCAAAAAGCCCCAGCGTCATGACGGCGGGTTCGCAGGAAGTTAGCATCGGTTGCAATAACGCATCGACATGCGAATGTTGCAAGCCAATTAAATCGGCGTCCAGAAACAACAGAATATCGGCATTTGTGCGGTGAGCGCCATAAGCCATGGCGCCGCCTTTGCCGATATTTTTTTCGAGATCGTAGAGAGTGAACGGTTTTTGCGCATCGTCCAGTGTATCGATGGCTTGACGCGCTTCCTCAGCGGTCTTGTCGATGCAACCATCGCAAACCACGATGATTTCATCCACTAAGGTGGCCGCCGCAACGGCTCGCAAAACATCGCCAATTCTTCCTGCCTCGTTAAAGGCAGGAAGAATGGCGGCTGTTCGCTGGCTTGATTTCAAACCAATTTGGGTTTCCATAAAAGTACTTTTACAGGTCTTAGGAACCCAGCACTTCATCTACTTTGCTTGTGAGTTGATTTTCATTCATATAACCGACGGCTTGATTGACCACTTGTCCATCTTTGAAAAAGATGAGGTTGGGAATCGACATGACGCCATATTTAGCGGCTATATCCTGATTCTCGTCCACGTTGCACTTGACGACTTTGAGCTTACCTGCGTAAGACTCCGAAATTTTATCCAGCACAGGAGAAAGCATTTTGCAGGGCTGGCACCATTCTGCCCAGAAATCCACCACTACCGGCTCGGCGGCACCTACAACGTCTGCTTCAAACGTTCCTGAAGTTACTGCATTTACATTCGACATAAATATCTCCTTAATCGTAATATTAAAAGTTGAATATTTCAGTGTACCCGACTATCGCCCAAGAGGCGAGAGAACAATACATCCAACGCTAAGCTGGTGTTAGCGTTCCTTAGAATGTAGTGTCGCGTGTCGCGAATGGCGTCTAATCCCGCGCCCCAATTGGCAGAGTTTGCTGTGGCCGCTTCCCGCCAGCGCATGCGATAAACTGACATCAATAGGTCCAGAAAATGCGCTACTGCCGATCGCGCTACTTTGCTATCTGCGCCTTTGAGATTGAAATCGGCATCCGTTTCCAGCGCAATATCTTCTTCCCACCACTGCATTGCAAGTTTCTGCGCTTCGGCGCTGAATTTCAAGGCCGCCACCGGCATGCTTTGCGCAAATTGATCCACCCAATTTTCAATTTGCGCCAAGCGTGGTGCATGTTTTTCGCCATTTTGTGAACGCTGCCATTCGCGCCAGGCAAGTCCCGGACGGCCTCTGGCGGCGCTTAACGCCAGATCGATGTCGGCGGCGTTGCCATCCAACGTTTTTAGCCAGTTTCTAATTTGATCATCATCCACCAGGCCCAGGCGGATTTCCCAGCAACGCGAACGCACCGTGGGCAGCAAAACGTTGGAATTATCGCACAATAAAATGATGGTCAATCCGCGCGCCGGTTCTTCAAAAGTTTTCAGCAGCGCGTTCTGCGCTTCCATATTCATGCGGTCGGCTTGCTCCATCACCATCACTTTGCGCGCGCTATTGATGGGGCTGGTTTGTGCTTTGGCGGAAAATTCCCGCGCCTGCCCAATGCCGATAATGCTGCTGACCAAATCCGACGGAGCCGCGCCGGAAGCATTGGCGGCGGACGAAACCTGCGGGCGAAAAACACTATAATCGGGATGCGCGCTGATTTCCACTTGATGACAAGACCGGCAAATGCCGCAGGGCAGGGAAGTGTCATCTTCCGTTTGAAGCGTATTTTCACATAACAGCAATTGCGCGAAATAGCGCGCAAAAGTACTTTTACCCAGATGCGGTTCGCCGCTGACAAGCAATGTTTGCGGAACGCGCCCGTCCATGGCCGCGCGCGCCAGCGCGGCGAAACGCGTTTGGTGGCCGATGAGATTGAAATGGGGTGGGGAAGTCATAGGGTAAAAGTACTTTTAGGTAATTACATTGGAAAGTTTACCGTAGCCGCTATCTCAAGTCTGTAAATTATCCGACGTCATTCTGAGAGAGCGCCAGCGACCGAAGAGTCCCCCGAAGTTTCAATGTACTTCGTCGTAACTATGGGGATTCTTCGGCTTCGTGCGTTCATCACTTCGCTCAGAATGACGTCGCGTTTCTCTTGTTATACTGCAACTGTTATTTTAGGAGGAGTTCCCTTGTCTCAAACCATATCCACAACGGATCAGAAATCACGTCCCCAAACAACCGCGGCCAACCCGCAAGCCGCAGCGGCACAGGAAGTTTTTCCGGAAATTAAAATTCCGCCGCGCGTTTTAATGGGCGCAGGCCCATCCGCTTCCTATCCCGAAGCATTGCGGGCAATGGGCGCAAACACGCTGGGACACCTGGATCCTCAGTTTGTGGAAATCATGGGAAATGTGGGCGCCATGTTGCGCCGCGTTTTTATCACCAAAAACAGCATCACCGGCGCTGTGCCCGCTACGGGAACCGGAGCGATGGAAGCCTCACTGAGCAATCTCATCGAACACGGCGACGAAGTTTTGGTGTTGGTGGCAGGATTTTTCTCCAACCGCATGCGCCAGATGGCCGAACGCATGGGTGCGAAGGTCAAAGTCATCGAACGTCAATGGGGCACTGTTTTTACCACCGACGAAGTGCGCGCCGCATTGGATGAAATGAGTAATCCGCGCGTGGTCGCAGTGGTGCATGCGGAAACTTCTACCGGCATATTGCAGCCCATTCAAGAAATCATCGAACTGGCGCATTCGCGCGGCGCGTTGGTCGTCGCCGACGCCGTCACCAGCCTGGGCGGATGTCCGCTTTACGTGGATGATTGGAATTTGGATGTGTGTTTT
>Ga0164242_10006559_pt1 | contig 12795 bp, 13 predicted proteins | sample OricomgcompostMG_FD_108783 | JGI IMG/M metagenome (GOLD analysis project Ga0164242, IMG submission 108783) | Miracle-Growth compost microbial communities from Emeryville, California, USA - Original compost - Miracle growth compost (MG) ... | reverse complement strand
GATCACCTGCCCGAGCAGGCGTTCTACATGGTCGGCACCATCGAAGACGCCATCGCGAAGGCCCAGAAGATGGCGGCGGAAGCGGCGTAATTTCAGCGAATAGGGAGTAGCGAATAGGGATGCGGACAAGCGGAGCGAATTTTCCATTCGCACTTCGCCATTCGCTATTCGCTTAAACGCAAATGGCCGACAAGATCGCATTCGACCTGGTTTCCCCCGAACGGCTTCTTCTCTCCGAGGAAGCCGACATGGTCACCGTGCCCGGCGCGGAAGGCTATATGGGCGTGATGGCGGGTCACGCGCCGATCGTTTCCACCCTGCGCGCCGGCATGATCGACGTGAATCGCGACGGTCAGGACCGCCGCTTCTTCATCCGCGGCGGCTTCACCGAGATCAATCCGGAGAAGATCGTTGTTCTCGCCGAGGAAGCGATCCCGATGGAGGAATTCGATATCCAGGTTCTGGATCAGCGGATCAAGGACACCGAAGAAGACCTCATCGCCGCCAAATCCGACGCCGAGCGGGCCCGCATCTCGGAATCGCTGGACGACCTGCGCCTGATCCGCGCGGCGTTCTGAGGCATTTCCACGTCACCAGCATGGCTAAAATCGCGGAAAGCGGCGTTTTGCATCGCCTTTCCGGGTTCCAAGCTGGCAACACCCTTTGGTATAATTCATTGAATCCGTGGCGGGGCGCGGCGGACGGAAGGGCTTGGCATGTCAGAGGGTACGGTTTTCGCGGCGGGCTGGACGTTGGACGACATCCAATGGTCGAGGTTCGACGCGTCCAAAGTCGATCCGGGCTTGCTGCAGGCGGTGAAAGCCGCCTCTCTGGTCGAATTCAACGCGCCGGATTACGTCATCTATCTCAAGCGCGTTTTCAGGGATTCAGGCGCCGAAACGCTCGCCAACATCGAGCAATGGGGCATTGAGGAAACACAACATGGCCTCGCGCTCGGTCGCTGGTGCGAGTTGGCAGATTCTAGTTTCGATTTCAAAGCGTCTTTCGCGCGTTTCCGCGAAGGCTACAAGGCACCGCACTTCTTCAGCGACGACACGACATCCGTTCGCGGCAGCCGCCGCGGTGAAATGGTCGCGCGCTGCGTGGTCGAATGCGGAACCTCCTCCTTCTACAGCGCTATCCGCGAGGCCGCGGAAGAACCGGTGCTGAAGGAAGTCGCGGGCCACATCGCAGCCGACGAATTCCGCCACTACAAGCTCTTCTTCGAGATGCTGCACAAGCAGAACGAGCCGGAGCTGCCATTCTGGCGCAAGCTCATCGTGGCCCTGACCCGCGTGAACGAGTCCGACGACGACGAATTGGCTTATGCCTTCTATGCGGCCAACATTCCGCCAAGCGAACCCTACAAGCGCGAAGAATACGCACGCGCCTATTACGCCAAATCACTCACGCTCTATCGCCGCCACCATGTGCGCAAACTGGTGCAGATGATCGCCAAGACGATTGGTGCCGATCCCAATGGCCGCCTGACGCAGGCTGCCGGAGCGGTCGCCTGGCGCGCATTGCGCGTGAAAGCAGGCCTCAACGCCCGCGCTGCCACGCACGCCCCGGTATAAGGGGCCCATTATCCCCTCTCTCGCGGGGGTTGTCGCAGCTTCGCCTCCGCCCCATATTATGTTTGCTATGACTATTCGCCCGCGAAACACCTTCCGCGCCGGTCGCCTCCACGCAGGCCTTTGACCCGGACGGCCCTTTGCCGTCCGGGACGATCCCATCCAATCGACTCAGGAACCGCGCAGTCCGCGCAGGAGGATTGTCATGTCGCAGCCCTGTCTTCCCAGAATTTTCATCCCCATAAGCAACAAACGCGAACTGAATCGTCTGGCGCAACGTGCCGGAAACGAGAAATCGCCGGTCGCCCCCTTTCTGCGAGCCGAACTGCATCGCGCGGATGTTTGCCCGGATAATGCCCTGCCGCGGCAGACCGTGGTGATGAACAGCACGGTCACCTACCGGATCGATTGGGACCCCGTGCATTGCGGCACGATGGTGTTCCCGCACGACCGTCCCGCAAGAGACGATGAGATCAGCCTGCTCTCGCCGCTCGGCGTCGCGCTGCTCGGATTGCGTCGCGGCGATTGCATGCCGTTTTTCACAGCGGATCGTGGCTTCCGCCTGGTTACTGTTGTGGATGTCGTCCCCCCGCAGACAGAAGAAGCGGCCTGACCGCTTCGAAGGAAAAAGAAATGAGCGAACGTCAGAACCTGCCAAAGATCACAATCGGTGCCGCCGATCTGGAACGCCTGAGCAATCTTGCGGAAGGCGCCCGTCACGCCCATCCCGAGATCGCCGAATATCTGGCGCGCGAGCTGGCGCGGGCCAGCATCGCGGAAACCGATTCCGTCACGGCACGGATAGGCATGGGTTCGCACGTCGAATATCGCGACGAAGACACCGGACAGATTCGCTCGATCCAGCTCGTCTATCCGGCGGAAGCCGATCCGGGCCGCGGGCGTATCTCCGTGCTGACGCCGATCGGCGCCGCCTTGATCGGCTTGTCGGAAGGTCAGTCCATCGAATGGAACGCGCATTCCGGCGCGCCGCGAACGCTTACCGTTCTCAAGGTGCGCCGGGCGGAAGCCTTGGACCTCGCCGCCGCGCATTAACGCGGGCGCACGAAGGCGAAGGGTTTATACGCCGCGCTTCACCATCATCTGCTTGATCTCGCCAATGGCTTCCGCGGGGTTCAATCCCTTTGGGCAGGTATTGGCGCAGTTCATGATGGTGTGACAGCGGTAGAGCCGGAACGGATCTTCCAGATTGTCCAGACGTTCGCCGGTGGCTTCATCGCGGCTGTCGGCCAACCAGCGATAGGATTGCAGCAATGCCGCCGGGCCCAGATAGCGCTCCGGATTCCACCAATAACTCGGGCAGGCTGTCGAGCAGCAGGCGCACAGGATGCACTCGTAAAGCCCATCGAGCTTGGCACGGTCTTTCGGCGACTGAAGATGCTCTTTCTCCGGTGTTGCCGTCTTGGTCTGCAAATAGGGCTGGATGGACGCATATTGCGCATAGAAATTGTTCAGGTCCGGCACCAGATCCTTCACCACGGACATGTGCGGCAGCGGATAGATGCTGGCCGATCCCGAAATATCGGAAATGGCTTTGGTGCATGCCAACGTGTTCATGCCGCCGATATTCATGGCGCACGAACCGCACACGCCTTCGCGGCAGGAGCGGCGGAACGTCAACGTCGGGTCGATCTCGTTCTTGATCTTGATGAGAGCATCCAGAACCATCGGTCCGCAGTCGTCCAGATCGATGCGATAGGTATCGACGCGCGGATTGGCATCCTCATCCGGATTGTAGCGATAGACGCGGAAGTCTTTGGTCCGCTTCGGTTTCTTGCCGTTGGCGGTGGTCGGTGCGGGCCAGACCTTGCCCTTCTTGATCTTGCTGTTTTTCGGCAATGTGAGCTGAACCATGGAATCCCACCGCTGGATATAGCGCTGATTTGGCTTAGCAAACCGCCGCCAGACTGGCAACGCGGCGCGATCTCGCGGGCGCGTTAGGCCAGGTTGATCTGTTCGAACATCCAGCCGATCTCCACCGGCTCGTTGCGCAGCATGCCGGCCAGGACGATCTGCTCGGCCTTGCGGACCGTCTCTCCGCCCAGATAGACGCTCTCGTCCGTCACGATCTGCGCACCGCCGCAACGGAAACGCCAGCCGTCGCCATTGGGCAGTTTCAGGAGAATGCCGCCACCCTGACTGGGCGTGATGCGCACATCCGGGTGGATATGGAATCGAACGGAGAATGAGCTGCCTTCCCGAGGGCGCCGCACGCCGCCTTTCGGCACCAGCCGGTCCACGCCGCTCAACGAAAGTCCATTCGGCGACAGGGACAAGGTACGCTCATGCGCGATACCGAATTCCTGCACATAGCCCTCATGCCGCCCTTCCACGATCGCGCCTTGCGGCGTCTCGCGCCGGCTGGTTTCGACCGCGAAAGGCTCGCCCACCAGCCGCGGCCCAATCAGATCGCGCGCAAGGCCTTCGCCGATCACGCCGGCATAGGACGTGTCGTTCACCGTGACGGTGGAATGCGCTGCCGTTACCCGCAAGGCCGTATCCCAGCGTGGATGGCGTGACCCGGCCGATCCGCAATTCACCACCACGCGATGCGGCCCATGGCTGAACTCGAACGAAAGTGCGCCGGCATGCGCCGTATTTGCGTGAATACCCTCCGGCGGCTTTCCGCAATCCATGATCGCCAGCGTCTTTGCCGCCGCCATGCGCTGATAACCGGAGTGCGGCGCATGGGCGAAAGGCTGCCCGCGCACCTCATCGCGCGCCAGCAACGCCGCCACCATGCGCGCATCGCATTCGTGTCCGCCATTGAACAGCGCCAGTGCGCCGTCGCCATGCCGGAAGAACCGCAGCATCGGCGCGATGCGGTCATGTGCGCTGCGGATCGGCTGCGGCACGTCCTGGTCAATCGCCTGCAACGCATCCATCACCATGACCAGATAGCGATAGACATGCGCCAGCGCTTCCGGCGAGCGCGAGACATGCCCGCCATCCGGAAGAATCTGCCGTGCCAGTTCCTCTTCCAGCCTTTCCAATCCGAACGCGAGACGTCGCGGACTGTCTTCGAGACACGCCCCGGCCAGCGCTTGCGTCGCCGCGACTTCAAGCCTTGGCAGGCCGTCCGGCGCTTCGGCCCCGATCCGCGTCAGAAGCTTGGCCTGCTCGCGCAGGCTGACGAAGATTTTCGAGCGCCACAGCATGTCCGGGTTCGTGAGCACAAAACGCCCGTGAGCGAATATATTCGCCAAACGCCGTGCCACAGTTTCGGGCAGCATCGCCGGTTCGGAATAGCGCATGTTGCGGGCGACCCATTCGCCGATCAGGGTCTTCGCCAGATCGCGCGCCGGTTCACCGCCGGCTGCCGATAGTGCCGGCAACCAGCCGAACTCGTTCAATCCCTTTCGCCAGGCTTCCGATGGCGCCGGCAGGTCGAATACACATTTCCCCGCTGTATCAACCGCTTCGCTGGAGAATCTGAAGCGACCCTTGAGCATGGCATCGGCGTCTTCAAGCCGGCGGGGCAACGCATCGTAGGGATAGAACACGATATGGTCCGGCAGCTTGCCCTTCAACAGGCGCCGATAGAACCAGTTGCGCCGCCACATCACCCGCAACGGTGTCACAAGGCGATGCCAGAATGCCCACAGGACTTCCGGCAGCAGACGGAATGGAACCGGTCGCCCGCGCCCAGCCACGTTCAGCCCCGGAGCGCTGCGATGTTCGCTGCGTAGCGGTCCGGCCCGCCCTTGAACACGGAAGTGCCGGCAACAAGCACATCGGCGCCCGCCGACACCGCCATCTTTGCCGTCTCCGGCGTGATGCCGCCATCGACTTCGAGATCGATGTGACGTCCGGTTTTGGCGATGCGGTTCGCGGCCGCCTCGATCTTCCTCAATTGGCTGGAGATGAAGCTCTGTCCCCCAAATCCGGGGTTCACCGACATGATGAGAACCAGATCGACAAGATCGAGCACATTGTCGATGTGTTCGATCGGCGTGCCGGGATTGAGAACCACGCCCGGCCGCTTGCCAAGGCTGCGGATCAGTTGAAGCGTGCGATGAACATGCGGCCCCGCTTCGGGATGCACCGTGATCCCGTCGGCTCCTGCATCCGCGAACGCCTCGATGTAGGGATCGACCGGCGAGATCATCAGATGCACATCGAACGGCTTTTTCGCATGCGGTCTCAGCGCTTTCACGACGGCAGGACCGATCGTGATGTTGGGCACGAAATGGCCGTCCATCACATCCACATGGATGAGATCGGCCCCTGCCCTTTCGATGGCTTCGACTTCCGCGCCCAGCCGCGCAAAATCCGCGGACAGGATCGAAGGCGCGATACGGACGGGTGTGGTCATAGAGCCGATTAAGTGACGGATTCTACGAGGCGCCGCAAGGAAAAGCGCCCGGTGCCCTACGAGGCTTGCAAAACGCCAGCCGTGCTTGCGCGCCGCTGACGGCAGATTGTTCCCGAAGCTTAGCCTTGGAAGAAGATCTCGGCGCGGCGATTGCCGTTCTCGCCCGAATCCGAGGCGTTGTAGACCGGTTGGGAATCCCCCACGGCATCGACCAGAATCTTGTTCGCCGGAACGCCATCCTTGATCAGCTCGCGCATGACCGCCGTTGCGCGCGCCTGCGAGCGCTCGAAATTGATCTCAAGACGGCGCGCTTCCGAAATCTTCGCGGACGCAACCGCGGCATGACCGACGACACGGATGTAGCCGGTGGCGCCGCGCGCGTTGAAGGATTGCGCCGCGGCCTGCACCTGTGCCTTGGCATCGGCGCTCAGGATCGTGCGCGCGTCCGGGAAGGTGATCACGGCGGCGGGGGGCAGCCCCATGGCGTTGGAATAAGCCACGGCTCGCACGGCGCTGTTCTGAAACGCATCGTAATTGGCCACCACGGCGCCACTCATGTGCTCGGGGCCGCCCATGGCCACAGCCGGTCCCGACGCTGCCGGAACCGCCGGACCTCCGGCATAAGACGCACTCGACAGCCCCACCGCGCCGCCCATGGAGGCGGTTTGTTGATAGCGGGACATGATCGGCTGCGGCACGAACTGCGCCACCGAGGCATCCAGCGGCGGCGCCTTGGACGGCTGGAAGCCCAACGCGGCATCGCTCATGGCGACAGACTGCGCCCCCGGAATAGTACTGCCGGCAGGCACAGCCGGGACCGCCGGCGTGCTGCCGCCCGGCGGCGGCGCGATGGTGTTGCTGGCAACGGCTGTCGTGGGCGCAGTAGCCGGTGTTGCGGGCGGCGTAGCGGGAGCCGGCGCGGAAGCATCATCCGCTGGTGCACTCGTGTCCGCATCCTGATCGGTGTCGGCGCTTGATTTCGAGCCAGTGTCGATTTCCGCAAGCTCCTCTTTCGAGGGGGCGGCGCCCGGCGGCGGTGCTGCCGCCTCTTGCCCGGCCCGCAATGCGTCTGCGCTGTAGTTCTGCTGGGCACCGGCGGCCGAAAGGGAGTCGGCTACCTTTTTCTGATCGTCCGGCGTCGAGGGAGCCACCGGACGGCTGGGCGTATCGGCAAGATCGGGAAACTGACTGTTGGTATTCGCATCTGCCGACTGATCCGGCGCCGGCATCGTGTCATCGCTGGCCGTTGCCGCCGGCGTGTCGGAGTCCCCGCCGAGCCAATCCGGCATGATCGAACAGGCACCCAGGGAAGCGGCGATCGCGACGACAGCGCCAAGCCGCATCAATCTTCCGCCCAGACCAGCAAGAGAGAATTCCATGAAACCTCCAACAGTCCGCGCGCCGGCTTCCGGACGGCACGGACGCCCACGATTCTCTATACCCGCCCCTCCCCGGTGTTCCAAGCGAAAAGGCGAGCAAAATCAAGCCTTGTCGCGACAAAGCTGTGAAGTGCGCGCCTTGCCGCAACCGGAACGCGCGCGTATCAATCGAAGACGGTAATCAGCCAGCGAAACGCCGGGAAAACGGTCAGACGGACGAGAGATGGCGAAAGACGGCAAAGGGAAAGAAACCGGCGGGAAACCGTCGCAAAACGAAGATGCCCTCTCCGCCTACAAGATCGGCGATCCCGGCGCCTTCGCGCGCAACATGGTCCAGGTCGGCATCCAGTCCCAGCAACTTCTCGCCGATTTCATCCGGCGGCAATCCACGAAGGCCGGCAGCGGAGAGCCGCTCGACCCCCTCAATCTGACCAGCGCCTTTACCGAACTGTTGCGCGGCCTGATCGCCGACCCCGGCGCGGTGATGGAGGCACAGTTCCAGCTCTGGCGCGACTACATGAATTTGTGGGAGCGCACCGCGCGCCGCATGATGGGGGGCGATGCGGAGCCGGTGATCGTGCCCGCGCCGAACGACAAGCGCTTTCGCGACAAGGACTGGCAGGAAAACCAGGTCTTCGATTTCATCAAGCAGAGCTATCTGCTCACCGCCAACTGGATGCAGGAAACGGTGGCGAAGGTCGACAACAACCTCGACCCGAACGAAAAGCGGCGCATTGAGTTCTATACCAAGCAGTTCGCGGATGCGATCGCACCCACCAATTTCGTTCTCACCAACCCGGAAGTGCTGCGCACGACCTTGCAATCCAACGGCGAGAACCTCGTCAAAGGCCTGAACAATCTTCTGGAAGACCTCGACCGGGGCGGCGGGCAGCTTTCGATCCGCCAGTCCGCCGATGCATTCAAGATCGGCGAGAACATCGCGACCGCGCCGGGCAAGGTCGTCTTCCGCAACGAGCTGATCGAGCTTCTGCAGTTCGATCCGGCGACGGACGAAGTTTACAAAACGCCGCTGCTGATCTTCCCGCCGTGGATCAACAAGTACTACATCCTCGATCTTCGGCCGGAGAACTCGTTCATCCGCTGGGCGGCGGCGCAAGGCTACACGGTGTTCGTGGCCTCATGGGTAAATCCCGACAAGAAGCTCGCGAAGAAGGCGTTCGAAGACTATATGCGCGAAGGCATCTTCGCGGGTCTGGATGCCGTTGCCGCCGCAACCGGCGAGAAGAAGGTCAACGTCATCGGCTATTGCATCGGCGGCACATTGCTGTCGGCCACGCTCGCCTACATGGCCGCCGAAAACGACGACCGCGTGAACAGCGCGACCTTCTTCGCCGCGCAAGCCGATTTCAGCGAGGCGGGCGACCTGAAGATCTTCGTGGACGACGAGCAACTCGTCGCGCTCAAGCAGCAGATGGACGAAGCCGGCGGCGTGCTGGAAGGCAGCAAGATGTCCACGACCTTCAACATGCTGCGCGCCAACGACCTGATCTGGTCTTTCGTGGTGCAGAACTACCTGCTCGGCAAAGAACCCGCGCCGTTCGACCTGCTCTACTGGAACTCCGACACCACGCGCATGCCCGAAGCGACGCATCTCTTCTATCTGCGCGAGTTCTACAAGAACAACTGCCTGTCACAGGGCAAGCTGGTGCTGGGTAATCAGAAGCTCGATCTGTCGAAGGTGAAAACTCCGGTCTATCTGCAAAGCGCGAAAGACGATCACATCGCGCCATTCCGCTCGATCTACAAATCGACGAAGCTGTTCGGCGGACCGGTGCGGTTCATTATTTCCGGCTCAGGCCACATCGCCGGCGTCATCAATCCGCCGGGCGCGAAGAAATACCAGTATTGGACCAACGATGCGTATGGCAGCCAGCCCGACGGCAAGATGGCCAAACCCTACCCTGCGAAAGTCGAAGACTGGCAGTCCAGCGCAAAGGAAACACCCGGCTCCTGGTGGCCGGATTGGAATGCATGGCTATCGAAACTCTCCGGCCCCAAAGTCCCCGCCCGCAAACCCGGCAACGGCAAGCTGAAAGTTCTCGGCGATGCGCCAGGCACCTATGTGAAGGTGAAGGCCCGATAGGCGATGCATTTCGAAATTCTGGGCGATATTTCGCAAATAGAAACCATCGCTACAGCATCCGGAATTCGCGAGATCGGCCGCCTCCGAAAACTATACGGGCACGGCCGATGGCGGAAACGCAAGGGTATCGCGCGGGTAAGGTTGGGCGATGGTACTTTTCATCTCGCTGAGGTACATTGGTATGAGGCCAATGGAATTGGCCAAAAGGAATTCAAGATCAAACAACTGCTCTAGAGCGATGACCGCACCGAAACACACTGTCGTATGCGTCGAGAACGAGGGTTATGAAGCCTCTCTCGAAAAACGGAAAATCTATGTAGCAATTCGCGACCCGTCGGCAGAAAAGCATGGCATGATCCGCGTTATTGATGAATCAGACGATGACTATCTCTATCCGAAGAAGTTCTTTCGCTCGATAGAACTTACGCAGGCAGTCAAGAAGGCAGTTCTCTCTGCGGCATAGGATGTCTGGCCCCGAAATTTTCGCCACAGGCATTACAGACGGATTTGTGCTAATCTGTGATACTCGCTTCCAGTAACCGCACGAACTCCGCCTTCTGCTTGTCGTCGATCCAGCGGACTACGGCGACCATGTCGTGCTGGTAGTCAATGAACACCACATTGTCGCCATTGCCGAGGAACGTTACGCAATCCTCGCGCGCCGCCGGATACATCTTGTGGTCCGTATTCAGGAACCAGTTCATATAGCCGTAGATCGGCTCCTGCGGTGTCGGCGTCCGCGCCATTTTCACCCAACGCGTCGATAGAACCTGCTTATCGCCCCAGCGCCCATTGTTCAGGCCCAACAGTCCCATGCGCGCCAGATCGCGCGCGGAGATAAACATGCCGCCGCCCCAATGCCCGCCGCCCGGCGGCACCGGCATGCGCACACCGTCGATCATCACCCAGGCGTTCTCGTAATTCTCCCAATGCCATGTGCCGGACGCGCCGATGGGGTCCATCACATATTGCTTGAGCACCTCCGGCAGCGGGCGCTTCCACAGATACGTCAGCGCAAGCGCCAGCGCATTCACGCGCACGTCGGAGTATTTCCATTCCTTGCCCACCGGCGGCGGGCCTTTCGCCAATTCGGTCCACGGATGCTCGCCCGGGCGATCCGCCCACCACGGCTTGCCCCACATGGTCCCGATCCAGCCGGATGTCTGCCGCAGCATCTCGTCCCAGGTGATCGGCTGGTTGTGCGGCAGCATGAAATCCGGCGTCGGCTGCACATAATCAATCACGCGATCGTTCACATTGCGGATCATGTGCTTGTCGAACGCCACGCCCGCGACGGAAGACAGGAAGGTCTTCGTCGCCGAATGCGCCATGTCCACTTTGCGCGTGTCGCCCCACTCCGCCACGATATAGCCGTGCCGGATGACGATGCCGTTGGCCGGCGCATGAACGGTCAGCGGACCAATGGGGCTGGAGAACGGCTCCTTCGCGAATTGCAGCGGAATCGTGATGCGCTGATCGCGCTGATCGATCATGCCGTCCAGATCGGGCGACAGCTTCGTCTCATGCGCAACTGCAAAGTCGATCGCAGCTTGAAGCTTCGCCGCATCGAACCCTTCCTGCGCCGGCGCATGCGTCGCCCATTGATCGTCTTTGGGCGGTAAGTAATCGGCGGCTTGCGCGGACGCGGCGAGAAACACCGCGACGACAGCAATACTGCTGAAAATTTTCATTCTACCCCCCCACATCGTCATTGCCCGGCTTGTCCGGGCAACCCATTTTCTTCCTAACAAAACTGGATCGCCTGCATAAAGCCGGCGATGACATCTATTTTCGAGATTTGCGCATCTCTTTCGCCACCGCGAGACTTGCCGCATCGCCGCGGGCTTCCAGCTCCGTGATTACGCCTGCGATGTCTTCCGCCGATTTATCCTGCGAGAGCTTGAACTTTCCTTCCAGCCGTTCGAACACGAGCGAGAACCCGACAATCCCGTTCAGCAATGCTTCGACACGCTGCGGCGGCACCTTGTCGATCAGCCATGGTGCTTTCGGCAAAAGTTTCTCTTCCTCCTGTGCTGAAAGATCGATCACCAGCTTGCGCAATTCCTCGCGCGAGGTGCGCTGCACCGCGCCCTCGCCTTCCACGGCGATGTAATTCCAGGTCGGCACCGTCACGATCTTGCGATACCAGTCCGGCGAGACATAGGCGTCCGCAGCCATCACGCTGATCGAAACCCGCGCGCCATCTTCCAGCCTCGCCAAAGGATTGCCGATAGCCAGATGAAACCGAATGCCGCCGCGCGCGCCATTGCCCTCATCCAGCAGCACGGGCGCATAGGCGAATGCCACCGTCCCGTCGCGTACCGCCGCAATCGTCACGAAGACGCGCGCGCGGATCACCGCATGCAAAACGGAAACATCGTCCACGGCGAACGCGGACGGGCGATACATCATAGCGCTTCGATATCCTTCAATGCAGTGCGGGTCGTCTCGACAAACCGCGGCACACCAATTCTTTCCCGTATCGCGAGAGCGGAAGCAAAAGACCGCCGTGCATCCTCGATCCGTCCCAACTCCACTTCGCAGCGGCCGCGGTGATACAACAGGAAATGGGCTTGCTCGTCGATATCGTACGCCTCGGCTTTGGCGAGCCCTTCCGCGAACAGTCCTAGCGCACGCTCGCGATCCCCGGTGTATTGAACAGACGTGCCCAGATGCAAAAGCGTTTCGATCTCGCGCGCCTTCTCTCCGAGTTTTCTGGCTAGAGCGAGCGCCGTTTCCAGATGCACGACGGCCTCATATTCCCGATCCAAAGGGGTGAGATAAAATCCGAGCCTGAGGCGCGCCGCAAGCTGCACCGGCTCGTCGCCAGACGAAATTGCTTGCGACAGAGCCGCCTCGTTCTCGGCAATCTCTTTCAACGCAAAATCTTTGTCAGCAATACGAAAGCGGCGGAAGAATTTCGCCGCGTCCGCCATCAAACCAGCCCTTCCGTCTCCGGCAGGCCGAGCATGATGTTCATGTTCTGCACGGCGGCCCCGCTGGCACCCTTGCCGAGATTGTCCAGCACGGCGACAAGCCGTGCTTGCTGCGTCTTGTCGTTGCCGAGCACGAACAGCTCCATGCCGTTCGTCAGCTTCAGCATTTCCGCATCGATGGATTTGGCGGGCATGAAGTCGCCCAGCGCAAAGGCTTGAACGGCGGATTTGCCGGCGCGCATCGCGTCCATCGCTTCCATCGCGCGGTCGAAGGATGCCACCTGCACCAACTTTTCGCCGCGATAGGCCTCGCCCAGCGTCTTGTAGAGGTCGAACACCGTGGGCTTTCCCGGCAGCGCCCAGAGCTGGAGCGGCACTTCCACAATCATGCCGCGATAATAGCGGCCCACGCTCGGCGCGAAGACCGGCGGATGCGTCGTGCCCGCATGCACCTTCATCTCCGGCACAT
>Ga0164242_10006558_pt1 | contig 12796 bp, 7 predicted proteins | sample OricomgcompostMG_FD_108783 | JGI IMG/M metagenome (GOLD analysis project Ga0164242, IMG submission 108783) | Miracle-Growth compost microbial communities from Emeryville, California, USA - Original compost - Miracle growth compost (MG) ... | reverse complement strand
CCGCCGCCGCCGCGATCCCCGCCCACCAGTGACTCGACGCGATCAAAACCTCCTCGGGCTTCACCCTTTCGAACACCGGCGTCCAAAACTCCCGCTCCGCGAGGAACTTCGCAAGACGATTCCTTAAGTGATCCCCCAAATCCACACGAACGCCCAACGCTTCCGTCAAAGCCGCCTCAAACGGACGCGCATCGACCTCAGGAACACGTAGCTGTGACCACCTGCCCCGAAGGCTCTCGCGCCACCGATTAAACTCATAAAACGGGTACACCAGGTTCGTGTCGTCGACCTCCGGGTAACCCGTCGCCTCAGGCTGGACTACGAACAACGTCTCGTCATCCACGTGAGCCGCAGTCCGGTAACCGCTCTGCCCTCGACGCGCATAATCGAACACCACACGACGCGCACGAGGCGCCGTCGTCAAACGCTTCGGGCCGTCATATGCGTCCAGAGTCTGAGACCCGAGCGCCTCATTCGGACCCCACAACCCAGCCGCTTCGACAAGCTGAATAATCAGCGCTGATCTTCCGAGTTCCCACAGGTACACGCCATTGCGAGAAGTGATTTCGAACAGCCCCCGGGAGCGCTCGGCGTCGCAGATCCGCTCGAATATCTCGCCATAGCTGTACGGTGCGGATATTCGACGTTCAGACTGCGCATCACGGAGAACTACCCAGTCGTATTCACCCCGAATGCTCACCGTTGGGCGGTCCCGCGAGCCGTCATTTCGCACTTGAACGGTGCCAGCCTGATTGATCGCGTTACCAAAATTGTCGACTCCGGAAGTGACAGGGAACCATGGATGGCGTGCGATTTCGCGCCGAGTCGGCGCCGGCGGAATCGAGGAAAGCCGCCGCACAACCAACGCAATACCCCGTCGCGCAGCGGCTGTGGCGACTTGGCCGATTGACACCAACGTTGCGTTCGGCACGCCGATCGCTCGCGCGATCCCATTGTTATTCTGCGGACGTTGAACTCCTCCAGGAGTGTTCTGCTTCTCGGAAGACTCGGGTGAAGCCTCGGGGTGGGCCGATCGCTTAGCCGCTTCCCGCAACTGGCGGATCTTCCATATGACGTCTCCGGTGGCGCCCTTAGCGAAACGACCAAACTCACGGGCAGAAAGACGACGCGCCCCGCCGCTGGCAGCAAAGATCGCGTCTTGTACCGGTGACTCGCCATAGCCTGCGTCACGACGCAGGTATGGGAGTATTTCAAGATCGTGGCCCCTCGTGTTCGCCAGGTAGTGTCGATCATCTGACCCCGGCTCAGTTGAATAGGAGATAACCTCGGAGCCGCGCGCGTGAAACTCGATTAATATCCGTTCGCCGACGCGCTCGACCTTCGGCTCAGCAAGGCGCGTGCCGTCATCGACGTGGACATCATGCAACTCGGCCATGGTAGCCACGGTGACACGATGTCTGTTGCGGCCGCGTACTTTTCGATAACTGTGCCCGACCGAATCCATACTGACAAGTTCACCTCCGCGCGCAGAGAAAACCTCAATGAGGTCAATTGGCCGCCCAAGGGGACCGAGGAAACGAAGATACTGCTGGACCACAGCCTCAACACTGAATTCTCGATCAAACAGTTCACGAGCCCGATGTCCGAAACGCTCTCGAAGTACTGGATCGGCGGCAAGATGTGAGAGTCTGTTAGCGAGCTGCTTTACATCACCCAGCGGGACAATGTATCCGGATTCACCATCCAGGATTGCGTCTCGAGGTCCAAATTCAAAATCGAACGCGACGGCTGGCAACTGGTGATATGCGGCTTCAATAAGCGGATACCCGAACCCCTCCGACAGCGATGTAAGTAAAACGATGTCGGCCGAAGAATAGATCTCGGCTTCTGAACCGAATCCCGGCATATGCACGCGACCGGTAAGGCCGAGTGACTCGACCTCCTGGCGAACGGCGAGATAGTACGGGTTCAGCGGACTGATCGTGCCCCATAGGGTGAGATGAACAGATTCGTCAGGAATGAGAGCGAGTGCCCGAACAGCGTCCAACTGGTTCTTGCGGTGCTGAAACGAAGCAGGAAGCGCGATGTTGACAAACTGACGCTCTATCGGCTCGATCGTCGCCATTGCTGTTCCGGGAACGTTCGGGACAAACACCACGTCCGCATCATCGAAGAGTGGAACGAATTGCGGCCTGAGCCCCGAGGAGACAGTCTGAAGACGATCAATCGAGCCACGCGAGCCCAAAAGCATCTTCCATAATCCGTCATGGAATTGGTAATCGTTATGGATCTGCAGGACCGTCCTTACTCGGCGCTTGCTGTTACCCACCGCGTGGTGAAAGACGAACGCAGGAATCGGTGCCGTGAAGATGATCGTGTCGTCTTCGGATAGTAATGCATTGAGTTGCCGCAAGGACGCAAGCTGATTCTCCGTGAATCCATGACTGGCGGCCCCGAGCCGAGCGGTGAATACCGGGTGGTAGTTGCGATGCAGTAGCCGCCCGCCCTCGGCGGCCAGTGTCTGCAATGTGAACACCGGGACTTCGGGGTCAAGGGGCCAACCAGGTATGGCCACATCTGAGCCATCCGCATTACCGAGAAAACTCAGGACCGCTATCGGATAGCCAGCCCTATGCAAAGCGTTGGTGGTCTCGACTACTGACTTGTGATACCCAGTGGGCCCCGCGAGTTCGTTGACGAAGATCAGGATCATGCGGTGGTGAGCTGCTTTCCTTGGCCGTGCAGTGCCGGGACATCGACACATAAAGTTTAGCTGCGCACACAGCCTCGCCTCACCCCGCGCCGAAGATGCTCCGACGAGAATCTGGCACGTCGTAGGGAACGAGGTCGTGCGGTGAGCTCGCAAGCCGGAAGAGTCCTGACTCAACGTCTGCGAGTGTGAACTCGTGGCCGGGGACGGGGATGACATACGTCGGGCAGCCGAGCGAGACCGCCTCCCACAGTGAAGTCGAATACCCTCCAACGGAGAGGACTGACTTCTGCACTGTGGTGAGAGTGTCGTCAGGAGAGATCGATACCTTGTCCGCCAGCCCCACCGCAGCAAGGTCACGCGGCATCTCGTGACGATTGGACGGGTGCGGCGCGATGACGACCTTGAGGTCTCCGCGCTCTCGCACCAGGCGGTCGACGAACGCCAGGATGCGGCGCTGCACCCGTGGCTGGGTAATGACGCAGACGTCCCAAATCAGATCGCCTGCTTCGCGACAGGGCTCAGCGTAGAGCTCCGGCTGTGGTCGAGGCACGATGACGTGCTCTTTGTATACATTCGTGCGCGCGGCCCAGAATTCCGACCACGCGTAGAAGCGCGTCGCTCCGTAATGCGGAGTACCTCCGAACCAGAAGGTGGGATGGTATTGACCGGTGTCTGCGTACTGGATGTCAGACACGAGCGCTCCCACCCGTCGAGCGGCCAGGCTCACACCGGCCCACCAGTGACTCGAGGCGATGAGCACCTCTTCGGGCTTGACCCGCTCGAAGACCGGCGTCCAGAAGTCGCGTTGGTCCAGAAACGCCAGAAGACGATTTCGCAGATGATTCCCCAGATCCACCTGGAGGCCCAGCGCATCGCTGAGCGCTTTCTCGAACGGACGTCTGTCGACATCGGCGGCGCGCAGCAGCGCGGCCTTACGCTCCGGATTCTGCCGCCACTGCAAGAACTCGTGCATCGGGTACACCAGATTGTCGTCGTCGACCTCCGGGTATCCCGATGGGGTCGGATGGACGACGAAGAGCGTGTCATCGCCCCTGTGCGCAACGGTGCGATATGCGCTCTGGCCTCGTCGTGGATAGTCCAGCACGACTCGAGGTGCTGTCGGTGCTGCCGTCAGTCGCTTAGGGCCTCCGTAGACATCCTTCGCGGGTTCGCCAGTCGCGTTGTCTTTACTCCACATCCCGAGCGACTCGGCGAGTTGCAGAATGACGGCTGCGCGTCCCAGTTCCCACGGATACACGCCGTCTCGCGTGGCGATGTCGAACAGCCCGTGGTCCCGTTCGGCTGCGCAAATCCTCTCGAACAACTCTCCGTAGCCGAACGGCGGCTCCACTCGGCGTTCCCCCGCTCCATCCCGGAGAAGGACCCAGTCATACTCACCCCTGATGCTGACGGTCGGGCGTCTGACAGAACCACTGTTGCTGACTTCGACGCCGCCTCGCTCATTGATGGGGCTGCCGAAGTTATCCATGCCCGACGTGACCGGAAACCAGGGATGTCGTGCGATCTCGCGCCGCGTCGGTGTCGCGGCGTTGACAGCCGACTTCAGTTCACGGTCACGGGAGTCCGCACGGTACCTCGACACCAGACCCGCGACCGAGGAGGTCTTCGAGTCGGCTGATGTCGTCATCTCCGAGCTCGCCCCGCCGCCGCTCTCTCGCAGAGATCGTGGCCCCTCGATCTGTTCGGATGCGCTGGAGGACTTGTCGTCGACGCGCTCGCTGCCGACCGGCAGAACTGGGGACGCGTCCGCGGGCGGCATCGTCGGGCGTGCGGGCTTGGCCAACTGGCGAAGCTTCCAGAGGATGTCTCGCGAGATCCGTACGATCATCGCCCTCGACATTTCTGCCCGTTCTCTACGAGTAAGCATCCTGGTTCCGCCGCTGGCGGCGAAGATCACATCGAGGCCGGAGGTCGTGCCTTCGCCTCGACTTGCACCTCGGCACAGGTACGGCAGCACCTCGAGTCTGCTGCCCTTCGTGTTGGCGAGGTAATGCCGGTCATCACTCTTCGACGTGGTCGCATACGAGATGACCTCATCACCTTCCGCCTCGAAGTCGATGCGGGTTGCGCCGCGCAATCGTCTTACCGAAGCCGCCATCACGCGTTCGCCGTTGTCGACCTCGATGTCGTGCAGCTCGAGCGTCGAGCGCACTGTAACCCGATGCCGCCCCCGGCCTTTCACGCGGCGATGACGGTGCCCGATCGCCTGCGCCGCGACCGGGTCTCCCCCGTCGGTCGAGAAGGCGTCGAGCACGTCCAGCGAACGGCCTACAGGACCAAGGAGCCCTCGGTATCTCTCCGTGACTGCATCGGTGCTGAACCGCTCCTCGAACAACTCGCGCGCACGGGCTCCGAAACGAGCACGCAAAGCGTGGTCCGCAGCCACCGATGCGAGCCTGTCGGCGAGTTGCTCGACTTCACCCATCGGGACGATGTATCCAGACGCACCGTCTTCGATCGCCTCTCGCGGGCCGTGCTCGAAGTCGTAGGAGACGGTTGGCCTTCCGTGATACATCGCCTCCACGAGCGGGTAGGGGAACCCTTCCGACAGCGAGGTCATCAACACGACATCGGCAGTCGAGTAGACATCGGTCTCCGACCCGAACCCCGGGGTGTGCACGCGACTCGCGACGCCGAGCTCCTGGGCGAGCCGCTCGACCGAAACGAAGTACGGATTGCGACGACCGTTGTTCCCCCAAAGCGTGAGATGAACGCGCTCATCCTCGATAAGTGCGAGGGCCCGTACTGCATCCAACTGATTCTTGCGGGGCTGGAAGGACGCCGGCAATGCGATGTTCACTCCATCGTGAGGTGCGAGCGATATCGGCCGACCGTGGTGCCCAGGGAAGTTAGGGACGAAGACGACGTGACTCGAATCGAACAGCGGGGTGAACTGTGAACGCTGGCGATCCGACACCGTCTGGAGACGATCGATGGATGCTCTCGACTCCGTGAGCATCTCCCACAGCCCATCGTGAAAGCGGTAATCGCTATGGATCTGCAAGACGGTCTTCGCACTTCGGGGTGCGCCGCCCAACGCGTGATGAAAGACGTAAGCGGGAATCGGCGCGGTGAAGAGGATTGTGTCTTCTTCGGTAAGCGCTGCATTGAGCTGACGCAACACGGCGAGCTGGTTTTCGGTGAACTCGAATGCTGCCGCCCCCAGGCGCGCCGTGAAGACTGGATGATAGTTGCGGTGCAACAGCCGTCCACCGTCGGCCGGAAGGGTCTGCAACACGAACGCGGGGATACCTGCGTCCAATGGCCAGCGCGACAGCGCACGGGCCGAACCGTCCGAAGTGCCGAGAAAGCTCAGGATCGCGAGCGGATACCCCGCCCGATGTAGCCCGTTCGCCAACTCGACCACCGACTTGTGATACCCCGTCGTGCCGGAGAGTTCGTTGGTGCAGATCAGAATCATTCGAAGTGTCGTCTTCTCGAGGGGAGCCCGTACCGGGCTTCGGCAAGTGAAGCCTAGCCAAGGCGAGGTCAGCGGGTCGCGCGCCTCAGACGCGGGCCTTGCGCATTGCCGCGACGGCGTCCGTGCCGAGATGAATGGCCGCGCGCGGAATCGAGAGGCCTTCCTCTGCACGGAGTACCCGCCAGACAGCACGGATCGCGCTCCAGCGTCGGGCGGAATGAGAGCCGGGCTGGGCAGCACGGTACAGCGCAAGAGGCTCGTCGATACCGACCGCTTTTCCGCCGTCACGCAGGATCCGCAGCCACAGTGCCCAATCCTCTGCACCGGGGATATCGGGCATCGACACGGGACCGGTCTGGTCGAGATCGACCACGGCGGTCAGGCATCCGATCACGTTGCTGTGCAGCAGTTGCGCGTGGGTCAGGTCGGCGCGGGCATGCACCACGCGTCCGTTCGGCCGGAAGCCGATCGCTTCTCCGTCGAAGTCGGCATCGACGCGGTAATAGGCGCTAAAGAGCAGCGTCGCACCGGTCGTTGTCGCCGCATGGAGTTGACGCTCGAGCTTCATCGGAAGCCAGAGGTCGTCGGAGTCGCAGAACGCCAGGTAGCGGCCTCGTGCCTCGACTATTCCGCTGTTGCGAGCCACGGCCGGACCGCCGCTCACCTGTCGCTGGATGACCCGCACACGTGCGTCATCGCGAGCGAGTGCCTCGGCGATCGCCACCGTGCCGTCGGTGGAGCCGTCGTCGATGATGATCAACTCAAGGGAGTCCACACTCTGATCAAGTACGCTTTGAGCCGAGTCACGCAGGGTCCGCGCGCTGTTGAACGCCGGCATGACCACCGTCGTAACCGGATGCGCACCCGTCTCAAACGTCACGGAGAACGATCGTAGCCACGCGAGGCTGAAGACGTACCCGGCCGAATCCGTATCCAGGCGTGACGGGGAACTAGGAAAAGAGGAACCGAGCTTGACCGATCCGAAGCCGGGGGTGGCGCTCGCGCCGCGCCTGACCTCTGAAGAGGCGGAAGCGCTCGCGCGTCAGTCGTCACTGCGACAGATGGGCGTCCGTCCTCCGCTCGGTCATTACATTCGCGCACTGTGGGGCCGACGTTCATTCATCTGGAACCTGTCATCATCGCGGGCCTACGTGCGCAACCAGGGCTCGTATCTCGGCCAGGCCTGGACGGTGCTCAGACCGATCCTCGACGCGGCGACGATGATCATCATCTTCGGGTTCGTGTTCCACGGCAGCGCGCCAGGCATTCAGAACCGGGCTGCGTTCATCGTCATCGGTTCGTTCGCGTACGGTCTGTTCCAGGGCATCGTGATGGCGGGCATTGGATCGATCCGCAACGATCTTCAACTCATTCGATCTCACCAATTCCCCCGAGCGGTCGTACCACTCGCATCGGTCATGACAGAGACCGTGCTCTTCGGACCCATCATGATCGCGATGGTGGTCCTCGTTGTCCTGACAGGATTCCTGCCCGACATGGGCGGCCCGGTCTATCCGCACTGGTCGTGGCTCTTGCTGCCGGTTGCGGCGGCCCTGCTCGCGATGTTCTCGGCAGGCGTGGCGCTCTTCTTCGCCCGGCTCGGCGCAAGGACGCCCGACATCGCCAACGTCGTTCCCTTCTTCCTCTCGCTCGGCCGCTTCGCATCGGGCGCCACGTTCTCCATCGCGGGCCTGACCGCAGCGGGGAGTTGGTTCCGTCCTCTGCTGCTGTACCAGCCCGTCCAGGTCTTCCTGGAGCTGTTCCGATCGGTATTCGGCAACGAGCCGCTCACCCCGATGAGCCCCGGCCTGTGGCTGCTCGCAGCGGTGTACGCCGTGGGGGTCTTCGTCATCGGATTCCTGTTCTTCTGGGGTGCAGAGGAGTCGTACGGCCGTGACTGACGACATCGACTACGAGATCGACGCGGATAATCTGCCCAAGCGGATGAAGAAGCGACCGCTGGGCGCCCCCTCGGTCATCGTCGACGACGTGCACATCACCTACCGCGTCTTCGGTGCCCGCAAGGGCAGCACCACCCAGACGAAGACGCCTTTACTCAATCGCGCCATCAGCCTTGGCCGCCCCGATACAGGGCCGATCACCGAAGTGCGTGCGGTGCGAGGGGTGTCCTTCGTCGCGCGGCACGGCGAGTCGATCGGCATCGTCGGGACCAATGGATCCGGCAAGTCGACACTCCTTCGCGCGATCGCGGGTCTGTTGCCACCCACCAAAGGCCGTGTTTTCGTCTCCGGCGAGCCGGCCCTTCTTGGCGTGAACGCAGCCCTGCTGCCCAGGCTGACCGGCGAGCGGAACATCACGATCGGTGGCCTGGCACTCGGTCTGAGCATGCGACAAGTGCGCGAACACACTCCAGAAGTGGCAGAGTTCGCAGAATTGGGCGACTTCCTTTATTTGCCGATGAGTTCGTACTCGTCCGGCATGGGCTCTCGCCTGAGATTCGCGATCTCTACGATGCAAACGCCAGACATCCTCATGATCGATGAGGCGCTGGCAACGGGCGACGCCTCGTTCCGCAAGAAGAGCACCGAACGCATTGAGCAGATCCGCGACAACGCCGGCACGGTCTTCTTCGTCTCACACTCGCTCGCGTCCATACGCGTGATGTGCACCCGGGTGCTGTGGATCGACAAGGGGTTGCTCGTCGCCGACGGCGACGTCGACGAGGTCTGCGACGCATATGACGCCTTCGTCAAAGGCCGCACCGGCGCCTCGGCCGGTGCCAACCTCACATGAATGAAGAAGTGCGCGACACAGTTTCAGTCGAGCCCGAAGTCCTGTCGAACACACCGCCCCTGCCAGAATGGACGTCATGAGCTCGGCCGCCCCTTTCCGTCAGGACGGGTCGACCATCGGTGACGTCTGCATCGTCGTTCCGCTGTACAACGAGGCGCCCGTCATTGGCGGCGTGATCGCCCAGTTGCGCAAGCACTTCGCGCACGTGGTATGCGTCGACGACGGAAGCCACGACGGCTCCGGAGCCATCGCCGAGCGCGCCGGCGCGCGCGTGCTGCGGCATCCCGTGAACCTGGGACAGGGAGCCGCGCTGCAGACGGGCATCTCTTATGCCAGGGATATCTCCGGCATCGCCTATCTGGTCACCTTCGACGCAGACGGTCAGCACCGCATCGAAGACGTGCTCGGCATGCTCGAGCTGGCGCGAGCGAGCGACCTGGCCATTGTGTTCGGGTCCCGGTTCCTCGACAATCGCACGAAGGCCGGGTGGGCCAAGCGCATCGTTCTCAAGACCGCCGTCTGGGTCACGAACAAGACCACCGGCTTGAGGCTCAGCGATGCGCATAACGGTCTGCGTGTCATCCGTGCGGATGCCGCCCGCAAGGTCAATCTCGTGCAGGACCGCATGGCGCACGCGACGGAGATCGTGCTTCAGCTGTCGCGCACGCGGCTGCCGTGGGGTGAATACCCGGTCGAGGTGCTGTACACCGAGTACTCGAGGGCCAAGGGGCAGTCGCTCTGGAACTCGATCAACATTCTCGTCGATCTGCTCATCCGTTAGGACCCAGCCATGTTGATCAAGATCATCCTGGTCGTCGGCATCATCATCATCGGCGTGCTGCTGGCCCGCCCGGCGAGCGGCGACAGACACCTCGCCCTGCGGCGGCTGTTCATGGTGTTCCTCGTCGCGGTCGCGATCGTGGCGGTTCTGCTGCCGAACTGGCTCACCTCGCTCGCGCACCTCATCGGGGTCGGACGCGGAACGGATCTCCTGCTCTACGTTCTCGTGATCGCGTTCCTCGTCTTCGTCTCGACGACCTATCGACGCAACGTGCTCCTCGATCGCAAGATCACGCTGCTGACCCGCGCCGTGACTCTGGCCGAGGCGCGAGCGGAGGATGCCGAGCGGAGCGCGCTCGGCGCCGAGCAGGAGTCGGACGGCTCCGAACCGTCCGGCGGCGCGTGACAGTCGATCAGGGGCAGGCCGTGATCTTCAGCAACCGAACTGACCCCTCGCTGTCGACTTCGGATGCCACTCCCGCCTTCACCAGTCCGAAGAGACCCGAGTATCCCGCGGTGAAATTGAACCCGTAGCCCGTCTTGCCCGCGTCCTTGGCGAACCTGCCGAAGTCCAGCACGTATTCGACGTGAAGTGCGCGAACGGCCGCACACACGGCCGGGTCGGACTTCGCCTTGTTCAATCCCGCGTTGATGACGCCGGCGTAGGGCGAGATTCGTGCACCGAAGTGTGGCGTGAGCACAGGCCGGTCGGCCAGTGCGTAGGCGTACGCGGCGCCGGTCCAGGGGTCGCCGGCGATGAGCACCGATCGCGGCACCTCGGAGGGGAGGCGGTCGATGAGCGTGCGCTCGTCAGTCGAGAGCACAGGCGCCTTGGCGCCTGCCGTGTAGGTCACGCGCGTCGCCTGCACCTGATACCACATGGCCCAGTTCTGCGTCGCGACCACGAGCACGATGACCCCGATCACTCCGAGCGTCGCGACCAGCGCGCCGCCTCGGCCAGCGACAGTACTCGTCTGCGCGGCATCGGCATCCGTTGCGGAAGCACCTCGTGCGCGCACGTAGGAAGTCACCAGCTGCCACAGCCACACGGCGCCGACAATGGCGACAGGGATGCTGACGACCGTGAACAGCGCGTACAAGCGTGGCGGATCTCTGTAGAAGAGGCCGGTGATGATCCAGCGCAGCTTCCACGACGGAACCGACGCGGCGACGCCGAACAAGAAGAGGCCGGTCGCCCAGCTGCCCAGGTACCACCGCTTACCGGGCGTCATCGCCAGGCGCACCACACCCAGCACGGTGAGGATGCCTGCTGCGATCGCCAGCGGTGCGCCCGACTTCGAGTAGGTGACTGCCTCCCACAGTGCCGCCTGTGGGCTCGTGTAGTTGGCCCAGGGCGTCGTGGATCCGAGACGCCCCTCGTAGATCCACACCGCGGCGAGTACGAGCAGCACGACGCCGAAGGCGACCCAGACGAGAACCTTGGGCGCTGGCGTGCGCAGCGTGTGCACTAGACCGACGACGAGCACGGCCAGGAGCGGGACCAGCAGTGCGGCCCACGCGAACACGACGGCCGGTTGGGCGAGCCCGATCGCGATGAGCGCCACGACCAGGAGCCAGCCGTGCGCGATGGCCTGCTTCCACTCGAGCCGGAATCCGTGCTGCAGAACCTTTGCCCCGAGCGTCAGAGCGAGCGGGAGAAACGCCAGTGCCAGGAAGTACGGATAGAGCACCCCGAACGTCAGCATCAGGAGCGGAAAGCCGGGCACGGCCGCGGCGAGCACGCCAGCGGCGACGAGCGCAGCACGGCTGCGTGGAACCAGCGTGCGTGCCAGCAGGATAACGCTCCCCGGCCAGGCGAAGGCGGCGATCACCACGTTCGTTACGTTGGCGCCGACCGGAATGGCGACGCCGGTGGTTTCGACCACCAAAGAGGTCAGCGAGTGCCAGGCCGCCGGATAGAACGCGTGGGTTCCCGGCGGGAGCACGAGCTGATCGATGTGGAAGGAGGACGCATTGCCGGTGTTCTCGATGAAGCGCAGGGCGTTCAGATGGAAGACAGCATCGAACGTCTGCGAGATCGAGTCCGGGGAGACGAACGCGACCATCGTCTGGGCCACGATGACGATCGCAGGCACTCCGATCGCCGCCGCCAGAATCCACGGCGTCGCCTGCTCGGCGACCGGGCGTGGAACGGAATTCCTCCGCTCCGGTCTGCCCCTGCGCACGATCAGCAGGTGCACGGCGGCCACGAGAAGGATCACGATGAACGCGGCGAGGAACACCCACACGGGAGACCAGTCGACGTGAATCCAGGGAAGCACGATCGCGAGCATCGCAAGCAGCGCCACTGTGACGGCGGGCGCCGCCGCGTAGAGTCTGACGCCGCGCACGCCGGCAGCCGCTCCCAGCAACGCTCCGGGAACGTAGAGGATCGCCAGCGCGGCGATGAGCGCGGGCACTGCTTCGATCCAGGTCACGACTGTTCGGCCTCCGGCCGGATCCGTTCACCTGCGTCGGCTTGAGCCGCGTCGGCGCGCGCGTTCCAGGCGGACTCCACCATCTCGGACAACGAGTACCGCGAACGCCAGGCGAGTTCGCGCGACGCGCGCGAGACATCCGCCACGACGCTCGCCGGGTCGCCCGGTCGGCGATCGGATACGACCGGGCTCAACGCTCGGCCCGAGACCGCGGCGACGGCGTCGATCACCTCGCGCACGCTCGCGCCAGTGCCCGTGCCGATGTTGTACACGTCGTGCTGCAGTCCGCCGGGCAGCGCTCCCAGCGCCGCGAGGTGCGCCTCAGCGACGTCAAGCACGTGCACGTAATCGCGCACTCCCGTGCCGTCGGGGGTCGCGTAGTCGTCGCCGTAGACGATCGGCGGCTCGCCACGAAGAACGCGCTCGATCGTAATGCTGAAGAGGTTGCCGACCTGCTCGTCGCCGAGATCGGGCCAACCGGCGCCGCCGACGTTGAAGTAGCGCAGGCTCACCGACGGGATGCCGGCTGTCGCCGTCGCGGCACGCACCAGCCATTCCCCGGCGAGCTTTGTCTGGCCATAGGGGTTGATCGGCGCGAGCGGCGCATCCTCCCCCACCGGTTCGTCGGAGACTTCGCCGTAGACCGCCGCGGACGACGAGAACACGAACGCCTGCACGTCGGAGTCACGGATGCCGGCGAGCAGGTTG
>Ga0164242_10006557_pt1 | contig 12796 bp, 17 predicted proteins | sample OricomgcompostMG_FD_108783 | JGI IMG/M metagenome (GOLD analysis project Ga0164242, IMG submission 108783) | Miracle-Growth compost microbial communities from Emeryville, California, USA - Original compost - Miracle growth compost (MG) ... | reverse complement strand
TGGACGTCGCGGTGGACGCAGAGCTGCGGCGGTTCATCTTCACCAGCACGATCGGCACCATCGCGCTCAGTTCAGACGGTCCTGCCACCGAGGACGCGCCGTTCAACTGGGCCGCCAAGGGCGGCGCGTACATCCAGTCGCGGGTGCAGGCCGAGAACCTCGTTTTGCGGTATGCGCACGAGCGTGGTTTGCCCGCTGTCGCGCTGTGTATTTCGAACACCTACGGACCACGAGACTGGCAACCCACGCCGCATGGCGCACTGCTGGCCTCGGTGGCCGCTGGCAGAGTGCCCTTCTATATCAAGGGCATTGGCACAGAGGTGGTCGGCGTCGAGGATGCCGCGCATGCTCTGATTCTGGCTGCCGACAAGGGGCGAGTCGGCGAGCGCTATATCATCTCCGAACGGTTCATCACCGCCCGCGAGTTCTATTACATTGCCGCTGATGCCGGCGGGGCTGCGCGGCCCCGCGTCGGCATCCCGCTGTCAATGGCTTACGCGCTTGCATCCGGCTGCGACGTCGCGGCATTCGTGTTCCGTCGCGATGTCCGATTGTCGACGCTGATGGTCAGGTTGATGCACATCATGTCCCCGATGGATCATGGGAAGGCCAGCCGTGAACTCGGGTGGCATCCCGAACCCATCCACGATGCGATCCGCAAAGCTGTGGACTTCTACCGTGCCGGGCACACGTGACTACGCGGCGCACCGCCCATCTTCGCGCCGGAAGAAATATATCTATGTCCGACAGCAGTATTCAGATGAATGTGGAGGAACCGATCACCTCGGGCATGGTGGCATCAGCGGGCCCGGCGGGCACGGACAGTGGTCAGTTCGATAAAGCTCGGCGCGGTCATGTTGCCGGTGATCAGGTCTCGTTGGTGTCCGGGGCCGCGAACAGTTGGCTCAGATCGAGTTGTCCCGACTGGACCGCACCGAAGAATCCGCCATCGGTGACCAGTGCCTCGGCGTTGACGTAACTGGATCGGGGGCTGTTGAGGAAGACCAGCGGCCACGCCTGCTCCTGCGGCGTTGAGCGCCGCCGGATCGGACCGACGAAGGCGTCGATTTCACCGGCGAATTCCAGGAAGTGGGGCATCATCGCGGTGTCGGTCGGACCGGGGTTGATGCAGTTCAGACGCACCCCGTCAGTGATCAGTGTCGCCGCGCGCGAGGCCACCCACGCGTTGATTACCTTTTTGGAGAAGGGATATGCCGCCGCTTCCACCATCTCGATGTTGGCCTCGCACCACTGCCTACCTGCCTCAAATCCCTCGGCGCTGACCAGGCCCATCAGCTGGTCCAGCTCAAGCTGCCATCCCATGGGGGCGTTGGAGGCGACCACCGCGATGGCGCCGCCCACCGGGATTTTTGGCGGAGTAGGTCGATCAGGTGGCGGGCGCCCACGAAGTCCACGAGCATGACATCCAGCCCGGAGAACGGCGGCCCGGGCAGGCCGGCGCACCCGAAGTAACCCTCGATGGGTCCTTCGATCGCTTCGGCGGCCGCTCGATGGATGCACGGTCGCGCAGGTCGCCTTCGAGCACCCAGGCGACCGGCAGTTCGGTGGGCCGAACAACAACGGCCGTCACCCGCGCGCCCAGATCGGTGAGGATCGCGGCGGTTGCCTCACTCATGCACGATGCAGAGCCCGTGCCCATGACGTGGCGGCCTGCGTAACCCAATGCGTCGTCCCAGAATATTCCTCCCATGAATCGATGTGGCAATGTCATATGCACCTTGTGAGACTGTGCGGCATCGGTTTACGATCATCTACGTCTCTCTATTAGAATACATTGGTACCGTAGGACGGACATAACCCCTTCGGGCTGGGCGGCCACGGATGGGACGAACATCAGTTCTGTGACATGGAGGTAGCGGTGAGTGGCCGGTGGGATTACGACAGCGTGTTCATCGACGGCGCGTGGACGACCGATGACGCGGTGGGTGTCATCGAAGTCATCGACCCCGCCACAGAGGAGTTGATCGGCTCGGTTCCCGACGCAGGCATTAAGGCAACGCACGCCGCGATCGCCGCCGCGCGAAGAGCGTTCGACGATGGACCTTGGCCTCGGAAGTCTCCCCGGGAGCGGGCGGCCGTCCTGCGCCGCTTCGCGGCGATCCTCGACGAGCGACACGACGTGCTCAAGGAACTGGTGATGGCCGAGTCCGGCTCGGTAGGGTTCCTCGCCGACATCATTCAGGTGCGTGGCACCATCGACATCGCCCAATGGATCGCCGAAGCCATGGAGCTTGGGGTGCAGTGGACCGAGGTCTCACCCCCGGCCGGCGGACCGACCGGAATGGCCGGCAACGCCGTGGTCCGTGAGCCGGTCGGGGTCGTGGCGGCCATCACGCCCTTCAACTTCCCGTTCTTCCTCAACATCGTGAAGGTGCTGCCCGCGCTCGCGGCCGGCTGTACCGTGGTGCTCAAACCGCACCAGTGGACACCGCTGGACGCGTTCGAGATCGCGAGAGCGGCTCAGGACGCCGAACTGCCGCCGGGCGTGCTCAATGTCATCGCCGGCGGACCCGAGGTCGGCCAGGAGATGACGGCCCACCCGCTGGTGGACATGGTCACCTTCACGGGATCCACGCCGACGGGCCGGGCGATCATGGCGGCCGCAGCCCCGACGGTCAAGCGCCTGCAATTGGAACTGGGTGGCAAGAGTGCCGCCATTATTCTTGACGACGTGCCCGAGGACCACGTAGCCGGGATGGGCATCATCTCGTCGATGGTCCACGCTGGGCAGGGATGCGCGATTCATACCAGAACGCTGTTGCCCGAGCATCTGCTCGATGCCTATATCGAAGGAGCAAGAAATTCGCTCGCGTACTTGAAGGTGGGCGATCCGCGGGAGTCCGACACCATGATTGGCCCCCTCATCCGCGAACAGCAAAGGCAACGTGTCGAGGGTTACGTTCGGTCCGGAATCGACGAGGGAGCCGAGCTGGTTTTTGGTGGCAAGCGGCCTGAACACCTGGCCAAAGGGTTCTTCTACGAGCCGACCCTATTCATCAATGCGCGCAACGACATGCGCATCGCCCAGGAGGAGATCTTCGGCCCCGTTCTCACGGTGATCACCTACAAAACCGAAGATGAGGCGATTCGGATCGCTAACGATTCCATATATGGGCTCGGTGGCGGTGTGATCTCCGGCAACACCGCACGCGGGTTCAACGTCGCACGCCAGATCCGCGCCGGCAATGTATCCGTGCAGACCGTTGGGGCCCCGACGGTCAACGCCAAGAGCCTGGGCACCTCGGGACCCGGCTGGTCGGCCGACCAGCCCAACGGGATTGGCATCACTGGCGTCTTCGGTGGGTTCAAACACAGCGGTATAGGACGCGAATGGGGGCACCACGGCATCGAGGAATTTACCGAACTCAAATCGATCGCGTGGAGTTGACGCCGCTGCGGAGCCTCGCCGATATCCACGACAACCCGGAAATCTTCTCTTATCCCGAATGATTCGAACCGAAGAACTGCCGCTGCACCGAACGCGACGGCTCCGGCCGACCCGGTGACCACATCGCCGGCCGCAACGCACGATCAGCCGCCCACTGCCGCCGCCCAACGTCACTCGACTTCGCGTCCTTCTGCTTTGCCGCAGCACACCTCTTTGATCGAGGTGTTGCGACGATCAGTTGAATTCGCCTGGTCAGTATTCAGTTGCCGTCGACACCGCGCACCGGCCAGACGCACCCACTTGCGCACCGTCTCAGCAGTGCCGATACCCAGCAGCTCGGCGACCCGGCCCATCGCGTTCCACTCCGAAACCGTCTCGCTGTGCAGATCGACCACCATCTGCACCGCCCGCTGCTTCAACTCCTCTGGATACCCGCGGATCATCGAGCTAAGCCAGAGCAGCGATCCTGGACGACGCGGTTGCGCCAGCACATCCTCATCGACCGTGAGCTGCCCGTCCGGACGGCCATCTCAGAATTGGACTCGCCGACGGCGGCCGCCAAAACAATTCGCGAACTCAGCGCCAGTTTCCCGCAGCGCTGGCTCGTCGCTGAAGCCAGCCCTCCAACTCGGCGTGTTCGTCGTCGGTCAACACGATCACTGCAGCCTGAAAAAAGCAACGCCCGGTGTAGCTACTGAACCGCAAATAGCGACTCAGAGAAAAACCCTTTGCAGGTTCGCCGCCACAGGCAAAACACGAGTGGTGCAACGGATGTCGGTGACCAACGAGGAGAACGCCTATCCGCGGCGTGGTGTCAAACCGGGTCGAATGCGGAGATGAGCCATGCGCCGTCGATCTTCGTCAAATGGACCAGAACACTGCTGACTGTCAAACTCGGACTGGCGGATTCGTTGCTGGTCGTGGTCTGATTGACAAAGGCCAGAACGGTGGCTGAACTCGGATGCAACTCGGAAACTGCGGCCTGAACAACAGCTGCGGTCGTCGACACACCTTTCTTCTTGGCTGCGGGAGTCACTACCTGCTGGGTGAAATCGTTGTAGTACGACGAGAACTCGCCGGTGAGATACGATTTCGCTTTGGCAAAGTCCTGGTCGAGACTGTCTGGCGAGTACGACAATAGGGCGACCGTTCCGTCGGTGGTGGCAGCAATGACAGCCTCAGCTGCGGCGGCGTCAGTTTGCCGATCTGGCAGATACTGACGCCAATACAGTCCGGCCGCGACGGCGACGGTGGCAACCGCCGTCACTACGAGGACCGCCGCCAGCAGCGCCGGTCGATGCCTGCCGACCCAGTCCCCCATCGACTTTCCGAGCGAGCGCCTCGGGTCCGCGTCCACGACCGCATCGTCGGCCCCAGCCGCCGCGGCGTCATCGATGGTACCCAGTTCGGCTTCCTCGACCTCGCGGTCGGATTCATGCTCCACGCTCACACCACGAACTCGACCTTCGACATTTTCAGCTGATCTCCATCACGAGTGACTGTCACGCTGAGCCTCCATGGGCGCGGGTCTTGCTTGGCGCCGGCAGCGTTGGTGATTTTCGACATCGCAGCCACCAGGACCACCGCGGAGTCGTCAGACATCGACTGGACCGCCGCGGCCCTCACTGTGGTCTCGGTACCGACCTTGGCCTGTTCAACCACCTTGATGAAGTCATCGGCAGTGTCCTGAAAATTGTCCTTGAAATCTCCGGTGGAGTTGTCGATGACGCGTTGCACATCTACTTTGGCGCTGTTGTAGTCCAGCGACATCAACGTGACAACGCCCTGCCGGGCTGCGGCTGCGTACTCGAAGGCACGATGCCGCTGGTCGGACGCGTTGCGGTGGTGCGCCACAAAATATCCGCTGAGGGCACCCGCGGCGCAGATAGCGACGATGGCAACTCCCACCCCAACAGCAGTCCAGCGCGGACGCCCAAGCCGGCGCCACCACGCAGGTTCCGGCGACGGCGGCGCCGTGGAGGTAGCGACCTTCTCGGTCGAGGCAGCCTCGCCCTCGGAGTCGTCGACGTCGTCTTGGCCGGCTGAGGTCGGCGCTCGCTCCTCGTCAGCCGGTCCGGCTTCCGCGGCTTCGGCCTCCCGCCGCAACCGTAGGGCGCGAGCCCGCGCCTGCGCCGCGGCGGCGGCCGCTTCGGCCTTGGCGGCTTCGGCCTCGGCTTGTGCTAATTCGGCCGCAAGCGAATCCTGTGTCACGACTTTGCCACCCCAATCCGAAGCAAACAGCAGTGTCGTTGCCCTGCGGCGCGAGGATGCGTAGTCCCCATGCGACCCTCCTCGTCGTCCGCATCATGTTACGGGTGAGAACGACGTTATCAGCCTGCCAGAATTACGCACATCAGGACGCTGGCCATGCCGCCTATAGGACGCTCGGCGCGGAAAGGCAGTGCCTTCGAGGGGGAGTCGCTGACAGGGCACATCGTCAGCGAACGACGGAATCGAAAGGCTTGGTTAGCGATCTGCACGGCCGAGGCACCCTCATACCCTGGGGCTCTCTCACTCCATCTCGCCTAATGCTATTAGTCGACCGCGAGAATTACAGTCTCCTCTCGTGCCGACGTCATTTTGGTCTCGCCAGGACGGAGGCCGCCCTCGTTCTATGCTCAGGCGAGCAGCGCCGAGCCGTGGGAGGAGCCCCAGTGAAGTCTTTTGTGATGAGTACCATCCTCATGCCAGCAGCGGTGATGCTCGCTCCACCCGCCGCTGCCATGTCCCTCGGCAGCTACGACGTGCACATGCCGGACCGCCGGGACTTCCACACCTGGATCTGGTCGGCGACCGCCCCGTGCCGCGACCCGGACAGCACCAAGCGGGTGGACTGCATCAACGTTGTCACGAGCCCTCAGCCGGCGGCCAAGGCGAAATCCAGCTTCGCCGAGGCCCGTCTGGTCAACGGGCGCTACACGATGATCATCGACGAACCGTTCGGCCTGCGCTGCGGTGACATCTACTACAGGCCGACGATTCCGACTCGCGATGTCTACAGCTGGGACGCCACCACGCTCGGCGGCGACCTGGTGTCTTCGTTCGACGAGGGCTGCGACGGCGCCCCAGGCGGCGCCTTCACCTACCCGTTCACCCTCACCAGGATGTGACGATGCGGACAACGCTCACCCTCAGCACCGCGCTGGCGCTGCTCGGTAGCGCCCTGACGGTCGCCGCCACGGCGCCGGCCGAGCCGCCGCTGCACCACGTGCGCTACACCGTCACCGCCGAGGCCCCGTAGTTCGCTCACATCTACTACTGCGACACCCAACCCGCGTTATTCTTCGACTGCAGCCACAGCCCGTATGCCTTATGCCTTCAGTCCGCGCACGGACGCCGACATAGGACCGGACAAACTCTGGGTGTTCGACACCAGACTGGCTGATCCCGACATATGGGCCATGGTCGTCGTGGAAAGCGGCGAGTCACCGAACTTCCCGACCCCGGAATTCTATTGCGAACTCGCAGTAGACGGTACCGTCGTCAAAACCGCCAGCGGACCCAAGGGCGCGCTGTGCTCGATCCGCAGCTGGTGCGTGCCTGACAGCTCAGCAGGTTCAGGTGTCCCCGCGTCGCCAGAGGGATTGGCCGTTCATCGGCACGCAGCTCAGAAACAACCCGTCGGGCGCCTGCGCCACCATGTCCAACTCGCCCGGACAGGAGCTGTTCTCGTCCCGGACCCCGGCCATCGGCGGCGAGCGGAACCATCTGGGTTCGTAGCGTCGCGGGGAACCGCAGAACACCAGGCGGCCCCAGTCGTTGCGGGCATCGACCCCGAACACGTAGTAGCTGGTGTTCTCGCACCCGGCACCGAGCACGGCGTCCGGGTTGATACCGGGTACGCAGAACGCGCCGTTACATGTCTGTGGGCCCGCAGCTGCTTGCGGCGCAACCAACACTCCCACAGCGATCACTGAGCTGGCCGCAAGCACGATCACGCGCACGTTGCTACTCTCTCCGACTTGGAAACGAAATTCTCGGTTTCGAAGACGATTATTACGTGAACGGCCACTGCTGGCAACGGCACCGCATTGGAAGCGTGACTTCCATGGGTCAGAGGAGTAGGCCCATGCCGGCCATGAGGGAGACGGGGAGTAGAGCGGTCCCGGTGGCCGCCTCAGTATTCGGGTTGCAGTGCACCGCACCGGCGGTCGATGCCTACTGCTAACGATATGCATCGCGGGGTGGTGCGCTGCCGGGGGAGTGATTCGTCGTGGTCAGCCCGACTGGTTGATGGGGTCCGATGGGGAGCTGCTCGGTGACGCCGACGCCGACGCCGACGCCGACGCCGACGCCAACGCCAACGCCGCGACGCTCGCCCATCGTTGCGCTTACAAGGTCTTGGAGTGGGGTCGACGCGAAGTCGGTGGGATCGAAGTCGTAACGACTCGCGCCAATCTCGAGCGGGCCGCGGGTCGCTGCGCGGCCCCAATGCGGGTGCCAATAGCCGATGCCCCGTATGCGGGAGGTGAAAGCCATTTAGGCCTCGATGAGGACTTCGCCCTCCGTCGGGTCGTCGATCCACAGGCGCGCGCGGTTGATGTCCCGGCACTCGAGCTCTCCGTCGAGTTCGTCGCGGATGTCGTGACATTCGCGGACGCCAGTTCTGCCCCATGGGGCTGCGCCCGCGGGGGAGGGGATCGATGACCAGCGCGGTTTCGCGCTACCGCCTGCCGTCTTCGTGCTCGTGCACCGCCAGATGAGTGAAGCGGTCGCCGAAACGCGGTGGCGCCCAGAGCCAGAACACCTGGAAGGGCATGGGTTGTCGGATGACCTGCGCCTGCTCGCCGATGAGGCGGACGCCCCAGGACCGATCCCGCTGTCAACGGCGGGTGAAATCTGGCCACTTACCACCGGGGTCATACAGCACAGATAATATTCTGCTGTCGCAGATTACATTGTATTTGGGTGTAACTAAGCTACTCTTCTGGAGAACCCCGGGTTCTCAGTCGACGGTGTTATCGCCCCCGTCGGCTAGGTGGATAGTCCGGGGACGTCCACTGTTTCGGAAATGGAGGAGTTGAAGATGGGAAGAGTCAAGGGGAAAGTGGCCCTCATCAGCGGGGCGGCGCGCGGGCAGGGACGATCCCACGCGCGATTGCTCGCTGCCGAGGGCGCAGACATCATCGCCGTCGATCTGTGCGCCGACATCGAGACGAACGAGTATCCGCTGGCGCGGCCAGAAGATCTCGACGAGACCGCGAGACTGGTCGAGAAGGAGGGACGCAGCGCGCACACAGCGATCGTCGACGTCCGCGATCGCGCCGCATTGTCGGCGGCTATCGACCAGGGCGTTACCGAACTGGGCCGTCTCGATGTGGTCGTGGCCAACGCCGGGATCGCCCCTCTGACGCCGGGGCTACCGCCTCAGGCATTCGTCGACGCTGTGGACGTCGACCTGATCGGCGTGCTCAATCTCGTCCATGCCAGCATCAGGCATCTCGGTGCCGGCGCATCGATCATGGCCACCGGATCGCTGGCTGCTTATGTCGCGTCGCAGAATGCCGGCGGTATGGACCTGGGTCCCGGCGGCGGTGGCTACGCGTTCGCCAAACAAGTGGTCGCGCATTACGTCAATGACCTGGCTCGTCAACTGGCGCCCGTCAATATCCGCGTTAACGCCATCCATCCGACCAACGTCAACACAGATATGCTGCACAGTCCGCCCATGTATCGCGCGTTCCGGCCGGATCTCGACGATCCGACCCGCGCCGACGCCGAGCTGGCTTTCCCGGTCATGAACGGTATGCCAACGCCCTACATCGAACCCGAGGACGTCAGCGAAGTCGTGTTGTTCCTGGCCTCCGACGCCGCCCGCTACGTCACCGGGCAGCAACTGCGTGTCGACGCGGGCGGCGCGCTGAAGGTCCTGCCATGGTCGGGGCCTTGAGCCCGGGCCGGCCCGAGGCCGTCGCCGACGACACGAGCAGTCCAGACCGACGCCGACGTCCCGCACGCAGCGATCAACGCTGTCTGCCAGGGTGCGGTGGCTCAACTGTCTTACTACCCCGACACACACGACGGGGATTTCGTCGCCGTGAAATCACACCTCAACGGGACTTTTCTTGATTACTACAACCAGTTCACCACGCGGGTCGTCGCGCGCCCGGGCCGCGCAGCAGGCAGTGAAGACAACAGCCCGAGGCAGCGCGCTTTACCGAATGCCAAACGTCGCGGTTCTCGGACCCTGGACTCCGGCAGGACGGTTGCACGTGCCGGCCCCAGCGCGGGCCCAGCGAGGGCCGACACTGGGTGCCTCGAAGTGCGCCACCGGCGAGAAAGACGCGCGAGGTCGAGCCGTGCTCGATGAGGCCCGAGCACGCCGCCGGCGCCGCTTGGGCCACGCCGGCACACCCAGGATCATCGACCTACCCGACACCGCCGCGATCAACCCCACCCAAATCCACAGCCCCGGCGAACTAAACGACAGCCGCCTAAAATCTGTTGGACTCAAACATCGTGACAAATTCCGGGACTGGACGAGTAAGCGGCGACCCGTAGCCGACCTGTTCGCCGCCGCGGATGTCAAAAGATGACGGGCGGCAACATGTTCGATCCTCTCGGGTTAACTTGCCCCGGTCGCTGAACCGCTGCCAACAAAGCCTGCCGTTGACACGGTCGGCGGTGCTCGACACTGCGCTGTCCGGTCCGACCATCAGGAGCAACCTACAACAGAGACTTCGGCCACGCGCGTAGGAGCAGTAATGAACTTTACGAGACTGATAGATATGCCATCTCAGATGCCGCGTGTTAACCTCATTGGGCGACACCTCGGCAGTTCACACTGGTAGACCAACATGGTATTCATGACGTAGATCTGGATGGCGTCAATGGTGGATGTATGAAGAGGAATGGAGGCTGAAGTGCCATCATCTGTCTTCGAACGGCCCTGTAATCTGTCAACGAATGAGAACCATGTTGTTATTCTGGGGACGTCATGACCGACCTGCAGGGTGCGTTGCGTAGCTGCACTTATGAGCACGATGGCTTGACGTTGGCGTATACGGAAGTCGGCGACGGACCACAGCCGATCTTGTTCGTACATGGCGCGACCGCGACCGGCGAATTCGAATGGGGTGTGCTTGCCGGTGGACTGGGGCCCGGGTATCGCTGCATTCTGCCCGACATCCGCGGCCACGGCCGATCCGAGTCTGCGCGCGCGGCCCACACCGGTGAGGCGGTCTGCGCTGATCTGCGCCGCCTCATTGACCACCTGGGACTCGGTCGGCCCCACATCGTCGGGTTCTCCTACGGCGCAGAGATAGCGTTGATGCTGGAACTGTTGGCTCCGGGCACAGCGCGGTCGTTGGTGCTGATCAGCCCGGGGACCGGACGCCCGAGCGGCTACCAGGCTCCCCAGCTGGAGCATCTGTACCGTACCTGGCCGTTCGCGCTTAGGCGCCTGCACGAGGTCAATCACGGGCCAGAACATTGGCGCCAGTTGGTCACTGCGCTGCACGAGGACAGCGTCGGTCGTCCCGAACTGTCCGACGATGCATTAGCCGGCATCGCATGCCCGGTGTTGTTGATGGCAGGCGACGGCGACGAATCGACACGGCAGCGACAGGGACGGCGTTTCGCGGAACTCAACGAGCGGGCGCGGTTTGTGCAGATCGTTGGCGCGGGACATTCGGCCCACCAGAAGTGCCCGGAGTTGGTCAGGGGAGTCATCGGTAACTTCCTGGCAAACGTCGATCTTGAGAAGGCAGGGAAGCATGGCGCGGTCAACTGAGGTGAAGCCCAAGAAGAACCAGGAGCCGGCCGAGGATTGGCCGGAACCGAGTTGGCAGAGGGACAGTGTCGACCGGTCGCTGCGCAACGCCCGCGCCCGCGCCCAGGCGCGCAGTGACCGTTTCGTCGCGGCGGCGATCGAACTCCTCAGCGAGCGAGACGAAAGCGACTTCACCATTCAGGACGTGGTCGACCGCTCCAACATGTCGCAGCGCACCTTCTATACCTTCTTCGACGGCAAAGACAGCCTTCTGTTGGCCGTCTACGAGACGATTCTGCGCACCACCGCGCTGCCGATGCTGCGGGAGCAATGCGCGGGGATCACCGATCCGGTGTCTCGACTCAAAGCGTTCCTGGAAGCGATGTCGGAGATCACAGCGATGCCGGCCCGACTTTCTCGGGGGCTCAGCGTCTTGCACCTGCGACTGACTGAATCGCGGCCGAACGATCTCACCCGCGCTCTGGAGCCGCTGAGCTCCCTGATTATCGAACTGCTCAAAGAGGTTGCCGATGCAGGCCTTCTTCGGCAGGACGTACCGTTGGACACGCAAGCCGCGCTGCTGCAGGAACTGCTGCTGGCAACCTCGCACTCGGCAGTGTTGTCCGGGGGGCGGGCGACCCGCGTCGACGACTTGTGGGCGTTTTGCTCGGCGGCCATCCTGCGCACGGCGAACTAAAACCACGGTGCCTCTCCTCAGGTCACCGCACCGCTGATCTTGAGGTTAATCAGTTCGTCGTCGGACTTGCCGAGACAGCGCAGGATTTCGTCGGTGTGTTCGGCGAATTGCGGGGCTCTGGTGATTCGTGCCGGCGTCTGATCAAACTGGACCGGGTTGGTGACCAGTTCGCGGACGGTACCCTCGGTGTCGAGCACCTCGGCGATCAGGCCATTGCCTCGTAACGCTGCATCCTGGCCCACCTCCCACGGGTCCTGAGCGACCGCCCACTGGCCCTCCATGCCCGCGAACCGGGCGATCCACTCGGCAAGGGGCCGCGCCACGAGCACTTCCTGCACGATCTCTGCTGCCGCAGGTGCATTGCCCATCAGCGCCGTGGTGGTGGCGAACCGCTCGTCGGTGATGAGGTCCTCACGGCCGATGTGCCGGCAGAACTCTGGCCAGTAGCGTCCCGGCTGGAGCATCGCCAAGACGAGCCAACGGTTGTCGGCCGTACGGTAGTTGCCGACCAGCGGGTTCGTCGGTGCCGAGTTCCCGGGTGCGCGCGGTTCCGGTGGGCCGCCCTCTAGGAGGGCGAATCCCACCGGCAGTGCGTTGGCCCATGCGCCAACGCCGAGCAGGGAGACGTCGACGACCGAGGTTTCGCCGGTTTGCGCCCGCGCGAACAGCGCGGCCGCGATGCCTCCGGCGATCGTCATTCCACCGATGGAATCGCCGTAGGCGCCAGCGGGCATCTTGCACAGGCCCTGGTAGTCCGCCGGTGTCGTCCCCAGCGCGCTACCGCCGCGGGCCCAGAAGGCGGTGCTGTCATAGCCGCCTTTCTCGCTGTCGGGGCCGGTAGCGCCGAAACCGGATCCGCGAACGTAGATGATGTCGGGATTGACCTTGCGTACATCCTCGAGTTCGATGCCCAGCCTTCGGCGCGCCGCCGGCAGGAAGTTGGTGAGGAATACGTCGCTACCGCGGATCAGTTCGTGCA
>Ga0164242_10006556_pt1 | contig 12798 bp, 7 predicted proteins | sample OricomgcompostMG_FD_108783 | JGI IMG/M metagenome (GOLD analysis project Ga0164242, IMG submission 108783) | Miracle-Growth compost microbial communities from Emeryville, California, USA - Original compost - Miracle growth compost (MG) ... | reverse complement strand
GCCGCCGTCTTGTCCTCAGCCAGCGCCTTCGTGGTCTTGGTCACAAAACACTCCTTCTGTCCGCCCCAACGGCGGTCCGATGATGGACCACCTCGGACTTACACAGATGGAATGACACGCCCCGGCGCAACACTCGGGAAGCGCATGAGTATCAGCCCTTCGAGGCGCACCGACGCGCCACTGCGCGACGGGCGCGGCATCACCGACGCCGCGTCGACACCAACGACCAACTCGGCGCTGTGGTCGCCGAGCTGCTTGGTCGGCGGTGGAGCCCGCAGCAGATCAGCCGCCATCTGCGGCTCCGCTTCACGCAGGATCGGTCGATGTCGCTGTGCCACGAAAGTATCTACCAAGCTGTCTATCAACCGAATTCACGATTTCTGAGGCCTACCCGGCTTGTGCCGCATCGTCGTTCACCGCTACGCACCGGTCGAGATCACCGCCGGGCACACCAACGTCAGCACCGCCGGCGGCCGCGGTTCCAGCAGCCGATGCTCACCATCCACGATCGGCCTTTCCCACCCGTCGACCGGACCCAAGCCGGGCAATGGGAGGGCGACCTCATCATCGGCGACAACCACCTGTCAGCGATCGGCACGCTGGTCGAGCGCCAGACCCGACTGCTGCGGCTGGTGCCTCTGCCTCGCGCTGATTCCGACTCGGTACACACCGCTCTGGTGGCACGGATGCAGGACTTACCGCCGGCGCTGATGCGATCGATCACCTGGGACCAGGGCACCGAGATGGCCCGCCACCTCGCCACCGCCGACAAGCTCGGGGCGCCCGTGTACTTCTGCGACTCCAGATCACCCTGGCAACGCGGCACCAATAAGAACACGAACGGGCTGCTGCGCGACTACTTCCCCAAGGGAGTCACCCTCGCCAACTATTCGCTGGAACACCTGCTGGCGGTCGAAGACGAACTCAATCAGCGTCCCCGAATGGTCCTCCAAGACCGTTGCCCTGCGGACCTATTCGCCGCACTGCTAGCCTCCAACAATCCGTCAGTGTCGCGACGTTGACTAGAACCCACCCCGGAATCAACTGCTCACTTTTCGACCGGAGCTGACACTCATCTGAGCTCGTCGGCCTGGGAGGCAGAACGACTCCGTGCGGCCAGCCGCTCGATTTTGTTGATGCGCTATTGAACTCGGACGCAAGCTGGGCGTAGCCAGCATCCAGGATTTGTTCGTGCATAGCCTCGGCGCCCACCCGAAGCAGAATTCGCATTACGGCGGCATCCGAGCTGATGTCGCCCGAGGAATAGTGATTGTGGTGTGCCCACTGTCGCAGACCTCGAAAGCTGGCGAGCCCCGATGGAGGAAGGGAGCGAGCATCGCCTCGTCTGCGTCGCGGAGAATCAGGCTCACTCGCTTACTCGTTGCGGGGCCTTCCCTCGTCGTTGGGGCACATGGATCGCTTCGTTCTCAGCTGGTCCCATCGTCCTCCTGTTGTTCGGTCAGTAGGGAGTAAAGCTGATTTTGCGCTGCCGCACTTCGTGTTTCAATCCCCGCCGCCGTAACGTAACGCTGCGATGTCGTCATCGACTCATGTCCCAGGAGTTTCATCAGTGTGTAGACGCTGACATTCGAGGTCGCGAGCTCAGTTGCATAGGTATGGCGAAGTCCGTGCACCAGGGCGCCGGGCACGGGGCGCGCGTCCGGCCCTGCGCGTTTGAACGCGCGCTTGATACGTGACTGTAGAGTGCCACGCGTCATCCGTTCACCGTCCCGACCGACGAATAGCGGGGCGGAATGTGGCCAGCCCGACAATGGCGTACTCTTCGGCGACGATGTGCGCTTCTTGCCCTGAGGAAACCGTCCGGCACGACTATCCATATACGTACCGATCACCTCCAGCAGGGCTGCCTCGATGGGAACATTGCGTTCCTTGCCGCCTTTGCCTTTCACATTGATCACCGCGGAGCCGTCGTCGAGCGTCCGTATGTCACCGACGTCTACCAGGCGGAGTTCTTCAGCCCGCAACCCGGCGAGGAGTGCAGTGAGAATGAGTGCGAGATCCCTTTCCTTCCAATCTGTTCGGCGAGCATCCGATTCCTGCGTGACAGCAGAGAGCAGTGCTTCCACCGCGGTTCGGGGGAGCGCCTTCGGTAGCGGCTTCTTCAGCTTCGGACGTCCAACGAGCTGCATTGGGTTGGCCGCCAACAGTTCGTTGGTATAGAGGAAGGTGCACAACACATTCCACGTTGACCAGCAACGTCGAATCGATGCCGCCTCGTGGTCAACTGCAAACGCCGCGAACGCAGTACGCATCGAATCGCGAGTTATGTCAGCTGGACTGAGACGGACCGGCGGCTCACCGCCGGTGAGCAGATGGGCAATGGCGACGAAGTCGCGCCGATAGGCCTTCATTGTGTGCGCCGAGGGTTTACTTGCCTGCCGGTGATCCAAGAACTGCTGGAACCACTCGGGGATCTCATCGACGGCCGGCACGACGGCAGCAGCTTCAACAACGCCTTCGGTGACGGAGTAGCCGGGGTCGGTCTCATGCGGCACACGGTCAGCCTCGCAGATAAACGATGGATAATCAACGTTATCCATATTATTAACTGTTACGCGGCTCCAGCCTGCGCGAGCAGGGAACGCTGCATCACCTACATAACGTCACAGTGACGAATCAACTGGTTCACGCTGGACCTTGAAGGCGCGGAGTGTCCGCCGCTGTCAGGTAGTTCTGGACTGTCGATCGCCCTGTCCGGCGCTGTCAGATAGTCACGGATTCGGAGTCAGCGCCATGGTTACGCCGGCCGAAGATCCGCAGGTGCATGGGCAGGGACCTGGGCGGGTGTCGCTGTCAGGTAGTTCTGGAACGGAGGGCGAGAAATCGGACAGCTACCAGGTTTTCCCGGATTACTCCCAACTAATTCCGGATCGTGTCAGATTGCAGACGATCGACGCTGAATGAGTCTGTTGACCTGCTTAGCAGCGGTAAACCGCAATCCACTAACCCGTGAATTTGCAGCAAACCGCGACCAGACGCGATCAAATATCGCGAAGGGATGCCGACTGGGTCACGGAAGCGGACGCCGGCATGACGACCCCGCTTCATCGCCGCGCAATCTACGAAACAGGCCCACTGGGCGTCTACCGGGCGTAGCTGTCTCCTTCCGAATTGGTTGAACTCGTGGACACTTGGTCCAAGCCAAAGGCGCGTAGATGTGTCCTTACCCGTCCGGTCGTGAAACATCGCGGATGTAGGTGACACCGAATGCAACGACCTGCCGGAATTCCTGTCTGCGAGCACCGATGTCGAACTGGCTACCAGACCCTTTTTGGAAGATGTCGAGTCCGCGGCCCAGGTTGATCCGCCAGCCGGTGTCGGTGCAGATGGAGCGGTCATGGGTGGCGTCCCATCGCACGCTGAACTTGATGCCGACCGACTCCGCGGCATCCTGAATGGCCTTGAGCATCAGCAGTTGCTGCTGTTCGTACTCCGGTTTGTCTTCCTTGGTCGCCAGCGTGAAGGAGATCTCGTCGGCCGGGTCCTTCGCCGCGGCCAGCATGGCCAGCAGGTCGACCAAGTTGCGGCCCTGGTGCGGGGCACGGATGTACGGGTCGATCAGCGTGATCTCGGTGGCGCCGCGCAGGTACGGCAGCAGCAGGGTTTCGTAGGAGATCCCGCGTTGGTTCTCGTGATAGTCACGGTGTCCTTCGAAGAGTGCCGGGGTGTCCTCGACGGGTGTGACCGTTGGCTTGGGCTCGACTTCCGAGGGATTCTCGGTGCCGCCTGAACGTTGGCGGCGGTGGTAGTAATCGGGGTACTCATCCTCTTCCAAGGTCGTGACCTCGTGCCACTCACCGGAGAGATCGTGGTAGCCGAAGTTGACTGCCGCCATGGTGGTATCGATCCGCAGGATCTGGTCCTTGACGCGCTTGCGGCCCTCGATGGCGAAACGCAGCAGTTCCTCCACCTCGGCCGGGGTGGGTTCGCCATGCGGGTAGAGGATCTTCATCAGGCCGGAGACAGTCTTGTGGACACCGTCGCGGTCGCGCGTCGAGATATCCGAGCCGAGCGTGAAGTGCTGCTGGTAGCGGTCGGAGCGGTCGGCGTCGCGCATCGACTTAAGTACTTCGGCGATGTAGTCGACCACGAAACCGTATCCATCAGAGAACATCTCACCGCGGATGGTGTCGACCTCCCACCCGGGGATGTAGAAGTGCAGGCGGTCGAGGTAGGCCGAGTCGTGATAGCTCTCGGGTAACTCGTCGAACAGGTCGGAGTGTTTGAGCATGTAGGGCACGGTGTGGGAGGTGTTGCCGACGAACACCATTGACGCCTCAGCGCCCAGCGTTTCGACACCGCGGGAGAAGGACTTGTTTGCCATGTAATTCTTCATGATGTCGACCAGCGCCTTGTCGGTGCGCTTCTTCTTGCCGGCGAACTCGTCGAACGCGACCACGTCCCAGTAGCCAACCAGGCCGAGGCGGCCGTTGGAGTTATTGACGAACAGCTTGGCCACGGTGACCTCGCCACCGGAAATCAGCATGCCGTGCGGAGAGAACTCCGAGAAGATGTGCGATTTGCCGGTGCCCTTGGGGCCCAGCTCGATCAGGTTGTAGTTGCGCTCGACGAAGGGGATGAGACGTGCCAGCTGCAGCAGCTTGGCGCGGCGGCCGAACATCTCCGGGTTGAACCCAATGGACTGGATCAGCAGATCCATCCACTCCTCTGTGCTGAACTCCCCGCGCGCGGTGATGTAGCTGTCGAAGTCGAAATTGGACAACTGGATTGGCTTGATGGAACCGAGGATCCACGGCACCACCTTGGCATTGTCACTGTGGAAATACTCGATGTCGCAGATGCACCACACCCCGCCGACCAGCAGCTTGGGGTGCGCGGTGATGGTGGCCGGCTCAACGAGCACCTGCTTGATGCCCAAGTTGGCGAACGTCGCCTCGTAGACGTCGTCCTTGTCGTTTAGGGTGACGGAGACCTTGTCGATGATCTTGTAGCGGCCGCGCTCCTTGATGGTCGACTTGTCCAGTTCGGACTCGTTGCGGTGAACATAGTGGTCGGCCAGGATCTGGCGGACCGTCTCGATGCCGGCCTGGATGGTGGCCTCGTCATCGGAGGCCGCGTACTGGCCCAGCAAGTACTCCAGCACATACGACGGGACGATCGCATTGCCCTTGACGGCTTTGACCAAGTCTTTGCGGACGACGACTCCGGCGAAGTGCTCATTGATCTTGCGGTCCAGGGTAGACATCTCCGGTGTTTCGTGCAGATCAGACTCAGTCACAATGTGTGGCCCTTCTTCGCTTTCGGGAATCGTTTCCGCGTGGGTGAAGTACTGAACCCATCCGGCAAAGGTTTGAAGTCACCCTTGGGCTTCCTGTGCAGCGTGTGATGCTCGCGGAGCGACCAGTAGTCGATTTCTCCGACGACGACGTAGTCGTGGCAACCGCCACGAATACGTAGGACGTCGCGGTCCCACTCTTCTTTGCGCGGTGAGCGGATTCGGGTGTCGCCGTGCGGCCGACAATTCACTTGGACGATATAAGCGTGCATGTCAAGAGCGGCTGATTCCACCAGAGCGTCGAAGGTATGGAGATCTTGGTTCCATTCCGGAACCACGAGCGCATCCACATGTCCGCGAAGATCCGCCCGATACTTGATGTTGGTGAGTTCGCTGCAGATCAGCATCGCGAATCTGAACTCACCGTGGGCGATGGCCGGCGGATGGCGCACGGGCCATTCCACCCTGGGCGTCAGGCTCAGTTGGGCGATATCGGTGAGAATCTGCTCTTCGTGCGGTGCTGGGCGCTGTTTGTCTTGAGGGTAAACTAGGTAGCCAAGATCGCCGTCGCCGCCGGTCCTAAGCGCAGCCCAAACCTGATTGTGAACGGCGTTGGGGCCTGCCGAGAGGTACTCGATGCCAGCGATCAAGTTGGCTCCAGACTGGCGAAGTTTGTTCGCAAATGGCACAAACCACCGGGACGGTAGTGCCAACTCGGGGAGGACGACGTAATCGGCGCGGCCTGGTCGCGACAGGGCCTCATTGAAGATGTGTTTGAACGACTCATAGCGTTGTCGTCCTAGGTCGGGGTGCCCCAACGCCGCGCGCTGCACTGAGTCCACCGATGTTTCGACCATCGCGAGTGCGAACCGGGCCTTGCCGTTCTTCGGGCCGCCGGCGATTGAAAGCGTCGGTATCTCCCAAGGCTCGTCGTGGACGATCTGTGGCAGATCTTGACTCGGTGCGTACCCGCGCACAGCACTGAGAATTTTCTGGATAGTTTTCGGTGATGCAAAACCGAAAGCCTCGGATTCCTGTCCTCGGAGCGCCAAGAATAGTTCCCAGACGTTAGGCGGCCGAGTTGTGAACCTGAGGCCGGGAATATCACTGCCGGCAACGTCTCGCGGCAGGTCCAGCGGCGGCGAGTTCCTGAACGACCGGAGCGACGCGACCAGGGTGTCGAGTCCATCTCGGACCTCATCTTCGATCGGCAAAGCAATGGGGCCCGGAAGGTTGAGCGCGGACGGCAGTCCGTGCTGTGGGGCGATCTCAGGGTTCAACAATGTGAACCGGTAAGCGAGGTAGGCGAGGTCGCGGTTGAAGAGGCCCTCATGGAGCTTCTGAAGTCTCTGCGTTCCCGGCAAGGCTGCACCGGAGGCACTTGGGAGCTGTCGGAGTGGGTCCAGAAGCTTATTAACGGTCGCTGCGCTGGGTTGGGAGGCCAAGCCACTCGCGAGGCCCTCGATACACAAACGAATCAGTTGGTCTGCCCAGCGGGTCCAAATCTTGTGCTGGGGGGTATCGGCTGTCGAGTAGGCCTTCACACTACCGGTGCAACTGGCACTGGCCGTGTCATACAAGCGGGCAACCGCTTCCAACAAACGAGTAAGCGCGCTGAACTCATCGCAGGCCGCAGCTAACTGGATCACTCGTGGCAAGTACCTCGCGAGATCAAAGAATGTCGGCAGCACAAGCACATGACTGCACACAGCATCAAAGAACGCAGTCCGTTGCACAGCCCAAGATTCCAGATCTAGATCGCGTGCGTACGCCTCGAAGTCGCGCAGCTTAATCGCAAACGCTGAACGGCGGGTCGAGATCTGGTCAGCATCACGGAGACTCGTCGCATCCTCGCCTCTGATGCTGGTTGCAATCGCGAGATCCCTACCCACAGCAGCTGGGCTTTCGCTTATAGGGGTAAACGAGCGCCACTCACTTGCTCGTTCGTCGATGGCCTTGCGGATTGAACCGACGACCGACAATCCAGACTCACCGGATAGATGAAAGGTCTTGTTCTTGCCGTTGCCGAACTCGATTTGTGAGGAGCCGTGGTAGTCCCGAGCGAAGTAGTAGGTCGTTTCGTTGGTGCTGGAGTCTGTGTGTGCACTCAATGAGCCGTGGGATCGGGCGATTACCCAATCCCACACGTCGCGTTGACTGGTAAATGACGGGTTGGCTCTCAGGACAAGGATCACATCATCGACATAGCGTCCGTAGTAGAGAGGTTGCAGCTCTTGGAGGACCACTCGGTCGAGCTCGATCAACGCGAGATTGGCGACGACAGCCGATGCCGGAAGTCCGACCGGCAAGCCGTGCGCCTCCCAACTGCCCTCTGCGGCAACGCGCTGAGACCATGCCCGCAGTGATCTCACGAAGAGTCGGTTGATCTTCCGCTCGAGCGGTTTCAGTCGAATGCCCAGAACGTCATTCGTGAATCGACTCCGGACCAGGAATTCCGGGTTCAATCGGTGATAGAACGAGGTGACGTCCGCAGTGATCGCGACGATGTTGTCGCCGGATTCAAGGGCCTTAGTCATCGCGGCCAACCCGCGGTCTCGCCACTGCCCGTACGGGCGGTAATAGTGCTCGAAGCTCCCGGGAGCCCGGGTGTTCACGTCACCCGATCGAGTCCTTCGAAGTCTGCTTCCCATGGCTTCGGCGCCGAGCGACTTCTCCATGGTCGCCCCGGCCGTTTGCATCCAGAGCGTTGATAGGACGTGCATATCAATGCTGCACATCGACATGACTCTGAATTCGGCAGTGGCTCTGTCGGTTCCCGCATCAGCAATACGCGCCTCCCATGCGCGAGTCGGGTCTGACCATTGGAAGTCACCGCTCCCTGCCTTCTTCGGGGGTTCCACGTGTTTCGGTGCCAACGTGTATGTCCCGACAAATAGCGGGTCGCGGACCCACTCTTCGTCTGCGGCATTGATTCGCTCCAGCAACTGATTCAGTCTGAATTCGAGTGATTCCTCGTACTCAAGAAGATCCATCAGTCGCGATTCTGAGCCGTAATAGAGATCAACCTTGGCCCGGTGGTACGCCGTGACCAGTTGCTCCATGGTGACAACAGGCATCGTGCTGCGCCTTAGAAGTCGAAGTCCGACGCGAACGACCGCTTCAGCGTGTAGGCGACCTTGCGGTAGGGCCGCCACTGCTGGGTGTTCGGAATCTGCTCGTCGAGCCGGAACTCGACCTGCCGGTTGTTGAAGTTGTTGGCGTCCTGGCTCAACAGCATCTGGGCGTTCTGGTAACGCTCGCGTTTGTCGGTCGACGATTGGTCGAACGCCAATTCGACCTGGTTGGAGATTAACGTTTCTCCGACGTAGAGCCCCGCACGTAGGTTGCGCGGCTGGACCTTGTCGCCGACGGGTTCTGACTGGAACAGCTTGACCACGACCTGGCCGGTGGTGATCTTGTCTGACTCCGGCCACACCTCGACGTCGACCAAACGGGTATCACTCTTGCGCTTCTTGTTGACGGTAAGTACCGGCACCACGATCTCCTGCAGTGCCGCGCCGCCGTGTACGAACCGGGTGCCGCCGCCCGAAAGGCGCAGCCGATGAATCGACTTTGGGATCTGCACCTCGACATCGCTGTCGATACCCAGTTGCGAGGCACTGAAGCTGTTGAACGCACTGTCGGCTTTCAACCCGCGACCGAGGACATAGCGCTTGTTGGAGATCAGGATCTTGTCGCCCTGTGGCTGGGTGGACAGGTAGAACGAATCGGCCAGGACGCTGTCCTGGTAGAGGAAGCCGTGGTCGGCCGTGATGACGATGTTGGTGGCATTGGCGCTGGCGAGCTTCTTCACCAGGTCCACCAGGTCAGCGACCGTGTCGGCGGCTGCTTCGAACACCTGGCGCTCGGTACCCGGTTTGTCCCCGGTGGCGTCGATGCGGTTGTGGTAGATGTACAGCACGCGATTGTTCTTGTAGAGCTCGCGCCGGTCCTCGGAGCTGAGCGCCTTGTAGTCCTCGGCCTGGATGGCTGACCCGCCCACACCGGCAAGGACCTTTCCGCGCGCGACGGTGCCGTTGGTGGGTTGATCGTCGGCCAGCACGTTCTTCGCATCGGGCGAGTAGCCGAGCGTCTTGTGCGGGAGCAGTGCGGTCATGCCGAGTTGGGTGTAGCTGGGCAGCACCCCCAGCACCGCATCCAGCGTGGCGTCGAACTTGTCTTCCTGGCGGATGCGGGTGCGCAACTCGTCGGCGACCTCGTAGCGCAGGGCATCGGAGATGATGACGACGACCTTCTTGTTGTCGCGCAGCAACCGGTCGACGTTCTCCCGGTAGAACGATGTTTGGGACCCCAGCTCGGACGACCGCCAGGTATCCACGGCGTCGACCTGCTGCTGCCACGCGTTGCCCAGCCCGTAGACGAAGGTGTTGATGTAGCGCTTCTCCACCTGCTCCCGCAGTGGTTCGAGCGGGTGGGGGCCCTCGAATGTGCGGTAGGAGAAGGTGAAGTGGCGGTACAGCTGGTCGATGCGGAACCACTCGCGGCGGTACTTCTGCAGGCCATCATCGAACGACGTCATGGCGAAGCTGATGGACGACAACTCGGCGAGGAGTTCGGAGGCACAACCGATGGCCGTGTACAGCTGCCGGTAGCCGTCGGCCCATAGGGTGCGTTGACGTTCGCGCACTACGTCGGCGACCTCGCGTGCGGTGACGGTCTGGTCGACCACTGCGCGGACGAGGTCGCTGATGATCTTCTGGTCGGTCTCCTCGAAGAGGTCGACGCCGACGAGATCGCGGAAACCGTTGTCCTCGATGGATGCCGCATAGTCCAGGTCGGCGGCGGCCCGTCGCGCCAAGGCCGCGAGCGCGTCCTGGCTCCGCCGATCATTGCGCAGGCTGGCGAAGTCGAGGTGGATGTTGCGGAGCCCACCCGGTGTGTCGGAGGCGAACCCGTTCATTGCCATGCGGAACAGCCACAGCACGAAGTCATCGATACTCGGAGGGGATTGAGTGTAGCCGTAGATCGACGCCGCACCCTGCCAGTAGAAATCGGCCAGTCCGTGGTCGATGAGCGCATCGTATTTGCCGTGCGCGCCCTTGGCGTTCTCGACCAAAAGCGCCCGGGTGATCTCCAACAGTGAGTGTTCGGGTTGGCCGAGGATCACCGCGGTCATTTTGGCGCGCAGGCGGGCGGCATCATCGTCGGGGGACAACAGCGCCTTCAGGCTCTGGATCCGCTTGGTGGCGTTGAAGAACTTCTCGTGCTCGCGCACCACGTCCTCGACACCCGTGCCGGCGAGCCCGAGATCCTGAGCAACCAACGAGGCACGGTCTGCGGTGAAAACCCCGTAGGCCAATTCAAGGTCCAGCAACCAGTTGTGAATGCCGATCGGGATCGCCCCGCAGCGGTAGATCAGGAACTTGCCGTTGGGCTCGCCGCGCAGCACGCGATGCTTGATGGCGTACTCGTCGTTGGCAACCCGAATGGCCCGTACATCCGGCAGGTTCAGCGCGTCCAGACTGTCGGCATACTGGCCCTCTGGATCATGCCAGAAAACTATCCGCTGGATATGGAAGCGGTTCTCCAGGTGTGGGACCACTGCGGCGAGGACGCTCATTCGCCGGCCTCGAGGCCCGGAATCTTCTTCAACGCCGTGCCGAACTTCGGGTAGTGGGCCTTCACCCCGTCATCGAGATCGATCTCGATCTGCTGAGAAGCCAACGGATACAAGACATCATGCTCATACTCAGTGAGTTCCAACAGCACCTTCCGGAGCCGGTCGGCCTCTTTCTGTGCCTTGGCCTTCTCGCGTGCGGAGCCCTCGCCGGCGGCGAGGCGTTCCTGGTTCTGCAGGCCGGCCTCCAGCTTGGCCCGGTACTCGCGCAGATACTCATTGAGTACGGTCGACACGGTTGACGGCGTGTAGCGGTGCATGTAGATCAGCGCGTTGAACGAGCCCTTCGGGCTGGAGAACAGCCAGTAGATGGGGCGCTTCTTGTAGCGCTGCACGTGGTCTTTGTAGAAGGACTTCACGAAGTAGTCGCGAATGTCTTTCACCCCGAGTGATTCGGCGACGAACCGCAGGTTCTCCTCGAAGTGTTCCCCGCCGAAGGCGGCCCGCAGGAACGTGCGGAACCGCGCGACGATGTCATCTTCGAACCATTCGCCGTCAACGATGGGGATGACGTTGTCGGCGTCGGGCATGAAGGTGGGCTCGGGGACCTTGGCGAGGTAATCCTGTAGCGTTGCGCCCTGTTCGGCGAGGATCAGGCCGGGTTCATCGAGGCTGTAGCGGCCGAACATGCAGCCGACTGCATACGAGAGGAGATCAGCCACGATCCGGTGGCCTTGTCGAGTATGAACTTCATGTAGGTCATCTTCGCAACCGCGCCACGGGTTCTGAATGAGTGTTACATCGCTGATCGGCCCAGGCTCCATGTATTCGGCGTCGAGACCGAACTGTCTGGCAATTTCGGCGCTGTTTTTCGATTCCAGATGGTGGACCCGAGCAACAAGTGCGCGCTCTTGCTCTGCTATACGGACTACCGTCGTCGAGAGCGGTAGGGCTCTTCGTGCCTTTTGGTTCTCCAAGATAGTAGGGGCTGCAAAGCCACTGCCGGTCTCAACGGAGTCCCAGTCCGCAGTCGCGGTCGTTATCAATTCCATGATCTCTTCGCGCCACCCCGGATCTGTTCGTTTGAGATACGGCAAAGATCCTAAATCGCCTAGTTTGAAATGAAGACCTGGGTTGAGCAATGGAGCCATTCTTACGGAGAACGAAGAATTTGCAAATGCCAGCAACCCTTCCGTGTCGTCGCCTTCCGGAAACAAACTGTTGGCCGATGCGTCAAAGATCCAACCCTGGGGATAGTATCGGAATGACACAGGACCTGTGACGACGTCAGACCAGGACACTGATGGCCGGAAGTAGAGGTCCGGGTTTCGAACGGTCGACTTGGGCCTGAGATCGTAGAGCGCTTGGCCGTTGTTTGACCAGTCGATAATGAAATCACGGTTTCCTGCCCACCGTCGGCAACTTCCACCCTTATTGATCGGATGCCATTTTCGACCACTCACGCTTCCAGGATCGCGGTTGAATTCGATTCTCTCGTAGCTAACTTCCCACCACATCCGGAGGAATCGATCGTTATCTGAACTTGTCAGACCATTGCCTGACCGACAGACTGATGCGATCTTGGGGCGGAGTGCAAATGCCTTACGTTCTGGTTCGCCCATCCAGTAGGCGATAGGGGTTCGAGGGATGTTTGCTAGCTCATCTAGCGATACATTGAATTGCAGTTCGAGGGAAGGCTTCTTCGCCAGTGTTCTGAGCGCTTGAGATTTGTCCGCTAGATCTGTCAATTTTAGGTAAGGGGCCCGGCGTTCTCGGCCAGGACTATTGATCATCACGAGTGCGACCGTTCCAACAACCTCGCCGCCTATTTCCGGGAATGCGCTAGTTCCGAGGTGAGCGGCTCCGTCGATGGTCCAGCGCAGAAGGATCTCAGACCGAAATTCGTTGTACGTAGCAAGGAACATCCACGATTGCATCGTGACAAGACCGGAGCGGCCCTTCG
>Ga0164242_10006555_pt1 | contig 12798 bp, 16 predicted proteins | sample OricomgcompostMG_FD_108783 | JGI IMG/M metagenome (GOLD analysis project Ga0164242, IMG submission 108783) | Miracle-Growth compost microbial communities from Emeryville, California, USA - Original compost - Miracle growth compost (MG) ... | reverse complement strand
GCGCGGGAGTTGCCGGCGCACGAGATGGGTGAACTATGACGGATTTCGAAGGCAATCAACCCGCGACGGGTGATGCCCTCCCGCCGAGCAAGTTCAGTGCTGGATACAGCGTGGGTGGGCAGGAACCGGAATCGGTGAATTACCGGGCAGCGGACCCGTACCCGATGCCTGCACCCGAACCTCCGCCTCCCGCGTATCAGGGCGCCCCACCCCCGCCGTACCCGGGACCTGCGCCGTACCCAGGGCCGCCGCCGGGGTACGGGGTTCCACAGCCGGTGGTGGCGATGCCGGTGGGCTACCTGCCGGTGCGCAAAACCAACGGACTGGCCATCGCATCGTTGGTGTGTTCACTGCTGGGTCTGTTGTGTCTGGTGCCGGCACTGCTCGGTGTCATCTTCGGCCACATTTCGTTGTCGCAGATTCGGCAAAATGGTGAGGACGGTAGGGGGCTGGCGGTTGCCGGACTGGTGGTCGGCTATGTGCTGTTGGCTATCACCGCGCTGTTCTTGGTGTTCTATGTCGGGTTGGTCGGAATGGTTCTCTCGTCGTCGCCTCGGTGAGTGTGTCCGATATCGGCAGTTGGACGACTGACCGGCTATCGAGCCGCATAGGCTACGTTGACTCCCCGCAATTGCGTTTCCGAGAGGCTGAAATAGATGTCGTACCCAAATCCACCCGGCGACGGCTACGGACAGCAACCGCAGGGACAGCCGCCATACGGCTCGGGTTATGGGCAGGGGGGCGTTCCGTCGCCCCCACCGCCGGGGGCGACACCTCCGGCGTATCCGGTTCCCGGGCAGCCGCCCTACCCGCCGCAATCGCAGCCGATGTACCCGCAACCGACTCAATCCGGGTATGTGTACGGTGGCGCACCACAATATTCGGGTAACCCGGCAGCCCCGTTCGGGGTCGATCCGATGACGGGAATGCCGTTGTCGGACAAGTCCAAGCTGACCGCGGGATTACTGCAGATCTTCCTCGGATCGTTCGGCGTCGGCCGGTTCTACTTGGGCACGAATAACATCGCGATTGCGCAGGTGTGCATCGGTGCCGCGAGTCTCATCCTTACGGTGCTGTGTCTGATCGGCATAATCCCGCTGATCGGAGTAGCCATCTGGGGCCTGGTCGACGGCATCATGATCCTCAACGGATCGGTGCCTGATCAGTACGGGCGAAAGCTCCGCGACTGACCGCACCGCACTAGGCTTGCTCCCGTGAGTGATCAGCACAGCACCGCCGACCACTACCGGGCGTACGGTCCGGCCACCCGGGCGATCCACGCCGGCTATCGGCCCGACCCGGCCACCGGCGCGGTCAACACCCCGATCTACGCCTCCTCGACGTTCGCCCAGGACGGCGTCGGGGGCCTGCGCGGCGGCTTCGAATACGCCCGCACCGGCAACCCGACCCGCGCCGCGCTGGAGACGCTGCTGGCGGCGGTCGAGGGCGGCAACCACGGCCGCGCCTTCAGCTCGGGCATGGCCGCCACCGACTGCGCGCTGCGCGCGGTACTGCGCCCCGGCGACCACATCGTCATTCCCGACGATGCCTACGGCGGCACCTTCCGGCTGATCGACAAGGTGTTCACCCAGTGGGGTATCACCCACACTCCCGCGCAGCTGTCCAACCTCGATGAGGTGCGCGCGGCGATCACGGCCAAGACGCGGCTGATCTGGGTCGAGACCCCGACCAACCCGCTGCTGTCCATCGCCGACATCGCGGGGATCGTGCAGATCGCCTCCACATCGGGGATAAAGGTGTTGGTGGACAACACCTTTGCCTCGCCCGCGCTGCAGCAGCCGCTGTCCCTCGGCGCTGATATCGTGCTGCACTCGACCACCAAGTACATCGGCGGCCACTCCGATGTGGTCGGCGGCGCGCTGGTCACCAACGACGAAGAACTCGATACGAAATTCGCGTTCCTGCAGAACGGCGCCGGCGCGGTGCCCGGCCCGTTCGATGCCTATCTGACCTACCGGGGGCTCAAGACCCTGCCGCTGCGCATGCAACGGCACTGCGAAAATGCGTTGCTGGTAGCCGAATTCCTCAACGACAGTCCGGCCGTGTCGACGGTCCTGTATCCGGGGCTGAGCAGCCACCCCAACCATGAGATCGCGGCCAAACAGATGAGTGGGTTCGGTGGCATGGTGTCGGTGCGGCTGCGTGGCGGTGAACAGGCCGCACGTCAATTGTGCTCGCGCACGGAGATTTTCATTCTCGCCGAATCGCTCGGTGGGGTGGAATCGCTGATCGAACTGCCCGGCGCGATGACCCACGCGTCGACAGCCGGTTCGCAGCTCGAGGTGCCCGACGACCTGGTCCGGTTGTCGGTGGGCATCGAGGATGCCGCCGATCTGATCGGCGATCTGGAGCAGGCGCTAACTCAGCGCTGACCGCAGCGCGGATCCGGTGACGGCCAGATTCAGTTCGGCCACACCGGTTTCCGATTCCTGCACCCAACCGCCACCGGCGATTTCGGCGGCCCGCACATGCACCCAGCGCCAACCCCGATCGTTGAGTGCCAGCAGCGCCCCGAGCCCGTCGATCGCGTGCAGCAGGGTGACCGCGCCGGCAATGGACGGCGTCGGCGGCTGCCGGTCGAACAGTGTCGCCATCAGCGCGGCACGGCTCGCGCCGACCCGTGCCAGATCGATCAGCGGCATGGTGCGGGTGCGCCGCCATGGCGGCCCGGACACCTCGACGCGCAACTGACCGGATTGCTCCAAAGATGCCAGCAGACCCGTCTCGGCGCCGCGGCCCAACTTGGCCAGCGCGGTGAGCACCGGAACCGGACGTTGTTGCACCAACTGCAGCGCCGGCAGACCCACCACATCGACGGGGGCATCCGAGGCCAGCGCGATCAGCCGTCCGTCGGGGACGTCGTCGCCGGGGCCGGCCGGCCGGATATGACAGCCGTAGGCCAGATCGAGCAGCACAGCTCCGGCGAGCACCTGCCGCAGCCGCAGCCGATCCAGCCGTGGCCGCGCCCACGAATTGTCGACCAACAGCAGCAGCAGGTCCTCGGCGATCCGAGCCATCGGGACCTCAGCCGATCAGCAGGGTCAGGAGTGGTACGGCTCCGCGCTGACCAGAGTGACGGTGACGGTGTTGCCGTTGGGCACGGTGTACTTGCGGGTCTCGCCGACCTTGGCGTCGATCAGCGCGCCGCCGAGCGGGGACGCGGGGGAGTAGACCTCGAGCTTGCCGTCGCTGACACCCTCCTGGCGGGTGGCGATCAGGAACGTCTCGGTGTCGTCCTTGTCGTCGTCGTAATAGACCTTGACCACCGAACCGGGCAGCGCCACGCCGGACTGTTTGGGTGCCTCGCCGACCTTGGCGTTGCTGAGCAATTCCTGCAGCTGGCGGATCCGGGCTTCCTGCTGGCCCTGCTCTTCGCGGGCCGCGTGGTAGCCGCCGTTCTCGCGCAGGTCGCCCTCTTCGCGTCGGTCGTTGATCTCAGCAGCGATGACTGGTCGATTGGCAATCAACTGGTCGAGCTCAGCCTTCAGCCGCTCGAAGGCCTCTTCGGTGAGCCAGGTGACCTGGGTATCGGTCATGTCTGCCGCGCTCCTGTCGTCGTCCCGGGCGGAAACTGCCCGCTAAAGCAGCAATACACGGCCCCAGCCGGAACCGTGTATCAACCCAGCCTACCACCGCAGCGTCAGCCGATATTCAAAATTTGGCTGTTCGCCATTGGTTGCATCACCGCTCGGACGGGGTGTTCAGGGCGCCACCAGATAACCCGGAACATCGGTTCCGCAGCCGTAAATGTCGCCCACCACCGGGGGTTTTGTGGATTTGACGATGGTGGAGACCTGCACCGTCTTCGCCGACGAGGGTGCGACCAATAATTCACGCCGACCCGATTCACTGCCGTCGAGGGCCCGGGCGCGCACGATGCACACCACCGGTTGCGCGGGATCCTCCCGGGTGACCGAGATGGTGACCCCGACGGTCTGGTCGTCCAGCACCTGGTAGCTGCTGATCTCGCCCTTGACCGGTGCGCTGCCGAGGCGTTGGAAGGCCACCAGCGCCAGCGCGACGCCGGCCACCACGATCAGTATCGTCAGGCCGATGACCAGCCGCCGACGGCTCGAGGCGGACAGTCGTTGCTGCCCGTAGCGTGCGGTGGGACGCTCGATCATCGTTGGTTTGGGTGCCCGTCGGTCGGATCGGATTGTCTGGACTGGAACTATAGGACCCAGGACAACGGTTGGACCCATGCGGTGGTCCGGCGCGAAAAGGTAGAGGACAAGTGAGCGAACTGCGGTTGATGGCGGTGCACGCCCACCCCGACGACGAGTCGAGCAAGGGTGCGGCGACCACGGCCAAGTACGCGGCCGAGGGTGTGCGCGTCATGGTGGTGACGCTGACCGGCGGCGAGCGTGGCGACATCCTCAACCCGGCGATGGACCTGCCCGAGGTGCACGGCCGGATCAGCGAGGTCCGCCGCGACGAGATGGCGCGCGCCGCGGAGATTCTCGGCGTCGAACACCACTGGCTGGGTTTCGAGGACTCCGGGCTGCCCGAGGGTGACCCCGCGCCCCCGCTGCCCGAGGGCTCATTCGGCGTGGTCCCGATAGAACAGCCCATCGAGCGCCTGGTCCGGGTGATCCGCGAGTTCCGCCCACACGTGATGACCACCTACGACGAGAACGGTGGCTACCCGCACCCCGACCACATCCGCTGCCACCAGGTGTCCGTGGCGGCCTACGACGCGGCCGCGGACTACATGCAGTTCCGCGATGCCGGCGACCCGTGGAGCGTGGCCAAGCTGTACTACAACCACGGCTTCCTGCGGCAACGCATGCAACTGCTGCAGGACGAATTCGCCAAGCACGGCCAGGTCGGCCCGTTCGACAAGTGGCTGGCGCACTGGGACGCCGCACACGATCCGTTCGCCAGCCGGGTGACCACCCGCATCGAATGCGCACAGTTCTTCAAGCAGCGTGACGAGGCGCTGCTGGCACATGCCACCCAGATCGACCCGAACGGTGATTTCTTCCGGGCGCCGATCGAGTGGCAGCAGCGGCTCTGGCCGACCGAGGAGTACGAATTGGCCCGGTCCCGCGTTGCGGTGTCGTTGCCTGAGACCGATCTGTTCACGGGAGTCCCGCGGTGATCACCACCTTCGCCTTGATCTTGCTCGCTGACCCGCCTCGGCAGAGCGGCCCGGATTTCGGCAAGGCCAGCCCGGCCGGCCTGGTTGTCACGCTGCTGCTGCTGATCTCGGTGATCGCGCTGGTGTGGTCGATGAACCGGCATCTGCGCAAGTTGCCCGAGTCCTTCGACCCCGAGCATCCCGAGCCCGACCAGGCCGTCGATGACGGGACGGTCGGCGCGGTCGATACCGATTCTGTGCAGCCTGACAGCGCTGCGCCAGAATCAAAGGATGGCTAACACCCTCGGTTCGTCCACCAGTCCGTATCTGCGCCAGCACGCCGACAACCCGGTGCACTGGCAGCAGTGGACACCCGAGGCGCTCGCCGAGGCCGCCGAACGTGATGTGCCGATTTTGCTGTCGATCGGCTACGCCGCCTGCCACTGGTGCCATGTGATGGCGCACGAGTCGTTCGAGGACGACGAGGTGGCGGCCGTCGCGAACGCCAACTTCGTCTGCATCAAGGTGGACCGGGAGGAACGCCCCGACCTCGACGCGGTCTACATGAACGCCACCGTCGCCATGACCGGCCAGGGCGGCTGGCCGATGACCTGCTTCTTGACCCCCGACGGCCGGCCGTTCTTCTGCGGCACCTACTACCCCAAAGATGGCTTTCTGCAGCTGCTTTCGGCGGTGATCGACACCTGGACGCAGCGCCGCGACGAGGTTGAGCAGGCTTCGGATCAGATCGCCGATGAATTGCGCAAGATGTCCGCTGCGCTGCCGGCCGGGACCGCGGCGCCGACCGCCGAGCTGTGCGACCACGCGGTGGCCGGGGTGCTGCGCGATGAGGACACTGCCCGCGGCGGCTTCGGTCGGGCGCCGAAGTTCCCGCCGTCGGCACTGCTGGAAGCGCTGCTGCGGCACCATGAACGGACCGGCACGGGGCTGGACGCGGTGGAGCGGACCTGCGTGGCGATGGCCCGCGGCGGTATCTACGATCAGCTGGCCGGTGGCTTCGCCCGCTACAGTGTGGATGAGTCGTGGGTGGTGCCGCACTTCGAGAAGATGTTGTACGACAACGCATTGCTGCTGCGAGTGTATGCACACTGGGCCCGGGTCAGCTCAAATCCGCTGGCACACAAGGTGGCCTGCGAGACCGCGGGATTCATCGTCGACGAGTTGGGGGCGGGCGGCATGTTCGTCTCGTCCCTGGACGCCGACGCCGCCGGCCAGGAGGGGCTGACCTACGTCTGGACCCCTGACGAACTGACCGCGGCGCTCGGTGCCGACGACGGAGCCTGGGCTGCTTTGGTTTTCGGTGTCACCGACACCGGGACATTCGAGCGCGGCAGCTCGGTGCTGCAACTGCCGGGTACCCCTGACGACTGGGCGCGCTTCGACCGGGTGCGCACCACGTTGCTGGCCGCGCGTGCCCAGCGGCCACAGCCGGGCCGCGACGACAAGGTGGTCACCGCGTGGAACGGTTTCGCGATCACCGCGCTGGCCGAGGCATCGGTCGCGCTGGATCGGCCCGAATTCCTTGACGCCGCAACGGTCTGCGCGCAGAATCTGCTGGATTTGCATCTGATCGACGGGCGGCTGCGCCGGGCTGGCCTGGGCGGCGTGGTCGGCGACAGTGTTGGCATCCTGGAGGACTACGCCGCGCTGGCCACCGCACTGCTGACGCTGCATCAGATCACCGGGTCCGATCGCTGGCTGGCCGACGCGCTGGGGTTACTGGACACCGCGCTGGCGCATTTCGTCGGCGAGGACGGGCGCTGGTTCGACACCGCCGACGACGCCGAGACGCTGATGCTGCGGCCGGCCGATCCGATCGACGGGGCCACCCCGTCGGGGGCGTCGCTGATCGCCGAGGCGCTGCAGATTGCCGCGCACCTGGCACCCGAACCGGCGGCGTATGCGTCCGCCGCGGCGGCCACGCTGTCCTGCGCGGTGCCGATCCTGGCCCGCTCGCCACGCTCGGGCGGGCACTGGCTGGCGGTGACCGAGGCCGCTGTCCGTGGACCGCTGCAGGTCGCGGTGGCGTGTGCCGAGCCGTATTCCGAATTACTCAGAGCTGCACGCCAACTCGCACCCGGGGGAGCCGTCGTGGTGGGCGGCGCGGTGGATTCGTCACCGCTGCTGACCGGCCGCGATCGGGTCGACGGCCACGACGCCGCCTACGTGTGTCGCGGCACCGTGTGCGACCTGCCGGTCACCACAGTCGGGGACCTGAGCAAGGCGTTGGCCGCGGGCGTGTAGCGTGCGCCCCATGCCCAGCGCCGAGCAGATCACCGCAACCGTCACCCGCTACCTGGAGTTCGTCAGCGTCGGCAACGCCGACGAGATCGCTCAGCTGTACGCCTCCGACGCCACCGTCGAGGACCCGGTCGGTGGTGAGGTGCACATCGGCCGTCAGGCCATCCACGGGTTCTACTCGAACATCGCCGGGGTGAAATGCTCCAGCGAGATCGTCACGCTGCGGGCCCTGGGCCATGAGGCGGCGTTCTTCTGGAAACTGACGGTCAACGGCGCCATGCGCATCGACATCATCAGCACCATGAGCTTCGACTCTGAGGGCAAGATCGCCTCGATGAAGGCCTACTGGGGCCCGGAGAACGTCACCCAGCTCTAGCCGGAGAAGACGGCGAACCACATCGCGATGTAGTGGCAGATCGCTGCGACCGCGGTGCAGGCATGGAAGAACTCGTGGTGCCCGAACGTCGTCGGCCACGGGTTGGGCCACTTGAGGCCGTAGAGCACCCCGCCGATCGAATACAGCGCGCCGCCGACGATCAGTAGCACCACCGCGGCCACCCCGGCGCTGTCCATGATCGGCCCGATGAACCACACGGCCACCCAACCCAGCAGCAGGTACAGCGGCACCCCGACCCAGCGCGGCGCCGTCGGCCAGAACATCTTGAGCAGCACCCCGGCCAGCGCGCCGCCCCAAACGATCCAGAACAGCGTCATACCGCCACCGGAACGCAGGGCCAGCAGTGCGAACGGGGTATAGCTGCCCGCGATGAAGATGAAGATCATCGAATGGTCGAGCCGCTTCATCCAGGTGCGGGCCGCCACCGACTTCCAGTGCACTCGGTGATAGGTGCCGCTGACGGTGAACATCGCCACGATGGTCAGCGTGTAGAGCAGTGTGGCCAGCCCGGCCCGGGTGCCCTGCATCGCCCAGGACACCGACACCAGGGTGGCGCCGGCGAAGAACGCCACCACCGCCGAGTAGACGTGGATCCAGCCGCGGAGCCGCGGCTTGCCGAGGAACTGCGCGACCGCTTCGGGCAGCGTCTCGGGCGGATGGATGACCGCGGCGGCGCGATAGGGCTTCAGCTCGGGATCCGAAGACGTCGCCGTCGGATCGGTGGAATCGATCGTCACGTTCCCTCCCCTAACAGCCGTGGGATACCCAGAAGCTCACAGTAGTCTGGTTTCTCGTGGACATCATTCCCCCGCGGCTCAAGGAACCGGCCTATCGGCTCTACGAGATGCGGCTGCGTCAGGAACTGGCGCACTCCAAAGCGCAACTGCCACGCCATATTGCGGTCCTGTGCGACGGCAACCGGCGCTGGGCACGTGAGGCTGGTCACGATGACGTCAGCTATGGCTACCGGATGGGGGCGGCCAAGATCGCCGAGGTGCTGCGTTGGTGCCAGCAGGCCGGCGTCGAGATGGCCACCGTCTACCTGCTGTCCACCGAGAACCTGCAGCGTGACCCGCAGGAGCTTGCGCCGCTGATCGAGATCATCACCGGTGTCGTCGAGCAACTGTGTGCGCCGGAGCGGCAGTGGTCGGTGCGCACCGTCGGCGACCTGGAACTGCTCGGCGAGGAGCCGGCGCGACGGCTGCGCGACGCGGTGGAGTCCACCCAGGAACGTACCGATGCCGGTTCGTTTCATGTCAATGTCGCGGTGGGTTACGGCGGCCGGCAGGAGATCGCCGACGCGGTGCGCACCCTGCTGAGCAAGGAACTGGCCAACGGCGCGACCGCCGAGCAGCTGATCGAAGCGGTGACCGTCGACGCCATCTCGGAAAACCTGTACACCTCCGGCCAGCCCGACCCCGATCTGGTGATTCGGACCTCCGGTGAGCAACGGCTCAGCGGATTTCTGTTGTGGCAGAGCGCCTATTCGGAGATGTGGTTCACCGACGCACACTGGCCGGCGTTCCGCCGCGTCGACTTCCTGCGCGCGCTGCGCGATTACACGTTGCGCAACCGGCGGTACGGCAAGTGACAATGGGACGCCTGTAACGATGGGCCGCTCGTGACAAGGGGACACTGACACCATGGCTGCGCTGTCGGCAGTGGTGTTCGCCCTGAGCTGGTGGCTCGGGCTGTACCTGGTGTCGCGCGATCCACGCAAACCGATCCTGGCCTGCGCCGCGGTGGGGCTGTGCAGTTTCGCCGTGGTGGTCGCCGTCGACGCGGTGCGGTTGGCCGGCACCGATCCCACCGGATCACTCAGTGCGGCCGAGAGTTATCTGTCGGTGCTGCCGGGCATCGCCTGGTTCACCGTGCTGCTGGAAATGGCGCGGCCGGCCGAGGCGGCGCGCAGCCGGCTGGGCGAATCGGTGGTGGCGGTGGTGGCCGTGGCTGCGCTGACGGGCGCGTCGCTGTCCGGTGGTGTGCATCCGCCGCTGCGGGCCGGGCACTGGGTGATGTTCGGAGCGATCTCGCTCTCGACGCTGGGTGCGTTGGTGCTGGCGGTACGACGACTGCGGCTCGGGTCGCGCCGGATCCTGGTGCCGGTGGTGCTGGCCACCTTGTTCTTCGGGCTGAGCAACGCGATCCTGGTGATCCCGCTGGGATTGATCCCGAGCTGGCTTGCCTTGGCGTCCACGGCTTTTGACGTGCTGCTGCTGGGCCTGGCGGTGGCGCTGTGGGATGCCTTCGACGAGGGCCAGGCGCTACGCCGGGGGATGCGGCGCTCGTTCGTCGGCAGCATGGCCGTCGCGGTGCTCTTCGGCGGTCAGGTGCTGATCGGGTTGGCGGTCACCGATGCGCGCACCGCGTTGATGGTGCTGCTGTTCACCAGCCTGGGCGCGGCGATCGCGATCAACGTGCTGGCCGATCCGCTGGCCGGGGCACTGGATCGGTTGGCGTTCTCCCGCTCGCCGGAGCTGCGCGCCGATCGCGCCGCGCTGCGGCGCACCGAGGCCGCGCTGCCGCTGCGCGCCACCCATCCGCTGCAGGACATCGACGACGAGACGTTCACCCGGCTGACCCGCCGTGCCCTCGGCCACTACGGCGACCTGTCGAAGTTGTTGGCCTCGCCGCTGACCGCGCTGCCCTTGATCGACGAGCGGTTGGCCGAGCGGGGTGCCCCGGATCAGCCGTTGGAGCGGGCCAATGAGCTCAGGGCTTTGCTGGCCGATCGGATCGCCGCCCTCAAACCGCGCGACGGCGCGGACTTCGGAACCACCGAACAGTGGCGGCACTACAACTCGCTGTACTTCCCGTACGTGATCGGGGTGCGGGCCTACGCGCAGAATGCGACGGCGGCCGGGCTCGACCCGGTGGCCCGCCAGGCCTGGCAGTGGTTCGTCACCGAGGTGCCGCAGCGCTCGTTGCACAACTGGCAGAACGCGGCCGCCCGGGTGATCGCCGCGGACTTGCGAGGGACCTCGGTCGCAACCTCCTGACCTGTGGTTGGCAGTGATTGGCAGCATTCTGCGTCGATCTGGCAGCAACTCGCGAGCAGTGTCATGGGTGTCCCACCCGGCACATCGAGGAGCGAGCACCATGACCGCCATCCATCCCCGGGTCTACACCCGGCCCCTGTCCGATAGTTCGGATTCCCTGCTGCGCTTCGCGCTGCGGGTCGACGGCACGCTGTGCGCCGTCACCGGCCTGCTGGTGGCGATGACCGCCGATCAGCTGGCCCGGCTATCGGGCCTCTCCGGCACCGCCGCGTGGTTGTCAGGTGCGCTGCTGGTCGGGTGGGGCTTTGTGCTCTACGTGCTGGCGGCGACCCGCCGGATCCGGCGTGTGGGTCTCGGTGTGCTGGCCGGCAACGTCGTCGCATCGGTCGGTATCGGCGCGGTGCTCGTCGCCCACGTGCTGCCGCTGACCGCGGTCGGCACCACCCTGATCGCCGCGTTCCTGGCCGTCGGGCTGGGCTGCGCCTGGCTGCAGTACCTCGGAGTGCGCCGCCTGGCGTGACTCCCTCCTGCCGGGCGGGGGCGTCACCGATAGAGGTTGCGGTTGACGTCCCCGCGCCGGCCCCTCACCCACCCCACGAGAGGAAAACCCATGACCGCCATCACTTCTGAGACTTCCGGCCCCCAGGTCCGGTCGGACCGACTGCTGCGACTGGCATTGCGGATCGACGCGGTGTGCAGCGGCGTCTCCGGTATCGCGCTGGCCGCCGCCGCGAATTGGCTGGCGGTGCCGTCGGGCCTGCCGCTGACCGTCGAATATGTGCTCGCGGCATTCCTGGTCGCCTACGCCGTCGGCGTCTGGTACCTCTCGAGGTTGCCGTCGGTGCGCCGGCCCGGTATCGCGGTGGTCGTCGGGAACCTGGTGTTCACCGTCGCCGCGGTGCTGGTGGTGCTGGAGGACGTGTGGCCGCTGACCGCCATCGGGGTGACGTTGATGATCGTCAGCGCGGTCTACACGCTGGCCATGGCGGACATGCAGTATCTGGGGGTCCGGCGGGTCTGACTTGCCTCGCGATTTCGGCGCGTTTCGTCTCGCTCAGCGATATGGACCGCGCCGAAATCACAGCTTGCGCAGGCGCAGTCGGTTGATCGAATGATCGGCATCCTTGCGCAGCACCAAGGTGGCGCGGGGTCGGGTCGGCAGGATGTTCTCGATCAGGTTGGGCAGGTTGATCGACTGCCAGATGTCCCGGGCGGCGAAGATCGCCTGCTCATCGGTCAGCGTCGAGTAGTGGTGGAAGTGTGACTGCGGGTCGGAGAAGGCGCCGGCCCGCATCGCCAGGAACCGCGATACGTACCACTGTTCGATGTCCTCGATCCGCGCGTCGACGTACACCGAGAAGTCGAACAGGTCCGAGATCATCAGGGCCGGTCCGGTCTGCAGGACATTGAGTCCCTCGATGATCAGGATGTCCGGATGCCGCACGACGACCTTCTCGCCCGGCACGATGTCGTAGATCAGGTGCGAGTACACCGGCGCGGACACGTGATCCGATCCCGATTTGACGGCGGTGACGAACCGCATCAGCGCCCGGCGGTCATAACTCTCCGGAAAGCCCTTGCGGTGCATGATCTTTCGCCGATTCAGCTCGGCGTTGGGGTACAGGAAGCCGTCGGTGGTGACCAGGTCTACGCGCGGGTGGTGGCCGAACCGGGCCAGCAGCGCCTGCAGCACACGCGCGGTGGTCGATTTGCCGACCGCGACACTGCCCGCGACGCCGATGATGAACGGCACCGGCCGGTCCGGGTTCTGCTGCGGTTCGCCGAGGAATTCCGAGGTCGCGGCGAATAGTCGTTGCCGGGCGGCGACCTGCAGGTGGATCAACCGGGCCAGCGGCAGGTAGACCTCTTCGACTTCGAGGATGTCGATCTGCTCACCCAGACCACGCAGACCCAGGAGTTCGTTTTCGGTGAGCTTCAACGGAGTCGCCATACGCAGAGCACGCCACTGTCGGCGGTCGAACTCGACGTATGGACTCGGCTCACTCGGCCGCGCCATGGGTTAAGTGTTGCAGTTATGG
>Ga0164242_10006554_pt1 | contig 12799 bp, 15 predicted proteins | sample OricomgcompostMG_FD_108783 | JGI IMG/M metagenome (GOLD analysis project Ga0164242, IMG submission 108783) | Miracle-Growth compost microbial communities from Emeryville, California, USA - Original compost - Miracle growth compost (MG) ... | reverse complement strand
TGCACGTCGGGCTTGATGAACTGCATCGTGTCGTAGATCGCCAGGCCCGCGTACACCGACCCGCCGGGCGAGTTGATGTAGAGGCTGATGTCCTTGTCGGGATCCTCCGACTCCAGGTGCAGCAGCTGGGCGACGATCAGGTTGGCGATGTCATCATTGACCGGCGTGCCGAGGAAGACGATCCGCTCGCCAAGCAGGCGCGAGTAGATGTCGAAGGCGCGCTCGCCGCGCGACGTCTGCTCGACCACCATCGGGATAAGAGGGCTCATGGTGCGGTGACTCTACTGATCAGTCGTCGCCGGGAGTCCACAGTTTTTTCGCGGGCTCCTGGTCGGCATCGTCAGTGGGCTCCTCGGCCTCCTCGAGCGGGATCGGTTTGGCCGACTCGGCGACCAACTCGATCGCTTTCTGGGCCAGCAGGTCCTCTTCGATCATCGCGTCGCGACCGTTCGCGCGCAGCCGCTCGAGCAGCTTCTCCGGCGTCGTCCGTTCGTGTTCGGCGGTGTGGGCGAGCGCCTCGACCATTTCCTCGTCGGAGATCTCGATCCCCTCGGCCTCGGCGATCGCCGTCACGACCGCCTCGCGGGCGAGCTCTTTGGCCGCGTCGGGCTTCGATTCCTCAATCAGCTCGTCGCGGGATTTGCCCTGCATCTGCAGGAACATGTTGGGGTCCATCCCCTGGCCGGCGAGCTGCCGTTCCATCCGTTCCCAGCGTTCGGCCGCCCGCGCGGTGACGATCGCGTCGGGGACGTCGACCGTGGCGTTGGCGACGGCGGCGTCGACCGCGGCGATCCGGAAGTCTTCCTCGCTGCGGCTGTTCAGCGCTTTGCCGACTTTCTCGCGGATGTCGCCGCGCAGCTCGTCCAGCGTCTCGAACTCGGAGGCGTCGGAGGCGAAGTCGTCATCGAGCTCGGGCAGCTGTTTCTCCCGCACCTCTTTGACCTTCACCTTGAAGAGCGCCGGTTTGCCCGCCAGTTTCGGTTCGCCCGGGTACTCCTCCGGGAAGGTGACGTTGACCTCGACCTCGCTACCCGGCGTGGCACCGACCAGCTGGTCCTCGAAGTCCCCGATCAGCTGGTTCGAGCCGAGGGCCAGCAGGTAGTCGTCGGACTTGCCGCCCTGGAAGGCCTGGCCGTCGACGAAGCCCTCGAAGTCGATCAGCACCGAGTCGCCCTCCTCGGCGGCGCGGTCGACCGGCTCGAGGCGGGCGAAGCCCTCGCGGATGCGGTCGACCTCGGTGTCGATGACCTCCTCGTCGACCTCTTTGTCGTCGCGCCCGACCTCGAGCCCTTTGTACTCGCCGAGCTCGGCCTTCGGCCGCACCCCGACCTCGAACTTGAAGGTCAGCGGCTCACCCTGCACGTCGGGGGTGTCGACGATGTCGATCTCCGGTTCGCCGATCGGCGTCACGCCGGCGTCGAGCAGCGCCGCTTCGTACCACTCCGGCAGCGCGTCGCGGATCGCTTCCGAGAGCACGGCCGGGAAGCCCATCCGCTGGATCACCAGGTTCGGCGGCGCTTTGCCCTTGCGGAAGCCGGGGAGGCGAAGTTCGCGCGCCATCGCGCGGGCGGTGCGGTTGGCGGCGCGCTCGACGTCCTTGGGCTCTACCTCGGCCTGGACCTCGACACGTGAATCGGGAAGCTCTTTCAGAGTCGTCTGCATCGTCGGCTGACCCTAGCGGGAGCGCCACATCTGGCGCGCCGCCGCGGCGAAGTCGACCGTGAACGCGACCGCTCGCGCGAGCGCCCCGGTGACGAGCCACGCGCGGATTCGGTCGAGCACCGAAAGAGAGTGTGAGCGATTACCCATCGGCCGCAGCCTAGGCGGTCTCCCAGCCTTGCTAGCTTGCCGCGATGCCGAGCAGCATCCCCCATCCCCACACCGCCCCCGCCGCCGGCCCGGGCGCGACCGAGAAGTTCCCGCCGATCGCCGGCTACGGGTTCCTCTCCGACTGCCACACCTCGGCCCTGCTCTCCTACGCCGGCACGGTCGAGTGGCTCTGCATCCCGCGCTTCGACTCGCCCAGCATCTTCGGCGCGATGCTCGACCGCGACGCCGGCCACTTCTCCCTCCGCCCGAAGGGCCAGGTCGTGCCGATCAGCCGCCGCTACATCCCCGGCACGCTGGTGATCGAGACGACCTGGGTCACCGACACCGGCTGGCTGCTCGTCCACGACGCTCTCTCGATCGCCGCCTGGGAGCCGAACTCCGGCACGCCGATCGTCTCCCACCAGTCCGACCAGTCACTGCTGCGGACGGTCACCTGCATCGACGGCGAAGTGGAGATCGAGATGGAGTGCCGGCCGCGCTTCGACTACGGGCGGGGCGAGGCGACCTGGGCGGAGCCGGGCGGCGGCGCGGCGGTCGCCAGTGGGCCGGAAGGCACCGAGATCGAGATGCGCAGCGACCTGGCGATGACGGTCGACGGCGACACCCTGCGCGGCACGAAGACGCTCTACGACGGCGAAAGCGCCTACTGCGCCCTGAACTGGGGCGAGATGGAGGAGCGCGGGCCGCGCAGCGCGCCCGAGGCGCAGGAGCGGCTCGACCTGACCGACGACTTCTGGCGCCTCTGGCTGCGCCACGGCGAATTCCCCGACCACCCCTGGCGGATCCACCTGCAGCGCTCGGCGCTGGTGCTGAAGGGGCTGACCTACAACCCGACCGGGGCGATCGTCGCCGCGCCGACCACGTCCCTGCCGGAGACCCCCGGCGGCGAACGCAACTGGGACTACCGCTACAGCTGGATCCGTGACTCGACCTTCAGCCTCTGGGCCCTGCACACGCTCGGCTTCGACCAGGAGGCGCGCGACTTCATGCGCTTCATCCTCACCGTCTGCCGGGACCATCCCGAACTGCAGATCATGTACGGGATCGGGCACGAGCGGGAGCTGACCGAGTCGACCCTCGACCACCTGTCCGGTTACGAGGGGGCGCAGCCGGTGCGGATCGGCAACGAGGCCTACGGGCAGCGCCAGAACGACGTCTGGGGGGCGCTGATCGACTCCGTCTACCTGCACGAAAAAGCGCTCGCCGGGAGTGGGTCGGAAGCCGACCGGGAGCTGATCCGCCACCAGGTCGAGAAAGCGATCGAGTGCTTCTCGCTGCCCGACCAGGGGATCTGGGAGTCACGCGGGGCACCGCAGCACTACGTCTCCTCCAAGGTCAGCATGTGGGTGGCCGCCGACCGCGGCGCGCGGATGGCCCGCGAGGGGGGCCGCGGCGACATCGCCGAACTCTGGCAGGCGAAGGCCGACGAGTTCCACGACGAGATCTGCGCGCGCGGCTGCCGCGACGGGATCTTCCGCCAGCACTACGAGACCGACGCGCTCGACGCCTCGCTGCTGCTGCTGCCGCTCTACCGCTTCCTGCCCGGGGACGACCCGCGGATCGTCGCCACGGTGGAGGCGATCGCCCGCGACCTGACCGAGGACGGGCTGGTCCTGCGCTACAAGACCGAGGAGGTCGACGACGGGCTGACCGGGGTCGAGGGCAGCTTCCTGATCTGCTCCTTCTGGCTGGTCTCGGCGCTTTCGGAGATCGGTGAGCGGGCGGAGGCGCGCGCCCTCTGCGAACGCCTGCTGTCGGCCTCGGGCGGCCTCGACCTATACGCCGAGGAGATGGACCCCCACACCGGCCGCCACCTCGGCAACTTCCCCCAGGCCTTCACCCACCTCGCCCTGATCAACGCCGTCTCCCACGTGATCGCCGACGAGATCAACGACGACGGTGGCGCCGGCGCCGTCTTCACCGAAATGGGCGGCGTCCACCACGGCCCCTAGAGGTGCGTTCGCACTTTGCCGTAACTATTACGGCTAACTGCGAACGCACTCGGCGGTCACGGCCTGTCCATGCGGTAGACGACGAGGCGCTCGCCGCTGCGGCCGGTCGTCTCGAAGTCCAGCTCCATGCCGATCTTGCGGGCGACGCCGCGGGAGCCCTCGTTGGGCGGCTGGATGCGGGCGATGATGCTGGGCATGCCGAGCACGTCGAAAGCCTCGTCGCGGAGCGCCGCCGAGCCCTCGGTGCCGAGCCCCCTCCCCCAGGCGTCCGGCTCGAGCCACCAGCCGATCTCGCGCTCGCCCGGGTCGAGCCCCGCCGTCCCCTCGCCCGCGTAGTTCAGCGAGACGAGGCCGATACCGCGGCCCGTCTCCTTGTCGATCGTCGCCCGCCAGCCGAAACCGTGCTGTTCCCAGTGGCGGCGCTCGGCCCGGGCGACGTCCTCGGCGAGCAGCGGCGGCCACGGGTCCCCGGTGCCGATGAAGCGCATCACCTCCGGCATCGAGGCGAGCCGGACGAGGAGCGGCGTGTGGCGCTCGTCCCAGCGCTCGAGGCGCAGCCGCCCGGTCTCGATCACCGCCGCCGCGTCGATCGTCATCGCGCCATCCTCTGCAGCCCGACGACGCCGACCAGCGCCAGCTTCTCCGCGTCCTCGGAACCCGGCGCGCAGGAGTAGACGATCATCCGCAGGTTCGAGCGCTGGACCCGGAGCACGTCGCAGTCGACCGTGATCGGGCCAATCTCGGGGTGGGTGATGACCTTGCGCGAGGCGGTGCGGACGGCGATCTCGCCGCGCCCCCAGTGGCGCTCGAAGTCGGCGCTGCCGGCGCGCAGGTCGGCGATCAGCGCGGCCAGCTCCTCGTCCTCGGGGTATTCGCCGCGCGCCCCGTGCAGGTCGGAGACGATGTCCTGGCGGAAGCGCTCGGTCTCCCTCTGGTCGCGGCGGAAACGCCCCGGCGGCGAGCCGCGGAACTCGCGCCAGACGAGGTTGCGTTCGCGCCCCTCGAGCGCCGCCATATCGCCGATCAGCGCCGCGGCGAGCCGGTTCTGGGCAACCAGCGTCCAGGTCGCGTCGTAGACGCTGACCGCCATCTCCTCGAGCCGGTCGAGCATCCGCTGCACGCCGGGGGTGACATGACGGTCGATCGTGCCCTCGCCAGGCGGTGCCTGGCCGGCCACGAGGTAGAGGTGGTCGCGCTCCTCGTCGCTGAGGCGGAGCGCCCGGGCGAGCGCGGCGAGCACCTGCGGCGAGGGGTTGTCGGCGCGGCCCTGCTCGAGCCGGGCGAGGTAGTCGACGGAGACGCCGGCCAGTGACGCCAGCTCCTCGCGGCGCAGGCCCGGGGCGCGCCGCCTAGCGCCGGCCGAGAGCCCCGCGTCGCCCGGCTCGAGCCGGTCGCGCCAGGCCCTGATCGATTGGCCGAGCTCCTCGCTATGCACCCCCCAAGTATGGCGCCGCACGGCGGCGGGGCGGCGCCGAAGGTGGGACTGGGAGTCCCAGGGAACGCCCGTCCTCTTGTCCGGGTGCCGGGACGGGAGCACGATCGAGGCATGAGCGAACAGAGCAATGACACTTCATCCACCTCCCGTGACGCCTCGACCGAGGACGCTTCGACCGCGGCGGCGGGCGGGGCGCCGCAGCGCGTGCTGATCACCGGGGCGAACAGGAGCCTCGGCCGCGAGACCGCGCGACGGCTGACCCGGGCCGGGCACGAGGTCTGGGTCGGGGCGCGCGACGCGGAGCGCGGGGCGGCCGCGGCGGAGGAGCTGGGCGGGCGCTTCGTCCAGATCGACGTCACCGACGACGCCTCGGTGGCGGCCGCGGCCGCGACGGTCGCCGCGGCGGGCGGCCTCGACGTCCTCGTCAACAATGCCGGGATCCTGGGACCCAAAAAGCCCCTCGCCGAGACGACCGCGGACGATCTGCGCGAGGTCTACGAGACCAACGTCCTCGGCGTCGTCCGCGTGACCCGGGCGTTCATGCCCGTCCTCCAGGAGAGCGCGGCGCCGGTGATCGTCAACGTCTCCAGTGGCATGGGATCACTGGGACGGACGACCGACCCCGAGCGGATCGAATCGAAGATCGTCGGCCTGGCGTACCAGAGCTCGAAGTCGGCGCTGAACATGATCACGTCCCAGTACGCGAAGGCCTACCCCGGGATGCGGATCAACGCCGTCGACCCCGGCTACACGGCGACCGACTTCAACGCCCACTCCGGCCCGCAGACGGTCGAGGAAGGCGCCGAGATCATCGTCCGCGCCGCCCAGTTCGGCCCCGACGCCCCGACCGGCGCCTACCTCGACCGCAACGGCACCGTCCCCTGGTGAGCCCCCCGGTGCGCTCGACCCCCACCGATGCGTTCGCACTTTCCCGTAATAGTTACGGAGAACTGCGAACGCACCGCGCGGTGGCTAGTCGGCATCGGGGCCGGTTAGTCGACATCCGGGAGCCAGGACCAGAAGCGGCGGGCCTGCTCGTTACGGTGGGCGCCGGGGCGGCGGACCGCGGTCAGCTCGCGCTCGATCTCGAGGCCTTTCAGCGGCAGCGCGATCAGGCGGCCCGCGGCGAGGTCCGGCTCCAGCGCCAGCTCGGAGATCAGCGCGAAGCCGCCCGCCGCGAGCGAGCGCTTCACGCCTTCGAGGCTCGCCAGCGAGAGGTCGGGGCTCAGCTCGACCCCGACCTTCGCCAGCGCCGCGGCGGCGACGGCGCGCGTCCCGGAGCCTGACTCGCGGGAGATCCAGCGGCCGCCGGCCAGCTCGCGCGGGTTGACCGAGCGGCGCTTCTCCCAGCGATGCCCGGCGGCGACGACGAGGACGATGCGGTCGCGGGCGACGACCTTGGCCTCGAGGCCGTCGAGTGGTTCGAGGCCCTCGACGAAGCCGACGTCGGCGCGGTCCTCGCGCACCGCCGCGATCGCCGCCGGCGAGTTGACCACGTCCACCTGCGGATGGACGCCGGGCAGCTCGGCGCGGAAGGCGGTCAGCCAGGTCGGCAGCAGCGCCTCGCCGACGGTGTGGCTGGCGGCGATCCGCAGCGGCCGCGCGACGCGGGCGCCGGAGACCGCTTGCTCGGCGAGCAACAGCGCGTCGAGGCCGCGGCGCGCTTCCGGGTAGAGCGCCATCCCCTCCTCGGTCGGGCGCACGCCGTGGCGCCCGCGGTGCAGGAGGGAGACGCCGAGACGCCGCTCGAGCGCCTGGATCCGCTTCGTCGTCGCCGACTGGGTCAGGTCGAGCGCCTCGGCGGCGCCCTGCACGCTGTGGGTCTCCACCGCGGCGACGAAGGCGGCGAGCTCGCGGGAGGAGAGCGGATCGGGCATGCCGGTATTCCATCACGGCTTCGTATTCCAGTCGGGAATATCCCGTGCCTGAAGCGACTGGTTCTCGGGGCCGACCGAGCGGAGCATTTCTCCCATGAGCACCGACGCCTTCACCTCCGACGCCCTGACCATCCCCCGTCGCCGGCAGCGCTCCTTCCTGCGTGAGCTCGAGCACCCGTCCCACGTCTTCGCCAACATCGGCCCGAACTGGTTCGCCTCGGTGATGGGAACCGGGATCGTCGCCAACGCCCTCGTCCTGCTGCCCTTCGACTGGCCCGCGGCGCGGGACATCGCGATCGCGCCGTGGGCGCTCGCCGTCGTCATGCTCGTCGCGATCAGCGCGGCGACCGTCGTTCACTGGGCGCGCCACACCGACCGCGCCCGCGGCCACCTCGCCAACGCGGCGATGGCACCCTTCTACGGCTGCCCGCCGATGGCCCTGCTGACGGTCGGCGCCGGGACGATGCTGGTCGCGCCGCCGCTGATCGGCGCCCACGCGGCGGTCGTCGTCGACTCGACCCTCTGGGGGCTCGGCACCGGGCTCGGCCTGCTGGTCGCGATCCTCGTCCCGGCGACGATGATCCGCCGCGGCGACCTCGACCCGCGCCATGCCTTCGCCACCTGGCTCCTGCCGGTGGTGCCGCCGAGCGTCTCGGCCTCGACCGGCGCGGCGCTGATCGCCCACCTGCCGAGCCACGGCGCCCAGCAGGCGATGCTCTTCGGCTGCTACGCGATGTTCGGCGTCAGCGTCTTCCTCGCCGCGCTGATGATCGCGCTGCTCTGGTTCCGGATGATCTTCGTCGACGCCGGCCCGGCGCGGATGGTGCCGACGCTGTGGATCGTGCTCGGCGTCCTCGGCCAGTCGGTGACCGCCGCCGGGCTGCTCGGCCCGCACGCCGGCGAACTGGTGCGGGCGCCCTACGGCGAGGCCCTGGAAGCGTTCGGCGTCGTCTACGGCCTGCCGGTCTGGGGATTCGCCCTGGCCTGGATCGCGATCGCCGGCCTGATCACGGTGCGGACGATGCGCCACGGCCTGCCCTTCTCGCTGACCTGGTGGAGCTTCACCTTCCCGGTCGGCACGGTGGTGACCGGGACCTCGGTCCTGGCGAACGAGACCGGGGCGACGTCGTTCGCCTGGCTCGCGCTCGGCATCTTCGGCCTGCTGCTGCTGGCCTGGGCAACGGCGTTCGTCAACACCCTGCGCATCGCCTGGACCGGCGCCGCCTTCCTGCCGGCGCCGGCCCAGGACTGATGGCTAGCCCTTCTTGGCCGCGGCCTTGGGCTGCTTGACCAGCTTCACCGCGATCGTCGCCCCCGATGCGAGCACCTTGCCGGCCGGGCGGCTCTGGTGGACGACCTTGCCCCGCTTCTTCGCCGGGCCCTTCACCATGCTCACCTTGCCGAGCTTGCAGCCGGCGACGCGCAGCGCCACCTTGGCCCCGCTCAGCTGCTTGCCGCTCAGCTTCGGCACGGTGCAGCCGCGGTAGGTGTACTGGTCGGCGCGGCTGGTCGGGCTTTCACCCGCCAGCGTCGTCGCGACGATGTCGACGTTGCCGGTCTTCAGCCGCTGCGGCACCACCGCGGTGATCTTTTCTTCGTTCACCACAGTGAAGCTCGCCGCCGGCGTTTCACCGAACATCACACTGTTGGCGCCGTTCAGGTTGGTACCGGTGATGGTCACTTTTTCACCACCGTTGACCGACCCGTAGTCGGGGCTGACCGCGGTGATCGCGGGGGCGGGCTGGACTTCGGCGCTGAGCTCGATCTCGGCTCCCGACTTGGTGATCGCCGGGGCGTTGGTCGCCCCTTCGAAGGGCGGCGCGGAGAAGATGCCGTAGCCGGCCCCGGCCACGGTGGCGACGCCGATTTCGTCGGTCCCGTTGGCCGAGTCGACGGCGATCAGGTCGCCGCTGCGGATCGGCAGCTGGGTCGAGAACGTTTCGATCCCGGTCCCGTTCGGCTTCACCGCCTGGCTCGACGCCGTCGCGGTGAAGGCGCCGGCGCCGTTCGGGTGGAGCACCCGCAGCGTGAACGGGCCGCCGACCGCGCCCGCCACCTTCCAGCGCACGATCGCTCCGTTGACCGGCGAGGCGAGGTTGGCCCCGGTCTCCGGCAGCGTCGTGTTGAACTGAGTTCGCACACCTTCGAACGGCGTCGAGGTGAAGGTGGGCGGCATCACGCTGCCCACGGTCACGGTCGTGGCCTGCGCCGCGACGGCGGCGACGAGGGCCCAGGCGGCGGCCAACGCCAGCGCCAGAAACCCGATGCGGCCGGCTCGACGGCCCTTACGCTTACTGCTCCTACGTACATCCCTGCGTCCGGTTGCAGACATGCTTCTTCCCTCCCTGTACGGGTCGGTTTTTTCGCGCCGCCGACTTCGCGGCACCGTCAGATGCCGAAAGAACCCCGGGAATTAAAGAAAGGTGCGGCGGGGGTGAAAACGAACCCCTGCGAGAGTGCGGAGCGGCGCGTGGCCGGCGTCCGGTCAGACGTCGAGAGGAGCCTCGGGATTCGCCTCGAGCTGGCGCCGGCGCGCCTCTTCGATCGTCCGTTCGGCGTCGTGCAGCGGGTGCCAGCCGTCGGTCTCGACGGGCTTGTCTTCAAGGTTCTTGTAGACGTTGAAGAAGTGCTCGATTTCCTGCTGGAGCTGCTCCGGCACGTCGGGCAGATCCTGGATGTGGGACCAGCGCGGGTCGCGCGTCGGCACGCAGATCACCTTGTCGTCGGAGCCCTTCTCGTCGCGCATCTTGAACAGGGCGACGGGCTTCACCGGGGTGACGCAGCCGGGGAAGGTCGGCTCCGAGCCGACGACCAGGCAGTCGAGCGGGTCGCCGTCCTCGCCGAGGTAACCGGGCAGGAAGCCGTAGTCGGTCGGGTAGACCGTCGAGCCGGAGAGGAACCGGTCGAAGACGACGCGGTCGAGGCCCTCGTCGTACTCGTACTTGTTACGGCTCCCCTTCGGGATCTCGATGAAGGCGAGAAGCTGGTTCTCGTTGACGGGCTCGTTCAAGTCGGTCGGCTGGGGAGGTGAGCTGCTGGGGAAGATCTCCGAGGAGGAGCCGGAACACTAGTTGGCGGCACGGCGATCCGCCTTGCGCCTCTCCCCGACCTCCGATTTCCCGCTCCAGGAGTAGGTTTGCCTCGTGCCCGCCGCGGAGCTCGACCACGTCCAGATCGCCGCCCCACCCGCCTGCGAGCCCGCCGCCCGCCACTTCTTCGGCGACCTCCTCGGCCTCCCCGAGCTCCCCAAGCCCGCCCCGCTCCGTCCCCGCGGCGGCTGCTGGTTCGCCCTCGGCACCCGTCAACTTCACGTCGGCGTCGACCCCGATTTCACTCCCGCCCGCAAGGCCCACGTGGCCATCCGCGTCGGCCCGGAGGCGCTCGACGACCTGGCCGCCCGCCTCGCCGCCGCGGACTTCCCGATCACCTGGGACACCGCCCTCCCCGGCGAGCGCCGCTTCTACTCCGAGGACCCCTGGGGCAGCCGCATCGAGTTCCTCGCCGGCGCCACCTGAGGTCAGCCGTCCAGCCCGATGATCGCGGCGGCCTCCTGGACCTCTGGGTCGTCGACTCGCAGCCGGTTCACCTCGACCAGACTGAGGAGGGGGCCGGCGCGGTCACCGAAGAGCGTCCAGTTGCGCCAGGTCGCCTCGAACGTCGACCACCAGCGCAGGCCGACGACGTCCCCTTGTTCGAGGTAGACGTCCTCGGCGATGTTCTGGGTCAGCTCACGATGGTGGGTGGCGACGAGAGATGGCCGCAGTTCGCGCTCGGCCAGGAGCGCTGGGTCATCCAGGTCGACGGTCGGCGCGTCATCGGGGAACTCGATCTCGGCGAGTGCGAGCGGGCGGCCGAACCGCATGAGCATCGACGCCGTCAGCCGATTCGATCCGCGGAACCGGGCGAGCGACTCGACGATTGCCGAGACCGGATCCTCGGCCCCGTAGATGCACCCGTAGCGTTCCGGATTGTCGTGCCGGCCTTGGCCCTGTTGCTCGCGTGGGAACCAGAGTGGCCCGCCGCGCTCATGCTTCCCGGCCGCGCCGTCGAGAGGAATCGCGCGCCAGATCCTCACGCATAGCCACCGGCCCGCTCGTCGGCGATCGCGGGAAGCAATTCCCAGGCGCGGCCGGCGCGGATGACGTCGATCGGGCGGCGATCGCGTAGCCGTGGATTCAGGCCCAGCAGCCACTTCTCGACGACCTCCGGCTCGTAGATCCGCTGCAGGTTTGCCACCACGTACTCGAGCAGGTCGACCCGTTCGGCATTCGTGACGTCGATGCCGCCGCCGTTGCGCCAGCGCGTCACCTGGGCCGGGCTGACGTCCAGAAGCTCGGCGACGCGGCGTTGCGAGCCGAGGTCTTCGCTCAATGCGGTGATCTTGGTGGCGATGGCGACAGGCACACCACGACCGTAGCGCAACGAATTCTGTTGCGGGGAATTTTTCCGCTCCGCGCCTCTCTCCCGCTCAAGACCAGCCTCTTAAGCTCGTCGTCGTAGGCTGCGGGACGTGCGCGCCGTCCTTCTCCTCGCCGCCATCGCCGCCACGGCCATCGTCATCGCGGGCTGCGGCGGGAGCGAAGACAAGCTCGAATCGCTGGCGGGGACGCCGGCGTCGGTCCACATCGTCAACGACGTCGAAACGATGGCCCGCGCGTGCGCGAAGGAAGGCAAGGAGACCCGCAAGGCAGCGGAAAAGGCCTACGCCAACCTGGCGAAGATCACCGCGATCCACCCGAACGCGACCTTCGGCCCCGAAGAAGACGCCGAACTGACCATGCGCCAACTCCTCCGCCGCACGGTCGAAAAAACCGGCCACTGCATCGGCGTCAGCGTCGACGCGAGCGGCCAGTTCCACGTCGAATAGTCGTACCCCGCGTCAGACTTCCCGGATGCTCACGCTCTACGGCGCCTGTGCCGTCACCTTCATGATGCTGATGTACGCGCTCGAGTCGCGCGGGCGCAACTTCATCCTCGCCTTCGCCGTCGGCTGCGTCCTCTCCAGCGCCTACGGCTTCCTCTCCGGCGCCTGGCCCTTCGGCGTCGTCGAGCTGATCTGGTCCGCCGTCGCCGTCAACCGCTGGCGCGGCCTGGCGCCTGCCTGAGGTCTCTCTCCGCCTCCACGACCGGTTCCATGGTGGGGGCAGGCGGGCAGGTCTCGGCCTCCTGAAGCTGGCGCCCGGGGGAGCCGGCGCCTGGGGCTGCGAGGGGTGGGAGAGGGACGGGCAAGGGACGCGGCCATCTCGACCACGACCCTGGCAGGCTGTGGTCGTGGTCGAGATGGCCGGGGGTGCGGGGAGCGGGTCACAGGGCCCGGGGCGTCACAGGTCCGCCACGAAGCCGCCCCGGATCGCCCGAGGCGTCACAGGTAGGGCACGAAGACCCGGAGAAGTTCACAGGTCTGCCTGTCTTCTTCAGACGTTGCAATCACGTGACCATGGTTTCGGGGGCCTATAGGGCCCTAAATCCATGCAGCGCGTTTCCGACCCTCCGATGGAGGCCTGAAACGCATGAGGAGTCGTGACGTTCCCGGCGTCTCTCCCCGTACACCGTCACGTTCCCGGCGTCTTCGTCACGGGATCGGCCTTCCTGAAGGCCCTCCCGGCGAGAACTCCGACGGAAGTGTGGAGTTCGTGGCGGACCTGTGACCTCGTGCCGGACCTGTGGCGCCTTCGCGGGGCAAACGTGTCGGACCCTCGGCGTCT
>Ga0164242_10006553_pt1 | contig 12800 bp, 4 predicted proteins | sample OricomgcompostMG_FD_108783 | JGI IMG/M metagenome (GOLD analysis project Ga0164242, IMG submission 108783) | Miracle-Growth compost microbial communities from Emeryville, California, USA - Original compost - Miracle growth compost (MG) ... | reverse complement strand
TGTTGTCCCCCGCGCTATTTACAATATAACGGATCGATTCCTGTCCTCCGGTGAATTTAGGCTGGCCTACATCGGCAGGCGTGGGAGCATAGGCTGCCGTCCACTTTGGCGCACCCGAAGGTTTATTACAAAGATAACTGGTCTTAAAGCTTTTCCAGAACCTGGAATCATTAACCCTGTCAAAGACATCCACCATGTAATCTGTACTGCGCATCCGCTGAAATTCTCTGTCGCCGGGAATATCCCGCTGCATACCCGGCAGGTTCTGGTAAACCGCCGGATAATACAGGTGAACCTGATTGCCATAACGGCCCTGTGTTGCGGTGTTATTAGAGAATTGAGCTGCCAGAATTATCTCACTTAACTGCTCATTGGGTCCATCGACCGTTTCAAAATCCCAGAGATCCCGATAGTTGGGCGCGAGGTTATAATGGCCGCTGTTGATGACGATATCCGCATATTTAACCGCATTTTGCAGATCAGCCTGTTTGGTGTCGCTGTTCCAATCGTCATATAATTCGCTTGCCCTGTACAAATATGCCTTTGCCAGGAAATGGGCAGCCGCATATTTGGTAATCCGGCCGGTAGCGGCCGGCGTCTCTGGCAGGTTATTATAGGCATTGGTAAAGTCGTCAATAATCTGCTGATACACTTCTTTTTCCGTGTTTCTGGTAAATTCCCTTTCAACAGTTGTTGAGGGAGTTAATTTAATCGGTACGCCCCCGAATTGTTTGACCAGTTTAAAATAGTCGAAAGCCCGCATAAAATATCCTTCGCCTAAACGGGTGTCCTTATCCGCGCCATTTCCATAATAAAGGGGTACATTCTGTATGACAATATTGGCAGAATTGATATTGCCGTACATGTTATCCCACACGTCCTGTACATTCCCAGTCTGTGAGTTCAGGTTCGAGCTATAGGAATTCCACATTTCCATGGTCCGGTCGCCGCCTACTTCAAATTCATCGGTGCCGTATTCGGTTGTCGTATAAGCCCATTCATAATTAAAATGGAAGCGCAGGGACTGATACATGCCTGTGACCAGTGCGTCCAGGCCTTGCTGGGTTTTAAAATCATCGGTACTCAGGGAGGTGACGAGGTTTTCTTCCAGGAACCCTTTTTTGCAGGATTGCAGCGAAAACAGGCCCAGGCTCATGCCTAAAATGCCATATTTTATATATCGGTTCATAATAATAATGCTTTAAGAATTAAAAAGTAAGATTTGCGCCAATTACGACTCCTCTATTGAAAGCAGAGCTTCCAAGATCCGGATCGATCCAGGAGACACCTGAATAGATCAGCGCGGGATTGCTCATTTGGGCATAGAACTTCAGATTCGTGATATGCAGATTGTCTAATACCTTTTTGGGTAATCTGTACCCTAAAGAAATATTACGGATTTTAATAAAAGAACCGTTCTGATAATTTAAGGATGTCTTGTAAGGATCACCTGCTGCACTGCTGTAATCAGGAGAAGGATATGCATTGGTGGGGTTCTCTGGTGTCCAGTAATCCAACAATCTTTGCGCATAGCGGCCCTGCAGCGGTTCATCGGCCGTTTCTATGGTATAACCAAGCCTGCTTATAATAAATACGCTTAGCTCCCAGTTTTTATAATCAAAGGTATTTTGGAAGCCGCCGGTCCAATTGGGACTGGAATGGCCGACAATGGTTTTGTCATTATTGGGATCGATTTTATAATCGCCGTTTAAATCGGCGATTTTAATGTCGCCGGCCTTAAAATCTCCGCCATTTGCATTGAATTTAGCCATTTCAGCCTGATCGGCAGTCGTATTCTGCCAGATCCCGATTTTTTTATAATCGTAATACACGCCCAGCCGCTGGCCAATAAACCAGTTATTATTGATGTCATCTTCCTTGCCATTGCTGAGTTCAACGATCCTGCCCTTATTGCCAGCAAGGGTTATCGTTGAATTCCAGGAAAAATCCCGGGTCTGGATATTGACCGTATTTAAAGTGATGTCGATCCCTTTATTGGCGGTTTTGCCAATATTGGCCCAGGCACTGGTATAACCTGTCAGTGAAGGGATATTCATCAGCATCAGCAGGTCGTTTGTCTGAGATTTATATACATCAACGGAGCCGCTGACGCGGTTATGGAATAATGCAAAATCCAGCCCCAGGTTAAACTGCGTGGTTCGCTCCCAGCCGAGATCTTCATTGGCCATCGGTGCAGGGTCTTTTAAGGACGCGTCTGAGGAAACATAGCCTGCATCCACTGCACTGCCCCAGGTGTAATAAAGGGTCTGTATCCCTCCCAGGGTCTGATAGGCAGAAATGGCCGCATTACCAGTTGTGCCGATGCCTGCCCTGAGTTTTAAGGAATTAACCCAGCTGATACCCCGCATAAAATCTTCCTGATCGATTCTCCAGGCGGCTGCCAGTGAAGGAAAATAGGACCATTTATGCCCGTCTGCCAATTGAGAGGCTGCGTCCCACCTGCTGGACAGCGTCAAAAGATATTTATCATTATATGCATAGTTCAGTCTGGCCATATAAGACTCAAGGGTAGTCTTGGAAAGGCCGGTCGAGAAGCTTTTCAGTGCGGACACAGAATTTAACTGGTACCACCGCTGGCTGTTCCATGGCAGGTCTTCTGCGGACATGGAAGAAGTTTCCGTTCTGTTATAAGAGGTACTTTGCAGCAAGGTCAGATGGAATGCATGTTTGTTGATTTGCTTATCATAATAAAGCAGGTTATCCAAAGTCCAGGAAAGCTTATTATTCTGATCCAGGCCTGCAAAATTTGTTGAACCCGGTTCGCCACCGCCACGGTTAATGGACAGAGAATCCATAAAGCGGCCGTCCTGCCAGTTATAGAATTCCGGACCAAAATTACTGCGCAGTTTCAAGCCGGGCATAATGTTTAATTCCGCATACACCAGCCCGATGGTGCGAACCAGTTTGCGTTCATTGATATTATATTTATCTTCTCCGATCGGATTTACGATATTAATGTCGCCTCCCGGAAGGTTGATGCGGGCGCCTGTACTGTCAAAGGGAACGGCATAAGGCAACATGCCCCTGGCTGCCGCATATAGACTGCCAGGACCTGTAGGACTGGAAGAAGAGAATCCATAATTCTGGATACTATATGTCGTTGATATGCTTCCGCCGAACCTGAACCATTTAACCGGTGTCAGGTCAATGGAGAATTTCCCATTGTACCGGGTATAATCCTGGCCCTTTTGTGTACCGTTTTGGGAAAGATAACCGATGGAAGCGTAAGTTTTGATCTTATCCGTACCACCACTTGCACTTAATGAATGATTCTGCGTAATGCCCGTTCTGGTAACCATTCCCGCCCAGTCAGTCGTGGGTACTTTGGAGCCGTCCCAGCTGCCGCTGGCCCAGCCTTTTTCTATATTGGCCCATGCGTAAGTATCCGTCTGTCCGAAAATCACTTTATCGGCAGCCAGCGTCGGCTCGTCAGGATACTGGTTGGCCCTGCGGAAGGCAGCCCTTCTGAATTCAATGTATTGTGCTGAATTCATCATTTCAGCGCGGTCCTCTAAATTATCGAAAGTGACTGAACCATTATAATTTACAGACAGCTGTCCCGCTTTACCCTGTTTGGTTTTAACCAGGATAACCCCGTTGGCGCCCCTTGAACCATAAATGGCTGTAGCCGAAGCGTCTTTCAGGATATCGATGGATTCAATATCATTGGGGTTTAATGCATCAATGCCCCCTGTTGCCAGCGGAATGCCATCCACCACGTATAAAGGTGAATTGCTCGCATTTAAGGAGCGGACACCTCGGATCAGCACATTACCTGTCTGACCCGGGCGCTCATTAGAGGTGATATCCACGCCTGCTGCCTTGCCTTGCATGGCTTCCAAGGCGTTGGCCACGGGACGTTTTTCTAACTGGTCGGCAGAAACGCTGACAATGGCCCCGGTTAAATCACTTTTCTTCTGGGTGCCGTAACCTACCATCACCACATCTTCAAGCGTGGTAACGGCCTCTTTCAGCGTGACGGAAATTTCCGTTTTACCGTCCAGTGTAATTTCCCGGGTGGTATAACCGGTAAATGATACCTGGATAGTCGTATTAGTCTCAGGTACTTCCAGCCGGAACCGGCCCTCAGCATCAGAAATTGTACCCTTATTGGTCCCCTTAATCCTAATGGAAGCTCCCGGGATGGGTTTGCCCGTCTCGTCCAATATCTGTCCTTTAATGATTTTTTGCTGACGGGCCGAAACATAACTTCCATATTCTGGCGCCGCCATAGTCAGGGAGGGCGAAGCCTCCAGACAAAAAACCATCAGTGACAGGGGAAGATATAAACGCCTCCCCTGCCGTTTAATCAGCCTAAGCGGCTGAGTGATCGCACTTCTTTTGTTCATTTTTTCAAGATTTTGGTCATTAATACCGTTAAAAACTATTTTAAGTAAGCTGAAAAAACCTAGTTTGCTTTTGAGACTGTTTGTTTTATATATCGAATAGCTTCTTGTAAGAGCAGTCAGCATTCGTCCGGTTTTTAGCTTTATTTAATAATAAAAACCTTGCTCGCTGTTGTAAAATCGGGCATTTTTAAATTATAAATCAATGTTTTATCGATTCAAAAGCACATAAAAAGTCTAACGAACGTTAATCATTTTTCAATTCTTAACAAATATAGCAGGGGCATTTTACTTGACTATCCTGTACTGTCCTGTATTAATTGAAAAAAAGACAATTATTTATGTAAAAACGACACAAAAAAGTCCATAAAAAGGAAGTTTCTGACGATAAAAGGTATAAACCGGATCGTCCCTGAAATCCGGAGAACTTTATAAACTTGTGCGCATCAATTAATAATGTTTTTTTTTGGGATTATAACAGCCAGAAATGGCTATAGGCTAAAAAAAAATTAAAAGTATGACCTATGTAGTAGCAGCAGTTTATTTTTATAGGTAGGATTATTTAAATAAAATCATCCTACCTTAATCTGTGCCCTGAACCGGAAACATATAAAAGGAACGCTCGGGTTTAAAATCTACCATCCACTGGTCCAATATGATCTGATCATCAAGTGCCGTGACCGTCAACGTATGGATGCCCCTGGTTAAACGGGAGGGAGTTACTTCCACCGCCTGTCCCCTGAGCACATTTAATTTCCATTGATCGGTCCTGCCTGTTTGCTTAAAAGAAATTATACGGGGTGGCTCCTGATCAATCTGAACACTGTAACGGATATCACCGTTATCACTTGGCTGGGTAGGAATAACGGCCGTGCGAAGTACGGCCGTTCCCTGCATCCGGGAAGCAAAATTAAAGCGCAGCGACTGTCCTTTGGGAATGGCAACAGCGCCATCACTATGCCCAAGCATGGGAGCTGCCGTTGCCTTAAAAGTGGCAAAATCAAAACTAAAGGCATTCCTTGCTGTATAACTTGAATCGTCCGGTACCGGATAATCATAAGCGGTTTGTTGTAAGTTGTCCCTGTAATATTTTCGGACCTCATCGGCTGATAATTGAAGGGGAAGCTCAGGCGCCTTAAATACGGGCAGATTCCTTGGATGGTCACTGATCAGACGGCGCCATTTGCCCCCGGATAATTCATTGTTATAGTAATCCGTCATATGGCGGATTTCAAAATAGGCATGCAGACTATTGGCGCAGGCAGCCCTTAGACTGTCCCGCAGTTTAAGGGCAATCGTTGGATCACTTTTTTTACCAGGATCTTTAATTTCACGCTCCAGCAAATGCGCCCTTTGGGCTTCCAGCCATTTAATGGCCATATTTGCCGCCCCGAAAACAGGATATTTGATTCCTGCAAAAAAGGCCGCTTTTTTATCATCAGGCAATGTTTTTTCCAGGGTCAAAATAGTTTGTTTAATCTTTTTGTAGGCTGATAAATACCTGTCGGCCTCATCGCCAAATGCCTTAAAGCTAAATGCAGTTTGGGTGACCGGAGAGATGCCGTTACTGTACTTTTTCTTATCCAATTCTACCTGTTCCCATCCCATAAATTCTGGTTTGCGGATGGCAGACAAATGATAGAACTGCCGCATCACAGGCAGTAACCGCAAGGCGGATCTGGCACCGTAATCCCTGGTCAGGCAATTTTTAAGATGCGTCTCCACATTCGCATGACTTTTCTTAAGATCAATATCCCAGGCCATATCCAAAAAAAGCTCCAGGTCATAACAGCTTACCTTAGGATCATGGACATTGACGATCCAGAGTCTGCGGGCATTGTGGTGATAGGCGTTTTGCATCTGGTTATACATCAGTCCTGGCTGGGTGGTGGTGAGCCACAGGTAATCGTGGGGCCTGCCCCAATAACTCAAATGATAATAAACGCCCGAGCCCCCGCTGCGTTTTTGCTGTATACTGTCGCTGAGCCTTTTGATATAACCGTAATTATCATCGCACCAGGTCAGCATTACATCGTCCGGGACGATCAGTCCGTTTTCATAAATATCCAGCACTTCTTTATAAGGAACAAATTGCTGCGGGACTTTTGTCAGGTCCTTATTGACATATTTGGCAAGCAATTCCCGCTGATCATCAATGACGGCCTGTAGGGCCTTAGTCTTTTCCTGCAAAGTATGCACGCCTTGCATCGGTCCGTCATGTTTACCCCGCATACCGATCGTATAAAAATTTTCGGATTTGCCCGCAACTTTAAGCCGCTCGGCCCAATAGGCCAGCACGCCTTTTTTGTTCGTGATATAATTATAATCTCCTCTTGTACTGTCCTGCCATTCTCCATTTGCATTACAGAGTAGTGGCTCGCAGTGGGAGGTCCCGATAATGATGCCACAACTGTCGGCTGACTGGCGGGCACCGGGCGTCCAGTAAAAGGGCGTGGTGTTTCCATGCATGGCGGGCCAGATTATATTGGCTCTTAGTCTGAGCAATAAGTGGAAGATCCTGGTATATATTTTGGCATCGATAGTAATGGTTTTTGCTTTCCCCTGATATTTCAGCGCGCTCCAAGGTAAAATGCTCCAGTCTTCATCATTGATGAAAATTCCTCTGTAAGCAATGGACGGACTTTGAAAATCATGGTAATGTTCAGGTAGCGTTAAGCTGGACTTTTTTTCCGGCCTGACATCGCCCCACCAAATCCAGGGCGATACGCCCGCTAACCTGGATAGTTCTAAAATGCCGTATGCCAGGCCTCTGGGATCGTTACCGACAACAAATAACTGCTGACCCATGACCTGGATTATAAAAGCCTCCTTTTTATTCTTTAACTTTTCCGTCTCAATGCCTAAAGCAGCTAGTGTTGCAACCGTCTTTTTGTTGTAAAGCATAAAACGGATGGCTGGCTTTTGTTTGAAGCCATTTATTTGCAGCCGGGGCAAATCGCCCGTTACTGCCTGCATATCAGATTCCCACATCCTGAGCGCTGTGAATACAACTGGCGGTAATTTACGCGGTGCGGTATAGGTTATAGGATTACCTTTCCGGTACCAGGTAAAATCCGCCGCCTTTGCATTTTGCAGGTTAAAAAGGATAAACAAACAAGAACTGCATATAAAGGCAATATGTTTGATCTTGCCTAAAATTGTTGTGTTGACCATCATACAAACTTAAAAAGTGCAAATTAAACAGCGTGAATAAAATCAATCCTAAAGCCCAGTAGGATCTGAACCACTTCGACCTTTTCCTTACCATCCTACCTGAACCCAGGTTGTCGAAGTTACAATTTTTATAAACCCAAACTATCCTGTACTGTACTGTTGGGTGTTATGATGTCCTAAATAGGACTAAACTTATATATTGCTGGGCCAGTCTCAAAAAATTCCGGGCAATGATGTCGATTGGCGAAGATCAACAGTCCCAGCAATTCGCGCCTTGTTATTTATTTTTGGCGACAGATCGGCCAAGTTATATGACAGGTCAGCAGCTTCATCCTGGCGGCGGGGAAATTGTGGGCGGATCGCCTTAGCAAAAAAGGGAACAGATCAGAACTAATAAAAAATAAGGGCTGACCGGCTATCCTTAGATATTAATTACCCAGAAATAACTGATCAGCCCATTTTACAACAAACACTATGCTGCGCGGTTGATCTAAAAATCTAAACGGATCAACAGCTATCCAGTATTACTTAAGCTCAACTTTTACGATATCAGAAAAGATCATATCATCCACACCAGAAATCTTTACGCCTACTCTGGCAAAAAAGTAGTTCTGGTCAGCGATGCCGATATTACCGCCCGAGATATCTTCAGGAATCTTTGCGCTAAGCGTGATACTGGATAAATCTGCGATATCTGCTCCCTGAATTGTTTTAAAGGCTATATTGTTATCCTCATCTACAAAGCTGGTCCTATTAACATACAGACCGACATACTCAATATCCTTTGCCCGGTTATCCGTAATAATCTTAGAGACGCTGGCGGCTGCCGTTACAACGGAATCGGCGCCCACGGTAAAATCTGCCTTATCCACCATATAATAAGGCAACACCTCAATATCCATCTCTTTGTTACCGTTGAGACTAAGTGGTATGGTATCACTTCCCGTCTCCGTATTGGCGATACTTAGAAATGGCCCTTGTCCGGGTGGTATGATCAGTTTATATTCGCCGTTAAATAATAAGGCAGAAAACGATCCGTCCTGGTTCAGATAAACATCAATGGGGGCGCTCTTGCCAAAACCGTCCTGCCATAATTCAAAATAGACGGCACTGAACCCTTCCTTATTTACATCCAGTCCGTTATTTTTAATCTGAATGGGCGTACCCTTATACACCAGATGTCCTGTAAACTTCGTTTTCGGTGCGTCATAATTATCCTTCTGGCAACTGCTTATACTTCCCATAAAACCAAGCAGTAGTAATAAAGACAGATAATATAAAAAACTATAATTTTTCATAATTTAAATTTTAATACTTATTAAATAACCGCCTTGCCGCAGATATCTATATCTCGCCCTCTTTGTGCATATATTTGTGATAAATCTCTATAAGCGCCGTTGGGCGGGCGATTTAAAATATAATAGGCAACGGCTGTCTTCCTATCGTTGGCCTTGCAATGGGCTACTGATTCGGGTTTTTGACAATCTTCGGGTTATTGCTGATAATATCCTGATTAATCGTAGAATAATAATTACCTAGCTGGAATCTATGGGCGGCCGTCACTTCGTCAGGTTTAACGATCTTATAGATCCATTTACCATCATTTGACGCGCCCGGGTCATAGACTTTATACGGCCAAAGCCCGTAAGCCATGGTATTGGGGGCAGTGGCTTTGCCGACACCTGCTTCCAGCTCCGCAGCAGTAATTTTCTTACCATTCCAGACCTTATCCGCTATGCGCCAGCGTTTGTTATCAAACAACTCATGTCCTTCAAAGGCCAGCTCAACACGTCTTTCGTGGACGATTCTGTCAAAAGTAATCTCTGTGGGCGTCAGATCTTTTGTAAAGCCCGCACGGCGCCGGATTTGATTAATATAGATAGCAGCTGAGTCTTCTTTACCTAGCTCAAATTCTGCTTCCGCCAGGTTTAGTAACACTTCCCCATAACGGTACCTGACCCACCAGACTTCACTTTGGGTACCAATCTGACCGGAACCCGTTGCCGGATCCATAAATTTGCGCACGTAAAAGCCAGTCTGCGCAGAAAATTCTAAACCGTCAATCGGACCTGAGAAACCAACTACCTGTTCTTTGTAATCTCTACCTGGTAACTGTGCCTGACCACCAAAGGTCGTGGAGCTAATAATCTTTCCACTGGATGGCAAATAATACCCTGCCCAGATATCGACATCTTTACCTTTAAATTGACTTCCGGGTAAAATAAAAGTACCGGCCAGACGCGCATCCCTGTTGTTAAATATATCAGACTCCTTATCATAATAAGCGTAACCAGCACCACTTTGTACTTTAAAAGGCGTGTATTTATTATCTAGTGTCTCATATTTAAGCGCCAGGTTAAGCGTAGGATTAATCCGGCCACCCTGGGCTTCCTCGGCGATGGCCCTGGGTTGATTGTTAAGTGTCCAGCCTTCAACTGTTCCGCTTTTTAATTTGAAGTTCTGTGCGAAAATCACCTCTGTATTATTGCTCTTGTCATAAAAAAGAGAAGCAAAGTTATCCGCCAGATCATCTGGCTTTTTCATGTATAAGCTGTATTTGCCGCTTTTTATCAGTGCTAAAGACGCGTTTCTGGATATCTGGTAGTATTTATCGGCCTGAGAAGCGGGTATACCGATCTCACCGCCAGGCAAAGTCACCCCAGGGGTGTTAACACCATATTTTGCAATAGAGGCAGCATATAATGCAGCTCTTGATTGCATGGCCAGACACAGTCCCTTAGTGGCACGGTCCTGTATAGTGGCATCATCGGGCAAATACTGCATAACGGTATCCAACTCAGCGAGCACAAAGTCATATACTTCGGCTTCTTTGTTTCTTGGTTGCTGCAGATAGGATGGATCCCCGTTATAATCGTAGGTCTTGGCCTCGGTCACAATAGGCACCCCGCCCATTCTTTTGGCCATCTCAAAATAATCGGCGGCCCTTAAAAACCTGGCCTCGGCCACGAACCGTTGTTTATCGGCGTCATCCAGGGCCGTCGCACCACTGCAGCGTGCAATATAGATATTGATATTACGGATATAATCATAATTCCAGAGATTCCACCAATCATAAGGATAATCCGTTTGTTGTGCACGCCAGTAATTGCCCGCCTCGGAGGGAAAGGCTTCATCAAAATTGGTAAATTCAACCCAATTAGTAATTGTTTGCTGATCCACATACCCTTTATAAAGATCTGCAAGGGCAGAGAAAGCCAGCTCCTTGGAACCAAAAACCTGATCCGTCGTCAGAATGGAGGTTGGGTCATTGGTTAGAAAATCCTTGCTGCAGCCCCCGGCCAACATTCCTACTCCGGTAGCGGCTGCAATAGCTATTATAAATATCTTTTTCATAACGTAATTATTTTTAAATTAAAAGCTCAGGTTAATCCCAATATTCAGGTATTTACTCTGCGGATAGGTCAGCCCGTTGTTGTCCGAGATCTCCGCATCGATACCATACTGATGCACATTGTCTATGGAAAACAGGTTGTTTGCATTGACATAGAACCTGGCTTTGTTGATTTTCAGTTTTTCGAGCAGTACACTGGGCAGGGAATAACCCAGTTCCAGTGTTCTGCAACGGATGTATTTGATATTGGTAAGCCAAAAAGTAGACGGCTTATTATAATTGCTTTGTCCACTTTCATTAAAGCGCATGGCAGGGTAATCACCAGCCACCCATGGACTGTTGACATCATAGATATCCTCATGATGCCAGTGGCTTTCATAGAAGACTTCCTGCAGGGCACCACCATTTTGGTAAGGCCAGCGCATTTCATAATCACGGACAAAGGAATAGCCCGCTCCCATGGAGAAGTCCATATGAAAATCAAAGCCGTTCCAGCTGGCTGCCAGATTCAGTCCGCCGTTGAAAATCGGATTACGGCCCCCACCCCAACCCAGTGGTCGGGTATCTTCCTTATTGATGACGCCATCGTTATTGAAATCCTTATAGATCAGATCACCTGGCAACAATGTTGAATTGCCCTGTCCGTCGATATTGACCGGATAGTTATTGATCTGGTCCTGTGAGGTGAACTGACCAATGACGGTATATCCCCAATCCAGATTTTGCGGACGGCCTTCCTGGCTATTATAGTACTCATCCAGAGAGTTGAAGAACCTGGGCTTATAGGTTGAAACGGTATAGGTTCTGGCGTAGGATAAATTGGCACCAATGGAGAAATTGACTTTGCCTGCCTGACCATGATAATTAATGGCTCCCTCCAGTCCTTCTACTTTATCTTTATTATCCGGAAGATTTTCTTCCGGTAAAGTATAGCCTAGCTCACTGGGCAATAATACATCATATTTTGTTCCGGGAATATCTGATCTGACACGTTTAAAATAATCAAAGGAACCGGTCAGTTTATTATGAAACATGCCAAAATCCAGTCCTAAATCCAACATATGGCTTTTGATCCAGGTGATGGTGGTAACGGGAAGCCCTCTGTATTTTGAACTGATCACTGCATTGCCGTCCAAAATGGCCGGATTACCGTCATTATAATCATAGGCTTCCAGATAGGAGAACTCATCTATGGGGAGATTTCTGTCATCACCAGTCAATCCGTAGGATCCACGTAATTTAAGTTCATTTAAGACATCCGGACTTACAAGTCTTTGAAAGAAAGGTTCCTGGGTAATACGCCATCCAACAGAGGCGAATGGGAAAGTGCCCCATTTATGCTCAGGAGAGAGTATATAAGAGGCGTCTCTTCGACCGGCAACCTCCAGATAATATTTATTATTGTAATTGTAACTAACACGACCAACATACCCGATTTTAGAAGTCGTAATATCCCCATCATCATAGGTATCCATGGTGGAAAAATAGATCAGCGGTAATGCATTGGTGGTGGGGACGGCGTGAACCCAGTTATTCAGATCCCGACGTTTGTTTCTCTCCGTTACGAAGGTAATACCGATAGAATGTTTCCCAAAAGTATGGGAATAGTCCGCCTGCAATTGTACATCCGTGGACGTGATCATTCTTTGCCTGCGTTCCCGCCAGGGATTGGAACTACCGCCCGTTACGTTATAGGTACTGTCTTTGGGATCAAAAGTATAGGCATCATAGGTATACTCATGGTTATTGAGTAGTTCATTGGCGTAGTAATAACCGAACAGACCTTTTAATACCAGTCCTTCTATGGGTGTTTTATATTCCGCATTCAGATTGGTTTGCAGTACACGCCATGTGTCCTGGTATTTACCTGACAGCTTTGTATTTAGTAAACCCCAGTTTTCGGTGTT
>Ga0164242_10006552_pt1 | contig 12800 bp, 13 predicted proteins | sample OricomgcompostMG_FD_108783 | JGI IMG/M metagenome (GOLD analysis project Ga0164242, IMG submission 108783) | Miracle-Growth compost microbial communities from Emeryville, California, USA - Original compost - Miracle growth compost (MG) ... | reverse complement strand
AGGTCACCGACGCGACGGTGTTGGCATACAGCTTCTGGTTGCTTTGGACGATGAACGAGACCTTCGCTAACTTCCCTTCCAATGCCACCTCGTCGACCCGGCCCACCCGGACCCCGGCCATCCGGACGTCGTCGCCTTCGCGCAGGCCGTACACATCGGTGAACACGGCCGCATACGGCGTCGTCGCACCAGAGACGTCGCGGCGCAGCGTGGCATAGACCAGCCAGGTCAGCACCATCGAGACGACCATGAAGATGGACAGTCCGATCAGCGGGCCGCGGAATCTCATTTGTGGCCTCCCGTGTCGGCGGGTACGAACGAGACCGCGTTACCGCGGGCGACCGGGCCGAGCAGCAGCTGCGCCGCCACAGATGCCGGCTCACGCTGGCCGGTGATCAGGCCCAGCTGGTTGCGTTCGGCCTGGCTGCCGACCGGACCCACGTTGCCGCCGAAGGCCGCGGGGGCCGCGGGCGCCATCGGGGAGGCCGGCTGCCACTCCGGTGCATGCGGCAGTGACGGGATTGGCGGCTCGGGCGGAGGCGGCGGGCCGAGGTCGAGCGGGTCGCCGGTGCTGGGAATCCGGGGGGCCGGGCCGGTCCACCACGGCAGCGGCGGGTTGGTGCCCTCCAGGCTGCGATTCGGGTTGACCAGGGGCGGTCCGACGGCACGGAGGTTCCCATCCGGGCCGATCTCGGTGCCCGCCGGCGGTTCCAGGCCGGCCGGGAAGTGGTAGTTCTGCGGCAGCATGTTCTCAGGCAGCTCGGAACGCACCTCGATCATCGGCGCGGTGAAGCAGCTCGGCCCCTTCAGCTCGCCGTACTGCGGGCAGTCCGCGCGGGTGTAAGTGTGCATCGGGGTGAACGACAGGTTGAACCGCGTGTTCTTGGAGACGAGGTCGGGGTCGTAGAAGTGGTCGAAGAATTTCTCGGAGAGCCGATTGACCCGGGTGAAGATCGGGACGTACTTGTCGGCGTTGTTGGCCAGCACGCCAACAACGGGCGTGAGGTCGTGGGTGATCTGGATCAGTTGGTCGATGTGGTTGTCCAGGGCTTCCCGGGCCACACCCACGGTGTGCTGGCCACCGCCGACCAACGAGGCCAACTCGGCGCGCTTCTGGGCGAACGCGCGCATCGGTTCGACGGCCTGGTGCAGCGCGTCGACGAGGTCGGGAGCGGTGGACTGCAGGCCATGGGTGGCATCGAGCAAGGCCGAGACGGTCGATGGGCCGGGGTCGGTGGCGACGATGCCGTTGAGCTGATCGAGCAGCCGGGACATGTGCGCGCCCGCATTGAGCAACGCGACGCGCCGATTGTCGGTGGCCGCGCCGACGGCGGCCAGGATGCCCAGACTGTGGTCTTCGCGCCCGCGACCGGTGGCGGCCAGGATGTCGCGCAGTTTGGACACGGTGGTCTGGAAGATCACCGTGGACAGTTCGCCGTTCTCGGCGATGTGGGTGCCGGTACGGATGGTGGGTCCACCGGTTCCGGAGTCCACCAGCTGGATGGACGAGACCGCGAAAACGTTGGACGGCACCACGCGGGCGGTCACCGAATGCGGGATGTCCTTGGCGTAGTCGGGCTTGAGGTTGATGTGTACGTAGTTGGGTTTGCCGTAGGCGGCGGGGATCACGTCGGTGACATTACCGACTAGCAGGCCATGGTACTTGACGTCGGACTGGGCCGGCAGCCCGTCGCCGACGTTGATCAGGTCGGCCACCACCCGCACGTAGGAGTTGAGCATGCCGGTGGACTTGGCCAACAGGCCGCCGGTGGTCAGCGCGATCACCAGCAGGACCGCGATCCCCGCGCCCAGCAGTTGCTGTTCGGAGGGGCCGCGGCCGTCGGTGTCGAGCGAGTTGGCCATGTCAGCCACCGAACCTTGCGCCGGCGTCGATGCTCCACAGCGCCATCGTCAGCAGCATGTTGACCATGATCACGATCGTGATGGAAGCCCGCATGGCCCGGCCGGAGGCCACCCCGACGCCTTCGGGTCCGCCGGAGGCGTAGAAGCCGTAGTAGCACTGCACGGTAGAGGCCAGCCACACGAACACCACGCACTTGAGCACGGAGTAGACGATGTCCTTGCCGCTCAACATCATTGTGAAGTAGTGCGTGTACGGGCCGATGGAGCCGCCGCCGATGATGCCGGTGACCAGCTGGCAGGTCAGGTAGGTGATCGCCAGACAGGCCACGTAGAGCGGGATCACCGCGATGGTCGCGGCCAGCAGTCGGGTGGTGACCAGGAACGGAATGGGCCGGATCGCGATCGAATCGAGGGCGTCGATCTCCTCGGCGATTCGCATGGCGCCGAGCTGCGCGGTGAAGCGGCAACCGGCCTGCATCGCGAACGCCATCGAGGCCATGATCGGTGCCAGCTCGCGGGTGTTGACCAGTGATGAGATGATGCCGGTCGCGGGCCCCAGCCCCAGCAGATTCAGAAAGTTGTAGCCCTCGATCGCCACCAGCGCACCGGCGGTGAAGCCCAGGACGATCGCCACCCCAGCGGTGCCGCCACCCACCACGATGGAGCCGTTGCCCCAGGCGATGTCGGAGAGCAACCGCAGAAACTCCTTGCGGTAGTGACGTAGCACGGTCGGAACACCGGCCGCGGCGCGGCCGAAGAACACCAGCATGTGTCCCAAGCGGATGGTCGGCTCGGACGCCATCCGGTAGGCGCGCAGCAGCGGGCGCGCGAATGCCGGGACATAGGACGACGCGGTCATCTCACAGCCCCGTCCGTGGGTAGAGCACGTTATAGAGCTCGCTGATGCCGACATTGACGATCATCAGAACCAGGATCGACTCGACCACCGAAGCGTTCACCGAGTTGGCGACGCCGGCCGGACCGCCGCGGGTGGACAGTCCCTTCTGGCAGGACACCACCGCGACGATCGCGCCGTAGACCACGGCCTTGATCAGCGCGACGATCATGTCGCCGGTGGTGGCGAACGAGGAGAACGTGGCCACGAAACTGCCGGGCGCGCCCTTCTGGAAATACACGTTGAACAGGTAGCTGGCCAAAAAGCCTACGAAGCAGGTGATTCCGGTCAGCGCTACGCCGATCATGATGGCCGCGGCGAAGCGGGGGACCACCAGCCGACGGATCACCGAGACGCCCATCACCTCCATGGCGTCGGTCTCCTCGCGCATGGTTCGCGAACCCAGGTCGGCGGTGATGGCCGACCCGACCGCGGCGGCCATCAGCATGGCCGCCACCAGCGAGGCAGCCTGCCGGATGACAGCGAGCCCGGCAGCCGCGCCGGCCAGTGAGGTGGCGCCGACCTGGTTGGCCAGCAGCGCGAACTGAATGGAGAGCGTGACCCCGATCGGCAATGCGACCAAAACCGTCGGCAGCACAGCGGTGTTGGCCATGAAGGCGCTCTGCCGGACGAACTCGCCCCATTGGAATCGGCCGCCGAACAGGTCGGAGAAGAAGTACTGCACGGTGCGCACCGCCAGGACGCACTGTTCGCCGACGGTGGTCAGCGAGGCCAGCGGGTGGCGGTTGACATAACCGGCGGTCCAGTCCTGGATGGCTGCCACTCCGTCGAGCGCAGGCTCGGCGGCGAGGTCGCGGTCGTCCTGGGTGGTCATTTGTCGCCGATCGTGGTCGTGAGATCACCTGAGGTTGCCGTTCGCGGGTGCGGCAGATGATCCATGGCGGCCACCATAGTCAGCGTTCGTACTCCGCGGTAGGGTTCGGAACTTCTCGGACCAACTGGTGGGTAGATAAAAAGGATACGCATGGCTACCAAGGGGGATGAGCTCATGGGGTCTCGCCGCGACCTTTCATCCGGACATGATGTCGGACACAATGCCCCGGCAAGGGCGCTTCAGGCAACATGACTCCGGTTATGGCGGAGTTACCGGCCAGTAGCACGCGTTTTCGTGGTTTTGGCATCCTCGTGCGGGCGTCGATGGCGATACTCGACCGGGACAAGCGCGAGACGTGGAAGGAGATCGGGGCGGTGCCGAAGCGGGCAGGGTGGACCCAGATCGCTGCCACAGTCGCGTGTGCGACGGCAGTCACCGGTGTGCTGGCACCGGGTTCCGCGCTCGCCGACCCGGATCAGCCGCCGGCGCTTCCGGGATTCACCCCCGCGCCCACCGACTGGTCTCCACACATGGACATCTGGCCGTACAGCACCTTCACCTATCAGGTGACGCCCGAGATGATCGGCGGCATGTCGGATTCGTGCCAGTGGTTCAACGCGCAGTTCGACCCGTTGATGGGGCAGATCAACGCCTTCAACCGCAACCTTGCCGACCACCGCGACGCCTACGCCGGCGTGCAGTCGCAGGCGGATGCGGTGGTGGCCAACATCGACCGGTCGACCGGCTTCCTGGGGCCACGACTGCAGCCGTTGACCATCCGCAACACCCCCGACAACTTCGGTCCCTACTCGCCGATCTACGGCGGGGAACAGCTGACCGGCGTGCTGTTCCAGCTGTCGCGCATCGCCGACAGCATGCGCAAAAAGCAGCCGGCAGGCTTCACCCGCCCACACATCGACTCCGCAATCGGATGGGCCAACGCCCTGCGGAATTCCCGGGCCTGCACCTAAGCGGCGATTGCAAGCGCGGCGAAGCCGGGCGCTGCAGGTCGCCGCCATCAAGCGAGAACCCGCGGGAGCGGGTTGGGGTAGGTTCGGGGGGCGTTGCGGCCGGACGGCCCCCAGCAGGCGGACCACGAGAGGTAGTTCAGGTGTCGGACCGTGAGGACGAGCAGGCGGCTACCGAAACCGAGGCCGTGGAACCGGCGGTCGAGACCGTCGACACCGAGACCACGGACACCGAGACCGCCGATACCGAGTCCGCCGAGGGTGCGGTCGACGAGTCCGCCGACGAGTCCGCCGACGACTCCGCCGACGAAGCCGACAAGCCCAAGCAAGGCATCGGCGGCCTGAAGCCGAACCGGCGGTGGGTCGCCGCGGCGGTCCTGGCGCTGGGCCTGATCGGGGCGGCCTACGAGGGCTGGCTGCTGTTCGCCCACCACCAGCGCACCGTGGCCGCCGCGCAGGCGCTGGAGGCAGCCGAGAAATACACCCTGGCGCTCACCAGTGTGGACCCCACCGCGATCGACAAGAACTTCGCCGAAATCCTCGACGGAGCCACCGGTGAGTTCAAGGACGTCTACAGCGCGTCCAGCGAGCAGCTGCGCCAACTGCTGATCGACAACAAAGCGTCCGCGCACGGCACCGTCATCGACTCGGCGGTCAAATCCGCCAGTAAGAACAAGGTCGAGGTGCTGCTGTTCGTCGATCAGTCGGTGAGCAACAAAACCGCACCCCAAGCGCAGATCGACCGCAGCCGCATCGTGATCACCATGGAGAAGGTGAACGGCCGTTGGCTGGCCGCCAAGGTCGAGATGCCCTGACCGCGGGGGGTTCTGAACTGTTCGTCAGAATGTGATTATTCGTGATCGAATGTGTGTTTCATTGAGTGTGTGAAATTGGCTGAGTGGGCGCGGATACTGGGGGTGCATCCGCAAACTGCGTATCGGTGGTTCCGGGAGGACCGGATGCCGGTGCCTGCTCGCCGGCTGGAGTCGGGGACGATCTGGGTCGACGTGGCCGACATGTCGGCTGCCGGCCGCACGGTCGTGTATGCGCGGGTGTCTTCGCACGATCAGCGTGCGGACCTGGAGCGCCAGGTCGCGCGACTGACGCAGTGGGCTACCGCCAGGGGGTATGTGGTGGGCGAGGTGGTGTGCGAGGTCGGGTCCGGGCTGAACGGGAAACGGCCGAAGATCCGGCGGGTGTTGTCCGACCCTTCTGCCAGTGTGGTGATTGTGGAGCACCGTGACCGGCTGGCCCGTTTCGGAGTCGAGCATCTCGAAGCCGCGTTGTCCGCGCAGGGCCGGCGCATCGTGGTGACAGATCAGGGTGAGACCGAAGACGATTTGGTGCGCGACATGATCGAGGTGCTGACCTCGATGTGCGCGCGCCTCTACGGTCGGCGGGGAGCGCGTAATCGGGCGATGCGGGCGGTGACGGCCACCAAGCATGTCGGGGCTGGTGTGGATGGCTAGGTTCGAGGTGCCTGAGGGCTGGGTGGCGCAGGCGTACCGGTTCGGCCTGGATCCCACGCCAATTCAGTTGCGGGTGTTGGCGTCTCATGCTGGTGCGGCACGGTTCGCGCATAATCACATGCTCGCGTTGGTGAAAGCGGTAAACGATCAGCGGGCCGCCGAACGGTCCTACGGCATCGCCGAGGATCAGTTGACCCCGGTGTTGGGGTGGTCGTTGCCGGCGTTGCGCAAGGTCTGGAATCAGCGCAAAGCCGACTGTGCTCCGTGGTGGGGCGAGAATTCGAAGGAGGCCTACAACACCGGGCTGGATGGGTTGGCACGCGGGCTGGACGCGTGGTCGAAGTCCCGCAAGGGCCAGCGCGCTGGCCGCGCGGTGGGCTTCCCGCGGTTCAAGTCGGCCCGTGCTCGGCGCTCGGTGCGGTTCACCACCGGGGTGATTCGCATCGAGGCTGACCGCCGGCATGTCAGCCTGCCGCGGCTGGGTGCGGTGCGCACCCATGAATCGACCCGCAAGCTGGCCCGTCGCATCGAGGCCGGCACGGCGCGGATCTTGTCGGCCACCGTGGGTCAAGACAGTGCCGGGCGTTGGCATTGCGCGCTACAGACCATCGTCGCCGCCAAGACCCGACCCGCGCACGCTCTGCGGTCGGTGCATCCCGTCGTCGGGGTTGATGTTGGGGTGAAAGCGGACAGTCTGCTGGTCGTGGCGACACCGGACGGTGTCGAGGTCGATCGGATCCCGGCGCCGAAGTCCCTGAGCGCGGCGCAATCCCGGTTGCGGGCGTTGCAGCGCCGAGCCGCCCGCCAACACGGCCCCTATGACCCGGCCGCCAGGACCAGGCGGGCTCCGTCGATGCGGTGGCGGCGCACTCAGGCCCGGATCGGGCGCACCCATGCGTACGCCGCGGCGGTGCGCCGCGACGTACTGCACAAGGCCACCACCGTGCTGGCCCAGCAGCACCAGGTCGTGGTGGTCGAAACTCTGAACGCCGCGGGCATGCGCTCCAAAGGCGGCGCTTACAAGCGCGGGCTCAACCGTGCCCTCGCCGATGCTGCGCTGGCCCAGATCCGGGGCATGCTGGGCTACAAGACACAGTGGTACGGCTGCCATTTGGTGGAGGCCAACCGATATTTTCCGTCTTCGAAGTTGTGCACGGCGTGTGGGAGGCGAAAGCCAAACCTCACCCTCGCCGATCGAGTCTTCGCCTGTGACGAATGCGGTACGCGGGTCGATCGTGATCTGGGTGCTGCAATCAACCTCGCCCGACTCGGCGTACCCACACCCGTGGGTGAACGGAGTCCCGCCGGGAGTGGCCCGGTGGCAGGACGTGGAGCCACGCGTGAGACCGAACCCGCGCCAGCGGGCGACGCCGCCGGTGATGAAACGTCAACCCCGCACCACCACCCGGTGGATCAGACGGGGACCGCCTCACCGCAAGGCGAGGCTGCCTGATGAACGAATGCACTCACATTCGCTCACCAAAAGGCAACGGCTTAACGGCCCAGCCGCCTTTCCATCGCCCAGATCAACACCTCCGACGGCGCGACCGCAGCCAGGCGTTGACCACCGCCGCCGGTGAAGCGGACCGCGTCGCCGGCATCCAAGGCGCCGGCTCCCTCCAACTCGACACCGCCGAGGGCGACGAACAGGTGCACGTACGGGGCATCGGGCACCTCGACGCTGTCGCCGGACTGCAGCCGAGCGGCGTAGAGGGTCGCGTCGGCATTGCCCACAGTGATCGCGGCGTCCTGGTCGCGGCCTGAGGCGACGGTGACCAGCCGGCCGCCCGCCAACGCGTCACCGATCTCCTGCTGCTGATAGCCCGGTGGACGCCCCGGTGAGTCCGGCATGACCCACATCTGCACGAAATGCACCGGTTCGGAAGAAGATTCGTTCTGCTCCGAATGGAGAATGCCGGTGCCCGCCGACATCCGTTGCGCCAGACCGGGATGGATGACGCCTGCGTTGCCGATCGAATCGCGATGGCTCAACGCGCCGGACAGCACCCAGGTGACGATCTCGGCGTCGCGGTGGGGGTGGGTGTCAAAGCCGGCACCCGGTTCCACGACATCATCGTTGTTGACCAGCAGCAGCCCGTGATGGGTGTTGTCCGGGTCGTAGTAATCGTTGAACGAGAACGAATGCCGCGAGTTGAGCCACGGCGCCCGAGTGGCCGCACGGTCGTCAGCCCGTCGCACCTCGAGCAGGCCGGTCATGACTTCCAAGGTTAGCGTGCCAATGCGGCTGGTTCCGCTGGTCGCAACCGGTTAGCCTCGGTCGGGTGAGCCGCCCCAGCCTGCAGCACCTCCAGGTGGACGGCCTCATCGCGGCGGCCGGCGGCGACCCGTGGGCGATCGACGACAGTCTGCAGGCCGGCAGCCCCACCCAGATCAACTTCCTGGCCCAGGCGTTCCACTCCGCCGCAGGCTCGGCCACCTCGGCCGAGGAAACCTTTGTCACCGCCCAGCAGCACTTCGAGCAGTACAACCGGGAGAACGGCGAGCAACCGATCAACAACAGCGCCGAGGTGCAGCGGGTCAAGGACGGCCTGCACGCCACCAACCAACAGCTCGGCCAGATCGCGGCCGACCTGGAGACCATCGCCGCCGCCTTGGCCCAAGCCCGCACCGCCTCGCTGGCCAACATCACCGCGCTCAACGCCAACCTGATCGTCCTCGACGCCCGCATCGGCGTGTACCTGGAGCAGGAGAGCCAGGGCCACGACCACGACGCGGACATAGACTAGTGCCGCCCGTTGGCTGAGGACGAGCCCGAGACCGCGCTGCACAACGCCACGGTCATCCGCAACGGCTACTCCAAGACCTTGCAACAGGCCTTGACGAACCTGCGGGTGCGGGACGGCTACGACCCCGACATCGCGGTGCGCAAATTCGACGCGGACGCGCCGACACCGCCACCGGGACCGGTGCCCGACGACCCGAAACAGTTCAACGACTACTGGAACAGCCTGACTCCTGGACAGAAGGACTGGCTGTATAACTCCGACCACAACATCGGCAACCATCCGGGCATGCCCTGTGATCCGCCGGATCATCTGGGCTACGACCACTACAACAAGCTGCACCTGGCCGACGAACTCAGCCGGGCACAGGGCGCCGCCGCGCAGGCCGACGCGTTGAAGAACCAGCACCCGGACTGGGCTGCCGGCAACAACATCCCGCGACCCAACGAGCCGGGAGCGATCTTCGCCGACCGCGTCGCCTACGAGAATTGGCAACGTCAGTACGACGCGGCAAGGGACGGCGCGAAGTACCTGGACGACCTCAAGGCCGTCGATTCCGCCGTCAGTGGCAGTCCAGACCGCAAGTTGATGCTGCTGGACACCCACAGCGGCACCCAGGCCCGCGCGGCCATTGCCGTCGGTGATCCGGACAAGGCGACCCATGTCTCGGTCACCACGCCCGGGCTGAACACCACGGTGCACGGAGGCATCGGGAATATGACCGAAGAAGCAACCAACGTCAGACGGGAAGCATTGCGGCAATTACGGTTCGAGCCGGGACGCGAGAGCGATACCGTCTCGACGATCGCCTGGATCGGGTACGACCCGCCGCAGGTTCCCGGCTTCGACGACAAGACCGCATCGCTGGCCGGACTCTGGGGCGTCACCCACGACGACCTCGCCAGAGCCGGCGCCCACGATCTGGCTCGCTTCTACGACGGCATCCAGGCCTCGCACCTGGGCGGCCCCGCCGACCTGACCGCGATCGGGCATTCTTACGGGTCGCTGACCACCGGACTGGCCCTGCAGGAGCCCGGCGATCACGGGGTGTCGCGGGCGCTGTTCTACGGGTCTCCCGGCATCGAGGCGTCCACACCGGGGGACCTGCACCTGCAGCCTGGTCAGGTGTTCGCCATGGAAGCCCCCGACGACAAGATCCAATGGGTCTACGACGCCAGAGCTGTCGGCCAGGGCATTCCGATCATCGGCACCTACCTCAACAACGAGCTCGGCGACTTCGGGCCCAACCCGGCCACCAACCCCGAATTCACCCGCTTGGCCACCGGACCCTCCACAGTGACCGACGGCCACGGTGGCACCATCACCCTGCAAGAGGCTCACGGGCACAGTGACTACCCCCGCTTCCCCGACGGCGGAGGCCTTCGGACGACCAACTACAACATCGCCGCGGTCCTCGCCGGCCTGGGCGACAAGGCGGTTCAAGGAAATTGATGTTTCACCAAGTGTCCCCACCCCAGCCGCGACGATGCCTGTTCGCTGTCTTGGCCATCGTCGCACTAACCGCAGGATGTCACGTGTCCCAACCATATGAACCCACTCCGCCCAGCGTCGCCGCCGAGGCCTTGGCCGTTCTCAAGTCGTTGCCGTCGTTTGAGGACACTCAAACTCAGGTAGCCGCCACGATGAATGAAATAACCGCCGCCGCAAAACAACTCATCCCGTCCATCGTCTGGGAGACCCTGGACGAGGGAGATGGCGGAAATTGCGAGCGGCCATATGAGCAAACCGACGGTAAGCGTTACTTCCTGCCGGACGCGGTTGCCCGGGATGTCACGGTGTCAGAGCAGGCCTGGGCCAAGCTCGAAGAGGCCGCCAAGGCGGCGGCCGCCAAGCTGGACGCCACCGAGATTCAGGTCATGCAAGATCAGCCGGGCAATCACGACGTCGGGTTCTATGGCCCCACCGGTCTTTTCATCAAAGTCGGCTATCGGGGAAACCTCGTGGTTTCCGGCTACACCGGCTGCCGGCTGCCGCAGGACAAGAAGTAACCGCCTACCAGTCCGATTCGTCGAACGTGATCACGCCGCGGATGTTCTTGCCGTCGACCATGTCGGCGTAGCCGGAGTTGATGTCCTCCAGCTTGTAAGTCGTGGTGATCATCTCGTCGATCTTGAGCAGCCCGGACTTGTACAGGCCCACCAGCTTAGGCGTCTCGATGTGCGAGCTACCGCCGCCGAAGATGTTGCCCTTCAACGTCTTCTGCAACATGGTGAACAAGAACAGGTTCAACTTGACGTCGGCGTCGACCATCGAGCCCATGCCGGTGACCACGCAGGTGCCGGTCTTGGCGGTCAGGGTCAGCGCCTCTTCGATGTACTCGCCCTTCATGTCGCCCACCGCGATGATCACCTTGTCGGCCATCAGGCCCCAGGTCTCCTCCATCACCGGCATGATCGCCTCGGCCATGGACGGGTAGACGTGCGTGGCGCCGAACTTGACGGCCTGATCACGCTTGAACGCCACCGGGTCGATCGCGATGACGCGCCGCGCGCCGGACAGCACCGCGCCCTGCAGGGCGCTCATACCGATGCCGCCGACGCCGACGATGATCACGGTCTCGCCGGGCTTGACCTCGGCGACGTTGGTGGCCGAGCCGAAGCCGGTGGGCACAGCGCAACCCATGATCGCCGCGGTCTCGAACGGCACGTCCTTGTCGATCTTGACCACCGAGTCCTGATGCACGGTCATGTAGGGCGCGAACGTGCCGAGCAGGTTCATCGGGGAAACTTCATGCGAACCGGCGTGGATCCGGTTGGTGCCGTCGGCGATGGCCTTTCCGCCCAGCAACACCGCGCCCCGATCGCACAGCGAACGGAAGCCCTTCATGCACGGCGGGCAGTTGCCGCAGGCTGGGATGAAGGCCATCACCACGTGGTCGCCCTCTTCCAGGCCCGTCACGCCCTTGCCGACCTTGGTGATGACCCCGGCACCCTCGTGGCCGCCGAGTGCCGGCAGGCCGATCGGGGTGGCCCCGGTGGTCAGGTGATAGTCGGAGTGGCACATGCCCGCGGCGTGCATCCGGACCTGGACTTCGCCTTCAACCGGGTCGCCCAGCTCGATCTCGTCGACCCGCCACGGCGAGTTCAGCTCCCACAACAATGCGCCCTTGGTCTTCATGACCGGCCATCATAGAACACGTTTCAGAAGCGGCCCTGACGGGTGCTCTTAGCTGGGAGAATGCTGTCCTAGCTGGTCTTGTGTGGAATGCCCACCGACAGGCCTCCGTCGATCACCAGGTCGGCCCCGGTCATGTAGGAGGACTCGTCGGAAGCCAGGAAGACCACCGCGGTGGACACCTCCGCCGACTTGGCGCCCCGGCCCAGCGGAATCTGCAGCGAGTCATCGGGGATCGCGATGGTCATCCGGGTGCGGATCAGCCCGGGCAGCACACTGTTGATCCGGATGTTGTGCGGCGCCAGTTCGACAGCGGCGGCCTTGGCCAGCCCGCGCACTCCCCACTTCGAAGCGACGTAGCCGTACAGGCCGGCGGTGCCGCGCATCCCTTCTACCGACGAGATGTTGATGATGGAGCCGCCGCCGGCTGCCTTCATCGGAGCGACGGCGGCGTGCATGCCCAGCATGGTCCCGGTCAGGTTGACGTCGAGAACCTGCTGCCAGGCGGCCAGGTCGAAGTTTTCGAGGGCGTTGTATTTGGCGATCCCGGCGTTGTTCACCAAGACGTCGAGGCTGCCGAAGGCATCGACCGCGGCCTGGGCGGCGGCTTGCCACTGCTCGGGCTGGGTGACGTCGAGACGGACGAAGCGGGCGGTGTCGGCCCCCAGCTCGTCGGCGAGTTTGCTGCCCTCATCCTCCAGAACGTCACCGATCACGACCTTGGCGCCCTCGGCGGCCAGCGCCCGGGTGTGTGCAGCGCCCATGCCCCGCGCGCCGCCGCTGATCAGGGCGACCTTGCCCTCGACTCGTCCCATGGCGCCTCAGGTTACCGGGGCCCGGTGTTTGCCCGTTACGCTGCCCTGATGGCCGTCACCCGCACCGAGCGAACGT
>Ga0164242_10006551_pt1 | contig 12801 bp, 7 predicted proteins | sample OricomgcompostMG_FD_108783 | JGI IMG/M metagenome (GOLD analysis project Ga0164242, IMG submission 108783) | Miracle-Growth compost microbial communities from Emeryville, California, USA - Original compost - Miracle growth compost (MG) ... | reverse complement strand
GTGCCGACGCCGATGACCGGATTGACCGCCAGTCCGTACACGACCGAGGCTGCGCCGGCGTTGATGTTGGGAATCACGACCACGCGCAGGTCCTGCGTTTCCTTGTCGATGTCCGCCTGGCCGTCCATCAGCACGGCCGCGTTGACGCCGCGCATCTTGAAGTTGTCGGTGGTCGCCACGCCATGCTCGATGTTGGCGTCGCCCGTCACGTTGTCGAACGCGAAGCCCTGCGAAAAGACATCGCGGAAGTCGAGCGTCAAGCGGCGCGGCAGCGCCTGCAAGCTCAGCACGCCGAGCAGCTTGGCCGCGCCCGGCTCCACCTTCAGGAACTGGCCAGAGGCGACGTCGAGGCTCACGGTGCCGGACAGGCTGGGAATGTCGAAGGCGAACGGCGAACCGTTCCAGCTCAAGTCGCCGTTCATGCGGCCCTTGCCGCCCTTCAGCACGCCGGGATAGCCGAAACGGTCCAGCAGCTTGCCGGCGTCAGCGATGGTCAGCCGGTAGCTCAGGTTGGTGCTGCTGTTGTCGCCGTTCGTCACCCAGCTGCCGCTGGCCGACAGCGTGGCGTCGGGATTCGCCAGCGACAGGTTGCGGATGCGCCATTCGCGTCCGGAGGTCGCGCGCACGTAGTTGGCAGTCAGGTCGAGCCGCCCCAGTTTCTTTTCATAGAGCTGGAACTGTTCCGCCACGATGTCCAGCGCCGGCATCTCGGTAGTCGGATCCTTCGCCTCCAGCAGGTCCTTCACGTCGGACGAGGCCGAACGCGGCACGATCAGCGTCGCTAGGCGCGCCGTCACCTTGCCCAGGCCGCGGCCGGATGAAGACTGCAGCCACGACAGGTAGCCGGACGCCTGCGCGGAATCGATGTTGGCGCGCCACGCGCCCTCGTCCTGCGATGCGCCCAGCACCACGTGCTCGAGCTTGCGGCCCATCACCTGCAGCGTGCCGGCGCGCATGGCGACGGCATCCGGCGAGACGTACTGCGCAAGGTACTGCGTATCATCCGATGCGCCGCCGGACGGCGCGGATGCGCTCGCGCCACCCTTTGCGTCACCTTTTACGTCACCCTTCTGCGCCGTGCCGCTTCCGGCGCCATTGCCGGCGGCTCCGGGCGTCAGCGCCAGCCAGCTGTCCAGGTCGAGCTTGTCGAGGTCGACGTTCGCCGCCACACCACTGTCCGGCTCGGGCGCCGGGGCGTTGACGCCGATGCCGCCGCGCACGACGCGCCACGAAGCGTTCGCGTCGTTGGCGCTCTTCTCGCGCACGTAGGCGGCGGAGATCGCCGAACCGAGCGCGACGTTGATGGTATCGCGCAGCACGGCGGCATTGCCCGACGCCGCGTCGGCCAGTTCGAATTTCAGCGGCAGCGCGTCATTCGCCGCTTTGGCCAGCGGCGCGGGGAAATCCAGGCCGAGGCCACGCAGCGTCGATTCCACGCCGATGTCCAGTCGCCCGTTCCTGATCGCGACCACGGTGCCGAAGCGCGTGCTGCCATTCAGCCGCGCAGTCAGCTGCTGCGCGTCCGGATAAGCCTTGCGCAGGCCGGCCGCCGACAGCGTGCCGTCGGCCTTGACGACGATCGCGCCGTCCTTCTGCGAGCCGCCGCTGATGGTCAGCGGGCCGCCGAGGAAATTGCCCTTGATGGCTTGCAGCCGGACGCCGTTCTCGTCGAACGCCAGCTGCCCGGTGGTCTGCGTGATGGCCGGCATGCCGTCCAGCAGCGTGATGCCGTTGCCGTCGAACTTGAGCGTGCCGAGCACCTTGGCATCCTTGACGTGATTCAGGGGCAGCGTCAGCTTGAGCGCGAGTGCGGCGTCGCCGTTTGCCCGCACGTCGTCGGTGAAGCCGCCGATCCAGCCCGAAACCGGACTGTTCACCGTGTAGCGCACCATGTCCTGCAGGCTGCCGGCCGCGTGGCCGTCGATCTGCAGCAGCGCGTCGTCGGCCAGCAGGTCGGGAATCACCGCCTTCACCTTGGACAGCTGCGCGCCGTGCGTGGCGGCATCGCCATCGATCTCCATGCGCGTGCGATCGAAGCGGATGGTGCCGTCGACCTTCTCCAGCAGCGGCCACATCGGCATCCTGCCGTCGCGGCCGAACGCGCCCGGCATGTAGTTCAACGCGCCGTCCTCGATGCGGCCGGAGAAGACGAACTGGCCGGGCGGCCGCTGCCCCGCCTTCGGCGCGCGGAACGGGAATTGCGCGAGATCGCCCTTGATCCGCAGTTCGCCGTCATGCAGCGTGCCGCCCGCCAGCGCATGCGTCAGCCAGTTGCGCACGTCGGCGTTCATGACCAGCGGCAGGTAGTCGCCGACCTTGTCCAGCGCCGCGCCGTCCAGCGTGCCGCGGATGTCGGCCATGCCGAGGTTCTGGCCGGCAGGCTGGTCCAACGACACGGCCTGGGTGCCGGACAGCGTGCCGGTCATGCCGTTGCCGGCGAAGGACAGGTCGTGCACGTTCACCTGCAGCGCATCGCCTTTCTGCGTCCATTGCGTATCCATCTTCAACGCGTCGAACTGCAGGTCCGGCTTCTCGAACACCGCCGGCAGCGACAGCGTCAACTGGCGGGAATCCAGGGACAGCGAGCCGCCGTGGTCGTCGGCGTCGATGCGCCCCGACAGGTTGGCGAAGCCGGGAATCGCCGGCATCGCGGCGCGCGCCGGCACGCCGTGCGCAGCCGGGCGTCCGGGCCGGGCCGGCTGGGCGTGCATGGACAGACCGGAGAAACGGCCCGCCACGCGGTAGGACTGCAGGTCCGGATAATCGCCCTGCCATTGCGCGGAAAAATCCTGCAATTGGCCGCGCGGCGCGAAATCGGTCAGCATGCGCAGATGCTCCGGCGTCAGCGGCAGCCGGCCGACGAACGCCGCCAGCGACTGCAGATCGAGCTGCTGGACCTGCACCTCGGTCTGCGACGGCCGTCCGTCATGCGCGGCCAGGTAGCGCTCGTTGACGGTCGTTTTCGGCAGCACCAGGCCATCACTGGTGCGCAGCGAAAAATCGACCAGCGACACCGCATGCCCGCGCGCGCCGAACGACAGCTTGCCGTCCGGCACGCTGCCGTCCGGCGCATCCTGCACCGACACCCGACCGCTCACGGCGGCCAGTTGCAGCGGCTGCAGGTCGGCGCGCAACCGGGCCACCACGTCGGTCATGCCGAGGTCGGCGGTGAAATCGACCACGCGCGCATGATTGAACGTCAGCCAGGCGCGCATCGATCCCTTGGCCTGCTGCAGGTCGAACGGAAAGTCGAGATAGGTCTTCCACGCCGCCAGGTCGGCGTCGCGCAGATCGGCGTACAGCACGCCGGACCACTGTGACGGATCGGCGATGTGCTGCGAAAAATGCGGGTGGACGAAAGAGGCGCGCACGTCGAGCGGCGCGGCCAGCGTTGGCGGCGGCACCGCCTGCAGCGCGAACCGGTGGCGATGGCCGCCATTGCGCAGCACCACGTTCACGTCCTGCAGCAACAGCTCGGGCGCATGCCGCAGATCGTCCTTCCAGTGCAGGCGGCCGTCCACGATGTCGATCTCGTGCTGCTTCAGCACCCAGTCGGCGGCGCCGCCGCTGCCCTGCTGCTTCGGGTCGATGCGCAGGCCCGCGACCAGGAAAACGCCCTGCGCATCGCGCCGCACTTCCAGGTCGGGCCGCACGATCTGCAGCTGCCGCAGGCGCAGTTCGCCGACCGCCAGCGACCACCACGACACGGTCGCCGCAACGGACGGCAGCGTCAGCGCCGCGCCGCCGGCCTGGTCATGGATGACCACGTCGCTCAGCGACAACCGCGGCAGCGCGCCCTGCCACGACGCGCCGATGCCGCCTATCGTCACCTGCAGGCCGAGCGCCCTGCCGGCCATGCGTTCGACGTCGGGACGGTAGACGTCGATATGCGGCAGCACCACGTAGCGCAGGCCGAGGAACAGCGCGCAAAAGAGGAAATAGGCAAGGAGGAGCAGCCGGCACAGCCAGCGCAATGCATGGAAACTGGCCTCGTCGGCGCGGCGATACGCCTGCCGCACGCGGCGCCACGCATTCTCCGGCCGATCGGCGGTGCTGGTGTCGGCAGGCTGGCGTGGATCGTTGGGCATCAATCAAAAAGGCAATGACGACTTGACGTAGAATGGGCCGGCAAGGCCGCTCCACGCTTCGGCAAGTCCACGGAAAGCGTACGCGCGCTTCGCTTTATATTCGCTTAATTTTCCCGCAAAACCGCTAGGATACTCTCCCTCGGCCCGTGACGAACAAGCCTATGACCGATATTGCCGCGTCGCGGTTCTACACGCGCTGGATCGACGGCGCCCCGGGACGCGACAGGCAGGTCGAAGAAACCGCCCGCGCGCCGCTGGACGCCGCCGCCTTCGCCGTCCTCCTGCAAGCCCGGACCGGTGCCGGCGCCAGCCTGCCGGCCGCCATGCGCGGCGTGCGCAATCTCGTCATCGCCACGCTGATCCGGCGCGACCTCGGCGGCCGGGCCGACCTGGCGGAAGTGCTCGACACGATGAGCGCCTTCGCCGACTTCGCCGTGCGGCATCACGTCGATGCGCTGATGGACGAACTGGTCGCCGCGCACGGCATGCCGACCGGGGCCGCGTCCGGCGAACCGCAGCAGCTGATCGTGCTCGGCATGGGCAAGCTTGGCGGCGGCGAGCTGAACGTCTCGTCCGACATCGACCTGATCTTCGTCTATCCGGAAGAAGGCGACACCGCCGCGGCGCCGGCGCAGCGGCAACTGTCCAACCAGGAATTCTTCACGCGGCTGGGCAGGAAGCTGATCGCCGCGCTGTCCGAGATCACCGAAGACGGCTACACCTTCCGCGTCGACATGGCGCTGCGTCCGAACGGCGCCTCGGGTCCGCTGGCCTGCACCTTCGGCATGCTGGAGGAATACCTGCTCGTGCAGGGCCGCGAATGGGAACGCTATGCCTGGGTCAAGGCGCGCGCGCTGACCGGCCGCCCGCAGGACGTCGCGCAGCTGGAAAGGATCGTGCGCCCCTTCGTCTATCGGCGCTACCTCGATTACGGCTCGATCGACGCGATCCGCAAGATGCATGCGCAGATTCGCGCCGAGGTCGTGCGGCAGGAAACCCGCCACCCCGAGCGCAGCAACAACGTCAAGCTCGGCCGCGGCGGCATCCGCGAAATCGAATTTCTCGCGCAGGTGTTCCAGCTGATCCGCGGCGGCCGCGATGCCGCGCTGCGCGACCGCTCTACCCGGCGCACGCTGCACGTGCTGGCCGAACGCGGCCTGCTCGGCCAGGACATCGTGGACGGCCTGCTGCATGCCTACACCTTTCTGCGCAACACCGAACACCGGCTGCAATACCTGGACGACGCGCAGACGCACACGCTGCCGGCCAACGACGACGACAAGCGCGCCGTCGCGCGCATGATGGGCTACGCCGACCTGCCCGCCTTCCTCGCGGAACTCGACGCGCAACGCGCCTTCGTCGCCCGGCAGTTCGACGAAATCTTCATCGAGCGACGCACGCAGCAACGCCCGGAAGCGGACGCCACGCTGAAGGCCGCGCTGGCCGACACCGACAGCGAAGAAGCGATCGCCGCCCACCTGCAGGCGCTGGGCTTCGACCGCCCGGCCGACGCCGCGCAACGCCTGCTCGCGACCTGGCGCTCGTCGCGCCTGCAATGGCTGCCGGAAACCAGCCGCGACCGGCTGGTGGCGCTGGTCAATGCCGCGGTGGCGATCATCGCGCAAGTCACCGACGCGCGCTTCGTCGCGCTCGGCCGCCTGCTCGACTTCCTCGAAGCGATCGCGCGCCGCGCCGCCTACCTGGCGCTGCTGACCGAATACCCGCACGCGCTGGAACGCGTGATCCGCATGATGGCCGCCAGCGACTGGGCCGCCAAATACCTGACGCAGCATCCGCTGCTGCTCGACGAACTGCTGGACGATCGCACGCTGAAGGCCGCGCCCGACTGGGATGCGTTCGCGCGCGAGTGCCGGCGCCAGCTCGACGAGACGCCGGGCGACACCGAACGCCAGATGGACGTGCTGCGCGAAATGCATCACGCGCAGCTGATCCGGCTGCTGACGCAGGATCTGGTCGGCGACCTGAGCGTCGAGAAGCTGGCCGACCACCTGTCGGAACTGGCCGACCGGCTGGTCGCCGAAACGCTGCGCGCGGCATGGCTGACGATCCCGAACCGCCATCGCGCCGAACCGCGCTTCGCCGTCGTCGCCTACGGCAAGCTGGGCGGCAAGGAGCTCGGCTACGCGTCGGACCTCGACGTCATCTTCCTGTTCGACGACGACGACCAGGAGGCGCCGGCGCTGTACGCGAAGCTGGCGCAGCGCTTCATCACCTGGATGACCTCGCACACGCCGGCCGGCATCCTGTTCGACATCGACATCGCGCTGCGGCCCGACGGCGCCAGCGGCCTGCTGGTTTCCAGCGTCGCCGCCTTCGAGAAATACGAGATGAACGCGGCCTGGCAATGGGAACACCAGGCGCTGACGCGCGCGCGCTTCTGCGCCGGCGATGCGGAAATCGGCGCGCGCTTCGAGGCGATACGGGTAAAGGTGCTGCGCCAGCGGCGCGACGTCGCCAAGCTCGGGCACGACGTGCTGGCGATGCGCCGGAAAATGCACGACGCGCATCCGAACCGCAGCGGCCTGTTCGATCTGAAGCACGACACCGGCGGCATGATCGACATCGAATTCATGGTGCAGTACCTGGTGCTGCGCCACGCCTGCGACCAGCCGCGGCTGACCGGCGACATCGGCAACATCGCGCTGCTGAAGCTGTGCGGCGAACTGGGATTGATCGATGCGACGCTCGCCACGCGCGTGGCCGACGCCTACCGCGCCTTCCGCCGACTGCAGCACCAGATGCGCCTGCAGGGCGAGGAACGCACGCGCGTGGAAAAGGAAAAGGTGGCGACCGAAGTCGATGCGGTGCTGCAGCTGTGGGATGCGGTGTTCGGCTAATCTTGCCGCCGCTTCACATTTTCTCCTTGATGCCGGCCTTCAGCAGCCACCAGTTCACCGGATAGCTGGTGGCGAAGCCGCACAGCATCGCGATCTGCATCATGAACCAGAATTCCGGCGTGTCCACTTCCAGCTTCACGCCGAGCACCCGGCGGAACAGCCAGAAATTGGCGATCGCCATGAAGCCGTACATGCCGATCTGCCAGGCGGTCAGCGACAGCGTATCGGCCTTGATCGCCTGCCAGACGCCTTCCAGCTTGCCCAGCTTGCGCATCGGTACGATGGTGAAGTACTGGAAGGCAATGCCGAGCACGAAGGCCAGCACGAAATCGAATACCCAGACGGCGAAGGTCTTTTCGTCGAACAGGCTGTGCCAGCCGAACCACACCGCGACGGTCGGGAACAGAAAGGCCAGCCACTCGGCCACCACGTCGCCGATGCAGCAGCCGCTGCCGCAATGCGTGCAACCCTTGGCCACCATCGCCGCGAACGGCGTGCCGGTCTTGCTGGGCGGCTCGCGGTGCGCGTGCATGGCGGCCGTCATTTTTTCATGCGTGGCGAGCTTTCCGTAGCGGAAGTACAGCCACATGGTCAGCGCGGTGCCGAACAGGGCCGTCACCGGCCACACCACGTTCATGATCGCCATGTGCTGCGGATGGCGGGCGACGTCGATGGCGATCAGGATCGCGCAGGCAAAACCGAGCGTCAGCAGGATGATAGCCAGCGTGTGCAACCATGGCGGGATCATCGGCAATTCTCCCATTCGTCCGTTATGCGGTGGCCAGCAGACAGCGTGTCGGCCGCACTTGCCGCCATGCACACCTGCGCCCTTCGCATTTGGGACAAGGGCGACGACATGCCGGTTCCGGCCGCGCCATCCAGGGACGAAAAAAAACGCTCCGCGCGGAGCGTTTTTTCCAATGGCAAAAGTGATTACTTCGGCGATTGCTTGCGCGATTACTTCGCCGCCATCAGCGCGGTCGCCGTATCCAGCATGCGGTTCGAGAAGCCCCATTCGTTGTCGTACCAGGACGACACCTTGACCAGCCGTCCCGAAACCTTGGTCAGCGTCGCGTCGAAGGTGCTCGACGCCGGGTTGTGGTTGAAGTCCACCGACACCAGCTGCTCGGTCGAGTAGGCGAGGATGCCCTTCAGCGCGCCGTTCGACGCCTCCTTCATGATGGCATTGACTTCGTCGACGGTGGTGTCGCGCGGGGCGATGAAGGACAGGTCGACGATGGAAACGTTGATGGTCGGCACGCGGATCGCGTAGCCGTCCAGCTTGCCGTTCAGTTCCGGCAGCACCAGCCCGACCGCGGCGGCGGCGCCGGTCTTGGTCGGGATCATCGAATGCGTGGCCGAACGGGCGCGGCGCAGGTCTTCATGCATCACGTCGGTCAGCACCTGGTCGTTGGTGTACGAGTGCACGGTGGTCATCAGGCCGTTCACGATGCCGATTTTGTCGTTCAACGGCTTGACCAGCGGCGCCAGGCAGTTGGTGGTGCACGATGCGTTCGAGATGACGGTGTCGCTCGCCTTCAGCACGGCGTGGTTGACGCCGTACACGATGGTGGCGTCGACGTCCTTGCCGCCGGGCGCCGAGATGATGACTTTCTTCGCGCCGCCCTTCAGATGCGCCGAGGCCTTTTCCTTGGTCGTGAAGAAGCCGGTGCATTCCATCACGATGTCGACGTTCAGGTCGCCCCACGGCAGCTTGGCCGGATCGCGTTCGGCGTATACCTTGATGCGGTCGCCGTTGACCACCATGCAGTCACCATCGACTTCCACTGTGCCGGGGAACTTGCCGTGCACGGTGTCGTAGCGGGTCAGGTGCGCGTTGGATTCCGGCTTGCCCAGATCGTTGATCGCGACGATCTGTATGTCGTGCGTCTTGCCGCTCTCGTAATGCGCACGAAGGACGTTGCGGCCGATGCGGCCGTAACCGTTGATTGCAACGCGGATGGTCATCTTCTTCTCCAGAAAAGTTTCAACTTCGATTCAGCAAACTGCAGCAAACCCGGCAAACGCGACACGCGGGCAACAAGCGCAACAAGTGGCGTCATGCGTGGCAGGCTTCCTGCAAGGCATGCAGGTCATGCCAGGCATAGCCGGTTTCCGTCAATTCCAGCGTATCCCATGTGAAAGGTTGTTCGACCAGCAACTCTGCGCCGAGTTCTTCGTAAAACGTGCGCGCCACCTGGTTGTCGGCGATCACCCAGGCCAGCAGGCTGACGGCGCCAACCTGCTGCAGCCGATGCGCGACCAGCGCCAGCAGCCTGCGACCGACGCCGCCGCGCTGCGCGATGGGCTTGACGTAGATGGCGGTGAGTTCGGCATTGCAGTCCAGCTTTTCCGGCTGCAGCAGCATGCCGGCGGCAAAGCCGACGACTTCGGCGCCGGCTTCGGCGACGTACACGCCGATGTCCGGCCGGTTCGCCTCCAGCACCTGCTCCCACATCTCTGCGCTTTCGTCGGCGCGCATGTCGTCCAGGTAATCGTCCGGGATCACGCCGCGATAGGTGGCGCGCCAGCTGTCGACACGGACGGCCGCGATGGCCGCCGCGTCGGCGGCCGTGGCGACGCGGAAAGTGATTTCGGTCACGCCAGCAGCTTCTTGACGGTGTCGACGACGTGTTCGACGGTGAAGCCGAAATGCTTGAACAGCACGCCGGCCGGCGCCGATTCGCCGAAGGTGTCGATGCCGATCACGGCGCCGTCGAGGCCGACGTACTTGTGCCAGAAGGCGGTGACGCCGGCTTCGATGGCGACGCGCGGCAGGCCCCTGGGCAGCACGCTCGCCTTGTACGCGGCGTCCTGGCGATCGAACACGTCGGTCGACGGCATCGAGACGATGCGCGCGGCGATGCCCTGCAACGCCAGCTCCGCCGCCGCCTTCGTCGCCAGCTCGACCTCGGAGCCGGTGGCAATCAATACGACCTTGGCGTGCGGATCGTCGCGCAGCACGTAGCCGCCGCGGCGGATGTCGGCGATCTGCGCGGGCGTGCGCTCCTGGAACGGCAGGTTCTGGCGCGAGAAGATCAGCGTGCTGGGGCCGTCGTGGCGCTTGACCGCCTGTTCCCACGCGACGGCGGACTCCACCGTGTCGCACGGGCGCCAGTTGTCCAGTTGCGGGATCAGGCGCAGGCTGGACACGTGCTCGACCGATTGGTGCGTCGGGCCGTCTTCGCCCAGGCCGATCGAATCATGCGTGAACACGAAGATCGAGCGGATCTTCATCAGGGCCGCCATGCGGATCGCGTTGCGGCTGTAGTCGGAGAAGGTCAGGAAGGTGGCGCCGAACGGGATGTAGCCGCCATGCAGCGCGATGCCGTTCATGATCGCGCTCATGCCGAATTCGCGCACGCCGTAGTTGATGTGGTTGCCGGCCTGGTCGGCGCGCACGGCGACGGATTCCTTCCAGTTGGTCAGGTTGGAGCCGGTCAGGTCGGCCGAGCCGCCGAGGAATTCCGGCAGCACCGGCGCATAGGCCTGGATCGCGTTCTGGCTGGCCTTGCGGGTGGCGATGTTTTCCTTCTTCTCGACGCAGCTTGCCAGGTAGGCCTGCACGGTCTGGTCGAAATTGCCCGGCAGTTCGCCTTTCATGCGGCGCGCCAGTTCGGCGGCTTCCTTCGGATAGGTTTCGGCGTAGGCATCGCGCAACGCATTCCATTCGGATTCCAGCGCGGCGCCCTTCCTGCGCGCATCCCACGCCTGATAGACCTCGTCCGGCACCTCGAACGGCGCGTGCGGCCACAGCAGCGCGGCGCGCGCGGCGGCGATTTCCTGGTCGCCGAGCGCAGCGCCGTGCACGCCATGCGTGCCGGCCATGTTCGGCGCGCCCTTGCCGATCACGGTCTTGCAGCAGATCAGCGTCGGCTGGTCCGACGCGCGCGCCTGCAGGATGGCGGCGTTCACCGCGTCGACGTCATGGCCGTCGACGTTGCGGATCACGTTCCAGTGATAGGCTTCGAAGCGCCGCGGCGTGTCGTCGGCGAACCAGGCGTCGACGTGGCCGTCGATCGAGATGCCGTTGTCGTCGTACAGCGCGATCAGCTTGTTGAGCTTCAGCGTGCCGGCCAGCGAACAGGCTTCGTGCGAGATGCCCTCCATCAGGCAGCCGTCGCCGAGGAAGACGTAGGTGTGGTGATTGACGACGTTGAAGCCGGGACGGTTGAATTCCGCCGCCAGCAGCTTCTCGGCCAGCGCCATGCCGACCGCGTTGGTGATGCCCTGGCCGAGCGGACCGGTGGTGGTTTCCACGCCCGGCGTGATGCCGACTTCCGGATGGCCGGGCGTCTTCGAATGCAGCTGGCGGAAGTCGCGCAGGTCGTCCATCGACAGGTCGTAGCCGGTCAGGTGCAGCAGCGCGTACAGCAGCATCGAGCCGTGGCCGTTCGACAGCACGAAGCGGTCGCGGTTGGTCCAGTGCGGATTGGCCGGATTGTGCGACAGGTGGTTCGCCCACAGCGCCACCGCGATGTCGGCCATGCCCATCGGCATGCCGGGATGGCCGCAACCGGCTTTTTGTACAGCGTCCATAGCCAGCACGCGGATCGCGTTGGCCATTTTGGTGGTGGGGAGCGAGGAAGTCATGAGAAGTGGCGAATCGGAACGGAGAAATCGGCGCCGGCCGCGGGTGCCGGAAAGCCCGACATTTTACCAGACCGGGGCATGCGTCTAAAATCGGCTTCTTCCGGTTTCCGGCCGCTTTCGATCCCCCATGCCCCGCTTCCATTGTCCCCTGCCCCTTGCGCTCGGCACCGTCGTCGCGCTGCCCGAGCACGTCGCGCACCACGTGCAGGTGCTGCGCCTGGCGCCGGGCGACCGCGTCACGCTGTTCAACGGCGAAGGCGGCGAATACACGGCGACCATCGCCGCCGTCGAACGCCGGCGCGTCACCGCCGAGATCAAGCTGTTCGAGCCGCGCGAGGTCGAACTGCCTTACGCGATCACGCTGGCGCAGGCGCTGCCGGAAGCGGCCAAGATGGACTGGATCGTCGAAAAGGCGGTCGAACTCGGCGTGCATGCGATCCAGCCGCTGGCCGCGCAGCGCTGCGTGGTGCGGCTGTCGGCCGAGCGCGCCGAGAAAAAGCTGCAGCACTGGCAGGGCATCGTCATCGCGGCGTCCGAGCAATGCGGCCGCAACCGGCTCACGGCGCTGGCAGAGTCGGCCGATTTCGCACAGTGGGTGCAGCAGCAGGATTTGCACGTGCGCGTGATGCTCACGCCGCGCGCCGAGCAATCGCTGTCCGGCTGGGCGCGCCATCATCCGCCGCAATCGGTATCGCTGCTGGTCGGGCCGGAGGGCGGCTTCAGCGAGGCGGAGGAAAAGCTGGCCGTCGCGCATGGCGTGCTGCCGCTGTCGATGGGGGAACGGGTGCTGCGCACCGAGACGGCGGGACTGGCGGCGCTGGCCGCGCTGAATGCGGTGTGGGGCGAGATGTAGGCTGATCCAGCACGCCGGCGCCGGGGTTTGCGCGACCAAGACTTGCCGCCTGCGTGGGAATGACGGGTGAAATTTCCACCTTGTCGTTCTCGCGCAGGGTGCAGCAGGGAATTCGGCTGGCATGCCGGCTGCCTGCGTAGAGGTCGCGTATGCGCGCCAATAAGCGTACAAGCGCAAACCCGGAACAGGAGCCGCACATGCGCCGATTCCCGCCAGCGGCGCCTTTCATATCGAATCAAATGCGCTTACGAGGCAAAGACTGGAATACGACAGGCGCACGACGATACGCCGGACTGGATTCCCACCTGCGCAGATACTGTGTTGCTCACCCTCTGGCAAGGGCCTTTTGCACATCAAACGCCTGCCGATTCTTGAGCACGGCATAACACCAATGCACCAGCTTGCGCAT
>Ga0164242_10006550_pt1 | contig 12803 bp, 13 predicted proteins | sample OricomgcompostMG_FD_108783 | JGI IMG/M metagenome (GOLD analysis project Ga0164242, IMG submission 108783) | Miracle-Growth compost microbial communities from Emeryville, California, USA - Original compost - Miracle growth compost (MG) ... | reverse complement strand
GTCCTACGACGTGGAGAGCCTCTCCACCAAGGCGCGCGACCACCTGTGGATGCACTTCACCCGCATGTCCTCCTACGCCGACTCGCCGATCCCGACGATCGTGCGCGGTGAGGGCCACCGGATTTACGACGCCAACGGCAAGAGTTACATCGACGGACTGGCCGGCCTGTTCACAGTCATGGTCGGCCACGGGCGTACGGAGCTGGCGCAGGCTGCCGCGGAGCAGGCCAGCCAGCTCGCGTACTTCCCCGTCTGGTCGTACGCGCACCCGCCGGCGATCGAGCTCGCCGATCGACTCGCCGAGCACGCGCCGGGCGATCTGAACAAGGTCTTCTTCACCACCGGCGGCGGCGAGGCCGTCGAGACCGCGTGGAAGCTCGCCAAGCAGTACTTCAAGCTGATCGGCAAGCCGACCAAGTACAAGGTCATCAGCCGCTCGGTCGCCTATCACGGCACCCCCCAGGGCGCGCTGTCGATCACTGGCATCCCGTTCGCGAAGGCGCCCTTCGAACCGCTCGTCCCAGGCTCACACCGCGTACCGAACACCAACTTCTACCGGGCACCTGAGCACGGCGACGACCTGGAGGCCTTCGGCCGCTGGGCTGCCGACCAGATCGAGCTGGCTATCGAGTTGGAGGGCCCCGAGACCGTCGCCGCGGTGTTCCTCGAGCCGGTGCAGAACTCCGGCGGCTGCTTCCCGCCGCCGCCCGGATACTTCCAGCGCGTGCGCGAGATCTGCGACAAGCACGACGTCCTGCTCGTCTCGGACGAGGTGATCTGCGCCTTCGGCCGGCTCGGCACGATGTTCGGCTCGGCGAAGTTCGGCTACACGCCGGACATCATCACCTGCGCCAAGGGCATGACCTCGGGCTATTCCCCGATCGGTGCGGCCATCATCAGCGACCGCATCGCGGCGCCGTTCTACAGCGGCGACACGATCTTCCCGCACGGGTTCACGTTCGGCGGCCACCCGGTCTCGGCCGCAGTCGCGCTGAAGAACCTCGACATCTTCGAGGACGAGGGCCTGTTCGAGAATGTGCTGACCAACGAGGGCGCGTTCCGGGCGACCCTGGAGAAGCTGCTCGACCTGCCGATCGTCGGTGACGTCCGCGGCAACGGCTACTTCTACGGGATCGAGTTGGTCAAGGACAAGGGCACCCGGGAGACCTTCGATGAGGCCGAGTCCGAGCGACTGCTGCGTGGGTTCCTGTCCAAGGCGCTGTTCGACGCCGGCCTCTACTGCCGCGCCGACGACCGCGGCGATCCCGTCGTGCAGCTCGCGCCCCCGCTGACCGTCGGGCAGGCCGAATTCGACGAGATCGAGCAGATCCTGCGGTCCGTGCTCACCGAGGCCTGGACCCGACTCTGACCTCTCTTCCCGCGAGTGGGCAGTTGCGCGCCGAGTGGGCGCCGGTAGCCGCCCACTCGCGCCGTAAGTGGCCACTCGGCGCAGGAGGCAGGACGTGACGGACTACCGCGGGCTGTCGCTCTGGTTCGACCAGTTGGCAGTGCCGCCCACCGCGGGCGCTCCCCTGCCCGGCGACCGGGCCGTGGACGTGGCGATCGTCGGCGGCGGCTTCACCGGGCTGTGGACGGCGTACTACCTGGCCGGCCTCGACCCGACGCTGAAGATCGCCGTGTTGGAGCGGGAGATCGCCGGCTTCGGAGCGTCCGGGCGCAACGGCGGCTGGGCCTCGGCCCTGTTCCCGGTCCATCTTTCCTCCTTGGCCGAGCAGGCCGGCCGGGACGCCGCGATCGCCCAGTACCGCGCGATGCAGGGCGCGCTCGACGAACTCATCCGGGTGGCCGCCGCAGAACGGATCGACGCCGACATCGCCCGCGGTGGGACGATCGTGCTCGCGCGCACACCCGCCCAGTCGCAGCGGGCCCGTGACGACGCGCGTGAGCACGCGGACTACGGATTCGACCTCGACCTGCTCGATGCCGACGCCGCACGTGGACGGCTGAACGCAACCGGCGTGCTGGGCGGGACGTACACGCCGCACTGCGCGGCGATCCAGCCGGCCAGGCTGGTACGCGGGCTGGTGGACGCCGTGCGTACGCGCGGTGTGGAGGTCTTCGAGCGGACGCCGGTGACCACGATCGCGCCGCATGCTGCGCTGACCACCCGCGGCACCGTCGCCGCGGACGTCGTCGTGCGTGCGACCGAGGCCTACACGGCGCAACTGCCGGGCCACAGGCGGACGCTGGCACCGGTCTACTCGTTGATCATCGCGACCGAGCCGCTGCCCGAGTCGATGTGGGACGAGATCGGGCTGCGCGAGCGGGAGACGTTCAGCGACTATCGCAACCTGATCGTCTACGGCCAGCGCAGTGCGGACGGCCGGATGGTGTTCGGGGGGCGCGGCGCGCCGTACCACCTCGGCTCCCGGATCAGGCCGGAGTACGACCGCGATCCAGCGGTGTTCGCCGCGCTGAGGCAGACGATCGCCGAGATGTTCCCGGTCCTGCGCGATGTCCGGGTGACCCACCGCTGGGGCGGCGCCCTGGGCATCGCCCGCGACTGGCATGCCTCGGTCGGGCTGGACAGCGAGACCGGGGTGGCGTGGGCGGGCGGGTACGTCGGCGACGGCGTCACCACCGCCCACCTCGCCGGGCGCACGCTGGCCGACCTGATCACCGGCCGGACCACCGAGCTGACCGAACTGCCCTGGGTCGGACACCGCTCGCGCAATTGGGAGCCCGAGCCGTTGCGCTGGCTCGGCGTGAACGGCGGGCTACGCGCGATGACCTGGGCGGACGACGCGGAAGACCGGTCCGGCCGGCCGTCGAGGATGGCCTCGATCACGAATCGGCTGATGGGGCGATAGGACGTGGCGCGCACGGACATCACCCGGCTGCGGCAGAAGGCCAGCACGGACCGCACCGAACTCGACCGACTGCTCGACGAGGTGCGCGTCGGCCACGTCGCGGTTGCCGGCGCGGACGGGACACCGGTCGCGTTCCCCACGCTGGTCGTCCGCGACGGCGACCGGGTCCTGATACACGGGTCCGCCGGCTCACCGTGGCTGCGGCGGCTGAGCGAGGGCGTGCCCACCGCGCTGACCGCCACCTGTGTCGAGGGCATCGTCGTCGCGCGCTCGGCGTACGAGTCGTCCCTGCACTACCGCTCTGCAGTGATCTTCGGGACGTGCGCGCTGATCGAGGACGCGGACAAGCTGGCCGCGCTGGACGTGATCACCGACGCGCTGATCCCGGGTCGGGTGCCCGAGATACGCCGTCCGCACCCGAAGGAACTCGCGGCCACCCGCGTGCTCGCGCTGCCGATCGCCGAGTGGTCACTCAAGGTCTCGGCGGCGTGGCCCGACGACGATCCCGAGGACGTGGCCGGCAACGCGTGGGCGGGCGTGGTTTCGCTGGCACCGCGGGCGTACGCGGCCCCGCGCCCGGCACCGGACCTGCGGACCGGCATCCCGGTGCCCGGCTCGGTTCGCGCCCTCTTCCCTTGAACCTCGACTCAGATTAGGGTTGCCTAACCTAATAGCAATCAGGAGGCGCCGTGTATGACGTCGAGGAGCTCGCCGCGCGAGCCCGCACCACTGTCGCGACCGCGCGGATGATCACCTTGTCGATCAGTGGCCTCGGGCCGCTGACCACCGACGACCCGGTCAGCCTGCTGCAGGCGGACGACGGCGTACCGACGTTCCTCTGCGAGCCGAGTTCGCGCGTCTGTCCGGCGGCCGGCAACTGCGCGGTACTTCGCGCTGAATCGGGCAGCGGCGTGGCCGTGGCGATGCTCGGCCGCCTCGAGAGGATCGGTACCCGGACGGTGGACGGCATCACGATGGAGCTGGTCGCGCTGCGACCGGACAGCGTCGTCGTCGAGGAGCCGGGCGCGCCGGCGTCCCGCCGGGAGATCCCGGTGGAGGCCTACCTCGAAGCTGATGTCGACCAGTTGCTTTCTTGCGCCGCCCGCATCCTGGCCCATACCAACCGCGTCCATGGCGCGCAACTGCGTGCGGCCGTGGCGCGGTGCGTCGGTGCGAGCGCCGGCGACATCGCCGCGGCGGAACTCAGCCACCTCGACGCCCATTGCGCCACGATCGATTGGATCGGCACCGAAGGTGGCGACGTGCTCGTCCTGCCCTTCCCGGGGCCAGCCCGCACCGCCGCGCAACTCGGCGACCGGTTGCGCGCGCAGTTGCACTAACACCTCCGAAGCGCTGTCCGTCGTCGGGCGTAGCGCGCCCACCGGTCCGGATCAGGCCTTTGCGCCGTAGCGCAGACCGTCGACCAGCAGGGTGACCAGGCGCTCGGCGCGCTCCCTCCACCCCGGATCGTCGCTGACCATGCAGAATCCGGACAGACCCCGCAACAGGTCGTCCGGAGTGGTGTCGTCGCGAATCGTGCCCGCAGCGACCGCGGCGTCGATCAGGCGCCCGACAGCGCCGTAGAGCTGCTCACGAGTGACCGTGAAGACCGGCGAATCGAGCGCGAGCACCTCCTTCAAGGCGCCGACCAAGCCCTTCTTGACCCCCACGTAGTCGACGAAGCGCCGCATCCACTCGACCAGCGCCTCGTCCGGCGGGTGGGTCGCCAGCAACTCGTCCGCACCCAGGCAGAGGGCCTCGACCTCTTGCCAGTACACCGCCTCGATCAGGTCGTGGCGCGCCGGGAAGTGGCGATACAGCGTGCCGATCCCGACGCCAGCCTTCTTGGCGATGTCCTCGAGCGACGCGTCGGTGCCGTGCGCGGAGAAGGCCCGCGTCGCCGACTTCAGCAGCGCGTCGCGGTTGCGCCGTGCATCGGCGCGCAGCGATTTCGCCGGCTGCGGGGCAGCGGGCACCACCACCTGTCCGACATCCTGCGCCGCCTGCGACACACGCGCCTCCATGACCGAAGTTGCAATACCGGAGGCACCCTCCGTATCGTTATCGGAGGCAGCCTCCGCTGCGCTTCAAATGGTACTCCACAACCCAGGAGTTCTCCGTGATCGACAATTCCCTGGCCACGGCACCGGCGAACCCGGGCCGTCGGTTCCTCTCCCCGGCCAACATCGGCCTGGTGCTCGCGCTCGTGCTCACCGCGCAGTTGATGGTCGTACTGGACGCGACGATCGTGAACATCGCCCTGCATGACATCAAGACCTCGCTGCACTTCGGCGACGCCAGCCTGTCCTGGGTGATCAATGCCTACACCCTGAGCTTCGGCGGCCTGCTCCTGCTCGGAGCACGGGCCGGCGACCTGTTCGGCAGGCGGACGGTCTTCCTGATCGGCATCGCCCTGTTCACCTTCGCCTCGCTGGCGGGCGGCTTCGCGCAGAGCCCGTCCGAATTGCTCATCGCCCGCGCCGTCCAAGGCGTCGGCGGGGCGCTCGCGTCGCCCTCTGCCCTCGCCATGCTGATGACGACATTTCCGGGTGCCCGCGAGCGCACTCGCGCCATCGGTCTCTACACCGCTGTCTCGGTGGGCGGCGCGGCCCTGGGCCTGATCGCCGGCGGCATGCTCAGCGAGTGGGCGTCCTGGCGCTGGGTGCTGTTCGTCAACGTCCCGATCGGGCTCGTCCTGCTCGCGCTCGGCAGGCCCGTACTGCCGCCCCTACCCGGCCAGCGGGGGCGTTTCGACCTCACTGGCGCGATCACGTCCACGCTCGGCATGACGGCCCTGGTCTACGGCTTCGTCCACGCGGCCGAGGCCGGCTGGGGCAACCCCGAGACGATGGGCTCATTCGTCCTCGGTATCGCCCTGCTGGTGCTCTTCGTCCTGGTGGAGTCGCGGGTGCCGGCGCCGATCACGCCGCTGCACGTGCTCGCCGATCGCAACCGGGCGACGGCGTACGTCGGCCGATTGCTGCTCACCGCCGCGATGATGGGGATGTTCTTCTTCCTCACGCAGTTCCTGCGGGGCGTGCTCGGCTACAGCGACCTACGTACCGGCTTCGCGTTCGTGCCCATGACGATCGCCGTGTTCTCCGCCTCGCAGCTCAGCGCGCGGATCTTCGTCGAGCGATTCGGCGGTCGCAACGTCCTGATCGGCGGGATGCTGGCGTCCACCCTCGGCCTGCTGTGGCTGACCCAACTCGGCGAGCACAGCAGCTATTGGTCGCTGCTGGGCCCACTGGTGCTGTTCGGGTTCGGCAACGGCAGCTCGTTCGTACCGCTGACCACCGCCGGGCTCGCCGGAGTGGCTCCGCAAGATGCCGGGGCGGCCTCCGGGCTGGTCAATGTGATGCAGCAGGTCGGTGGATCGCTCGGTCTGGCCGTGCTGGTGACCGTGTACGGCAGCGCCAGCACGCACGCGGCCAAGCACGTCGACCCGGGCCTGTCCGCGGCCGAGGCGGCCAAGCACGTGTTCGTGGCCGGTGCCGACAAGGCGTTCTGGATGGCGACCGCACTGCTCGCCGCCGCCTGGGTGCTCGTCGTCGTTGCCCTTCGGACGCAGAGGGACGACGACACCGGCGTCGACGAGGACGACGTCGAGCTGGAGCTCGGGCCCGCACTGGAAGCGGTCTGATCGGCACCTCAGCCGACCGGGACGGCGCGCGCGTAGCTGTCGGACGTGGCACCCGAGGTGACCACGTACAGCTGCCGCGCGCCGTCCTTTCCCGCGAACGCCTTCGGGTCGGCTCCCTCGGCGTGACTGCGCCGGGTGACTCTGTTGATCTTCCAGGTACGCCCGTCCAGCCGCACCAGTTCGCCTTTGCGCAGGCCGAGGTCGTTCGCGGCGAGCAACGTGGTCGTCCCCTCCGCGGAGGCCGGCCTCGCCCCGCCGGCCCAGAGGCAGACGCCGGACGCGGGCGGGACGATGCTGCCGGCCTCGATCGCGCAGGCGGCGACACCGGCGCCGCCAAGCGTGACGGAGGTCGAGCCCGCGGCCGTCGTGGGCGGGCCGCTGGGGTCGGAGGCGGCGCTGCTGGCGGGCGACGTGGTGGCAAGGGGTTTCTGCGCCGTCGTCGTGACCGCCCCCGCCGCATCATGCTGCTTCTCGCCCGAGCCGACCGTCGCCAGCGCGATCAGGTCGACGGCGGCGATCACGGCGATCACCAGCGCCCAGGGACGCCAGGAGCGGCTCCGGCCCGGCCGGACGCCGGGTGACAAGGTGATCTCCCGCCCGCTCGGGAGCACGTGCCGTACCCCGCCGTCGTCCATGACCCGCGCCATGGGTGCAGACGATACCGACGCTGCGCCCCCGCTTCGGCGCTGCCGTCAGGCGCCGTTCGCGGCGAGCTGGCCGCACGCGCCGTCGATCTCGCGACCGCGGGTGTCGCGCACCGTCACCGGTACACCGTGCGCCTCGACGCGGCGTACGAACTCCTGTTCAACCCGCTTGGGCGAGGCGTCCCATTTGCTGCCCGGCGTCGGATTCAGGGGGATCAGGTTCACGTGCGCCAGCCGCGGCGCCAACAGGTCGCCGAGCAGGTCGGCACGCCACGGCTGGTCGTTCACGCCGCGGATCATCGCGTATTCGATCGAGTAGCGGCGTCCCGTACGCGCCGCGTAGCTGTCCGCCGCGGCCAGCACCTCGGCGACCTTCCAGCGGGTGTTCACCGGGACGAGGGTGTCACGCAGTTCGTCGTCAGGCGCGTGCAGGCTCACCGCAAGGGTGACGTCAAGACCCTCCTCGGCCAGGCGTCCGATCGCGGGGACGAGGCCGACCGTCGAGACGGTGAGCGAACGCCGCGACAGACCCAGGCCTGCTGGCGCAGGGTCGATCAACCGGTGCAGTGCCGGGACGAGGCGGGTGTAGTTGGCCAGCGGCTCGCCCATCCCCATGAAGACCACGTTCGACAGTCGACCCCGCCACTCGGCCGCGGTACGGGCCGCGGCCACCACCTGGTCGACGATCTCCGCGGTGGACAGATTGCGTTTGAGGCCGCCCTGGCCGGTGGCGCAGAAGGGGCAGGCCATGCCGCAGCCGGCCTGGGACGAGACGCAGACGGTGATCCGCTCGGAGCGACCCGGACGGGCCGGGTAGCGCATCAGCACCGACTCGACCAGCGTGCCGTCGTGCAGTCTCCAGAGCGTCTTGCGGGTGGTGCCGACGTCGGTCGAAAGGCTCCGCACCTCGGTGAGCAGGTCGGGGAACAGCCCCTCTTTGACCCGGTCACGGGCCTCCGCCGGCAGGTCGGTCATCGTGCGCGGGTCGTTCTCGTAGCGGCCGTAGTAGTGCCGGCCGAGCTGGTCGGCGCGGAAAGCGGGCAGGCCTAGTTCGGTCACCGCGGCGGTGCGTTCCTGTGCTGCGAGGTCAGCGAAGTGGCGCGGCGGCAGGCCGCGCCTCGGGGCATCGAAGACCAGGGGAAGTGCTGTCATGTGCCTACGTTCGCTCCACAAGATGTCGCTCAGGACCCTTCCAGTGTCCCAGAATCCGGCCACTGCACCGACCGCTCCCCGAGCGTCAGCGCAGTCAGGTCTGCCAGCACTGCGACCGGCCGCGACACGAGCAGGTCGGCCCGCCGATGTGTGGTCGAGAGCGCGATGGGCACGACGCGAGCGGCGGCGAGAGCGGCAAGGCCCGGCCGGCTGTCCTCGACGCCCGCGCAGCGCCACGGCTCGGCGCCCAGCCGCCGTGCGGCGAGCAGGTATGGCTCGGGGTCGGGCTTGCCGCGGCGTACGTCATCCGCGGCGACCAACACGTCGGGTACGGGAAGGCCGGCGTTGCGCAGACGGCGTTCGGCCAGCGCGCGGGTTGCCGAGGTGGCGACGGCGACCGGAAGGACGCGCTGCGCCAGCACAGCCTCCGCGCCGGGCACCGCGATGTCGTGACCCCAACCAGTCTCCGCCCGCTCGAAGGCGTCGGTCTCGGCGGCGACCCGTCCGGCGGGGAGGAAGTGGCCGATTACGGCCCGGGTCGGCAAGCCGTGGGCGATCGCCAGGACGTCGGCCGGATCGATGTCATGCTCGCGTGCCCAGGCCGTCCAGCTGGCCTCGACCGTCGCGGTGGAGGCAACCAGGACGCCGTCCATGTCCAGCAGCAGTGCCTCGACGGAGATCTTCACTCGATCATTCTGCGCGCGCGGACCGCTCGGCTTCGATCGCGGCCGTTTCCTCCGCGGTCATCGCGAATCCGGTCATCCAGTGCGGCGTGACGCGGAAGTAGGCGATCGCGCCCAGCGTCTCGGGCTCGACGCCGTACGTCGCCGCGAAGTGGTCGTGGAGCATCTGGCGGTCGGCGCCGTCGAGCAGTTCGGCCCGCCCGTGCGCGAAGACGCCGTAGCCGTCACGCGGCGTGTATGACGCGCTGATCGAGGGGCGGGCGACGAGGTGGCGTGCCTTCGGTGAGTTCGCCTCGGTGGTGAAGTGCCAGCGGCCGTACAGGAAGTGGCCGTCGACCGCAGACACGCGCGGTTCGCCGTGCGCGGTGACGGTGGCGATGTTCAGGACCGCGGGACTCGGCAGCTCCGCGCTCAGCCGGGCGGCGGTCAGCCTGCGCTGCGGCTCCATGATCGAACGCAGGTGCTCGGACGAGCCGGCGAAGCTGCGGTCGAGCAGGTCCTGTAACCCACCGAGTTGTTCGGGCGTCTCGTACATGCCGCCACACTGGCACGAGATCCCGACTGCGACTACCCGACCGGATGGAAGGCGGCGAGCAGCAGGTAGGCCACCGCCGCGCACGGCAGCAGCGAGTCGAGGCGGTCCATCAGTCCGCCGTGGCCCGGCAGCAGCGAGCCCATGTCCTTGACCCCGATGTCGCGCTTGATCAGCGACTCGCCGAGGTCACCGAGCATCGCCGTCACCGCGATCGCCGCGCCGAAGAGCAGGCCCTGCCACCACGCCTCGTGGAAGGTCAGGGTGAAGAACAGGACGCCGGCGACGGCGCACCAGCTCACCGAGCCGGCCGCACCTTCCCACGTCTTGCCCTTGGAGACGATCGGGGCCAGCGGGTGGCGTCCGAACAGCACACCGGTGAAGTAGCCGCCGGTGTCGCTGCAGACGACGACGACGACGAACGCGATGATCCGCGCGGCGCCGTCGCGCGGGTGGACCATCAGCACGGCGAAGCCGGCCAGGGTCGGCAGATAGAGCAGGAGGAACAGCGAGACGCCAACGTCGCGCAGGTAGTGCCGCGCGCCGTCGGCCAGGCGCCAGATCAGTACGCCGCAGGCGGTGACGAAGAAGGCGATCACCAGCCCGTCCGGGCCACGCTTCCAGGCCGCGACGAATTCGCAGATGCCGCCGACGGCGATCGGTACGAAGGCGGCGCGGACGTCGGCGGCGGCGACCGCCGAGGTCAGCTCCCAACAGCCGTATACGACCGCAATGCCTACGATCCACGCGAAGCTGGGACGGTACGCGAACAACGACAGGGCGATCGCCGCCAACAGGACGACCGCGACCAGGACCGCTGCCTGCAGGTCGCGCCCGGCGCGGAACCGGGGCGGTTTCGGCGGATCGGCGAGGTCAACGGGGTCGGCCGGCCCGACCACCGGCAGGGTCGGCCGGTCGGACAACAGGTCCCCCGCGCCGGCGATCGGCAGGCGGGTGGTAGGGACGGATTCCGGACGCAGGTCGGCGAAATCGTCGCCCTCGTCGTCCGACGGACGCTGAGCCACGGTGATCAGACTTCGAGCAGCTCGGCTTCCTTGGCCTTGACGACCTCGTCCACCGTCCCCGTGAACTTCGCGGTGAGCTTGTCGAGCTCGCCCTCCGCGCGGCGGGCGTCGTCCTCACCGGTCTCGCCGTCCTTGACGAGCTTGTCCAGGGCGTCCTTGGCGTGGCGCCGGACCGAACGGATCGAGACCTTGGCGTCCTCGCCCTTGCCCTTGGCGACCTTCACCAGGTCCTTGCGGCGCTCCTCGGTCAGCTGCGGGAAGACGACGCGAATGACCTGTCCGTCGTTGGTCGGGTTGACGCCGAGGTCACTGTCGCGGATGGCCTTCTCGACCTCGCCGAGCTGGCCGGCATCGTACGGCTTGATGACCGCCATGCGCGCCTCCGGGACGGTGACAGTCGCCAGCTGCGGGATCGGTGTCATCGTCCCGTAGTAGTCGACCGCGATGCGCGCGAAGGCAGAGGCCGTCGCCCGGCCGGTGCGCAGCCCGGCGAGGTCCTCACGGGCGACGTGGACGGCCTTCTCCATCTTCTCCTCGGCCTCGAAGAGAATCTCGTCGATATCAGGCACAGCGAACCTCTCAGATACTGGCTGTCACAAGCGTGCCGACCTTGTCGCCGCGCACGACCCGCGCAATGTTCCCGTCGGTGAGTTCGAAGACGACAATCGGCATGGCATTGTCGCGGCACAGGCTGAAGGCGGTCGAGTCGGCCACCTTCAGATCGCGGCTGATCACGTCGTCATAGGTCATGACGTCGAACTTCACCGCGTTGGGGTTCGTCCGGGGGTCGTCGTCGTAGATGCCGTCGACCCCGTTCTTGCCGAGCAGGAGCACCTCGCAGCCGATCTCCAGCGCGCGCTGGGCAGCGACGGTATCGGTCGAGAAGTACGGTAGGCCGGCACCCGCGCCGAAGATCACGACGCGGCCCTTTTCCAGGTGCCGCTCGGCGCGGCGCGGGATGTAGGGCTCGGCGACCTGGCCCATCGTGATCGCGGTCTGCACGCGCGTCGGGATGCCGGCCTTCTCGAGGAAGTCCTGCAAGGCCAGGCAGTTCATGACCGTGCCGAGCATGCCCATGTAGTCGGCGCGGTCACGATCCATGCCGCGCTGGCTCAGCTCGGCGCCGCGGAAGAAGTTGCCGCCACCGGTCACCACCGCGACCTGCGTACCGGCGTTGACGACCTCGGCGATCTGCTCCGCCAGCGAGCCCACCACGTCGGGGTCGACGCCGACCTTGCCACCGCCGAAGACCTCACCGGAGAGCTTGAGCAGCACCCGGGAGAAAGGTGACGCGGCAGAAGCGCCAGCGGATGACGCCTGAGGTGACGCGGCAGAAGCGCCAGCGGATGACGCCTGAGATAGCGGGGCCGCCACGTCCTCACTGGTCATGGCGGCCCCTCTCGTCGTGTCCTGCGTGCTGCGTGAACCCTATCGCGGCGGTGGGCTACGCCTGGCCGACCTCGAAGTGGATGAACTTCGTGACCTGCACGCCAGCAGCGTCGAGGACCTGCTTGACGGACTTCTTCGGCTCGCGCACCGACTCCTGCTCGAGCAGGACGGCCTCGGAGTAGAACTTGTTCACGCCGCCCTCGGCGATCCTCTCGATGAGGTTGTCCGGCTTACCCTCTTCGCGGGCCTTCTCCATGAGGACGCGCTTCTCGGCCTCGACAGCCTCGGCAGGGACATCGCCGCGGGTGAGCCACTTGGCGCGCAGCGAGGCGACCTGCATGGCGGCACCGCGGGCGGCGTCGGCGTCCTCACCCTCGAAGGCGACGATGACACCGATCTGTGCAGGTAGGTCGGCGGACTTCTTGTGCAGGTAGGTGGCCACCTTGCCGTCGAGCTTGGCGGCACGGCGCAACTCGAGCTTCTCGCCGATGATCGCGGCCAGACCCTGGATCGACTCCTCGACGGTCTTGCCGTCCTTGAGCGTCTCGCCGAGAAGGCTCGCGGTGTCGGTGGCCGAGGACGCCGCGAAGTGGGCCACGATGTCGGCGGCCAGGGTCTGGAACTGCTCGTTCTTGGCGACGAAGTCGGTCTCGGCGGCGAGTTCGATCATCGCGCCCTCGGCGGCGGCGACCAGACCGTTGGCGGCCTCGCGCTCCTCGCCGCGCTTGAGTGCCTTGGCCTCACCCTTGACCCGGAGGACCTCGACGGCGCGCTCGTAGTCGCCGTCGGCCTCATCCAGTGCCTTCTTGCAGTCCATCATTCCGGCGCCCGTGGCGTCCCGGAGCTTCTTCACGTCAGCGGCGGAGTAGTTCGCCATCTCTGGTATCCGTTCTCGTCGTTGAGC
>Ga0164242_10006549_pt1 | contig 12805 bp, 7 predicted proteins | sample OricomgcompostMG_FD_108783 | JGI IMG/M metagenome (GOLD analysis project Ga0164242, IMG submission 108783) | Miracle-Growth compost microbial communities from Emeryville, California, USA - Original compost - Miracle growth compost (MG) ... | reverse complement strand
GTCGTCACGCAGTTCGCGGCCCTCCGCCGCGTCGTGCTCGGAACGCTCGAGCTTCTTCTCGCTGCTTGTCGCGTCCCGCGGGGGCAGCTGGATCTGGTCTTCGGCCTGGATTCCGCCCTGCAGTTCCCGCCCCCGCTCCAGTTCGGCGTCGAGTTCCGCGCCGAGCAGCAGCACCAGGTTGGTGATCCACAGCCAGATCAAGAAGATGATGATTCCGGCCAGCGAGCCGTACGACTTGTCGTAGTTCGAGAAGTTCGCGACGTAGATGCCGAAGCCCAGCGACGCGAGCACGATCAGCACGAGCGCGGTGAGACCGCCGATCGTCACCCAGCGGAATTTCGGCTGCTTGACGTTCGGTGTCGCGTAATACAGCAGCGCGATGGAGAGCACCACGGCGAAGGCGAGCACGGGCCATTTCACGATCCCCCACACGGTCTTCACGACCGCACCGGCCCCGATCGCATTTCCCAACGCCTCGGTGACCGGCCCGGAGACGACGAGCACGATCACCATGATCACGATCAGCACGATCACGATCAGCGTGATGAGCAGTTGCTGCGGTTTGCGTTTCCAGAACGGGCGGCCCTCGTCGATCTCGTAGATGCGGTTCATGGCTCGCGCGAATGCCCCGACGTAGCCGGACGCGCTCCAGATCGCCAGCACGATGCCGACGACGAGTGCGAATCCGGCCGCAGGCGATGCGGCGAACTGCTCGATCGGTCCACGGATCGTCGAGGCGGCGGAGCCGGGCGCAACGTCTTTCACGATCGCCATCACCGCCTTCGTGGCCTGCTGCCGCTGACCGACAACGCCGAGCAGGGAGAACACCGCCAACAGGCCCGGGAACAATGCGAGCATCCCGAAGTACGTGAGCGAGCCGGCGCTGTCGATGCACTGGTCGAGACTGAACTCGCGGATTGTCCTGCGTAGCACGTACCACCACGAGCGCTTCGTGACCTGCGCCGGGGTCTGCGGCTTGCGCGGATCGTTGGGGGCCGGCGCGTTCTCGAGGCGTTCGCTCGAGCCGATGTCATCGCTCATCGTTTTCGTCTCCCTTTCGCATCGCGTACGCGCCGCTGCCACGGCGAGCCGGAACGCAACGGCAGGTCGCGACCGCGCGGTCGCGGCCTGCCGCGTGTTCCGGGCTACTGCCCTCGGACCTCGTCCGTCGCCTGCTGCGCGTGCTCGGTGACGTCCTCCGCCGCTGAGCCGGCCTGTTCTTTGACGTCCTCGACCCCTTCGGCTGCGGTCTGTTTGATCTCGTCAGCGGCGTGCCGAGCCGGCTGCTGCATCGAGTCGGCCACCTCCTTGGCGGCATCCTTCGCCTCGTTGACCAACGGTGTGGCCGCCTCCTTGACGGAGGAAGCCAGTTCCTTCTCCTTTTCCGAGGCCGGGATCAGCGAGGCGGCAAGCCATCCGATTCCGAAGGCGATCAGGCCGACGGCCAGCGGATTGCCCTCCGCCTTGACCTTCGTCTTATGCGCCGCGTCGCCCATCGTGTCGGAGGCGTGCTCGCCGAGTTCGGAGGCGCTGCCCATGACTCGGTCACGCGCGCCGACGAACGCGCCGCGCACCTTGCCCATCTGCCGATGTGCGATTTTCGACGGCGACACCTTGTCGGCGAGGGCATCCACATCGGTACCGAGTTCTGCTCGCGTCGACTCGATGTCGGCGCGGATCTCATCAGGATTGTTCGTCATCTGTTCTCACCGTTCCTTTTCAACGTGTCCGGTATCTCTTTGATGCTCTCCACCGTCTGGGGCGCACCCTTGATCGACGTGATCGCCGAGCGGCCGACGAGGAACAGGATCAGGCCGATGATCGCCCACACCGCCGCGACGATCAGGCCCGACCATGCGTTGCCGACGAGGTATCCGAGCCCCCACCAGGCGGCAACGGAGACGAACAGCACCGTCATCATCCCGGCGTATCCGGCTCCGCCGAGCATCCCGGCGCCCTTTCCCGCGCGAGTGGCAGACTCGCGCAGTTCGGCTTTCGCGAGCTCCACCTCTTGGCGCATCAGCGTCGAGATGTCGCGACTCACCTCCGACAACAGGTCGCCGAGCGATGTCGATTCCGCCTTGTGCTCGGCCGGAGTCTCAGGGTCGGTCATCGTTCGCCACCCGCGCTGCTCGACTCGGAGGAGTCGCTCGCCACCGAACGCGTGAGCCGCCCGACGAGCACGCCTGCCACAGCCGCCGCCGCGATGAACGTGCCCGGTTTGCGCCGGGCATACCGTCGGACCTCGTCGACCAGTGAGCCAGGGTCGCGCTGGTCGAGCCACGACGCGATGCTGTCGGTGCGCTCGGCTGCCTGCCTCACCGCGTCGACTGCCATGCCGCCTTCCTCCGACTGATTCGCCATCTGGGAGAACTGCGCGCTCACCGAGTGCAACCCGTCGGCGACGCGGCGCTGCTGAGCCTCGGCCTGAGCCTTGAGCTCTTCTTGCGTCTGACGCATGACGCTTTTCGCCTGCGCCTTGGTTTCGTCGATCACGTCGCCGGCCGCTTGCTTCGCGGTTTCGGCCACGTCCCCTCCTGCCTCGACAGCGTGGTCTTTCACCTCGGATGCCTGCTGTCGCGCGGCATCCATCCGTCCCGAATCCATCGCCGAATCCCGCGGTCCCGAATCCATCGCCGAATCCCGCGGTCCCGAATCCATCGCCGAATCCCGCGGCAGGACCGAATCGTTGTCCGTCATTGCTTCGCCCTTCGTCGTCTCTCTCCGTCGTTTGTTGCTTTGCCCGCAACCATAAGTCGGCAAACGATGCGCGCCTCGGGGTTGACTTTTCAGGAGCTAAGACCCTTCGGGCCCTGCGTCAACGGGTGGTGGTCTCGCTCGCCGCGGCGTAGACCGAGCTCATGAAGGCATTGACATGGCAAGCACCGCGACGCGTCGACGTGATCGACGTCGAGGATCCGCGCATCCAGGAGCCGACCGACGTCGTGATCAGGGTGACGGCGACCGCGATCTGCGGCTCGGATCTGCACCTCTACGACGTACTCGGACCGTTCCTGACGGCAGGCGATGTCCTGGGGCACGAGCCGATGGGCATCGTTGAGGAGGTCGGCGCCGACGTGCGCACACTGCAGCCGGGCGACCGGGTTGTGATCCCGTTCGTGATCGCGTGCGGCGAGTGCTTCATGTGCCGGCGCGGGCTGACGACACAGTGCGAGGCGACGCAGAACACGGAGCACGGCACCGGTGCATCCCTCTACGGCTACACCGAACTGTACGGCTCGGTCCCGGGCGGCCAGGCCGAGCGGCTGCGCGTTCCCCTGGCCGACTTCAATGCGCTCAAGGTGGGAGCGGAACTGCCGGACGATCGCTACCTCTTCCTGAGCGACATCCTGCCGACAGCGTGGCAGGGTGTGGAGTATGCGAACCTGCCGGATGACGGCGTGCTCGGTGTGATCGGGTTGGGTCCCGTGGGCCAGTTCGCCAGTCGGATCGCTGTGCAGCGCGGGCATCGCGTCGTGGCGGTCGACCCGGTACCGGAACGCCGCGCGATGGCGGAGCGGCACGGAGTCGACACCTTCGATCTCAGCGACGACGTCGCGGTCTGGTTGCGCGAGGCGACCGACGGTCGCGGGCCCGACGCGGTGATCGACGCCGTCGGCATGGAAGCACATGGCAACCCGGGCACGGCGGCCGCCCAGACAGCCGTCGGCATGCTGCCCGACGCTATTGCCAAGAAGCTGATGACCACCATCGGCACGGACCGACTCGCGGCCATGATGCTCGCCATCGACGCCGTCCGCCGGGGCGGCACCGTCTCGCTGAGTGGCGTCTACGCCGGCGTGGCCGACCCGATGCCGTTCATGAGCATGTTCGACAAGCAGCTCAGCCTGCGCATGGGACAGTGCAATGTGCATGCATGGCGGGAGCAGATCCTGCCGCTGGTGGAAGACCCGACGGATCCGCTCGGCACCGAGGACCTCGTCACGCACCGGGTCGGCCTCGACGATGCGCCGCGCATGTACGAGCTCTTCCGCGACAAGGCGGACGGATGCGTCAAAGTGGTGCTGACGCCGTAGCGGTCACTTCTCCATCGCGTCGACCACGCGCGCGACGCATCCGGCGTAGAGCCGTCCTCCCGCCGCCCCTGGATGGATGTGATCGGAGGCGAGCAGGTCCAAGTGCGGCGCGATCGCGGCGTGCCAGTCGACCAGCGCCGAGTTCGGGTCGGTCTTCACGAATGCCGCGAGGTCGCCGTTCACCTCGCCCAACCACTCGCGGTCGGCGTAGATGTTCACGAACACCAGCTTCGTCGAAGGCCCGACGGCCGCTCGGATGCCCGCCAGCGTGCCGGTGCCGAGGTATCCGTTGGTGCCGAGACCGACGAGCACGATCGGGCGCAATTCACCTCGTTGTGCATAACCGGCGAGCAGGCTCGGCGCCATTCGCGGTTGCCGCGATACCACCGCGTCGATTCGGATGCCGGGCAGTTGTTCCTGCAAAGCGGGAGCGGCGGCCAGCATGACCGAGTCGCCGAGCGCGAGAACCTCCGAGCCGGATGTCGCTGGTGGCGCCGGCTGCGAAGCAGGCATCCGGGCGGTCGGCGTCGGGGAGGCGATCAGGCTCGGGGGAGTGGTCGGGGTCAGTGTTGGCGTGGGCGTCAGAGCGTCGGGCGCCGTGTTCGATGGTGGGCTGGAGGGAGGAGGTGTCGGCCGTTCGCGCGCGACGCGGACGGCGTGCTCGCCGAGTGCGACCTGTCGCTGTGCGTCCGTGACGTCTGCGCCGCGTGCCACCGCCGCGGACGTGGCAACGCCTCCCGCGAGCATCAGGGCGACCGCGGTCGATGCCGTGACGAGTCGACCGGTGTGCCGGGTCTCGGCGCGGAACGGTCCGACGAGCATCCTGAATCCGCCGCGCCGGATCGGCGTTTCCACAAACCGGTACGACACCGCTGCGGCGATGCCGGTGATCGCCAGCGCGACCCCGGCCGGGACGAGTGCGCCGGTTCCGGATCGTGGCCAGGCGGGCATCGCCGCCTGAACGAGAAGCAGCACCGGCCAATGCCACAGGTACAGACCGTACGAGCGCTCGCCGGTGACGCGCAACGGCGCGATGTCGAGCGCCCGTCCGAGCATGGCGCGGGGGCGCGTCGCCGACCAGATCAGCACCGCCGTGAGCAGTGCCACCAGCGGCAGGCCGCCGCGATAGGTGAATGAGGCCGAGCTCGTGACCAGGAACGAGAGCGCGATCAGGCCGGCAAGCGAGAGCACACCGAGCGGCGCCGCCCAGCGGCGTTCGAAGCGCTGGAAGCCGGACTCGCCCGCGTCGAGATCGAACGGCGCTCTGGCGTGCAGTGCGAACGCGAGTGCGGCGCCGAGCGCGAGTCCGAAGCAGTGCGTGTCGGAGCCGTAGTAGACGCGGCTCGGGTCGACGCCCGGTGCGTACAGCATCGCCATGGCCGTCGCAGACGCCGCCGCGATGGCGACCGCGATCGCGGCGCGGACGCGCGGTGAGCGCAGCAGCGCCAGCAGTAGCACGACGAACGGCCAGATCAGATAGAACTGCTCCTCGACCGCGAGCGACCACAGGTTGCGGAAGAGCTGCGGGGCGTCCTGCGCGAAATAGCTCTGATCCTGGCCGATGAAGATCCAGTTGCTGCTGAAGGTGAACGCACCGACCACCTGCGAGCCGAGCCCGACCAGCAGGTCACCGCCGATCACGAGCGCGGCGCTGCAGCATGCCAGCACCAGGACGACGAGCGCGGGCAGCAGTCGCCGCGCGCGGCGCAGCCAGAACGTGCGCAGACCGTGCGCTCCGCCCGTGCGCGGCGCCAACAGCAGGCGGGTGATCAGGAACCCGCTGATCACGAAGAAGACGTCGACACCGATGAACCCGCCAGGGAGCGCACCGGGCACGAAGTGGTAGGCGATCACCATGATCACGGCGATCGCGCGCAGTCCATCGAGTCCCGCGAGTCGTCCGGGAACACGACCTCCCTGCGACGGCGAGCGCATCGAAGAATCCGGCGTGTTCGAGCCCATCACGGATCATCGTAACCGGGGGCGCTGACAGCCATCTGGTGGGTGTCCGATGCGTGTCGGGCGGCGTCGCTCGACGACGCCGTCGGAACTATATCGAAATGTAGTTAACAAAAGTCTTGCGCAATTGATATCGATGCCACTACTGTCCTTAGAACATCCGATCTTTGACGAATGACCAGTTGGACAGGGCTGTCGGTGCCGACCGCTCTCGCACGGAAAATTGAGACGAACAACGGTGTACAGACCCCTCCCTGACAAGAAAGCTGGAACGATGTCCGACGGTCCTACTTCACGCCAACGTCGTCGCAAACGGCTCTCCGTCGTGCTCGGCGTAACGACCGCGATGATCGCTCAACTCATGCTGCTTCCGGCAGCATCGTTCGCGACGACGCCGACCAGCCGGAGCGTGTCACCGAGTGCAGCCACCGCGGCACCGGCCGGTCACGACGTCGCTCTGGACGGGGTGGCGACGGCGAAGTCGGAGTACCCCGCCGCCGGCTTCGCCGCCACGAACGTCAACGACGGCGACCCGACGACGCGCTGGGGCTCGAAGTACGAGCACGTCAACCCGACCATCCACTACGACCCGACCACCGACTGGATCCAGATCCATCTGGCCGAGGCATCCCGGATCGACCATGTCGTGCTGGTCTGGGAGGATGCGTACGCGTCGTCGTTCATCATTCAGGGCTCCAACAACGGCACGACGTGGACGGACCTGAAGGCCGTCACCGACGGCACCGGCGGAACCGAGACCGTGCAGATCGGCTCGACCGTCGCGTACTCCTACGTCCGCATGCAGGGCGAGAAGACTGCGACGAAGTACGGATACTCGATCTACTCGTTCGAGGTGTGGAACGGGCCGGAAGCCACGCCGCAGCCGGCGCCGGACGTCGTGCCGCCGATGACGGACTGGACGGCCGGCGACGGCTCGTTCACCCTCGCTGCCGATTCGCGCATCGTCGTCGACAGCGCGCACCAGAGCCAGTTGCTCGCCGACGCCAAGACGATGGCATCCGACCTCGTCGACCTCGGCGTGCGGTCGTTGCCGGTCGTGAGTGCGGAAAAAGCGACGGCGCATGACATCTTCCTCACCCTCGGAGCGACGAGCGACGCCGAGTCGTATGCGTTGTCGGTCGACGACGCGGGCGTCGTCATCCGGGGAACGGATGCCGCTGGCGTGTTCTACGGTGAGCAGAGCGTCGAGCAGATCCTCGGTTCGTCGCCGGACAAGTCCACAGTGCCGTTCGGCTCGGCCGACGACGCGCCCGCTCAGCAGGAGCGTGGCCTGATGCTCGACAGCGCACGCAAATACTGGACGATCGACTCGATCGAGCAGACCATCCGCCAGATGGCGTGGATGAAACTGAACACGCTGCACTGGCATGTCACCGACTCGGAATACTTCCGGCTCGACCTGCCCGGCTATCACGACCTGGCTGCCGCCAAGTCCTATGATCTCGATGACATCCATGCCATCGAGGCGTACGCGGCGCGGTTCCACGTGACGGTGCTGCCCGAGCTGGACATTCCCGGCCACGCCACCTCCATCACGCAGGTGCACCCCGACATGCGATGGTCATGCGCATCGATGAACTCGATCATCAGCCCCGGGCGCGTCGATCCCGGATTCACGATCGACATCACCAAGAGCGACAACGTCGCCTGGCTCGACAAGCTCGTCACGACGGTCGCAAAGGCCTTCGACTCACCGCTGATCCACCTCGGTGGGGACGAGACGCCGAACGCGTCGCTGCAGGCCTCCTGTCCGGAGCTCGCCGACTACGCGGCGGACAAGGGATACAGCAAGACCGAGGACGTCTTCCTGGCTTTCGAGAACCACCTTGACGACCTGCTGAAGAAGCAGGGCAAGTCGATGGAGATGTGGGGTTGGTGGCCGCAGGCCGGCGGTGCCGGGTCCGTCACCGCCAATAAGGACATCCGAATCCAGGCCTGGCTCGGCGACGAGAGCACCTTCATCGCGCAGGGCTATGACGTGGTCGTCAGCAACGAGCACTCACGACTCTACGTGGTGCCGAAATATGCACCGGGAACCGCCAACGGCAACTACATTCCGGACGACAGCGCGCTCTACTCGAGCTACTCTCTGTCGGACTCCGACCAGGTCAAAGGCATCGAGATGGCCGAGTGGGGCGACAACGCGTACACGATGCCCGACGCCTACCCACTGAGCTACCTGGCACGTCCGCTGCAGGTGCTGGCGTCGGTCGGATGGGGAAGCCCGCGTCTGTCCAGCTATCTCGACTACGAGCTGCTCGCGGACCGCGTCGGATCTGCGCCGGGGACCCCGATCGGGGTCGATCCGACCGCCGTGCCGACCGCGGGAGCGCTGACCGGGGACACCGCGGCGGCTGCGGCTCTGGACGGCGACGTCTCCACCGCGTACACGGCGGCGAGCGCCGGTGCTTGGTTCGGTGAGGATCTCGGTGCCGGCTCCACGGCATCCCTGGCCGGCGTGCGCGTCCTTCCGCGCAGCACCTCATCGGCGGACCTCGGCTCGCTGGTCGGTGGAACCGTGCAGGGATGCACCGACGGCCCCGACAGCGGATGCCACACGCTTGCCACCATCACCTGGACGCCGACCAGGGACTGGCAGACCATCCCGGTCAACGATTCGACCGCCTATCGCTGGGTGCGGTTCGTCGCCGCTTCGGGGGCCAAGCCGGCGATCTCCGAGCTGCAGTTCCTGACCAGCCCGTCGTCGGTGTCCGTCGACGTGAAGCCGGTTGGCCCGGTGCCGGCCGGATCCACGAAGCAGGTCACCGTCACCGTGACCAACAGGTCCGGCAAGGCGATCGACGGCGCTCGGGTGGGGCTTGAGGCGACCAACACGCTCGACAACACATCGCTGTCGGTCTCGAAGGTCGCGCCGTTGTCAGTCGCGGCTGGCGCGACCGCGAACGTCACGGCGACGATCTCCAGCACGAGTTCCTCGTCGCCGGGCCAGTACCGCGTCGTCGCGACCGTGGACGCCGGTGGGCGCTCGATGGGAGCCGCCGCGGCGACCGTGCCGTACGCGAACCTGCAGCAGGCATACGGGAACGTCGGTGTCTCCAGCGATGACAACCCTCAACCCGGCGACATCGACGGTGCGCAGTCCAGCTTCTCGGCGCAGGCGCTGAAGGCGGCCGGTGCGGATGCCGGCGGCGTGATCGAGGCGGGCGGCGGAGCGTTCCTGGGGTCGTGGGACGGCAAGGGAACGCCGGACAACGCGCTGGCCGCCGGACAGACGATCCCGGTCACGGGTACGGCGAGCACGGTGTACCTGCTGGTGACGGGAACGTACGCGCCGAGCGCCGGCATCCCGGGCACGGTCACGGTGACGTACGCCGACGGCAGCACCGCCGACGCCGCGATCGCGGTGCCGGACTGGGCCAGTACGACGGCGCCGCCGGATGGGGTCACCGTCGCGGTGGATGCCGGCACGACGAACGCGAACGGGCGCGCCCAAGCGCAACGGCCCACGAAGCTCTACGTTTTGTCGCTGCCGGTCGACAAGACCAAGAAGCTGGCGTCGGTGACCCTGCCGGACGGCGCTCCGTACACGATCGCGAAGGGGCGTGCGATCCACGTCTTCGCGATCAGCACCGACGCTGCGGCCGCGGACCTCACCAAGACCACGCCGGAAGGCACCCCCGTGCGGTTCGCCGTGGCGGGCGCGCCGATCCTCGACGAAGCGGTGACTGCTCAGACATCCGACGCGACAGCCTCCGGAACATGGACGGTGGATGGTGGCGATGTCGTCTTCACGCCGGCGTCGGGCTTCACCGGGACGGTCCACTCGCCCTATCGACTGGCCGACGCCAACAATGGAGTTTCGGCCCCTGGAACGCTCACGGTGACCGTCACCGCGGACGACTCCGGGTCGACGCCCGGGGGCGGTACCGGGTCGACATCGGGGAACGGGTCCGGTTCGACGACACCCGGGTCCGCCGGCGGACAGCACAACGGCGAGTCCGGCTCAGCCGACGGGCTGGCCTCGACGGGGTCGGACCTGAGCCCTTGGCTGGTCGCGCTCGCCGGCATCCTCGGCGCAGGCATCGCCCTGATGGCGGCAAGCAGGCGGAGCACCCGCCGGCGCGCCGGCCGGAGGTGACCAGCGCCCTCATCCGGTAGCCCGTGAGGTGCGGACTTGTGTCGCATGGCCTCGCCGCCACGCGACAAAAGTCCGCACCTCACGACGGCGTCACCCGATGGGCGTCGGCGTCGCCAGGTCGGTCAGCGGCGTGTTCGACACGCGCAGGGGCTGCGTCACCCAGAGGGCGTCGAAGGTCATGGATGTCGCATCGAGGCTCAGGCGCAGGCGGTGCGGCGTTTCGATGAAGGCGATATCGATGCGAAGCGAAGTGTCGTCGTCGCTACCGCCGCACACCGCCATCGGCACCGCACCGGAATCGGAGATTGCCCACGTGCCGTCGCCGATCGGCGCGGGGAGTGTGCCACCGGCATCCGCGAGCTCGATGATCGCGCGGCCGCCGTCGCGCCGGATTCGGACGGATGCCAGCGAGGGCTGCTGCTGTGCGCTGAGCTCGGTCGGAGCGAACGTTCCCTCGGGCCACTCGGTCGTGCTCGCGACCTCGGGCACCGGCAGGTGCAATCGGGCGAGACGAGTCGCGAGTCGGCGGTCCGCGTCCGCGCTCTCCGTCGTCGTCTCGCCGAACGCCCGCAGCAGGTGCTCCCACGCCAGGTCGAGCGTTTCCTGCATGTTCTCGGTCTGGCTCGTGATGGCGACCACGGCGTCCTGCTCGGGCAGGATGAGCATGAACTGACCGAACGCGCCGTCGCCGCGGTAGCCGTGCCGCGCCATCCAGAACTGGAAACCGTAACCCTGCTGCCAGTCCGGGTTGTCGGGCACCTCGCCGGGGGCGAGCGGGAACGGTGTCGTCGTCGGGATGTGCGCGACCGTCGCCTCGCGGACCCACTCGGCTGGCAGCACCTGCTCGCCCTGCCACACGCCGCCCTGCAGGTTGAGCAGGCCGAGCCGGGCGACGGCATCCGTCGTGGCATACAGCCCGGTGAAGCCGACGTTGCGGCCGGGCGGGAACTGCTGCCAGCCGACCGGCGAGATTCCGAGCGGGTCGAGCAGTCGCGGCCGCAGATAGTCGATGAGCGTGCCACCGGTCAGTTTCTGCACGATCGCAGCGAGCGTGTACGTGGCCGGTTGATTGTATGCGAAGACGCTTCCGGGCTCCTCGTCCGGCGGCAGCAGCAGGAATCCGCGCACCGGATCGCTGGGGTCGAGGGCGATCGCCTTCTCGAGGGTGTCCTCGGTGTGGCCGGTCGACATCGACGCGACATGCCGAACCAGGATGCGGCGGCTACGCGCATTCGAGATGTCGGAGTCGAACTCGGGAAAGTACGAGACGACCGGAGCATCGAGATCGAGAAGTCCGTCGCCGAAGAGCAGGCCGGCCGCCGCGGAGGTGAAGCTCTTGCTCAGCGAATACAGCAGGTGCCGCCGCCGCGGCGCGTACGGCGCCCACCAGCCCTGCGCGATGAGCTGGCCGTGCCGCAGAATCATCAGGCTGTGCGGGTCCTGGGTCGGAGATGCCTCGAGCGCGTCGACGAAGGCCAGGATGCCGTCGGCGTCGACTCCCTGTTCGGCCGGTGTGCTAGTGGGAAGTGCGCTGGAGGTCATGATTCGAGCCTAATCACGTGGGCGCTGTTCACTGTTGTGCACTTCGAATTCGGCTGCGACGTCTCTGAGTAGCGTGTGCACGGTCGGGGAGAGCTCCGACGAACGAGCGCCGACGCTCCGCTGCGTCGGAACGGCGAAAGGCGGAATGCGGATGTCTGCAACGGCGACCGGTACACGAACGGGATTCTGGCGTGCGGTGATCGCGATGATCGCCGGCGCTGCAGCGATCGGGGTGCTGGGGTTCGCCGCCCCGGCCCGCGCCGCGGCGCCGGCTCCGCAGATCCTGAATCCCGACTTCGGGGAGGTCACGACGGCAGGCACGCCGCAGCACTGGAATCCGTGGAACCCGGCCGGCACGGCCACCGTCGCGGTCGACCAGACTGCGGGCCCCGATGGCGGGCCGGCCGTCTCGATCACGTCGACGTCGGGCTCGACCGCCCGCTACGCGCTCACCCAGCGCATCGCGGTCGACGACAGCACGCCGCGCAAGCTCGTGGTCTCAGCAATGGTCAAGGGCGACGGGCTCAGCGGTGGTCTCAGCGAGGTGCGCGTGCAGGCGTTCGACGCATCCGGCAAGGCCGTCGTGCCGGTGCAGAAGGGCCCGTACCTGACCGGCACCTTCGGGTGGAAACCGGTCTCGACCACGATCGTGCTGCCGGCCGGGGTGGCGCAACTCTCGATCGAGCCGATGCTCGACCAGAGCCCCGGCACGTTGTCGGTCACGGATCTGACGCTCGCGGTGGACGACAGCACAGGAAGCCTCACCGCGACCGCGACCGCGCAGGGCACGACGGAACTGGCCTGGACCTTCGCCGACGCGCCGGACGCTGACCACTATGCGGTCTACCGCGCGAACGGCGGCACGGCGCCGGCCCACGACGCGGGCCACTTCGTGCGCGACGCGTACGCGCTGACCACGGCGGACGATACGGTGCAACCGGCGACGAGCTACACCTATCAGGTCGACGCGGTGGCCGCCGACGGCCACGTGGTCGCGACCAGCCCGGCACGGACCGTGACGACGGCGGCATCCTTCCCGAACACGCAGAAGAACACGGTCGTCACCGCGCTGCAGACGACGAATGGTGCGCACGTGAGCTGGACGACGGCGGCAACGGCGTCGGCCGACGGCCTGGTGCTGCGGTAC
>Ga0164242_10006548_pt1 | contig 12807 bp, 9 predicted proteins | sample OricomgcompostMG_FD_108783 | JGI IMG/M metagenome (GOLD analysis project Ga0164242, IMG submission 108783) | Miracle-Growth compost microbial communities from Emeryville, California, USA - Original compost - Miracle growth compost (MG) ... | reverse complement strand
TTGAACCAGCCCATGACCGTCCATGACGGTGCGGCCGAGGTGAACGGAGTAACGTTTCCTGCTGATCCCGATGTTGCGGTGATCGCATTGCCTGTGTGCCCGGTGGTCCATGTTCCGGTAACGTTGAACGTCGGCCCGGTTGTGGATGCCGCCGAGGTTGTGCCAGTTCCCTCGTCGAACCCATAGTCAGCGACGAGTGCCATGATCAGGCGGCGGTGTCGAAGGCCACACCGAGGGTGAATCCGTCATTGGACACGGCCGACGTGTTGGCCGCAGTGCGTCGTATCCAGATTGCCCGCACGGAGCCAGCCGGAATATCACCGACGCTCAGGCCGGTGCCATCGGTGGTCGGGCTGGAGAACGACACCCCAGATGGTGCGGTGGTGCTGTCGGCAATGGTCAGCGCCTGCGCCGAACTCGCACCCACAGCGGATGCCGCGGTCGTGTCCACACCCAACGCAACCGACGCTCCACCGGACACCTCGGCCGACAGATAGACCGACACACTCTGCGCGGTCAGGGTCGCATGACTGTTGTGGATGAACAGGCACTGGTAGTCGACCTGAGACGCTGCATTCTCCGCACCGGTGATGTCGGGGAACAGATTGTTCAATGCAGTCCCGGATAGTTGGGTGGTTGACACGTACTTGCCGAGCGATGAGCCCGGGGTGGAGGTGCCGGTGTTGCCTGCGCTGCCTGCGGTGGTGGCAAGCTTCAGCAGAATGTCGGTGGCGGCGATAGCCATGAGAGTCCCCGATCTTGGGTTGGTGGGTCAGTCGGATTCGACGATGTTGGAGTCGTCGACGGCCAGGGTTTCCGGGTCGGCTGCGGTCGCCGGCGACGTCGGGGCCGGGACCGTCACTGTGGCGACAGGTTCCGGGTCGGTGACCTGTGCCCGCTTCGGAGTCGGGACAGCCACCGCGGCCGGAATCTCAGCGGCAAGACCGGCCGCCTGATCCGGGGACAGGTTGAACAAGGCGAGTGCGGCCGGGGCGGTCACCACGAACTGAAGCACCGCGGACCCGACCTTGTACCAGACGGGGGTGGCATGCCCGGCAGCCTGGAATGCGAGCGGCAGAGCACCCGAGGCGATACCGGCGAGCACGAACACGACGTAGACGATCTTGCGTACCTTGAGGGGGAGAACGGTATTCACTTGTGGATGCTCCTCAGTTGATTTGGCCGGCGATGTCGATGCGTTCGATTTGGGCGTTGGTGGTGGAGGCGGCTACCTCGAGGCGGAGCCGGCGGGATGCCCAGCCTTTGTCGGGGGAGTCGATTTGGTGGCGGAAGGGGATGGATGGTCCCCATTGCCAGCCTTTGCCGCCGTGGAGTTCGTTGAGGACTCCGGCACCGCGGCGGACACTCTTTTTGCCGTCTGCGCTGTAGTCATAGGCGACGGTGCGGACGTACAGGGTGTCGTCTGGGCCGAGGCCGGACACCACCAAGTGGACTTCGCCGGTGACGTAGGCGGGGCCGCGGGCGATGGTGACGTTGCCGGGCTTGTAGAACAGGGCTTGGTAGACGTTGGCTTTGTTGATTTTCTGGGGCTTGTTCTGGTCGGCGTAGTGGAATGGTTGGCCCATGTCGTCGTCCTTTGCGGGTGCTGCCGGGGTTGGGGTCGGCGCGGTGACAGATGGATAGATCGGCTTAACGTCGGTGTCTGTCCACCGGGTGCCGAGGTGTTGTTCGTGGTGGTCGTGGGGGCCGGTGACGTTCCCCGTCATGCCCTTGTGGCCGATGAGGTCGCCCGCCTTCACGTGCTGGCCGGTCTTGGCGACGATGCTGTTCATGTGTGCGTCGATCGAGGTCCGGCCGTGCTGGTCCCACTTGATGAGGACGTGTTTGCCGAATGACGGACCCCATCCTTGGCCGCCATCCGTCCGTGCGTCACCGGCATAGATGACTGTGCCGTCCGCGACCGCCACGATCGGGTCCCCGATTTCGGCGGCGCCGGCGTTGCGGTGCCAGTCGTCGCCTTGGTGGTATCCGGACTTCCACATGGTGCCCTTGACCCCGTACGCGAGACGGATTTTGTCTGGTGTCGGATTGATCGTGGTGGCCGGGGTCGTGGGTGTGGCTGGCTTCGTGGCTGCGGGCTTGGTGGCGGTCGGCGCGGTCGCCTTCGGGGTGAAGTTCAGCCACGCCTGCAGTGCGGCCTTGGTGGCGAAATTCGCGTGGTTGAGGTCCGGGCTGCTGGTGCCGAACTTGTACTGCCAGAACGTCCAATCATGCTGGATCGTGACGTCCTTGACACCAGGTTCAGCAATCCACAGGAAGTCGCCAACGAACGACGTATCGTCCTTGTTCAGCCAGTAGTTGGTGTTGCAGTACAGGCCGACCCGGTTGTGTGGCCGTAGCTTCTGCACGGCCCTGATGAAAGCATCCTTGTCAGCGTTGCTGGCGTTCTTCGTGCCGTCGGTTTGGTCCTCCCAGTCCACGGCGAGCGCGTCACCCTTCTGCGGGGCCGCGGTCTTCACGAACCATTCGGCTTGGGCTTGGATGTTGCCGGGCCGGAGCCAGTGGAAGTGCAGGACGGGGATGTGGAGTGTGCGGCAGATGGCGACTTGGTGGGCGTGGGTGGGGGACTTCCACGTGTGGCCGTCGGAGGTGAGGATGCCGACGATCGGTTCTTTGCCGGTGGGTTTCCATCCGGGAATGTGGTTGGAGACGTCTGGGAAGTCGATCATTCGGCGGCACTCCTGGCGGATTCGATGCGGGATCGGTGTTGGGCGCACAACAGGACGACCAGTTTGTAAACGGTGCCTACCAAAATCAGCAGCAGTACACCGAAGGTGATCGCGGCGCCGACAAGCGGGTTCACGTGGTGCAGGTAGTGGCCGGCAACGGACACATCGACGAGGAGGGCGAGGGCGAAGGTGGACACCATTTGTGCTTGTCCGGCTCGGGTTTGTCGCCAGTTGGATCGGGCTGCGTAGAGGATGGGGAATGCGGTTGCGGTCACGACTAGTACGTGGAGGATGATGAGGTTGAGTAGGGCGATTATCGTGACCATGGCAGGCTTCGTTTCTGGCGGCGCCGGTAAGCTATTTCCAACGATTCGCCCATGTGGTTGCGGCGTACCGTGTCTTGGGTGGTGTTGAGGCCGCGGGTGGCTTGGTGGGCTACTTCGTGGGCGCGGACCAACTGTCGTTCTGCTTTGGCCTCGACTTGTTCAACCCGTTCGAGATGGTCCGTGTTGTCGGGTTCGTGGTGGCACCAGGGTGGCCAGTTCATCGGGGACCACCGCCGTGGTCGGTTTCGCCGATGCGTTGGATGGAGCGGAAGCCTTCGTCGACGGATTTGGGGAGTTCGACGGCCATTTTTTCGACGGTGTCCGTGTTTTTTTCTACTGCTTCGGACAGTTTTTCGAATGCGTTGAGGGATCGGTCGATGATTTTGTCTTTGTCGTCGAGCCATCGGGTGACCCAGACGCCGGGGACGAGTTTGCCGAGGGCGATGGCTGCGAATCCTCCGATGAGGAGGAGGACTGCGACTCCGAGCCAGCCGTATTGGGCCAACAACTCTCCGAATGCGTCCATCAGGAAATCCGGGTCAGCATGATCCACGACCCCGCACGGAGGATCGCATCAGAGGCATTCGCCGTGTCCTGCGCAAACGACAGTGTCAATGTTCCGGCGGTGGAGCTGGTGGTGAGCAGTCCGGACGGGGTGGCGACCGCATTGACACCGCCGCCGCCAAGGACACCAGACGACCCGACGACATATGAGTTGAAGCCACCAACTCCAGTCGGTCCAGCCGTCGAAACACCTGCGGAGTGCGGAGTCCACGCCAACGTTGCTGCTGTTGGCGCGTTGAACTTGACGTCCATGTCTGCCGCTGTGGCCGCGTTGTAAAGCAGGAACGCCTCCATCTTGTAGACGGCGTTCGCTTCCACGTTCAACGACAGTCCGGACGGGACCAGGGTGGTGCTGTTGTTGACGGTCACATCCGCTGCGAGAGTGGCGATCTTCGGTGCCGACGATGACGAGGGGAGTGTGATCGGGCCAGTGTTGCTGGCTTGATAGATTTCGCCCAAGGCATTGCCGGTCAGGTCGTTGGTTCCGAAGCTGACGGTTTTGCTGTTCTGGACTGCGACCCCGTACTGCTGTGTCTTCTTCGTCTGCGTTGATGGGAGCAGGGCCCATGTCACGGTTCCGTCGGTCACAGTGTCGCCCGGGTTGGTGGGCGCTGTCGGTGCGGTAGCCCCGGTGGTGCCACCGGTGGTGGCGAGCAGGGTGACGGTGCCGAGCGCCACAATCGACGAGGTTGCGTATGCGTGGCTGGCCTGCCATGCCGCGTCAGGGAAGGTGTCACCGCACACATTGCCGGTCAGGGTGACATGGTCGGCGTACTGGATGTTGATGCCGTTCGAGGCCCAAGCCGGTCCGTCGTTCTGCCGGTTCTGGCCGTTGTCCATGCACGTGTTGTCGGAGACGGTGATGTTTCGCACGTAGGAGACGACGGTCGGGCCACGATCGGAGCCGATGCAGATGCCGGTCGAATCGTTCCGCATCGCAATGTTCGACGAAACCACACCGTTCACGCATTCGGTTGCCACGGTGATCCCGACATCGCCGGAGTCGTACACGTGGTTCCGGGACACGATGAATCCGTCGCACTGGTGCAGGCTGATCAGGTCAGAGCTGCCAGGGCTGGCCGGGTCGTCGTGGCTGGTGCCGAGCCCGTACACGTTGTTGCCGATCACCGACACGTCACGGAACGGGTTGTAGTCGGAACCCTGAAACGCGATCGGCTGCCGCGACAGAGCCGAATAGGCGGTGATCTGCGTCGGGGTCGGAGTCGGCCCATAGACGTCGTAGACGGAAGCTTGTGGGTTGATCGTGTTGCCGATCACCTTGACCTTGGACGCTGCCCCGGAAATGGAGCCGAGAATGTAGATGGCCCGCTGCGACCATCCGGAGAACGTGTTGCCGATCAACTCGACACCGGTGATCGCACCGGTTACCTGGACGGGGGTGGCAATGTTCTCGGTGTCGCAGTCGAAGATCCTCACATTGTCGGCCTCGATCTTGATGCCGACTGCTGTGGTGCTGGGACCGTTGCCGTGGATGAACTGAACGGATTCAACTTTCGACCCGGCAGCCGTGGACAGGATTTGTATCCCGTAGCTGGTGGGGATCTGCTGGAAGTCGATGGTGCCGCCTCGCAACACGCCCTTACCGGAGAACCTGATACCAGCCGTGCGTGCCGCACCGGACAGTTGGATCACCGCATCAGGGTGTGACGCTTGAACGTACACACCGGCGGGGATCGTTGCCAGTGATGGCAGATCGTAGGTGTTCTGTCCAAGATCAACGTTTCCGCTGACTGCTGCTGCTGTTGCGATCGCGCCCAGGAGGCCAGTTACTTCGGCTTCGGGGAAGTAGGTGTTGAGTGCCGGCACATGCTTTGTGCGGTCAACGCGCGGGGCGTAGGACTCGGCTGTGACGCCGAGGACGGCGGTGGTGGTGGGTGAGTCGGGGTCGTTCAGGTCCGAGCTGATGACTGATTGGACAACCTGCACGGTTGGTGCGGAGGTGTTCTCGGCTGCGGTTTCTGCTGCGGCCTGTGCTGCTTCGGCGGCGGTTTGTGCAGCCACGGCAGCGTTGACATACGTGTCAGCAGAACCGAGCGTCAACGGCGAATACGCGCCAGCCTTCCACACCACCCTGGCAACATCACACGTGAACTGGGTGAGGACACCCCACTCATTCGTCGGCACATCAGTGAACGTGTTGCCATCCGAATCGGTGACAGTGAGCGGGTTCGCGAACGCCTCATCGGTGGGGTCATACACGTTGCCGACCGCGTTCGCCACAAGCGTTTTCGACGCCGGGTCAATGACCGGCACCGAATCATACGTGTATGCCATGTTCAGTTGTCCTCAGTATTCAGTTGTCGGATGAAAGTCTACCGGGTTTGGCCGTCAGGCCGATGGCTCACGCGTCCAGTTCGCCTGCGCACGGAACGAAATCCCCGACGACGTCTTCCCAATGTTCGTGCCAGGTGCACCCGATTGGATCACCACGGTCCCGTTCGGGTTGTACTGCCCGGACCCGCCATACGAAGCACCAGACGACGAGTAATAGACGATGTCCAACGGGATCGAATACGGCGGCTGCCATGACGTGTTCCCGACCGTGAACACGGTTGAGTCGCCGCCGTCCACGTTCCCCTGCGAATCAGAGAATGTCAGTGTCGTCCCGATCCGGCGTGCCTGGAACAGGATTTCCATCTTGTTCCCGGACCGCTTCCCGCGTGTCTCCACCGACCCCGGGCCGGACCAGCCGGGACCGATCGGGCCGATCGACAGGCCGTTGCCGAGGTTCGGGCCGGATCGGACGATCTCGGGGTCTACATCCCAGTAGCCGTTGAGGGTGCTCGGGTTCAGCACCCATTCGTAGGTGAATCCGGAGGTGAATCGGATGCGGTTGCCGGAGAACTGGTTGAATGACAGGAAGTTGACGGGCATGTCGAAGCAGTTCAACCGTTCGTTGCCGCCCCACATGCGCAGGTCGTAGGTGATCGTCGGCACCGTGTCCCCGGCCGCCAGGGAGACGAGTGCGATCGGCTGGTCGTCGGCCACACCCGGCCCCGTCGTACGAGACGGAAGCGAGGAAGGCAACGAATTCCCGCCCGGCAACGCCTGGAACGTGGACGTGGACGCAGACCAATCCCGATGCAGCACGATCAGGTAGTACAGGCGACCCGACGACGGCGGCGTCAAGGGGACAACCTCGGCTTCGGTCACATTGTCGGCCACACCATGCGCACCCAACCAGCCCGGCGCAATCTGCACCTGATACGTGCCCGTGGATAGCCCGGTCGGTTTGCAGTCACCGGAATCCTTGCACCAGTAGCCACGCTGGCCGACAACCATCTGCCAAGTCGCAAACGGCACGTTCGGCTCAATCGCCCCGGTGTACCCGTAGGAGACAATCGTCGTCACGGTTCCTCTATTCAGTTGTGGTCGAGCAGATCAAGCAGCGGTAACAAGTTTCCGAACAACCCGGCCCAGTCGAGTGATCGCAGTCACCAGAGTTTTCGTGGTGTCGTTGGAACGGTCACCGATCACCGGGGAAGCTTGGAAGCCGTTGTCCGGGTCGTAGGTCAGGTTCGCCTGCGAAAGAATGTCGGTGATCGTGATCCCCGGCCCCACTTCTAACGTCACGGTGTCGCCAACATTCACTGACTTCCCGTAGGTGAAGTTCGCTGTTTCGGACAGTTGCACCGACAGGCCAGCAGAGGCCGCGGCGGCGGTCAACGTGGCTTGTCCTTTGGCTGTCACATCCGCGGGCAGGGCCGGGTAGTCGAGGTCGGAGCCGTCAGTGAGGACTTCGGTCTTGAATCCCCACAGAGTTTCGGCAGCGGTGTCAACGACTTGGGCGAATTCGCGGGATGTACCGGTCCCGTTGCCGGCGATCACCGTGCGGGTCGCAGTAGGGGCCTGCATCGACCACGACCAGGATTGGACGATGCCCGCATCCTCGGTGAGTGCGATCGGGTCCGCTGTGGTTTCGTACACGTCGAGCAGCAGACCTGTGCCGTTACCATCCGTCGGCGCATCCTGGACAACTCGCAAACCGATCCCGGTCCCTGTCAGCAGGGGCAGGATCACATCCGTCAAGGGTTGCATCCGGATCGTGGCCTTGATCGAGGTGCCGCGTCCTTGATCCGGGGCAACCGTCACAGGCAGGCCCAGCCTGGCACTGTTTGCACCCAAATAGTGTTTCAGCACTGTTTCCGCCGGGCCCGACAGAATGTCGGAGTTGATGCCCTGATTCGTGATCGCATTCCCCGGCTCGGGCCACCCCAACTCGCCCCAGAAGATGCGTTCATCGGATTCGATGCCGTAGGTGATGGTGCCGTTGAACTTGCCGCCTGTGCCTTGGGCGTTCACGATCGGCCCGGACATCAGGACTTTGCCCTGGTACTCGATGCACAGCCGGTTACCCGGAGCGCCGAGCAAGGGGACTTTTGGGTGGTCGAGGGGGACGGTGACGGTGGCGGACCCGATTGCCAGATGCATCGGTGTGACACCGACGGAGTCGGGGTCGTTGAGCCAGCCGAGGCGTTGGAACGTTTTGTCCCAGATGGTGATGTTGAGCGGATTAGCCGGCACGATTCACCAGGCCCGCAGATGAGGTTGGGCGAACTCGACCGTGACCGACCCACCATCCACTGTTGAGACGGCGAGGGACACGTCCTGGCGGGGTGGGATCGACGCCCACGACACTGATCCCAGATCCTTCGTCCGGTCCGTCAACGTGCCGGTCACCTCGGTCATCCGGGTTTCGTCCAGGTCACCGTTCGCCTTGACGATCGGATCACCCATGATCGCGGTCTGCACCTGCGGATTCGAGTCGATCACCAGCCGCTTCCCGTCCGGGACAGCGAACGGGATGGCAACCGATGCGCTGTCGGTGCCGACTGTCGCGGATGAGCAAGGTCCGTCGACGGCGGCTTTCCACCATGTTTCGACGTCGCCGTTGTTGCGGGCTGTGGCGCTGCCATAGCCGTTGCTGTCGGAAATGTAGAACGGTGGCGCGGCCTGTGTGGGTGCAGGGTCAGCGTCCGGGTCGCCGCCACCGAAAAACAGGTACTGCTTCGGTGACCGCCACGTCTGTGAGAACTTTTTCCCGTACCAGAATGGGTCTTCGGCAATCAGAGTGATGCCGTACCATTCTTGGCCGATCGAAAACGCGGGTGCGGTGGTTGCCATCTGCCCGTCATCAGAGAACCGGCAGGTGAGCGACCGGGATTCGCCGCCGGGTTGGGTGACAGTCCACACCCCGGTTTCATGCGGCAACATCGTGTCCCAGAACGCACTATCAATCCCGGCGAAGTCGAGTTGGTTTGGTGCAGCGATCCGCAACGGCCAGAACACTTCCCGCTCCGGCACAATGAAACCCCGAAACACGCTTCCATTGAGTGCTGCGCTTGTGCGGGTGTAGCGGGTGATCGTCGGCATGTTCATGCCGCGGATACCAGCCGGCGCCAACCAAACACCGTTGGCCCGGTTGAAAATCCACTCCGACCCATCCCAACCCGTCCACGTGTGGGTGATGTTCTGGACGGTCACCCCTGCTGGTGCCGGTGGAGGTTGGCGGACTTGAGCAAACACGATGACGCTCATCCGAAGATTCCTCCACTGTTGAGTCCGGCCATGGTCATCGAGTCACCCAATTTGGTGAGTGCCTTCCGGGACGCGGTCTCGGCATCCCAACCGACATTGCCGTTGACCGTGTATTGCAGGGTGACGCCACCCATCGCCTTCCGGGTCTGTTGCGCGTTCATGACCTGTTCGCCGCCACCGAAACTGCGATACGACGGGGCCATGACCAGCTCAGGGCCACGTTCGGCAACCGCATGCACACCCGCCGTCGCGAACGATGTGCCCGACGCATACCCGGTAACCCTCGAAGTGCCGGTGGCGGCCTTGTAGCCGAGAATGTCCCCGGCATCGGTGATCGACTGATAGCCGGCGTTCAGTTTCGCAATCTCCGACTTCCCACCGGCAAGGATCGACTGCGCCAACACCAGAGCAGCCGGCACACCATCCGACTGCGCCTTACTGACGATCGTCTGGACCAGGTTCTCCGACAGTTTGTCCTTGCGGAGCAGGTTGACATCTTTCGTCAGGTTGCTGATGTCGGAGGTGCCCACGGTCAGACTGTTCAGCAACTGTTCGGCCGAAGCGTCCTGGCCCGTGTATGCGCCGGTCACACCGGAGGACACGGTTTGGGCGGCCTGCGCAACCTGCGACATAGAATCAGCCAGATTCTTTTGCGCATCCGACAACGCCTCAGCTTTAGCCTTCGCCGTATCAGCCACCTTGTTGTAGGCGTCGGTCGCTTTCTTCTTCGCCGCCTCAGCGTCAGCGACCTTCTTGGACGCTTTCGCAGCCTGCAAAGTGTTGTCGCGAGACACTTTCGACTCGTGGTCCTGAGCCTGGTCCAACTTCTGCCGTTCGGCATCCAAATGGTTTTGGGCGCGTGTCCGGTCGGCCTTCGTCTTCGCCTGGTCCAACTCTTTCTTGGCGAGGTCTACAGACTTTTGGCGGGTGGCGACCAGGTCCCGGGCATCCTTGATTTGTTGCGCGTTCTGGGCCCGCAGGTTCGTTTGCTGCCGCTTGGCACGGTTGTAGTCGGCGGTCGCCTCATCCATGCGTCGCTGTTCGGGTGCAACGGTCCGGTTCGCTGCCTTCGATGCCGCTTGTGCCTTCTTGACGGTGGCCTCGAGTGTCCCGAGTTGCTGGGTCGGGTTCGTGACGGCCCGGATCAAGGCGACGATCTGCGCAACCGAGAACGTGGAGCTAGAGCCGAACTCGGCGGCCTTGACCGGGCCACCGTTTGCGTAACCGGGCAGCGCATGATTGGGAATGACCTTCTCGCCACCAGCAAACGCCAACAGCTCCGGCCCGTTCTCACCCACCAAATGCAATCCAGGAGTGGCGTTGTCGGTGCCATTCGCATACCCGCCGGACTTCATCATCGCCGCAGCAAGAGACGGATAATTGTGCAGCGCGTAGTTGAGACCGGCGTAAATGTTTGCCAGCGGATCGAGGATGCCACGTGACCGGAACGGGCCAGCATAGGCTGCGAACGTGCCCGGAATGGTCTGCATCAAACCCTGGGACGGGTGCCCTGCCTTGGCGTTGGAGTCCCACCGGTTGACGATGTTCGGGTTGCCGCCAGACTCCTGCGCCATGCGGTGCTCAACATCGCCTAGTAGGCTCGCAGGCTGGCCGAGCATGGCAAGGGCTTGCAGGATCAGAGGCGCCCACCGGGCAACCCCAGAACCGCCACTCGCCGGGGCCGAGAGGGCACCGGAACTGAACATGTCATTGATCTTCTTGGTGGCCGCATCGGCGGCAGCATTTTGAGCCCCCGCCAACGCTGTTTTAGAGGCTGCTGTACCAAACGACGACCCCAGCACCGTCAGATTCCTGGCGACCTCACCACCGCCCGCAAAGGACGGCAATTCACCCGTTTGGTTGATGTAGTCCATCGCACCCGGATGGTTACGTTCAATCTTCGCGACAGACGCCGTCTTGGTGATGTATTCACCGTTCGATGCCCAGATCGGAACATCATCCGAGATTCCGTTTCCCGGCCCGGCGATCGGACCGCCAGTTGCCTTCGCCGTCTTCTTCTTCAGTGATGTGCGGGACCCGGACGAATGAATCTCGGTGCCACTAACAACACCAGTCACGGACGTGTCGACAACAACCTTGACCGTCTTGTCATTCATGCCGTTGATCTGATCGGCGAGCTTCTTAACGTTCGACTGAGCTTGTGTCACACCAGGCGTTTTCACCTGGGCCACAATCTCTTTCGGCGTGTCCAAAATGGTGTCGATCATCTGTTTGGCCGCCGCACGGGTCAACCCATGCTGGGTTGCCTCATCGATAAGTTTCTTCCGATACTTATCGGTTTCGTCGGTGGCAACCTGGGTGGCTTTCGTCACATTCCCGGTCGACCCGGCAGACTTGACATCCGCCGACACCTTGTCGTTGGCGGCCTGAATCAACTGCAACAGGGCTTGCCGGTTTGCGTTGCCCTTCTCGGTGTGCTTGTCGAGGCTGTCACCGTTCTGTTTCACCGACTGGGTGAGACTGTCAATCGCCGACTGGTACTGCTCGACCGCCTGCTCTTTCGACAGGGCACCTTGGTTGAGGATCGTGAACTTGTCAAGCGCCTTCTGCAGGTCGGATGTGAGTGTGTCTACCGCACTAGACAATTGGTTCCACTGTGCGACGCTCGCAACCGCAGAATCCCCAGACTTGCCGAGCGAAGCCGCGACTAGTTCCGTGGAGCCACTCGCTTTCTTAAGTGACGTGTTCGTACCATCAAGTGCGGCCTTGTACTGGTCCGCAATCGCCGTTCCGGCCTTAACTTTGGCGGCCTGATCTTCGACCTGCGCACCCAATTCTTTTGCCGCGCGCGCATTGTCTGTTACCGCTTTGGTCCCTGATCGGGTGGCCGCATAGTGAGCCGTGCCAGATGCGCCAGCCTTGTCGAGTTCACCCGCAAGCTTCGTTTGCGCGTCAGCGTTCCCCAGTGCCGCCTGCGTAACCAGGTCATAGGAAATGCCCAGCTTCTTAGCATTGTCGTACGCACCGCTTGTTTGCAGTTGGTTTACGATCTGTGTTTTCGAGTTCTTATCCAGAGCAATCGAATAGGCGTCGATCTTGCCCTTGATGTTCTCAAAAGCGGTCGCAAGGTCGTTGGTTTCCTGCTTCGACTTCTTGGCGGCAGCCTCGTAGGCGGCCAAGATTCCGCCACCAACGGCGAGCGCTGCACCAGCTACACCGAGCCCGATCGAGACACCTCGGCTAGCCCGACCCATGCTCGTCAGGGAGTTCCCGGCCTCATCAACCCCGGACCGCAGTTGCTTGAAGGCCGAGATGGGATTCTGCAATCCCAAGTCGCCCCACGCTTTGCGTGTCTCCGACGCGCCAGTGATGACTTTGGTGATTGCTGCCCCGCCAAGGCCGATCAAAGCTAATGCTTCGATCATTTTGGTCACATTGTTTTTGGTACCTTGGCCCAACTGGTTCCAGTCGTCCAGAACCGTCGTCAACTGCTGAGTGAGTTCACGTAGTGGAGTCAACTGGCCGTCACCGGCACCAATGAACGCGTTCTGCGCGGCAGCCTTCAGCTTGGTCAGGTCGCCGGTCAGCGAATCCATTTTCCGGGAGGCGGTTTGGGCGGCGAATCCTTGGTCGTTTACCTTGTTGATCCAGTCGGAGATTCCGGAGGCGCCTTCTTGGATGAGGACGTTTGCGCCACGGATCGCCCG
>Ga0164242_10006547_pt1 | contig 12807 bp, 11 predicted proteins | sample OricomgcompostMG_FD_108783 | JGI IMG/M metagenome (GOLD analysis project Ga0164242, IMG submission 108783) | Miracle-Growth compost microbial communities from Emeryville, California, USA - Original compost - Miracle growth compost (MG) ... | reverse complement strand
GGCGAGGCCGCACGCCGGGGTCGCGACGACGGCGGCCGCGAGGTCCTTGCGGGCGAAGCCGAGGGCGTCCCAGATGCCGTCCAGGCGGGCCCGTGCGCCGTCGAGCGTGGGTGGACCGACGGTCGGGACCACGCCGAGCCAGAGCGCGACCCCGGCGTCGACCGCCTCGCCGAGGGCGTCGTAGGCCGCCGTGCCGATCAGGGCGGCGTCCAGGGACAGCGCGTCGGCACCGGCCGCCCGCAGTACCGACAGCGGCGCGTCGGACGCGCAGCAGTGCACGACGCGGGCGCCCTCGGCAGCGACCTCCAGCACCTCGCGCAGCCGCTGCTCGGCCACCTGCGCCTCCACCGCACGCACCGTGCCGTACCCGGACGGGGTGCCGACGCGGCCGGCCAGGACGGCGGGCAGCGACGGCTCGTCGAGCTGCAGGACGGGTACGGCACCAGGCACCCGCCGGACGAGCTCCGCCAGGTGGGCGCGCAGCCCCTCGGCCAGCGACTCGGTGAGGTCGCGGACAGCGCCGTGGTCGCTGACGACGGCGTGGCCGGTGGGCAGTTCGAGCGCCGCGGCGAGGGTCCACGGGCCGGCGGCCTGCACCTTGAGCGCGCCGGTGTGCCCGGCGGCGGCCGCCTCGAGCGCGTCGAGGTCCCAGGCGAGGAAGTCCTGCGCCCGGCGCACGTCCCGGCCGGAGTGGGCGGCGATCCGCCAGCCGGACGGGACGATCTCGACGGGCAGGTCGACGAGCAGCGCCGCCGTGCGGCCGATCATGTCGGCCCCCGCGCCGCGCGCCGGCAGCTCGGGCAGGTGGGGCAGGTCGGGCAGCTCGCCGACGACCAGCCGGGCGGCCTCGACGGGGTCGGCGCCAGGCAGCGACCCGACGCCGGTGACGGCGCCCGCCGGCCACGGGTGCTCGGTGCTCATCGCGAGACCTGGCTGCGGATTCTCACTCGGCCTCTTCCCCGGCTTCGGCAACGATAGGACCAGAAATCGGCGCGCATCGTGGTCACAACTGTCCAAGAGTCGACGGTACGGCGGCGTGCGCGGCCGTGATCGTGGCCGAGCCGACCACCTCGTCGCCGTCGTAGAGCACGAGGGCCTGTCCGGGCGCGACACCCGTCTGCGGCTCGCGCAGCTCGGCGACGACGCGGTGCCCGTCGACCCGGACGGACGCGGTGCTCGTCATGCCGTGCGCGCGCAGCTGCACGTCGCACTCCAGATCGCCCGCGGGCGCCTGCCCGGACGTCCACACCACGCGCTCGGCCTCGACGACGTGCGCGGCAAGCTGGTCGCGCGGGCCGACCACGACCGTGTTGTCGACCGGCCGGATGGCGAGCACGTAGCGCGGCTCGCCGTCCGGCGCGGGACGCTGCAGGTCGAGCCCGCGGCGCTGGCCGACGGTGAAGCCGAAGGAGCCGTGGTGGCGGCCGAGCTCCTGCCCGGAGGCGGCGTCGACGATCGGGCCGTCCCGCTCCCCGAGCCGCCGGGTGAGGAAGGCCCGGGTGTCGCCGTCGGCGATGAAGCAGATGTCGTGCGAGTCCGGCTTGTCGGCCACGGCCAGCCCGCGGCGGGCGGCCTCGGCCCGGACCTCGGCCTTGGTGATGTCGCCGAGGGGGAACATCGCGTGGGCGAGCTGGTCGGCGGTGCACACCGCGAGCACGTAGGACTGGTCCTTGGCCTGATCGACCGAGCGGCGCAGCCGGCCGTCGGCGAGGCGCGCGTGGTGGCCGGTGGCGACGGCGTCGAAGCCGAGGGCCAGCGCGCGGTCGAGCACCGCGGAGAACTTGATCTTCTCGTTGCAGCGCAGGCACGGGTTGGGCGTGCGGCCGGCGGCGTACTCGTCGACGAAGTCGTCGATGACGTCCTCGCGGAAGCGCTCGGCGAGGTCCCAGATGTAGAACGGGATGCCCAGCACGTCGGCGGCGCGGCGGGCGTCGTTGGCGTCCTCGAGGGTGCAGCAGCCGCGGGCGCCGTGCCGCAGCGTCGCGGGCGCGGCAGACAGCGCGAGGTGCACACCCGTGACGTCGTGCCCGGCGTCGACGGCCCGCGCGGTGGCCACCGCGGAGTCGACACCGCCGCTCATCGCGGCCAGGACGCGCATCTAGGCGCTCACCGAGGTGAGGCCGGCGCGGCGCGCGCGGGCCACGGCCGGGACGAGCGCGGCCACCGCCGCGTCGACGTCCGCGCGGGTGGACGTGTGCCCGAGGGAGAACCGCAGCGTGCCGCGCGCCTCGGCCGGGCCGGCGCCGAGGGCGATCAGGACGTGCGACGGCTGCGCCACACCGGCCGAACAGGCCGAGCCCGTGGAGCACTCGACCCCGGCCGCGTCGAGCAGCATGAGCAGCGCGTCGCCCTCACAGCCGGGGAACGTCAGGTTGGCGATGCCGGGCAGCCGATCGGTCGGGTGGCCGTTGAGCCGGGCGTCCGGCACGGCGGCCAGCACCCGGGTGACCAGGTCGTCACGCAGGGCGGCGACGCGGGCCGCGACCTCCGCGCGGCGCTCGACCGCGATGCGGGTAGCTCCCGCCAGGCCGACCGCGCCCGGGACGTCGAGCGTGCCCGAGCGGACGTCGCGCTCCTGCCCGCCGCCGTGCTGCAGCGGCACGCAGGCGACGTCACGGCGCAGCAGCAGCGCACCGGCACCGACCGGCCCGCCGAGCTTGTGGCCGGTCATCGTCAGCGCGTCGACGCCGCAGGCCGCGAAGTCGACCGGCACCGCGCCGACCGCCTGTACGGCGTCGGTGTGGAACGGGACGCCGTACTCGTGCGCCACGGCGGCGAGTTCGGCAACCGGCTGCACCGAGCCGACCTCGTTGTTGGCCCACATGACGCTGACCAGCGCGACGTCGCCAGGGTCTGCCTCGATCGCGGCGCGCAGGGCCTCCGGCGCGACGACGGCGTGCCGGTCGACCGGCAGCAGCGTGACGTCGGCCTGCTCGTGCTCGGCCAGCCACTCGACCGCGTCGAGCACGGCGTGATGCTCGACGGAGCTGGTGATGACGCGACGGCGGCGGGGATCGGCTGCGCGACGGGCCCAGTAGATGCCCTTCACCGCCAGGTTGTCGGCCTCGGTGCCGCCCGCGGTGAGCACGACCTCGGACGGCCGGGCCCCGAGCGCCGCGGCGATGGTCTCGCGCGACTCCTCGACCCGCCTGCGCGCGCGCCGGCCGGACGCGTGCAGCGATGACGGGTTGCCGCGCTCGGCGAGCGCGGAGGTGATCTCGGCGATCACCTCGGGCAGCACCGGCGTGGTCGCGGCGTGATCGAGATACGGCATCACTGGCGAGTTTACGGCCGCGTCGCCTACCGGACGGACCCGGCGGGCGGGCGGGCCCGGCCGGACAGCAGCGAGCCCACGCCGGCTACGGCGGCCATGAGCGCGAAGATGGTGACGAAGGCGGTGGTGGAGTCGATGCGCCCGTCGCCGGCCGCGGCCACCAGGACGCCGCCGATGCCGGTGGTGACCGCGCTGACCGTGACGTCGGCCAGCTGCAGGGCGGCCGAGTCGCCGCCGCGGTCGGCGTCGGTGGTGAACGCGAGCATGAGCACCCCGACGCTGGACATCGTCAGGCCCGCACCCAGCCCCGCGGGCAGCCACGCCAGGAACACCGCCCAGCCGGGCACTGACGGCACCACCGCCACCGCCATGGCCGCGGCCGCCACGGCGACGAGCGTGAAGCCGACGCGGATGAGGACACGACGCCGCCGCGGGCGGCCCTCGTCGCTGGTACGGCCCTGCCACCAGGAGCCGACCGCCCACGCGACCCCGCTCACCGCGAGCGGCAGGCCGGCCGCGGTGGCGCCGTAGCCGTGCTGCTCGCTCATCGACAGCGGCACGATCGACTCCATCCCGAAGAACGCGCCGGCCATCAGGCCGCGCAGCGCGATCGGGGCGCTGACCCCCGGCGCCACGACGAGCGTGCCGCGCGGGACGAGCCGCCGCAGCCCCCACCAGAGCGCGGCGACGCCGGCGGCCGCGGGCGCGATCAGCCACAGCGACGGGTGCTGCCCGGCCTGCTCGAGCACCGCGATGGCCGCGGCGAGCAGCAGCGCGTGCAGCAGCCGGCGCGGGTCCGCGAGCCGCCCGTCCTGGTGGGTACCGCCGCGCAACGTGCGCAGCACCGGGACGAGCAGCACCCCGCCGAGGACGACGAACGGCGCCAGCCCGAGGAACACCGCCCGCCAGCTGACGTGCTGCGCCAGGGCGCCGGCGATCAGCGGGCCGACCAGCGACGGCACGACCCACGCCGACGAGGTGGCGGCGAAGACCTGCCCCCGCAGCCGCTCGGGGTAGGCCTGCCCGATGACGACGTACAGCGCGGTCAGCACCAGCCCGCCGCCCAGCCCCTGCACCACCCGGCCGATGACGAGCACCGGCATGACGGTGGCGGTGCCGGCGACCAGCAGGCCGGTGGTGAAGACGACCAGGCCCGCGCCGAGCGGCACCCGCGCGCCCCGGCTGTCGCAGAGCATGCCGGACAGCACCAGGCCCACGACGTTCGCGAGCAGGAAGCCGGTGTAGGCCCAGCCGAACGCGGCCAGGCCGTGCAGGTCACGCGCGGCGGTGGGCAGCGCGGTGGAGACGGCCACCGCCTCGAACGCGACGAGGGTGACGACGATGACCAGCCCGACCGTCGTGCTGCGCAGCGCCGATCCCCAGATGGAGGTCGGCGGCGCAGGAACGGGCGTCTCCTCCTCGATAAGCACCGGGCGACTACGCACTGTCAGCCTCCCCGAACCTAGCTGTTGTCGTCGCCTTCCAGCCATGGGTCTCGACCCGCCGTTGCCGACAGTGCCCAGCCTTAAGTGGCGAAACGCCGCCGCCTTGACTGGAAGCCAGAGGCGACGGCGCTTCGTAGCTACCGCTCAGCTTTTGCGCTTGGTGATCTCGTCGGTGAGGGCGGGAGCGATCTCGAACAGGTCGCCGACGACGCCGAAGTCGGCGATCTCGAAGATCGGCGCCTCGGCGTCCTTGTTGATGGCGACGATGGTCTTCGAGGTCTGCATGCCGGCACGGTGCTGGATGGCACCGGAGATACCGACCGCGACGTAGAGCTGCGGCGACACGGTGACGCCGGTCTGGCCAACCTGCATCGTGTGCGGCACCCAGCCGGCGTCGACCACGGCACGCGAGGCGCCGACGGCTGCGCCGAGGGAGTCGGCCAGCTTCTCGATGATCGCGAAGTTGTCGGCCTTGCCGATGCCGCGGCCACCGGAGACGACGACGGCGGCGTCGGACAGCTGCGGGCGCGAGCCCTTCTCCTCCAGCACGCTGTCGGTGACCCGGGCGGCCTTGTCCGCATCCGACAGGCTGACCGCGACCGCGACCTCCTCGGCCGCGCCGGCGGACGGCTCCGGGGCGAAGGAGTTCGGGCGCACGGTGATGATCGGCGTGCCCTTGCTGACCTTCGACTGCACCGAGACGGCGGCGCCGAAGATCTGCTGGGTGGCCGTGCCGTCGGCGTCGAGGCCGACGGCGTCGTAGAGCAGGCCGGAGTCGAGCTTGATGGCCAGCCGGGCGGCGATCTCCTTGTTCTCCGGGCTGGAGGACAGCAGGATCGCGGCCGGCGACGCCTGAGCGGCGACCGCGGCGAGCGCGGCGGCCTTCGGCGCGACCGAGTACGACGCGATGTCGTCGCCCTCGGCGACGTACACCTTCGCGGCGCCGTACTCGCCGAGCTGGCCCTTCAGCGCGGCGGCGGTGCCGGATGCGCCGACGACGACCGCGGCGGGCTCACCGAGCTGACGGGCCGCGGTGAGCAGTTCGAACGTGGCCTTCTTGACGGTGCCGTCGACCGAGTCGACGAGCACGAGAACCTCTGCCATGTCTGGCTATCTCCTAGGTGGTCGAGGCGGGTCAGATGAGCTTCTTGGACGCGAGGAAGTCGGCGATCTTCGCCGCGCCGTCGCCCTCGTCCTTGACGGTCTGCCCGGCCGCACGCGGCGGGGCGTTCTCGAACGACGCCACCTGGGTCCAGGAGTTCGCCAGCCCGACCTCGCCGGCGTCGAGCCCGATGTCGGACAACGACTTGACATCGATCGGCTTGCTCTTCGCGGCCATGATGCCCTTGAAGGACGGGTACCGCGGGTCGTTGATCTTCTCGACCACGCTGATGACGGCCGGCGTCGACGCCTCGACCTTCTCATAACCGGACTCGGTGACCCGCTCGATCGACACCGACGTGCCGTCGACGGTGACCTTGCGGGCCTGGGTGAGCTGCGGCGCGCCGAGCAGCTCGGCCAGCATCGCCGGCACGACCGCGCCCCGGGCGTCGGTGGCCTCGGAGCCGGCGATGGCGACGTCCCACTCGATGGTGCCGAGCGCCTTGGCGATGGCCTTCGCGGTGCCCGCGGCGTCCGAGCCGTGCAGCGCCTCGTCCGTGACGTGGACGGCCTTGTCGGCGCCCATCGACAGCGCCTTGCGGATCGACTCGGTGGCACGCTCGGGGCCCACGGTGAGGATGGTGACCTCGCCGCCGTGGGCCTCCTTCAGCTGCAGGCCCTCCTCGATGGCGAACTCGTCGATGTAGTTGATCACCGGGTCGACGGCGTTGCGGTCGACGGTGTTGTCGGACGGGTCGAGCTTGCGGTCACCCTCGGTGTCGGGCACCTGCTTCATCAGGACCACGATGTTCATGCGTTCGCTGACCTCTTTCATCTGGACGTGCCGGTGCCGCCTCGCGTGGCGGCTGTGGACCAACCCCGGCCGATCCCGGGTAGTCACGAAACGTTCGTGTCACACTCTGCCGATGTTACTGACGAGTAGCAATATGACGGTGCTCTCGTGAAATCGGAGTATTCCACGGCCGTCACGGTGTCCGGCCGCCGGTCCGGCGCGGGTGTGAGCCCTTACGCTCGACGAGTGCAGATCGCCATCGCCTTGTTCGACGGCGTCGAGGAGCTCGACTTCGCCGGCCCGTGGGAGGTGCTGTCCTACCAGCGTCTGCACCGGCGCACTCGTGCTCGCGGCGGCAGGCTGGACAGCGCGGACGCGGCGCGGGCGACCCGGCGCGGCATCCGGTACGACCCGCAGCCGCCGGTCTGAGCAACCACCGGGCGCTCAGGCGAGCAGCCCCAACTGCTCGGACTCGGTGTCGGTGAGCAGTCGCGAGCGGATCAGGAACCGCACGCCCTCGGGCGCCTCGACGGAGAACCCGCTGCCCCGGCCCTTCACGACGTCGATGGTGATGTGGGTGTGCTTCCAGTACTCGTACTGGCTCACCGACATGTAGACGGGGACGACGCGCTCCAGCCCCACGTCGAGGTCACCGAGGTGCACGTCGCCGTCACTGAGGATGAAGTCGCCGTCGGGAAAGCACATCGGCGAGGAGCCGTCACAGCACCCGCCGGACTGGTGGAACATCAGGTCGCCGTGCCGCTTGGTCAGCGTGCGGAGCAGCTCCGCGGCCGCATCCGTTACGTCCACATGACGTGTCATCGTCACCCATCCTCACGCACTTTTGGCGGATCTGCCCGAACCTTCAGGCAGATCCGCCAAGAGTTGGTCGATTGCGAAGGTTAGAAGAAGCCGAGCTTCTTCGGCGAGTAGCTGACCAGCAGGTTCTTCGTGTTCTGGTAGTGGTCGAGCATCATCTTGTGGTTCTCCCGGCCGACGCCGGACTGCTTGTAACCACCGAACGCGGCGTGCGCTGGGTAGGCGTGATAGCAGTTGGTCCAGACGCGGCCGGCCTGGATCTCCCTGCCGGCGCGGTAGGCGCGGTTGCCGTCGCGGGTCCAGACGCCGGCGCCGAGGCCGTAGAGCGTGTCGTTGGCGATCTTGAGCGCGTCGTCCTCGTCGTTGAACTTCGCGACGGATACGACCGGCCCGAAGATCTCCTCCTGGAACACCCGCATCGAGTTGTGGCCCTCGAAGACGGTCGGCTCGACGTAGTAGCCGTCGGCGAGGTCGCCGCCGAGCGACGCCCGGGCGCCGCCGGTGAGGACCTTGGCGCCCTCCTGCTTGCCGATGTCGAGGTAGGAGAGGATCTTTTCCAGCTGGTCGTTGGACGCCTGGGCGCCGATCATCGTCTCGTCGTCGAGCGGGTTGCCCTGCTTGATCGCCTTGACCCGCTTGATCGCGTCGTCCATGAACTGGTCGTAGATCGACGCCTGCACGAGCGCGCGCGACGGGCAGGTGCAGACCTCGCCCTGGTTGAGCGCGAACATGGTGAAGCCCTCGAGCGCCTTGTCGTAGAAGTCGTCGTTCGCGGCGGCGACGTCGTCGAAGAAGATGTTCGGGCTCTTGCCGCCGAGCTCGAGGGTGACCGGGATCAGGTTCTGCGAGGCGTACTGCATGATCAGCCGGCCGGTGGTGGTCTCGCCGGTGAACGCGATCTTGGCGATCCGGCTGGACGACGCGAGCGGCTTGCCGGCCTCGACGCCGAAGCCGTTGACCACGTTGACGACGCCCGGCGGCAGCAGGTCGCCGATCAGCTCCAGCACCTTCAGGATCGACCACGGGGTCTGCTCGGCCGGCTTGATGACGACGCAGTTGCCGGCGGCCAGCGCCGGCGCGAGCTTCCAGGTGGCCATCAGGATCGGGAAGTTCCACGGGATGATCTGGCCGACGACGCCGAGCGGCTCGTGGATGTGGTAGGCCACCGTGTCGGCGTCGATCTCGGAGATCCCGCCCTCCTGCGCGCGGATCGCCCCGGCGAAGTAGCGGAAGTGGTCGACCGCGAGCGGGAGGTCGGCGGCTGTGGTCTCGCGGATCGGCTTGCCGTTCTCCCACGTCTCGGCCAGGGCCAGCGCGGGCAGGTTCTCCTCGATGCGGTCGGCGATCTTGTTCAGGATGTTGGCGCGGTCGGCTGCACTGGTGCGGCCCCATGCCCGCTTGGCGCCGTGCGCGGCGTCGAGCGCGAGATCGACGTCCTCCGCGGTACTGCGGGCGATCTCGGTGAACGCATGCCCGGTGACCGGGGTGATGTTCTCGAAATACTCCCCCTTGCTCGGCGCCGTCCATTCGCCGCCGATGAAGTTGTCGTAGCGGCTTTCGACCGTGACCGGGCTGCCCGCGGACCCGGGAGCTGCGTGTACTGCCATCTCGACCTCCGTCGTCGACTGTGACACCCGCCACTGCGCGGGATGGGTCCGACGGTAGGCGCCCAGACGTTGCACGACCGCTGCAACCTCTGTGCACCGGGCGCGAGGCTCGGCGTGGACGGGCGCGGCTCAGTGCAGGCCGAGCTCGCGGTCCAGCCGGCGGATCTCGGTACGGGCGATCGTCCGCAGCGGCGACCCCTCCGGGGCGAGCCGGAGTTGCTGGACCCACATGTCGCGGTCGTCGGCCCCCCAGCGTGACCGCGTCCACGCGGCGACCAGGTCCACCTGACCGGACGCGAGCAGCGCGGCGCGCAGGTGCCGGTCGAGGCGCTCCCGCCGCTCGACGACGCCCGGCGCCTCCGAGTGCGGAAGCAGCGGGCCGCGGTACGCGCGCATCGCCTCGGCCGGTCGATCGGCGTCGATGGCGTTCTGGACCAGGTGCCAGTCGCAGGCGATCGGGGCGCGCAGACGGTACGGACGGGAGTCGAGCAGGTCGGCGCCCAGCAGGCCGCGCATCCGGGTGAGCTCGGCCCGCATCGTCGAGGTGCGGACGTCGTCCGGATACAGCTCGACGGCGAGTTGGTCACCGGTGAGCCCGTCGGGATGGTCGGACAGGATCACCAGGATCTCGCTGTGTCGCGGGCTGAGCCGGACGGTGCGGCCCCCGGCCTCGACGAGGCAGTCGGGGCGCCCGAGGCCGGACGCGGTGACGCCGGGTCGGGGCACCCAGAGCGTGGCCGTCGGCGACCCGGCCACCATGAGCCGGCCGAGCTCGGCCTCGGCCATCCGTGCCGCGGCCCGGACCATTGCCAGCGTCTGCGGAGAGGCGACGTCCTCGGCGCCGGTGACGTCGACGATGCCGAGGATGGCCTGACTGACGGGGTCGTGGATCGGCGCCGCGGCACACGTCCACGGCTGGACCGGGCGGGCGAAGTGCTCGGACGCGAGCACCTGGACGGGCCGGTCGAGGCGCAGTGCGGTGCCCGGCGCGTTGGTACCCGCGTGCTGCTCACTCCAGGCGGCACCCTCGACGAACCCGATCCGCTCGGCCCGGCGCAGCACCTCCGGGCGGCCGCACACCCACAACAGCTGGCCGTGGGCGTCACCGACCGCCATCACCGAGTCGCACTCCTCGGCGGCCCGGCCCAGCACGTCGTACAGCAGCGGGAAGACGCGGGCCAGCGGGTGCGCCTCGCGGTACTGCGCGAGGTCGCTGCCCACGGCGACCAGCGGCGGGGCTGCCCCGTCGGCGTCGACGCCGGCGTCGGCGCAGCGGCGCCAGGACTCCGCGATCAGGTCGCGGACGCCGGGCGCGTGGCCGGATTCGAGGAAGGACTCGTGGGCAGAGCTGACGGCGCGGTCGTCCACCGCGCCCGGAGTGACCGTCGTCGCATCGATGCGGTCAGGGTAGCTCCCGGACCGCCGCGCTTCCTAGAACGCGGCCGCGGCGGGGATGACCTGCTCCCCCACCACCTCGATGGGCTCGATCGTGCCGACGCCGGCCAGCGAACCGTGCACGTGCGAGATGCCGAGGCGGCCGAGCTCCTGCAACCGGGCCAGCAGGCCGTCGACCTTCTCCTCGTCGCTGACGTCGAACGGCATCATCACCGTCTTCTCGATGTCGTCGTAGTTGCGGCCGACGGCCTCGCAGTGCCCGCGCAGGACGTCGAGCTTGCGCTCCAGCTCCGGCCCCGGAAACAGGTTGCAGGCCTGCGCGTACTGGGCGACCAGGCGCAGCGTCTTCTTCTCCCCGCCGCCGCCGATGAGGATCGGCGGGTGCGGCCGCTGCAGGGTCTGCGGGACGTTGAGCGTGCGGCCCAGCTGGTAGTGCTTGCCGTCGTAGGGCAGCTCGGAGTCGCTGCACATCTGCTGGAAGATCTGCAGCGCCTCCTCCAGCCGTTCGAAGCGCTCCGCGGTGGGCGGGAACGGCAGGCCGAGGCCGACCGACTCCTCCTCGTTCCAGGCCGCGCCGATGCCGAGCCAGGCGCGGCCGCCGGAGAGCACGTCCAGCGTCGAGACGCACTTGGCGAGCAGGCCGGGCTCGCGGTAGACGACGGCGGTGACCCACGCGAGCAGTTCGATCTTCGTCGTCCGCGCGGCCAGATAGCCGAGCGTCGTGTAGGCCTCCAGCATGTCCATCTCCGGTGGCCCGACGACCTGGATCTGCCAGACGTGGTCCATGACGCTCAGCTTGCTGAAGCCGGCGGACTCGGCCGTCGACGCGATCGTGCCCAGGTCGGCCGCGAGGTGCGCGGCGCCGTTGGGGTAGGTGAAGTTGGACAGGTGGAGTCCGAGCTGCACGGGGCATCTCCTTGATCGTTCGTGGGTGGCTCTTCCACGCTACTGGCGCAGCCCGACCTGAGCTGCCTGCGACGCCCATCATTCACCCGGCCCGGCTAGGGTGCCGCCCATGACGGAGCGTCGTCACCACCTGCCGTCCCCGGTGAGCCTCATCCGCAGGCGCTCCGGGCGGCCTCCGGTCGCCGCGCCGCTCGCGGACACGCTGCAGTCGCCACAGCCCGGGTCCGGCCTGATCGACTCCGCGGTGTACTGCGGCGGGGAACGACGCTGCTCGCCGACCTCGCTGACCGAGACCTTCCAAGCGCTGCGCGACCAGCCCGCGGGGATGGCGTGGATCGGCCTCTACCGCCCCGACGAGCACGAGCTGAACGAGCTGGCCGACGAGTTCGGCCTGCACCCGCTCGCCGTCGAGGACGCTGTCACCGCGCACCAGCGGCCGAAGCTCGAGCGCTACGGCAACACGCTGTTCGTCGTGCTCCGCGCGGCGCGCTATCTCGACGACGTCGAGGAGGTGGAGTTCGGCGAGCTGCACGTGTTCCTCGGCCGCGACTTCGTCATCACGGTGCGGCATGCGGAGAAGCCCGACCTGTCGGTCGTTCGCCGCCGCCTGGAGCAGGACCCGACGCTGCTCTCGCTCGGCACCGAGGCCGTGCTGTACGCGATCCTGGACGCGGTGGTCGACGGCTACATCCCCGTCGTCCACGGCCTGGAGAACGACGTCGACGAGATCGAGACGCAGGTCTTCGACGGCGACCCCGCGGTGTCGCGGCGCATCTACGAGCTGTCGCGCGAGGTGGTGGACTTCCAGCGCGCGGCCCAGCCGTTGACGGCCGTGGTGGACGCGCTCACCGCCGGGTTCGACAAGTACGAGGTCGACTTCGAGCTGCGGCGGGCGCTGCGCGATGTGGCCGACCACCTGATCGAGGTGAACGAGCGGGTCGACGGCCTGCGCGTGCTGCTGCGCGACATCCTGCAGGTCAACTCGATCCTCGTGGCCCAGAAGCAGAACGAGGAGATGACCGCGCTGAGCCGGACGAGCAACGCGCAGAACGACGAGGTCAAGAAGATCTCGGCCTGGGCCGCGATCGGCTTCGCGCCGACCACCATCGCCTCGATCTACGGCATGAACTTCAACCACATGCCTGAGCTGGGCTGGTATCTCGGCTACCCGTTCGCGCTCGGGCTGATGGTGCTGGCCGGCGTCGTCCTCTACGTCGCGTTCAAGAAGCGCGGCTGGCTCTGACCCGCCGTGTCAGGCGCAGCGCAGCGTGACCCGGGTGGTGGTCTCCTCGGCGACGGTGAAGCCGACGCGGGCGTAGAGGTTGCGCGCGGCCTCGTTGCGAACGCCGACGGTGGTCGACTTCGGACCCGCCGGCCCGATCGACAGCACGGCCGTGCCGATGCCGTGCCGGCGGGAGTTGCGGGTGATCGTCAGCTCGACGATCTCGGTGAGGCCCGAGCTGATGT
>Ga0164242_10006546_pt1 | contig 12808 bp, 12 predicted proteins | sample OricomgcompostMG_FD_108783 | JGI IMG/M metagenome (GOLD analysis project Ga0164242, IMG submission 108783) | Miracle-Growth compost microbial communities from Emeryville, California, USA - Original compost - Miracle growth compost (MG) ... | reverse complement strand
CTTCACGATGACCTGTCCTACCAGCGTGTGCCCGGCGCGCTCGAGCTCGCTGCGCAAGAGCTTGCCGCTCTCGTCATCGCTCGGCGTGCGCGTGTCCGAGCAGGTGATGGCGAAGACCGCCACCTGCGCCGGCGCGTGCTCGCGGTGCGCGTGCGGCACCCCGTGCTCGCCGTGGTGGTGGTGGTGGTGCCCGTGTCCGTGTTCGTCGTCGGGGACGTCGTGACCCATCGCGGCTCCTACTCCGGCAGCTCGATCCAGAGCTGCCCTTCGCGCTCCTCGACCTCGAAGCGCTCCTGGTCTTCACAGAGCACCGGCTTGGTGGCCACCCGGCCCGAGCCGAGCTCGAAGCCGACCTCGTGGCAGGGGCAGATGACCAGCTTGTTCTCGATGCGGCCGCCCGAGAGCAGGCAGCCGGCGTGGTTGCACCAGTTGTCCAGGGCGAAGGTCTTGCCGCCCTCGCGGGCGAGCATCACCATCCGCTTCTCGATCTCCACGCCGCGCAGCTCGCCGTCGACGAGGTCGGCCGGGCCGAGCAGCACCTTGCGCGGCATCAGCGATCCTTCTCAGGCTCGGAGAGATCGATGTCGTGGCGCGCGCGCAGCTTCTGGATCTGCGCCTGGACCTTCTCCACGTCCGGCGCGTCGGGCGCGGCGTTGACGTAGGTCTCCAAATCCGTGGCGGCGAGGTCGAGCTTGTGGGCCTTGGCGTAGCAGCGGGCGCGGTCCTTGTGGGCCTTGGCGTAGCGCGGGTTCACCATCAGCGCGCGGGCGAAGAACTCCATCGCCTCCGGGCAGCGCTTGGCGCGGGCCAGGGCCACGCCGCCGCGGTCGAGGTCGGCCGGCTTCTGCGCGTCGAGGTCGGGGGTGTCGGTTCCCAGGGTGGCCGGCTTGAGCGCTATCCAGGTCTCGCCGCCGCCGGTCTGGCGAATGCCCGCGGCGTCGATCTCCACCTTGGCCGGCAGGTAGCCGCTGTGCTGGGCCTGCAGCGCCAGGGTCGCGTCGGCGGACTTGACCGGAATGGTTAGCGGCGCGGTGCCGAGCACCCGCCCGCCGCGGAGGATGTCGGCGCCTTCGGGGACGGTGTGCACGGTGAGTGTGGGGCCGAACGCGTCGCTGGCGGGGAGCTTCTCGGTCGCGCACCCGCAGGCGAGGGCGGCGGCGAAGAGGAGGGTGGTTCGTTTCATGGCGACACCATCGGGGTTGGCCGCGCGTTGATAGCAGCGGGTTTGCGCGGTGCAAAGCCAGCGCGCGCGTTCAGCCCGGGCGACTGAGGCAGTGCAGCCGCTCGGACTTGGCCTTCTCCGCCGCGGCGCGCTTGATGAGCGCGAACGCCGCCATCTGCTCGATGACGTTGTTCCGGGCGATGCGCAGCAGCGTGGGGTTGCGGCAGTCGAGGACCCTCGCGTACTCGCGCTCGGCGAGGAGCAGCTCGGCGGCCTCGGCGATGGAGAGCGCGCCCGGCTCCTTGCCCATCAGCCGCTTCGAGGCCGAGCGCACCCCGAGGATCCCCGGCGCGAAGTAGCGCGACGAGAGCTCGAGGTCGAGGAGCTCGCGCTTGCTCAGGCCTTCATGGATCTCGTGGACCGCCAGCGCGCGCTTGGCGTCGCCGGGGAGGCCGAGCGCGCCGGCCAGCCGGTCGGCGAACTGCAGCTCGCAGTTGCCCGGGCCGGCACCGCCGAAGCCCAGCCCCGAGCCGAACTGCACCACCCGCATCAGCCAGGCCGCGCCGGCCTCCTTTTCGCTGGTGAAGTAGTCGGGGCAGCCCTGCACCGCGAGCGCGCCGTCGAGCAGCGGCTGGCCCAGGTCCTTCGGCCCGAGCGCGGTGAACGGCTCGACCATGCCGACGTTCACCCCGGCGAAGGCCTGCTGGCGCTGGCCTTCCACGTAGATCTTCAGGGTGTGGACGATCTCGTCGCGGGTGAAGAGCGGCGGCAGGTCGCGCTGGAGCACGAAGTACGCGGCCGGCAGCGCCAGCGCGAGCAGCAAGGTCGCGCCCAGCGCGAGTGCGAAGAGCCGGCGCATCCCGCAGGCTCAGCGGCGCCGCGGATCGCGGATGACGGTGCGCTCGCTGGGAGGCACCTCGCCCTCTTCTTCGGGCTCTTCCTGACCACCGCCGAAGCCGCGGGTGGGCGCGGGTCGACGGGCGCTCGGGCTGCGAATCCCAGGCGTGGGGCGGGGCGCGGTGGGCCCCGGACGTCGCAAGGCCGGCCGTGCCGGCTCGGGGTCGGGCTCGGGCTCGTCCTGCGCGTCGAAGTCCTCGCCGCCCTCCTCATCCGGCGGGAGATCCTCCTCGTCGTCGAGCTGCTGGGCGGCGCGGGGCGCGGGCTCCTCGTAGCTCACCTCGCCGTCCTCGAGCAGGTCCTGGGCGATCTCGATGCTGCTCGCCGACTTGCTGTTGCTGCTCACGTCGCTGCGCGGCGCGGGCGCGGCGGGCTTGGGGATGGGCTTGGTGGCGAGCGGCGGATTGCCCTCGGCGGCTATGGGCTTCGCGCCGGTGAGCGAGCTGGTGTCCACGCCCTCGAAGAGCTGGTCCATCTTCGCGTTCTGGCCCGGCGCCGGACGCGCGGGACGTGAAGCCTCCGCGGTGGCGGCCTTCGGCTCCTCGGCGGGCTTCGGCGCGGTGGCGCCTTTCTTCGCGGCCTCCTCGCGAGCCTTGCGCTCGGCCTGCTTGCCCTGCTCGACCCGCTGCGCCGCCCACTGCTGCTCCAGCTCCTCGCTGTCGGCCTCGCCCTTCTCGCGGTGCTTGAGCCGCTTGACCCACTGGGTCTGGACCGCGTCGGCGTGGAAGAGCGGCGGCGGCGGCACGCCGTAGGTCTCCGGATCGAAGAAATCGTCGGTCATGTCGGTGAAGCCGTACGCCCGGAGCCGCGCGAGGAAGTGCGGCAGCACGCCGGTGGGCGCGTGGTAACCGTGGATGTGACCGTCGGCGTCTTTGTGGGTCGGGGTGAAGACGAAGATGTCCTGGGTGCGGTAGTCGCCCTTCTCCGAGAGCGGCAGCACTTCGCTTATCGCGGTGGTCTTGCGCGAGCCGTCGGCGAGGCGCTCGCAGCAGATGATGACGTTGATCGCGCTGGCCACCTGCGCGCGCACCGCCACCATGGGCAGCTCGATGCCGCTCTGGAGGCAGAGCGACTCGATGCGGCGCAGCGTATCGGTGGGGGTGTTGGCGTGGGTGGTGGCCATGGAGCCGCCGTGGCCGGTGTTCATCGCCTGCATCAGGTCGAAGGCCTCGCCGCCGCGGACCTCGCCGACCACGATGCGGTCGGGCCGGAGCCGCAGGGCCGAGTGGAGCAGGTGCCCCATGTTGACCTCGCCCTTGCCGAACTTGTCGGCGGGGCGGCTCTCGAACGGGACGATGTGCTCCTGGTTGAGCTGGAGCTCGGCCGAGTCCTCGATGGTGAGGATGCGCTCGTCCTGGGGGATGAGCGAGCTCACGATGTTGAGCAGGGTGGTCTTGCCCGAGCCGGTGCCGCCGGCCACCAGGATGTTCTCCTTGATGATCACGCAGCCCTCGATGAACCGGGCCATCGAGGTGGTCATCGAGCCGAAGTCCACCAGCTTGTCGATGGTGAGCTTGTCCTTGAAGAACTTGCGGATGGAGATGGTGGTGCCCTTGCGGGCGATGGGCGGGATGACCGCGTGGACGCGGGAGCCGTCGGGCAGGCGGGCGTCGAGGCGCGGGCGCTCGTCGGTGAGCGGGCGGCCCACGAACTGGGCGATGTTCCGCGCGCAGCCGATGAGCAGCTCCTCGCTGAAGACCGCGTCGGTCTTGATGAGCTTGCCCTTCTTCTCGATCCAGATGTCGGTGGGGCCGTTGATCATGATCTCGGCGACCGCTTCGTCGTCGAGGTACTTCAGGACGGGCTTCAGGAACGCGCGGAGTGACTCCGCATACATGCTGGCCATGGTGCGCGCAGCCTAGCACCGCGCCCTGGTCAAAAAAACGCGCAGGCCCCCTTCCTCCAAACCCTCCCGCGTCAAGCGGGGAAGGGGAGCGCATCTCCGCGCGGGGCGGAGCTCGGCTACTCGGCCGCCACCACCGTGCCACCCTTGGCGGTGCAGTCCTGCTCGGAGGCGGCGTCGGACCAGCCCTGGCCCTTGCAGGCGTTCTGACCCTTGCAGGCGTTGCTCGCGCCCTTGCACGAGCCCATGCCCTTGCAGCTGTTGGTGCCCGCACAGGCCACGCTGGTGGTCGCGGCGGCGTGGCTGGAGTCGGCTGCGGCGCTGCTGCCCGCCGCACCGCTCGAGGCACACGCGGTGGCGAAGAGGCCTGCAACCGCCGAAGCGAGAATCGCACCCTTGGTCTTGCTCATTTGTTCCGCCCTCGTTTGGAAGATGCAGCGGCGCATCCGCTGCGCGACCTCTTACGGCGAGGCCGCGCGAACGGTTTCACCTCTCACATCGGGTCGCAAGCGCATGGCGTCTGGGCTCATCGCCACCTCGCGCGTGTTCACTTCGGCGAGGCGTCCGGCTCAGGCCCGGGCGATCTCGCCGGCGATTTGGCGCGCTTCAATGGCGATCTCGCGGAGCATCCCGGTGGCCACCACGTGGAAGCCGCAGAAGTACAGGCCGGGAAGGGCGCCGCCGCGCGGCACCTCGTCGGCGCCGAGCGCCTCGGGCGCTTCGAGGAACGCAGCGAGCCCGGGTCGGTAACCGGTGGCCAGCACCACCGCGTCGAACGGTTCGGCCGCCGCCCGGCCGACGAAGCGCGCACCCTCGCGGGTGAACGCCTCGACGCCGCCGCGCACCGCGATCTCGCCGCGGCGGATGCTCGCCACCGTGCCGATGTCGAGCAGCGGGATGTGGCCGGTCGAGCCGATCTGGCGCATCGGACCGTAGGGCGGTCGGTGCAGGCCGAGCGGCTCGAGCCGGCCGATGGCGACCCGCGAGACCCCCGAGGCAATGGCGTCGGCCAGGCCCAGCGGCATGTGGCCGAGGGCGATGCCCCACGCGAGGATGGGCACGCCCAGAAAGTCGCGCGGGACCACGTTCACGCCGCTGCGCACCGAGAGCGTCGGGTGCGCCCCGCACTCGAAGAGGTCGAGCGCGATCTCGCCGCCGCTGTTGCCGATGCCCACCACCAACACCCTGCCGCCGCGCCACGGCGCGCCATTGCGGTACTCGGAGCTGTGCAGCACCTGGCCGGCGAATGAGGAGAGCCCAGGCCAGCTCGGACGCACCGGGACGTGCGCGAAGCCGGTCGCCACCACCACGTTGGACGAGCGGAAGGCCTCGCGCTCGCTGCGCGTCAGCCAGGTCGAGCCCTCGCGGCGGACCGAGACCACGCGCTCGCCAAAGCGCGGCGCGAGCTCGAAGTTGCGCGCATACGCCTCCAGATACTCGATGACCTGCGTCCGGGCGGGATAGCGCGGCACCCGGCGCGGAAACGCAAGGCCCGGCAACTGCGAGAGCCGCTTGCTGGTGTGCAGGTGCAGCCGATCGTAGTGGTTGCGCCACGCCTGTCCGACCGCCGCCGATTGCTCCAGCAGCAGGAAGGGCCTGCCCGCGTGGCGAAGGCAGGTCGCGGTCGCCAGCCCCGCGGGGCCAGCGCCGATGACCACCGTCTCGGTGTCGAGCATCACCTGTCCCCCCGCGGGCTGGACAGGCTCGTAGGGTCAAGCGCGCGGCCGGATCAACGGCGGACGGGTTTTCCTATCTCCCGGCGGACAGCGCCTGGCCGGGGACAGCGGCGCGGCTCAGGCGCTCGTCGGCTCGGCGCCGGGATCGACCGGCGGCGCGCCGATGGCGTGGTAGCCGCCGTCGACGTGGATCTGCTCGCCGGTGGTCGAGGGCATGAGATCCGAGAGCAGCGCCACCGTGGTCTTGGCCACCGCGTCCTGGTCCTTGCTGCTCCAACCGAGCGGCGCCTGCTTGCCCCAGCCGGCTTCGAGCTGCTTGAACCCGGGGATGCCCTTGGCGGCGATGGTGGAGAGCGGCCCCGCGGCCACCGCGTTCACCCGGATCTTCTGCGGACCGAGGTCGCGCGCGAGGTAGCGCACCACCGCGCCCAGGCCCGCCTTGCACACGCCCATCCAGTCGTAGATGGGCCAGGCCACGCTGGCGTTGTCGAAGTCGAGGGTGACGATGGAGCCGCCCTCGGTCATCAGCGGCCGACACGCCACCGCCAGCTCCCGGAGCGAGAAGGTGGAGACCCGGAAGGCGGTCTGAACGCTCTCCCACGGGGTGTTGAGGAAGTTGCCGCCGAGCGCGTCCTCGGGGGCGAAGGCCACCGCGTGGAGCACGCCGTGGAGCACGCCCCAGGTCTTCTGGAGCGACCCGGTGAGCGCCTCGAGATCCTCGGGCTTGGTGACGTCGAGCTCGAGGACCTCGGGCACGGGGTTGAGCCGCTTGGCGCTGCGCTCGGTGAGGCTCCTCCCGCGGCCGAAGCCGGTGAGCACCACCTCGGCGCCTTCCTTCTGGCAGAGCTCGGCCACCGCGTAGGCGATGGACTGCGGGGTGAGCACGCCGGTGATGAGGATCTTCTTGCCGGAAAGGAGCACGCGCGCCTCCAAGGTGAGAGTGCGCGCTTCCTAGCACGGACGCGCCGCTTCTACTTCGCGAAGCTGAGGTTGGCGGTGATGTGGGTCTTGTCGTCGATCTTCTTGAACATCAGGCTGGGGCGGTCGATCTTGAAAGCATCGAGGCTGATGTCGAACTCGGCCTTGGCGTGGGCGTGGGTGGCATCCGGGAAGGTGAGCTCGACCGGCACCTCGAGCGGCTGGGTCACCCCATGAAACTCCACCTGGGCGGTGAGGCTCAGCTTCTGGGTGGCCGGGTAGCTGGTGGGCGGCGCGTAGTTCTTGATGACGCCCTTGAGGGTGACGAACGGGTACTTGGCCGCCTCCACCGTCTCCTTCATGTGCGAGTCGCGGTTGGAGTTGCCGGAGTCGAACTTGGCGACCTCGGCGCGAATCTGGACCTGGGCCTCGCCGGTCTTCAGCGCCGCCGCGCCCTGGAGCGCGTGGTCCACGCCGGTCGCGTCGTGGAGCGTCCAGGTGATGTGGTAGCCGAGCGTCGAGGCCTTGGGCTCGAGCCGGTAGACCGCGCTCTGCGCGCCCGCGGAGAGCGGGGCGACCACGGCGGCGATGCAGGCGAGCGTTCGAAGCAACATGGGCGACCTCATGGTTTCGGCGACACACCCATACTTCGCCGGGCGGGATGCCCAGGGGCAAGTTCCAACCCGGCCAACCGTCTTGACGGAACCTGCCGGGCTTCATTCGCCCCGGCGCGGGCTCACGGGAGCTTGCGGAGCGCGGCGGCGGCGTCGGTGAGGCTGGGATCGGCGGTGACCGCGGCGGAGAGCTCCTGCTTCGCGGCGGCGACATCGCCCTTGGCCGCGAGGATCTGACCGAGCGCGGCGTGCGCCTGGGCGCCTTCGAGCGGCGTCTTCGCGCGGGCGATGCAGGCGCGGTAGCTCTCGATGGCCTTCTCGGTGCGGCCCTGGCGGTAATACACGTAGCCCAGGTAGAGCGCGGTCTTCGCCGCATCGGGCTGGAGCTTGCGTGCGAGCTCGAGCTCCGCCAGGGCGTGGCGGTCGTCGTTGGATTGGTAGTAGGCGAAGCCGAGCTGCTGGAGCAGCTCCGCGTCGCGCCCCGACCGCTGCAGCGCCGCCGCGAGCGTGCCCACCGCGCCGCCCCAGTCGCCGCTGCGCCCCTGGAGATCCGCCACCTGCACCGCGAGGTGCTTGTCGGAGGGCCGCAGGTGGAGCGCGCGCGAGAAGTTCGCCTTGGCGTCGGAGAGCTCCCCGCGGGCGAGGTGGAGCGCGCCCTGGTGGGAGAGCGCGGTGGCGTCATCGGGGTTGAGGGCCAGCGCCTTGCCGTACTCGTCCATCGCCTTCTGGCTGAAGCGGCGCTTCGACCAGACATCGCCCATGAGCACGTGGGCGCGTGCATCGGCATCGTGGGCGGCGAGCACCGCGGTTGCCACCTCCTCGGCGTCCTCGGTGCGGCCCGCCTCGAGCAGCGCCTCGGCGTACGCATCGCCGGCGGCGGCGGTGGCGGTCTTCGCTCGGTACGCGGCCTCGAGCTGGTCGAGCTTGCGCTCCTTCGCGGTGGGTGGCTTGCGCAGGTGCGGCAGGAGCTCGACGCCGCCGAAGACCAGGAGCCCGGCGGCGAGCGCGCCACCCGCGCCGAGGCCCAGCTTGCGCCAGGGCAGCGGCGTGCGCGGCGGCTTGGGACGCGCAGGCTTGCCGACCGGTGGCGGCGCGACCGGCGGCGGCGCGGCCACCGGCAGCAACGCCTGGTCGGGGAGGCTCGGGTCAATCTTGCGCAGCTCGCCGATCCGCGAGCGCTCCGAGTCGGTGGGCGGGAAGAGCAGCTCCATGAGCTGCGAGACCTCGGCGGGCCCGAACGCGCCCACCCGCGGCGAGATCTGATCGAGCTCCTCCTTGACCGCGAGCGCGGTAGGCGGCCGCTCGTTGGGCGAGCGGGCCATGCAGCGGAGGATGAGGCTCTCCAGCTCGGCGGGGATGGTGGGGTTGAGCGCGCGCGGCGCGACCGGCGTGCCGTAGGCGATGCCGGAGAGGATGGCGTTGGGCGTGTCGCCCTCGAACGGACGCTTGTCGCAGCAGAGCTCGTAGAGGGCCACGCCGGTGGCGAAGATGTCGGCGCGTCGATCGAGCGGATTGCCCAGCACCATCTCCGGGCTCATGTAGAAGTACTTGCCCTTGAGCGTGCCCGGCTCGGTGGAGCTGACCGCGCCCTGGCTCTTGGCGATCCCGAAATCGACGACCTTCACCCGGCCGTCGTAGGTGACCACGATGTTGTCGGGGTTGAAGTCGCGGTGCACCACCCCGAGCGGCTGGCCTTCCTCGCCGCGCGCCTCGTGGGCGTGGTGCAGCCCCGCCAGCGCCTCGGAAAACGCCTTGAGCACGAACCCGGTGGGCAGCATTCCGCCCTGGGCCCGCGCGCCGTCGCGGACCTCGGCGAGCGCGCGCCCGTCGAGGAACTCCATCGCGATGTAGTAGTGCCCCGCGGCCTGCCCGAGATCGAGCACGCCCACGATGTTGGCGTGGTCGAGCCGGCCGGTGAGCTTGGCCTCGTTGAGGAACATCTCCACCACCTGCGGCTCGCGGGCCAGGTGCGGGAGCAACCGCTTGATGACCACCGTGCGCGCAAATCCCTGGACGCCCTCGGCGCGCGCCAGGAACACCTCGGCCATTCCGCCGGTGGCGATTCGCGCGGTGAGGCGGTAGCGGCCGAGTTGCTCGATCACGTGCGCGGTCCCAGGAGCTCAGCGGCGGCGGTGTGAATCCAGCGCGCGAAGCTCGTCGCGGCGCACGAGCTCGTGCTCGTCGTCGCGCTTGTGGAGGAACTTGTACTCCTGAAACTCGCGGTAGATCCAAAACAGCAAGATGACCGCGCCGCCGTAGAGCAGGTACTGGCGGAGCCGGCCCGCGGAGTCTTCGATGGCGTCGAAGCCGAAGCGCTCGCGGGGGCTCTCGGGGAACTGCGAGGAGCGATCCTGCTGGATGTGCGACCACTGCGCGCCCAGGAAATCGGCCTGGCGCTTGAGGTCGGGGGGCGGCTTCTGGCCGCGGCGGGCCAGCGCCCAGCCCACCCGCTCGAGCTGGGTGTGGCCCCAGGCGTCGGCCGGGGTGAGCGCGAGCGCCTCGATGAGGTGCCGGTAGGCGGCGAGCAGGTCCTCGCTTTTCGCCGAGTCGCCGTTGTCCGGGCCGAGGATGCGCTCGGCGGCCATCAGGTGCTGGGCGGCGCGGGTCTCCGGCGAGGTGCGGTCGGAGTACTGCACGTAGCCGTAGGCCGCGGCGCCATAGAGCCCGAGGATGATGAACAACCCCCACGGGACGTGCAGCCTCCAGCGGCGGCGCACCTCCGCCACGTTTCCGCCGGCGTCGCGGTGCACGACGATGTCGCGGTCGTGGTGGGTGTCGGACTCGCCCTCGACCCGCGCGCCGCAATGCGGGCAGTCGGGCAGGTAGGGATCCAGCGCGCCTTGGCACTCGGCGCAGTCGCTCGGCCGCATGGGACGGCGATGATGAGAAGGCATCGCCGCGGCAGTCAAGGCGCCGAGCCGCGACCCGAGGCCGCGGTTTTCGGCTAGCGTCGCCCGGCCCATGCGCCCTCTGCCGATCGCCCTCGTGCTGCTCCTCGCTCCGGTCGCGGCCCGCGCCGACGGGACGCTGCGCCGGCAGATGGAGGTCCCCACCACCTCGCTGCACGATGCGCAGGGGCTCGGCGCGGGAGAGCTCGGCTTCGGGCTCGCGGTCGGTTTCCCCTACGTGCAAGCGCAGGCGGCTTTGGGTCTCTTCGACCGCCTTCAGCTCGATCTCCAGGTCGACACCCTCTACGGCGCGGCCACGCAGCTTGGCTTCGGTCCCAAGGTGCGGCTGCTCGGCGGCCCGACGGGCTTCGCGCTCGCGCTCAGGCTGCGCGGCCAGTGGACCTTCTTTCGCAACCCGGCCTTCGAGGAGTCGCCGGGGAGCGCGCGCCACCTCACCGGCCTGCGCAACTGGGGCCTCGAGCCGGCGCTGGTGCTCTCCGGCCGCAGCGCCCGGGGTTCGCTCTTCGGGGTGGTGCGCTACCAGGCCACCTACGCCAGTGAGGCCGAGCTTTCCGGACCGCTCAGCGGCGTGCCCGACGCGTGGGGCGGAAACGTGGGGCTGTACATCGGCGGCGAGCTGAACACCCGCTCGCTGGTGCACGTGTATGGGCTGGCCGGGCTGGACCTGCACCTGCGCCAGACCGATTCGCGCGCGCTGCCGCGGGTGGAGCTCGGGTTCACCTTCCCGGGCTGAGCGCGAACCTCAGCGCCGGCGGCCCTTGGCCACGATCTCCAGGTACTCCTCGGGGCGCAGCGGCAGCGAGCGAGGCACGCGCACGCTCGGCTTGGCTGCTCGCAGCTCGACCTGATTCCGGGCCGGGCGGTGCTCGCGCGTGGCGGGCACGGCAGGCGGGTTCTCGATGGAAGGCTGCATTTCCGGCCCCTCTCGATGCGACGGGGCGAAATAGTCACTCGGGCGCCGACCGCCAAGTCTGGATGCGTCAGGTGTGTTCGCCGCGAACATTTCCCGCGTCCGGACGCTCGATTGACCCTCGCCGAATGCGGGGCTTACGATCGCCGGCTCGTTGGGAACCACGGAGCACATGCTGGGATGAGCAATCGGCCCACCACGGGGAGGCCACGGCGCGGTCCATCGGGCAAGGCTCACCCGGCCACCGAGGCCACCGAGCTGCCGCCCGAGGAGCTGGAGCCGGTGGCCCGTCCGCCCAGCCGGGCCAGCCGGCGCGCCGAGACCCGGTTCGAGCAGCCCGCATCGGGCAACACGCGGATCATGTCGGCGGACGACGTGGAGGGCGCCGAGCCTTCCGAGCCCGAGGACGCCGAGGCCACCCACGCCGGGCCGCCGATAAGCGTGGAGGTGCTCGAGGGACCCGACGCGGGAAAGAAGAAGGCGGTCCGCGGCGGCCGGATGGTCATCGGACGCGGCGACGGCTGCGACCTCAAGCTCCGCGACACCGCCTGCTCGCGGCGGCACCTCGAGCTCATCGTCGGCTTCTCCGGCGCGGTGGTGCGCGATCTCGGCAGCGGCAACGGCACCAAGGTGAACGGCGAGCGGGTGGAGGAGGTGGCGGTCGGCCACGGCGACGAAGTCCAGGTGGGCACCACGCTCATCCGCATCGTCGACGAGCTGGCCGAGCTGGATGCGCGGCGAAAGCCTGCGGTCGAGGAGCCGCCGCACGTCGAGCCGGCCGACCTCGATCCCAACGGCGCCGATGACGAGCCGGGCGCGCCTCCCGCCACCCAGATGCGCCCGGCGGTCCGCGCTCCCAGCACCGCCGCGGTGGACCTGCCGCTCGGCGCCGGAATCAACCGCAAGTGGGTGCTCGCCGGCGTGGGCGCGGTGACCCTGGTGGCGGTGCTGGTCGGGGCGCTGGTCCTCGGCCAGAAGCCCAAGCTGCCACCGCCGCCCAAGCTCGACGCCAACCGCGTGGCCGAGGTCTTGAAGGAGGGCAAGAGCGCGCTGGTGGCCGGCGACTTCGAGAAAGCCAACGCCGACTGGGACGAGCTGGAGAAGCTCGACAAGACCAACGGAGATCTCCCCGAGCTCCGCGCGCGCACCGTCACCGAGAAAGACGCCCGCGCCAAGCTCGACGCCGCGAGCGCGGCGCTGGCCGATCACCGCTATGACGACGCGCGGATCGCGCTCGGTGCCGTTCCGCCGGCGGCGCTGTGCTTTGACAAGGCCGCCGCGCTGCTCAAGACGCTCGACGCCCAGCAGACGATCTATCTCGCCGGGCTCGGCGCCCAGAAGGTGGCCGCCAACGACCTCGACGGGGCCCGCCAGGTCGTGCCGCAGCTCGAGCGGCTCGATCCCGCGGGCGCCGACACGCTCACCCGCGCCATCGAGACCGCAGAGTCGCAGCAGGAGGCGGCCGAGCTGGCCAACGTCAAGAGCGCCCGCCAGCGCGCGCGGATGCTGCGCGAGCTGAAGCGGCGCAAGGCGGAGCAGGCGGTCAGAAACGAGCTGGAGAGCGGCTACCGCAAGTTTCACGAGGCCACCACGCCAGGCGGCTACAGCCGCGCGGCCACCGAGTTCGAGCGCATCGCCGAGCAGACGCGCAACAAGACCGCCGCGTCGCGCGCCCGCGGCCTGGTCGGGAAGGTGCGCGACTTTGCCAAGGCGCTCGGCGACGCCAACGCCCTCGAGGCGGACAAGAGCTACCAGGCAGAGATCGCGCCGCTCGATCGGGCGGTCTCCGCGCTGGCGCACATCGATTCGGGCAGCCCGATGATGCCCAGGCTGAAGCTCCGCCTGGTCCGCGGGCTGGTGCTCGAGGGCCACGGCGCCG
>Ga0164242_10006545_pt1 | contig 12808 bp, 11 predicted proteins | sample OricomgcompostMG_FD_108783 | JGI IMG/M metagenome (GOLD analysis project Ga0164242, IMG submission 108783) | Miracle-Growth compost microbial communities from Emeryville, California, USA - Original compost - Miracle growth compost (MG) ... | reverse complement strand
CCGCATCCGTGGGAAGGCAGAAAATAGAAGAGGCTAAAAAAGTATTGGCCGCAAAGCGGCCCGCATTGTCACTGGATTTTAAAAACGAGCGTCTGACGGCAGCTAACGCCATGTCCTTACTGGCAGGTTATGATTTGGTCGTAGATGGCTCAGATAATTTTAAGACCAGATATATAGTCAGCGACACTTGTAAGGCGTTAGATATTCCCGTTGTGTATGGCAGTATTTTAGGATTTGAAGGGCAGATTGCCGTATTTGGGCATAATGGAGGAAAAACCCTGAGAGATTTGTTTTCCGGCCCTCCTTCAGCTGACAATGCACCCAACTGCGCCGAGAACGGCGTGTTAGGCACCCTGCCCGGGATTATCGGCCTGATCATGGCTCAGGAAGCCTTAAAGCTAATAATGGGGCTTCCGGTGCTTCATAATCAATTGGTTCTGTTAGATACCCTAAGATTTGAATGCCGGAAGCTGAATTTTTAACCCGGAAGCACAAATTTTAATTTTTTGACATAGGACCGCGTGGCAAATAGGCAAAATTCTTACCTTCGCCCCCTATGCAAAACGACACAAAAAAGGAAATTGTACTAAGTGGGATCAGACCCACAGGTTACCTGCATTTGGGTAATTATTTTGGAGCAATGCGCAATTATGTGCGCATGCAGGAAGATTATAATTGCTATTTTTTTGTGGCAGACTGGCATAGTCTGACCACGCATCCTGATACCAAAGAACTTCGCAATAGTGTACATAGAGTCATTGCAGAGAACCTGGCCTGCGGCCTGGATCCTGATAAGGCTGCTATTTATGTACAAAGTGATGTGCCGGAAATCGCCGAATTATACCTCTATTTAAATATGCTGGCCTATAAAGGAGAACTGGAAAAAGTGCCCACCTTTAAGGATAAAGTCCGATTAAGTCCAGATAATGTCAATGCCGGACTTTTAACCTATCCGGTATTAATGGCTGCAGATATCCTGATCCACCGGGCTGTAAAGGTGCCAGTAGGCAAAGACCAGGAACAGCACCTGGAAATGGCCAGGAATTTTGCGGAAAGATTCAATCACCGGTATGGCGATGTCTTTCCGATGCCCAGAGCCTTTAATTTTAACAGCGATCTGGTTAAAATTATGAGTCTGGACGGAAAAGGCAAAATGAGTAAGAGTGAGAACCAGATGGCCACCATTTATTTGAGCGATTCCGATGAATTGATTCTGAAAAAACTTAAAAAAGCCACCACCGATCAGGGCCCTACAGAGGCCGGACAACCGAAGCCTGACTTTATTCAGAATCTTTTTACTTTGGCTTCTTTAGTCAGTGAGTCGGCTGTGTCAGAAAAGTTTGAAGCCGATTACAATAATTGCCAGATTCGTTACGGAGATTTTAAAAAGCAGTTAGGAGAGGATATGGCCCGTTTTGTAGGGCCTATCCGTGATAAAGCCTTAGCGATTCAAGAAGATAAGGTGTATCTGGAAAAAATCATGAAACAAGGGGCAGAAAAAGCGCGCCAGAGCGCTTCCCAAACCATTAAAATTGTCCGCGAGGCAATGGGAATAAAGTATTAAATTAGCATGAGTTTATGGCCGGCAATGGTGTAAATCTTGCCGGCCTCATATTTCTAACGGTAACCTAAATCAACCTGATGGCAAAAGCAGCAAAACAAAAACCTAAACATATTGCGATTGCGGGTAATATCGGAGCGGGCAAAACGACCCTTACCGAACTGCTCAGTAAACATTATAAATGGATCCCACAGTTTGAGGATGTGGATCATAATCCTTATTTGACGGATTTTTATGAAGATATGTCCAGGTGGAGTTTTGAACTGCAAATTTATTTTTTAAACAGCCGTTTAAAACAACTCATTGAGATTGATCAGGGAACCGAGACGGTCATTCAGGACAGGACCATTTACGAAGATGCCAATATCTTCGCCCCTAACCTGCATGACATGAGCCTGATGAGCAGCAGGGATTTTAACAACTATTATCATTTTTTTGAAACCCTCAAAAAAATGATCAGGCCTCCTGATTTATTAATTTATCTGAAAGCGTCGGTGCCGGCACTTGTAGCACAGATTCAAAAGCGGGGCAGAGAATATGAGGATAATATCCGGTTGGATTATCTGAAAAAACTGAATCAGTTATATGATAAGTGGATTGACGGTTATAAAGAAGGCCCGTTATTGGTGATTGATGTTGATAACGTCAACTTTGCTGAAAACAGCGAACATTTAGGAGAGATTATCAATAAAATTGATAGCCTGCTCTATGGTCTGTTTTAATGGAGTGTAGGATTTTTTTTAAGTTTCTGCTGGAAAACCTTAAACTTTTACGGAACCTATGAATAGTAATGATCAGTCAATTACTCCGCAACAGGGACAAGAAGACAGCTCTTCTGCCAATGCCAATCCTGGCATCAGTTTTATTACCCTGGGGGTAAAGGATCTTGAAAACATGACCCATTTCTATAAGGAAGTCCTGGGATGGCAGATGGAAAAACAGCAACCGGGAGTCCGTTTTTTTAAAATGGCTTCGGGGATTGTATTTGCCCTGTTCGGACAGTCGGATCTGGCCGAAGATATCGGCATTGATGATTTTAATACGTTAGGTGCTAGTACGTTTAAAAGAATGACGCTTGCCATAAATTTTGATTCCATTATTAAGGTAGACGCTTTTTTTGCTGTTTTAAAACAAAAAGGGGTTGTCATTCAAAAAGCTCCGCAAACTGTTTTTTGGGGCGGATATAGTGGCTACTTCAAAGATCCGGAGGATAACTATTGGGAAGTGGCTTATAATCCGTTTCTTTAGGTTTTACACTTACCTTTGCCGGGAACTGTTAAAATACACACCCGATGAAATTACAGTATTACGTCATAGATACACCGTTTAAAGACACTTTTACTATATCCGGAGGCCGTTCTAAGACCAGCCAGCCGGCCCTGATTGTTTCTTTATCCATCGGGCCGTTGATTGGTTTCGGGGAGGCTCCGGCGATCAGCTATTATGACGTGACTGTAGAAAAGATGGTTCGCGAAATCAAGGCAAAAAAGCTGTTTATTGAAAAATTTGCCCTGACAGACCCTGAACGCTATTGGCACTATCTGCATCATTTATTACCTGAACATCCCTTTTTAGTCTGTGCCCTGGATATGGCCTGCTGGGATTTATATGGGCAGATGGAGCGCAAACCTATCTTTGAATTAATGGGAAATTCCTGGGGAAACACACCTTTGACGGATTATACCATTGGCCTGGATACCATTGATAATATGGTGGAAAAAGTGAAAAAGATGCCCTGGCCTATTTATAAGATTAAATTAGGTACTGATAATGATCTGGATATGCTCCAGGCCTTAAGAAAGGTGACAGACAGCCCGTTCAGGGTGGATGTCAACGGCGGCTGGTCCTATAATAAGGCCCTGGAAATGTTGCCAAGACTGGCAGAACTGGGCGTAGAACTGGTGGAACAGCCAATGGCCAGAGCTAAAAATGAAGCAGACCTTCAACAGATGCGGGCATTATATGAAGCTTCTGTCTTACCGCTGATTGCTGATGAGAGCTGCGTCAGGCTGGCAGATATGACCGGCATTGAGCAGTGTTTTCATGGTATAAATATAAAACTGACCAAATGTAGTGGCATTACACCGGCCAGAGTATTGGTGGATGAAGCAAGAAAACGAAATATGAAAGTCATGATGGGTTCCATGAATGAAACCGTCATCGGCTCCGCCGCCATTGCCCAGTTTTTGCCACAATTGGATTATGTGGATATGGATGGCCCTTTATTGCTGGAAAGAGCTGCCGGGGTAGGCCTCCGTATTGATCAGGGCAAGGTGACGCTGTCAGGAGCACCCGGTCTGGGAGTACGTCCGTCAGATTTACCGGAGGGTGGAATTGCTTAGTTGCCCCCGCTGAAAATAAGCTGTATTTATAAAAAATAATTTTTAATTTGGCATTTTAAAGGGAAGCTTTTAAATTTACCAAATTAATGTTTGTTTTTATGTAATCGTTTTCATTATTAATGTACTGGTTTTGAATTGATAGAGAAAATCTAAGCAGACATTAACAGCGGACTATAAGACGAAAAAATCATTTTATGGCAGAAATTAAAAAAACGCCCAAAAGCAATACCATTATTCAGGTCGCCGAGGCCACCGGGCTTTCTCCGGCTACCATTTCCAGGGTACTGAACAATCATCCCTATGTTAAGGAGGCCACCAAAAAGAAAGTACTGGAGATGATTGAAAAACTGGGATACCAGAGGAATAATATTGCATCCGGTCTGAGAAGTAACAAAACAAGAACCATTGGGCTGATCGTGCCCAGAATTTCCATGTTCTTTCATGCGGAGGTGATTACCACCATCCAGAATATTTTATATAAGCATGGTTATAATCTGACCATCTGCCAGTCCGGCGATTCTGTGGACATGGAAAAGGATCTGATCCGGGCCCTGCAATCGGTCAGGGTAGATGCGGTAATTGCGGCCTGCACGCTGCATACAACGGATTTTTCACCTTTCGATCAGCTAATGGCCAGTGGTACACCACTGGTATTTTATGACCGGGTGCCTGTTGGAAAAACCAGTGCCATGGTGATCAAAGGCGATGATATCCAGGGTGGATATCTGGCAACTTCCCATCTGATTGAGATTGGCTGTAGAAGAATTGCGCATATCTCCGGTCCGCTGGATTGTAATTTATATCAGGACCGACTGAAAGGTTTTTATAATGCAATGAAAATTGCGGATTTGCAGGTGCGCAAGGAATGGCTTTTTTATCATGAACTGACTAAGGAAAATGCACGTATTGCACTGAAGCAAATATTTGAAGGTCCGGAAATCCCAGACGGACTGGTTGCCGATAATGACACCACGGCCATTGCCGCTTTGAAATTTGCCAAGGAAATGGGGCTTAAAGTGCCGCAAGACCTGAAAATAGTCGGTTATTCCAATGACCCGCGCAGCGAAATCATCACCCCTTCCATCACCACCATTGAACAATATCCTGATAAAATGGGAGAGAAGATTGTCGAGGTCTTAATGGCAAGGCTGCAGCATAAGAATATGAATCCAATGGAGATAAGCACGCCCACCATTATGCCGGTGCAGCTGATCAGAAGACTTTCCACTTAAGTCCTGTAAAAACTGATTTTAATTTGTAAAGATTAAAAAAGTAAAGCATTTTATTCCACTGCTTGAAATGCGCTCATTAAACAAACCATTTTTAACCATTTTACAAACAAAACTTACATCAAAACCATGGTAAGAAAACAAAACCGCTTCAAAGAATTTTTACTGGGAGCAATCGCTCTGCTCGCGATGGCGGGGAGTCTCAAGGCGCAAAGTAAATCTCAGATGAAGGCGCTGATTAAAACGCAGTTTGATTTTGCGGCCAGGCAGTACAAATTACTGGCATCAAAGACGCCGGTAGATAAAATGCCGCAGACCTTCAACCCTAAAACGGGCAAAAGTACCTTCAGTAATATGGAGTGGTGGTGCAGCGGGTTTTATCCTGGGACGCTTTGGTTAATTTATGAGCAAACCGGAGATAAATCCATTAAAGCAGAGGCGGAAAAGAAATTAGAGGAACTGGCACCCATGAAACATTATAAAGGTAACCACGACCTGGGTTTTATGATTAATTGCAGCTTCGGTAACGGATTCAGGATTACCAGAGATCCCGCATATGCACTGACGCTGGATACAGCCGCCGCCACACTGGCGCTGCGGTACCGGCCACATGTCCATGCCATACAGAGTTGGGATAAAAGCAAAAACTTCACCTGTCCGGTGATTATTGACAACATGATGAATCTGGAACTGCTTTGCTGGGTTAGTGCCCATACAGGGGATACCAGTTTTCTGCATATCGCCAGAGAACATGCCAATACAACCATTAAAAATCATTTCCGGCCGGATTACAGTTCTTATCATGTCATTGATTATGATCCGAACACAGGAGCTGTGCTTGCTAAAAGAACCTGGCAGGGCGCTAATGACAGCTCTTCCTGGGCCAGAGGTCAGGCATGGGGTCTGTACGGTTATACCATGATGTATCGCTTTACCAAGGATAAGGCTTATCTGAACCAGGCTGAACATATTGCGCATTATATATTAACCAACCCTTCCATCCCGGCCGATATGATCCCATACTGGGATTATGATGCACCAGGTATCCCTGATGCGCCAAGAGACGCCTCAGCTGCGGCAATTACTGCTTCGGGATTGTTGGAGTTAAGCCATTTTACCAAGGGTAAGACCCGTAAAACTTATGTGGCTGCCGCTAAAAAGATGCTCGTATCACTTTCCTCTGATAAATACCGCGCTAAATTAGGAGAAAACGGCGATTTTATCCTGATGCATTCTACCGGTGCAAAGCCTTTCAATTCTGAAGTGGATAGTCCGCTCTCTTTTGCGGATTATTACTATCTGGAAGCACTTTCCCGATATAAAGACTGGTATTTATAATTTTTAACCGGGTTTGAAATCCTTTACAGGGATTTATTTTAAAAAGAAGAAGTAATATGGCTAACAGAAGACAGATATTAAAAGCAATGATGCTGGGGGGCACCATTAGTTTGGGCGGTCTGCCCCTGAGATTACTGGCCCGCAATAATGAGGCTGATATTAAAAAAACAGGCAAGCGTGAAGCGCCGGGTGTGCCGGCTCCGGATGGATTATTGGAAAACGGGACAGCTGTCCGCGCCTACTGGGTAGAATTGCTCTATAAAATGGCGGCGCCTGTTTTACTGAATCTTGAAAAGGATGAACTGCGCAAAAATATGGTGGTCAGAAAATCGCCCACCTTTGACAGCAGGACCATTGATGTGACCTACCTGGAAGCAGTCGGACGCACCCTGGCCGGAGTCGCACCCTGGCTGGAACTGCCGGAAGATAATTCCAAAGAAGGGCAACTGCGCAAAAGACTCAGGGAGGCAGCCGTCAAAGGTCTGGCTAATTCGGTGAATCCTGAGGCTAAAGACTGTTTGAACTTTACAAAGGAAATGCAGCCTATTGTAGATACGGCTTATTATGTCCAGGCCTTTATCCGGGCTCCCAAGGCGCTTTGGGAACCACTGGATTCTATCACTAAGCAAAGAGTAGTCGCTGCCGTTAAATCACTTAGGAACCGTAAACCTTTTGAGAGCAACTGGGTTATTTTTGGCTCTATGGCAGAGGCCTTTTTACTCTCCATAGGAGAAGATTATGATAATGAAAGACTGATGCATGGCGTTGAACGCCTCAAAGGCTGGTATGTGGGAGACGGGTGGTACAGTGACGGACCCAGATTCGCCTTTGACTATTATAATGCTTATGTCATGCATCCTTTTATGGTGGATACCTTAAAAATACTGAGCGACCATAAACTTGTAGCCGAAAAAGACTATTTACAGGCGCATAAAAGAATGGTGCGTTATGCAGAGCAACAGGAAAAAATGATATCTCCTGAAGGAACTTTTCCGCCAATCGGACGCTCTATCCCATACAGAACGGGAGCCTTCCAGGCACTGGCCATGGTCAGCTGGAAGCAGGATTTACCCCAGCATATCGATCCGGCCCAGGTCAGAGGCGCTTTGACAAAAGTATATCACAATATGTTTACCAAGGTAAACAGTTTTGATAAAGACGGCTGGCTGGAACTGGGTTTTGTAGGAAGTCAGCCAGATGTGGCAGATTATTATACCTCTACCGGAAGTCTTTATATGGCGACGCTGAGCTTTTTGCCGCTGGGACTACCGGCAGATAATGCTTTCTGGAAAAATCCTCCTGTCGACTGGACTGCAAAAGCAGCCTGGGCCGGGCAGCCTTTCCATAAGGATTATCATGTGGATTATTAACAGGAGCGCTCAGAAGATAACAGGAGACTCCGTCGTTTTTATTTTTTAATTTTTGAAAACGTTATCAATACCAATAACAGGCAGTCCGTTGTGTCTTAGAAAAATGGCCAACTGAGAATGCCTTAAAACTTAAAGTAAATGTTTAGACTGATTCATAAACAAAAACAAACAAGCTATTTGGCGGGGATGAAAGCCGGCGTGCAGTCTGCTGTGGCAGCAGCGGTTGCAGCAGGGCTGATGCTCGGATTTTTAATGGTGACTCCCGCTGGTGCACACGCGCAGTGGGGAGAAGGTAATAGTAAAAACCTTCCATCCGCAGCCCAAAAACAAGTGCCTTTACAACACGGGGCACACAGGATAGGCAAAAGAACAGATGCGGATATGAACCGCTGGCGGGATTACGGCCTTGGGGAATTTATTCATATGGGCCTTTATTCCATTTTAGGTGGCGATTATAACTCAATGCATTATGACGGAGCGGCAGAATGGATCCGGTCCTGGAATAAACTGCCTCATGAAGTCTATGATAATTTGTATAAAAAATTTGATCCCAAGAACTTTGATCCGGAAGCCTGGGCCAGGATGGCTAAAAATATGGGTGTCAGATACGTGACCATCACAACAAAGCATCATGACGGTTTTTGTCTGTGGCCCAGTAAATACACTGATTTTAATATTACCAAGACCCCCTATAAAAAAGATATGATCGGACCTCTGGTCAAAGCTTTTGATCAGGCAGGTATTGATGTATATCTGTATTTCTCCGTGATGGACTGGCATCAGGCGGACTGGCGCTATGATTTAAAAACAGCAGCAGACAGCGTTGCCTTTAACCGCTTTAAGACCTTTACCAAAAATCAGCTGACTGAACTATTGACACTTTATCCCCAGACCAAGGGCTTATGGTTCGATGGAACCTGGGATAACAGCTGGAAAAAGAGCGGTGCATTTTCAGACAGTCTGGATCAGTATTTAAAAAAGATTCATCCGGGTCTTATTATCGGAAGCCGTTTAAGAGCGGATGATTATGGCAACCGTCATTTTGATGCGAACGGTCATCTGATGGGAGATTATGAACAGGGTTGGGAAAGAAAAATTCCAAGTGATTATACTGCTACCAGGGGCAATGACTGGGACTGCATTATGACCATTCCGCAAAATGGTTGGGGATATTCCAAAAGCTGGATGGGGCACTGGAAGACCCCTTATGAGCTTATTGAAATGCTGGCCAAATGCGTATCGCTGGACGGTAATTTTGTCATTAATTTCGGCCCAAAGGGTGATGGTACTTTCAGGAAAAAAGAATTACAGACGGCTGATTCAATAGGAGCCTGGATGAAGGTGAATCATGAGGCTATCTATAATGCCGGATATCTGAACTGGACAAAACAGGACTGGGGTTATTATACCAGGAGCAGAAAAGATGGCAAAATCTATATGATTGTCTTTAATGTGCCCATTAACGGTGCGTTAAAAGTCAGTCCTGCTAAAAAGGAGCATATTAAAAAGGCTTACCTTTTGCAGGATAATAAAACGCTCCATGTAGAAGCGCTGGACGGCAATGATGTCTTCATTCAATTAGAACAAAAAAATCATCAGGAACCATTTGTGATTGTGCTGGAGACCGGTCAGGGCGGTCAGGCTGTTGAAGGCGAAAACAAGCATGTATAACAATTAATTCATCAATCATTTTCAACATAAAAATTAATTTTAAAAATGTCAATTAATATCAGCGCATTTAGTCTGGAAGGAAAAACAGCAATTGTGACCGGATCCAATAAAGGCATCGGACAGGCGATGGCAGTGGGGCTGGCACAGGCCGGAGCCGATATTATCGGTGTCAGTTCCAGCTTCCCCAAGGATTCTGAAACGCAGCAAGAAGTAGAAGCGCTCGGGCGAAAATTTACCCGGTATAATGCAGATTTTTCGGATAGAGAAAGTGTGTATGCGTTTATTAAAGCCGTGAAGGCTGAACAACCGGCAATTGATATACTGGTAAACAATGCCGGCACTATTATGCGCGAGCCGGCCGTTTCGCATCCTGACGATTATTGGGATAAAGTCATTGGTATTAATCTGAGTGCCCAGTTTATATTAGCCAGGGAGTTCGGTAAAGACATGCTGGAAAAAGGTCAGGGGAAAATCATTTTCACCTGTTCCATGCTCTCCTATCAGGGTGGTATAAACGTACCGGGGTATACAGCCAGTAAATCCGGAGTGGCTGGCCTGGTAAAAGCCCTGGCCAATGAATGGTCTCAGAAAGGTGTACAGGTGAATGGAATAGCCCCCGGATATATTGCAACGGACAATACTAAAAATCTGATGGCAGATCCCGCCCGTTCAAAAGCCATACTGGAAAGAATCCCGGCCGGACGCTGGGGGAGCCCGGAGGATCTTAAAGGGGCCGTTATCTTTTTAAGCAGTAAGGCGGCTGACTATGTAACAGGAACCATTCTGAATGTAGATGGCGGCTGGATGGCCAGATAGGCTGCGTCTTTGTGAACACAAGTAAACTCTTTTTAAACAAAAATAAATTAAGACACAATGGAAGTGAGATTTCAAAATAGTCCAAATGAGACTAAGCAGATGGATACCAAACAACTCAGAGAAAATTTTTTAATTGAGGACCTGACCCAAAAAGATAAGCTTAAACTGGTTTACAGTCATTATGACCGTGTAATCGTAGGCGGTGTGTCGCCGGTGGATCAGACAGTGGAGCTACCCAATGAACCGGAGTTGAAAGCCGCCTATTTTTTAGAACGCAGGGAACTGGGTGTTGTGAATCTGGGGGGACCAGGCACCATTCAGGCCGGAGATCAGCATTTTGATCTGGAAAAACTGGATTGTCTGTATGTGGGACTGCATACTGAAAAAGTAAGCTTCGCTTCTAAGGATAAGGCTAATCCGGCTATTTTTTATATGCTGAGTTCGCCGGCACATAAAGAGTATCCGACTACACATTTTGCCAAAAAGGATGCTTTTCCAACCGAAACCGGTAGTCTGGAAACTTCCAATAAAAGAACCATATATCGCTACATTCATGCCGATGGCATCAAAAGCTGTCAGCTGGTCATGGGGCTGACGATTCTGGATACCGGCAGTGTCTGGAATACCATGCCTGCTCATACGCACACCAGAAGAATGGAAGCTTATTTCTATTTTGACGTACCCAAGGATCAGCGTGTCATACATCTGATGGGGGAACCATCAGAAACACGTCACCTGGTGGTGAATAATAATGAAGCGATTTTGTCTGCCCCCTGGTCTGTTCACGCTGGCTGCGGTACCTCAAATTATGGATTTGTATGGGGTATGGCAGGAGAGAACTACACGTATTCCGATATGGATATGGTGGATATCGCTGATTTAAAATAGAACCCGTTATTTAAAATTGCCCGTTATTAATAAAACTAAGTGAACAATGCGTAAAATATTGTTTGGAAGTGCTGTACTGATCTCTCTGATGAGTTGCGCCGCTAACAGCGATGCCCAGCACGGTGCAGGCCTTACACTGAAAAATACGACGGCCATTGACCGGCCTGAACAGGTGGTTTCCCTTTCCAGAAAACTGCTGGAAGCAAAGGCTGGCCCCTTAGCCAATAATTACCTGCAATTTTCAGCAGATAAAAAGCCGCTCCAGGCTCAATTTGAAGATCTGAATGGAGACGGAAAATGGGATGAAGTCCTGCTTTGTTGCCCGATAAAGGCTTCCGCCTCCGTTCAGGTCTCCTTTGAAAAGAGTGCCGAACCGTCCGTCTCTGGTATGCCGGCACTGGCCCATGCCAGGATGAAGCTTAAAAACGAGGACCAAAGTTTCGGTGAAAACATGGATAAGTTAGAAATGCCTTATCAGAATCCCCCCACGGATTTTTCTAAGCATGCTTTGCCGCCTTATCTGACCGAAGGACCCGGCTGGGAAAATGATAAAGTGGCTTTCCGGCTTTATTTTGATACCCGAAACAACAAGGATATCTATGGAAAAAGAATCCCCGGGATGGTGATGGACTCTGTAGGTGCTAACCCTAAAAACAGTTATCATAAACTGGCCCCATGGGGTATGGATATCTTAAAAGTGGGTACCTCGCTGGGAGCCGGCGCCCTGGCTTTCAGCTACCGGCTGCCGGACGGGAAAGATACCTTAGTCCGATTAGGCGGTAATGATATTAAAGGGGAAACCTATCAGTTGTTAAGTGATGGTCCGCTGCAGGCTAGTTTTCTGATGACTTATCCCTGGCAGCTGGCAGGCAAGCCGGTAACCGTTACGGAAAAAATCACCATTACGGCCGGTCAGTACAGTTATACCAGCGATATTGCTGTTCAGGGAGAGGGGCTGCCTAAAGACCTGAAAGTAAACATGGGTATTGCTGATTTTTATACCAATCAGATGGACTCAGTGGTAACTTCAAAGTCCAAAGCCGTCTATAGCTTTGGTCAGCAGTCTGAAAACCATGATAATCTGGGAATGGCTGTCATCAGTGATCATCCTGCACTGGCAAGCATCTGGCAGATTAAAGAAAAGCCTTTACCCATCTCTGATATTACCAGCAGTTATTTGATGGAATTGCCCATCAGCAGTGACCATCCGGTTCAGTTCAGGTTCTACGCTGGCTGGGGACTGTCGGATCCTGCCTTTAACAGTCAGTCGGGCTTTAAAGAGATGCTGGAAAGAGCCATGGAGCTGGAATCGAATCCTGTTATAATTGATTAGTATTTAACATCCTAACCTATTCATACAAAAATTGGTGCAATGAAACATTTATTATTAAGTTCATTATTACTATTTATGGTAACCGTAGCTGCTTTTGGCCAGTCAAAGGCCACAGAGTCTGTAAAACAGACCATTACCAAATTTAATAAGGCCATGGTGGACGCAGATGGAACTACCTTATATGCCATGACTTATCCTGAGTTAAGCTATGGTCATTCATCGGGTGTCATTCAGAACCAAAAAGAATTTGTGGAGGGGAT
>Ga0164242_10006544_pt1 | contig 12808 bp, 8 predicted proteins | sample OricomgcompostMG_FD_108783 | JGI IMG/M metagenome (GOLD analysis project Ga0164242, IMG submission 108783) | Miracle-Growth compost microbial communities from Emeryville, California, USA - Original compost - Miracle growth compost (MG) ... | reverse complement strand
CCGGTGGTCAACCCCGGTCTCCCTTGCGGGTGCTCTATACTCAGTTTATCCTGTGATCCTCACCCTCGAGACGAGAGGGCATGTCTGCCGAAAAGTTTCATCACCCCACAATGTTTAAGATCTGTGAATGTCCCGGGATATTCCCGTTTTCATCCTTTGATAGCGCAAAGATAGGCCGGATGCATGTTTATTACAAATTATTCAAACATTTTTTTAAAAGATTAGATTATATTTAAAAATTAATTATTATATTTGAATAATAATTAAAACAGGGAGAAATATGAGCCAAAAATTAAATTTAGACAAATTGGATTATCAGATTATCCAGGTCATGATGGAGAATGCAGAAATCTCTTATGCGGACCTGGGTAAAAAGCTATTTGTTTCAGGTGGCACTATTCATGTAAGGATAAAGAAGTTACAGGAATATGGTATTGTCACCGGCTCCCGGCTGAATATCAATACCAAGGCCCTTGGTTTTGATGTCATCACTTTTGTCGGCATCTATCTGGAAAAAAGCTCTATGTATGAAGATGTTGCAACAGAATTAAAAAAGATCCCGGAGATTGTCCGGTTAAATTATACAACCGGCACTTACAGTATGTTCGCCGAAATTGTCTGCAAGGATATCCGGCAGTTAAAACATGTCCTGCATGATGAATTGCAAAATATCAAAGGCATTGAAAGGACGGAGACGCTGATATCTCTGGAAGAGAGCTTTAACCGTAATGTGCTCGTGCTTGACGAAGAAGAGATTAACTAGGCCTTCTTTTGCCGGTAAAATACGATTCACCTAAATCCTTGTTATGCAATTAAACCGCCCTCAGGCAGAAATACTCCATAAGGTACTGACTCAGTGGGAGAACTCCGGCAAAATCACAGCCGAGCAGGCCAGGGAGCTTAAACAAAGCTATACGGTCCGGAGTTTTGACTGGAAGATGATGGCCCGGTATTGCTTTATCATAGCGATCCTTTTAGGCGTGGCGGGCGTGGTGGCTACCTTTGCGGACCGGGCACTGATCCGGTTCTTTCAATCCATGGTGGATAGGATTTACAATGCGCCTAATTTTATTCTGGCCGTTATATGCGCCGTTATCGGTTTCGTATTCTTTTATTTCGGCGAAAAAAATAAACAAGCCCAGCCTTCCAGAATATTTACCAATGAAGGCTTTATCTTACTGGGCGCTACCTTTACCGCCTTTACGGCAGCCAATCTTGCCGCCATGACCGGCACGGGCGATATTTATTATATCACCGTTTTTCTGGTCGCTACCCTACTGTATCTGGGACTTAGCCTGAAACTAAAAAATGCCTTACTCTGGTTATTTACCCTGATTTCTTTTACCGTTTGGCTAGGTGTGCTGACCGGCGTTTCAGTCCATTGGAAAGCTTACTTTCTTGGCATGAACTTCCCGGTGCGCTATATCCTGATAGGCGCGGTCCTACTCACCGTTTTCTGGCAAACAAGAAAATTCTCCTGGTGGAAAGGTTTTTACCCGATCAGCCATTTCTATAGCCTGCTGCTGCTTTTCACCGCACTTTGGACAAGTTCCGTCTTTGGTAATACCGCTAACTTTGATATCTGGTCCAAAACACCGCAGTGGCATTACTGGCCCTGGGCCTTACTGTCCACAGGTTGGGCGGCGGCGGCCACCTACTGGGGCAGCCAGAAGCAGCAGTTACAATTACGAAGTTTTGGCATTGCCTTTTTATTCTTAAATATCTACACCCGTTGTTTTGAGTATTTTTGGGAAGGCACGCCTAAAGCGGTTTTCTTTATCGCGCTGGCCGTTTCTTTCTGGCTGATAGGCCGCAGGGCTGAAAAAATATGGCACCTGGATCTGAGCGGTTCTAATAAACAAATCAGTCCCTCCCACTCAATGAATAATAGCACTCAGGGTTCAGACTCAAACAAGTCGGACAAAAGGCTCTAATTATTCCAGCAGGCTTATCTTTATTTTTGTCGGGCCGGGTTTTTCCGTAGCCTCGGAAGTAGCATTAGCGGAATTATCCGCCGGCGATTCAGGCTGCCACTGATACCAGTTCTCCTGTTTTGTCAGCGCCGATTTAAACCATTGAATAAGGTTTGGATTTTTGGCCCGGATATTAAAAATGTCAACTCTATTATTTCCCTTATCGGTTAACCGCAATTCAAAAATCAGGCTACCCTTATCCCTTAGACTAATCACACCACCGGATAAATCAGTATCCAGCTGTTCTGAGAGAGATTTTTTAAAGGCCGCAAAACCCGCAACCGGTCTTAAATGACCACTCAGGCGGCTGACCCTTACCTTTGTCTGCTCATTCTTCTTATCCATTAGCTTACGGTTAAGACCTGCACCGCGCACACGGGCGAGCCTGCTGCCTGCTTTGGTCGTAACCAAAACGGCCCCATACTTACCTTTATCGCCATAGATGGCGGGGGCTTTCTCAGGGGACAAAACCGAAACACTTTCAATACTGTTGGGGCTCAGATTTTCAAATTCACCGCTGTTCAAGAGTCTGCCGTCTATCACATACAGCGGTTGCCCATCTTTACCAGGCGACAAACTGTCTGACACGGGCCTTACGCCCCTGAGTCTGATTTCATGTGCCTGAGCCTTTAGCTTTGAGCGGGCGGATAACCTTTTACCGGAATTTCCATAACCGACAATAACCACTTCAGCCAGTGCGTCAGCAGCGCTATCAGTAGGACCCACCGCCATCCTTTCTGATGGCATGGCATGGATATCCTGATCACTTTGCGCATTATAAGCAGCCGCCGGACGGAGCGCTTTTTCCATGGAGGCCGGTTTTTTTTTAGGAGACAGGACGCTTGCATTTTCCCTGCTGATGGCGATACCAGCCACCTTTCCCTGTAAAGCAGTTGCCAGTTGGCCGGGATTGGGTAAAGGAGTTCGCAAAAGACTATCATGGATCAGCTGGCCGGCGGAAATATCTGCCGGCTTTAGACTGTTCACAGTGCCTGCCAGATCCGCCGCCGGATTCCTTGCCGGATTCGCTCCGGGCTCCGGCAGGTGCGCCGAACGCTCTGTAATCAATGCCGGACTTTTGGGTGTTGCCCGTATTGTTGTCTGTGCTTTTGCGATTTCTTTGGACTGATCTGCCGGCTCACTATCTGCCAGCTCATTTTGATGATCAGACAAAGCCTGCGCTACCGCCTTAGCCACATCCGTTGCGGTATCCAATCCCGAATCTGCCACCGAAGGGCGCTGTACATTATCCTTATTTCCCAGTGCGACAACCTCCGTTGCAGGTGTACCTTTTTTAGTTGCGTCTCCACGCTGCAGGACAAAATACAATAGCCCGCCGCTTAATAAAAAGAAAATGGCGGCGGCAGCGGCCCATAGGCGTCGTTTATTAAGATTAGTTTTATGCGCATTAATAGAGGTTAAGGGCAGATTTATCGCTGCGTCTGCGATGTCACCGTCTTGTTCCGGCCCGGTAACGGGTTCGCTTTGCGCTACCCTTTGATCCAGTCTGTCTGATAGTCGCTGCATGGTTTGCTCCAGGTCAGGTTCAGACACCTCATTATTTTCTCTAAGTCCTTCCAGCGCTTCACTTAGCAAAGGATCTTCCAACGCCTGCTTTTCCAGTTCGTGCATGGCTCTGGCGTCCAGCTTGCCAGCCAGATAAGCCATCAGGGTCTGTATGTCGTATTGCTTTTGCATTACTGCTTATCTTTTTCCATGCAAATTTTAAGGTTCCTTCTGCCGTTTTGAATATAGCTGCGGACTTTTTCAACCGCAAACCCGGTCCTCTCTGCCACTTCCTGATAGCATTTCTGCTCCAGGTAAAACAGTTGAATACAGGTCTGCTGCTGACTCACCAGCGCTTCCAGACATTTTTCCATACTGGTCAGTAAGGCCTCTTTATCATGGGCCTGCGTATCAGAAAGCTCAAATGGAGCGTAGGCTTCGCCACTAAGATGCAGCGCATCCTCCGATTGCATAAATGACTTCTCCAGCCTAACTGCGCTGTCCGGGGATTTTTTGCGTAGCTGCATCAGACAATGATTTCTGGCAACCATCCCCAGCCAGGGCTTAAAATGCTGAATATCATGCTTTTTAGCCTTTTCTATCAGCTGCTCAAAAATATCCATTACGCCGTCTTCGCTGGCGGGAGCCTGCTTAAAATATTTCAAACAAATGCTGTAAACCAGCCCCATATACCTTTTATACAGTGTGCTCAACAGTTCCAGGTCACCGGAAGCCTTATAGGCTTCCAGGAGCATTTCATCTGTATCAGATGAGATGCCATTAGATAAAGTATTGGTTTTTACCTGCATTTGTTCCTGCAATATAGGCAATTTATGTGGATGGCATCATCCTGGCGTCCATCTTCCGGACCGGGCAAAAAAACACTTTTTTTCAGATGGGGCGCCTCCCCTGTAATTTTGTTCAACCGGCGCGCCTTACCTTTGCTACCGGCAAGGGTATACCCAGGCCGTTAATTATCCCGTCAGATATGAAAAGAGCCTACTGGTATTTACATATTTCTGTGCTTTTTCTGGCACTTTCCGCCATATTTGGCAAGCTGATCAGTCTAAGCGAGTTATTACTGTCCTGGTACAGGGTTGTTTTTGCCGCCATCATTCTTTGGTTATTATTGCAAAAAAGATCGGGCAGGCCAGCGCTTAGCTTAAGAGAAAAATTCCATATCGGGAAATACGGTGTTCTGCTGACACTTTCCTGGGTCTTTTTTTATGGCAGTATCAAATATGCCAATATATCCATAGGCGTTGTTTGTGCCTGTATGGCCAGCTTTTTCACAGCCATATTCTCTCCCTTAATCACCCGGACCCCATTTATGTTATCAGAGTTTTTACTCAACGGATTAACCTTATTAGGCATCGGACTGATTTTTAGTTTTGACAGTTCCATGCGCCTGGGTATCCTTTTGGGGATTTTTTCTCCGGTCTTCTTTTCGCTTTATTATATCTACAATAAAAAACTGGCGGCGACTTACGATGTCCTGCAAATCAATTATTATCAGATGATCGGGGGCGCTGCGGGCCTGAGCGTCATACTCCCCTTTTATCTGCACTATTTTCCGGGGACCGAACTTATTCCCGGTTTAAAAGATACGGCGTATTTAATCATCCTGGCCTCCGTCTGTACCGTACTGGTGTATATCCTGGTCACAGAGGCGCTTAAAAAGATCTCTGCCTTTACGGCCAATCTCACCATGAATCTGGAACCTATTTACGCCATCATAATAGCCTTTATATTTTTTCAGGAAGGCCGGGACTTCAATAACTCTTTTTACCTCGGCCTGCTGCTGGTCATTTTATCTGTTATCTTACAATCCCGGATTTCTATAAAGGATTCCAGGCTTACACCTTAATGCGTTTTGCCAGAACGGGCCTTTATTTTTTCAGTTTCTTTCCAAAATAATTCCGGGGTTCCGATGGATCAAAACCAACAGCGCTTAAAGGCACCTGCAGGTCCGCTTGATCCGTATACAGCACCACCTCATCGCCTTTATGCATATACAGCTGGTAGTTTTTTTCGTCTGACACCTTACCGGAAAGCCAGGGCTTTACATCACGGGAACTCAGACTGCCGGAAAGGGTTTTTATTAACAGCGGCTGCTTAGCATCAAAACCTGGCTGCAGGATACAAGGTCCATCTGCTGTCGCCTGCACCTTTACCCATAGGGTTCTGCCACCCTTTCTGACTGCACTCACCAGAAATGCGCCCTCTGTTCTCAGATGATCAAAACTGATATCGGCCCATGCGGTGGGTGCGGCCGGGAAAACACGGATAATGCCGTTATAGCTCTGGATCAGCAGCTCCTGAATAGACGTAGCCGCCGCCAGCGGCGTTTCTATAACGGGTCCGCTTTCCGTATACATCGTATTAGCCTTGACATATTTGTGTATGAAAGTCTTTAAATAATCCAAGGCCTGATCTCCCTTACCCATTAAGGCATAGATGGAGGCCCCTCCGGTAAAAGAATAACCCTGCAGGGCGCCGGGCAAACTATGCCAGTGCGCGAGTGACTTTTGAATCAACGGCTTATAGGCGCTATCCTGCCAGGTGATTAAATGCAGCGGGTAAATCATTAACAGATGTGAATAATGGCGGTGCGACTTGGCAAAAGGTACATCTCTTCCTATCATCAGGCCATTTTCGTTCGTCGGATATGGCGTGAGTTCTTCCAGCATTTGCTGCCATCTTGGAACCAGGGAATCCTTTTTCCCTAAAATATGACTGGCCTCTATCAGGGTCTGACAGCCCCACCTGAATAAGGAAAGTGCATAGTTCGCATCGCGAGTCATGCCACCCGGATATTCCGGAGAATACGTATAGGGCAGATGATAATACCCGTCTGCTTCTTTTTTAGCCAGATGCAGATAATAATTGATATTTCTTTTAAGAATGGGATACAACCTTTCCAGCACGGTTGTATCCATGGAATACCGATACTGCAGCCAGTAATAATACAGGTTCCAGGTAAGATCCCCCAGCTCCATATTGCCATCCGGTTTATTTTTATCCGCTGCAGCTCCCGTGACCATTAACGGAGCTTTCATCTCAGGTCCGCTGGCCCGGCCGAGCCCGGCGCTATTATACTGAAAGGCAGCAGGTACGTTGCCATAGAGATTTACCCGGTTGGCATAAATGGCATGGCCTAACACGGAGGCAATGTCCAGATGGTTGGAGGTATACAGTGGGCTGTAGGTAAGCTCTGTATTGAGGTTCCACCAGTTGGCAGGCCAGGGCGTAGCCGCCATCCAGGGGCCCATCAGATCAATCAAGGGTTTGTTTATTCTGGAAGCGGATGCCAGTTTATAGAGTTGTGCCCAGTAAAAGCTGTTGACCACCGGGTCAGGTAAACTGATAAAACTTTTCTGGTAATAGGCATGCCACCAGCTTTCATGATCTTTCAGAAGGGACGGGATAGTCCCGGCCGCTGCCTTGTGAACGGCAAGCTTTGCTTCTTTTAAGCTGGCGGTCAGATCCTTGCTGTCGTTGCCGATACTGATGTAATAGGTTCGCCAGGTTACCGGTAGCTGCCCCGCAGCCTTTGAATGACCATAATATTCATAAAATGGATCCTGCATCCAAAAGGCATTGGCCAAAGTAGCCTCCGCCGGTGCGACCATCTGCCAAAGGGTTGTATAGCCGCCGCCTGCAAGTAAAGACTGCTTTACGTAACTGAAGAGGCCTTCTCTGCCTTCTCTGGCAGCAGGATTAGCGGTATAGCTGTCTTTTAATTCCGGATGAAAATCTATTCTCGGACTTTTAGCTTCAGCGGGATGGAAGTTCCAGCCGGCGTCTTTTTCCCCTGCACTTAAGCCTACCTGAAAAATAATCACATTTTTATTACTCTCGGTCCAGCTGCGCCAGTATATGCTTCCTTTATCCGTCTGAAGGATGCCTTTTGCCACGGCGTTCCAGATATCCAGCCGGGCTGTATTAGAAAGGATATGCCCAAGGGGTTGCAAACTGAAATATCCGATCGGCAGCCTGGCCCTGGAAAACAGATCTCCCAGCACCGTATCCTTTCTGTGGTCTCTTACGTCCGTTCTGCCTACGTCTATCCTCAGCGTGCTGGCATCCCTTATAAAAATAGTATTCCCCAGCAGCCCGTTACCGGTAAACAGGCCATCTGTCCAGGTAGTCGTCAACGTGTCATACACCATATCATTACGCTGCATAAATGACTGCCAGTCGACCTGGTTTTGTGTTTGCTGCGCCCGGGCAGCATTACCCGTAGTCATAACCGTCCCCATCAGACTAAACAGGGCTGCCACTGAAAATTGACGCAGTTGCAGGCGTACAGAAACGAGACTAAAATTTTCCATGGAATATTTTTTTGAGCTCATCAATATGGATTGTGGCTGGGCTGTCCGGCGACATTTTATCCTCCTCTATCCGACCCTGCCGTAAAAGATAATCCGGCCAAGACGACAAAAACAAGGTCAGTTCTAAAACCGGATACCTGATGTATTATCCTGGTAAAGTTAACCAAGACCAGCCAACAGCCACACACGGCTATTAGCTTTTATATATGATAATTTAGCAGACGGGGTAGACTAGAAAACACCTGCCTTCGTGCTTAATGCGCCATGACCAGCACCGAAAGGCAGCTGTCAGATTGTTACTTACCTGCGCCATCTGAAAACAGAAAATTATTTTCAGAAAAACTTACTACCGGTATTATAGCCACCTCAACCGGCTCATTATCAATTAAATAAATCTGCATAAAAAAATTTCGGACGATTTATGTAATCGGGTTTTATTCAGCATCCTAGTTATAAAAGCGATAAGAAGGTCCCCGCTAGTGAACAGCAAAAACCGCTATGGCCGCATTTTTCTAAGCTTTATAAACCTGCAGATTATATCACTGGAAGAATTTCACCGGTCGCTTTTTTGGAAATAATCAACTTTAAAACATTTTCTTATGGCAACAGTACAATATCCGCAATATTCTGCCTCCGGCCTCAGCCCCGCTCCACTTGCTTCAGTAGCCGGTCGTTTTAATCCCTCTCTAAGACAGGTAAATACCATCCACGTAGGCAAAAGGCGTCTTATGAAAAACCAATGGCTTTTTCTTATGCTATTGAGTCTTTTTATCTTCATTACAGCAGAGGCGCTTCCACCACAGACGGCCACTGAAAAGACGGTGTCTTCCGGCTCTACGCCGGCTGCCGGTTTAGGATCACAGCTGAATATCCAAAAAAAAATCAGCGGTGTCATAACAGATTATAACGGTGTTCCCATTATGGGTGTAATTATTCAGACAATCCCTGCCGGCACCGTTGAATACTCGGATGCCAGGGGTAATTTCTCCATCCTTATTTCCCAGGATTGTCAGCAACTTGTCTTTATTAAAAATGGATATACGCAAAAAACACTTGCCAATAAAGATGTCAGGCCACCTTTAAAGATTCAGTTAACCAGGGACAATACTAATATAGCGGACTCTACCAGCCTTGACAAAAATCTGCCTAAGTCATTATCTGAGGTTGTTATCATAGGATATGGTAAAGCTTCCAATACCCGCACAAAAAAAAGCCATGAACCTGCAGCCGTGATCCCGGCCAGTCAAATGATTACCCCAAACAATACTACGACCCTGTCTTCCGCCTTACAGGGACGTGTCGCCGGCCTTCTGGTTTCAAAGGACCCAAACCGTGCCGCGTTATATGGTAATTTCCCGGCAAACGACTTTGCCGAGTCCTATGCACATGAAAAAGAGGGCGGGTTTAAATCGCCACAGAGCAGCCCGCTGTCCACTTTTTCCATTGATGTAGATAAGGCTTCCTATAGTAACATACGCCGGTTTATCCAGCAGGGCAACCTGCCGCCTTCAAACGCCGTACGCATTGAAGAATTGATCAACTATTTTGATTACCAGTACCAGCAGCCAAAGGGGCAGGACCCTGTAGCTATCCAGACGGAGTTAAGCCAGGCGCCCTGGAACCCGCGGCATTATTTATTACAGGTAGGATTACAGGCTAAAAAAGTTGCCACAGATCAGCTACCCGCCTCCAATCTTGTTTTTTTAATTGATGTATCGGGTTCCATGAATGAACCAGGTAAGCTGCCCCTGCTGGTATCTGCCTTTAAAATGCTGACCGACCAGCTCAGAGCTGAAGACCATGTCAGCATTGTAACCTACGCCGGCAACGCACAAGATGTACTTGCACCTACAAGCGGCAGTCATAAACAACAAATAAAGACAGCCCTGGACGGGCTGCGGGCCTGGGGCTCCACCAACGGTGCCGGGGGGCTTGAGAAGGCCTACCAAATGGCAGAAAAGCATTTTAATAAAAACGGGAATAACCGGATTATCCTGGCCTCCGACGGTGATTTTAATGTGGGAGCCACAAGCCTTGAGGATCTGGAAAAGCTCATTACCGAAAAAAGAAAATCAGGCATCTTCCTGTCTGTTCTGGGATTTGGCATGGGCAATTATAAAGACGATAAAATGGAACTGCTGGCAGATAAGGGCAATGGAAATTATGCCTATATCGATAATAGTGCTGAGGCGCGCCGGGTATTGTTAAAGGAGTTCGGAGGTACGCTTTTCACCATTGCCAAAGATGTCAAAGTACAGGTCGAATTTAACCCGGACAAAGTGGAAGCCTACCGCCTGATTGGCTATGAAAACAGGGCACTGGCGGATGAGGATTTTAATCAGGACACGGTGGACGCCGGCGAGATGGGTAGCGGCAGTACCGTCACCGCCCTTTATGAAATTATCCCTAAGGGACTTAAAGATGCCTTTACACCTGCAGTTGACTCCTTAAGATATGGCTATGCCTTACAATCTGCTGGGCAGGCTGCGAGTGTTCAAAGCGCAGAGCTCGGGCTTATAAAAATAAGGTATAAGACGCCAGCGGGCCAGAAAAGCAAATTGATCCGTCAGTTAATAGCAGACAGCAGCCTGCCACTTGCCTCCGCCTCCGGCCGGTTTCAGCTGGCGGCGGCAGCTGCCAGCTGGGGCATGCTGTTAAAAAACAGTGATTATAAACAGTCTGCCAGTTATGACGAAGTGGAAAAATTGATTCAAAAACCGCTTGCTGAGGATAAAACCGGTCAGATCGGACAGTTTTTAACCCTGGTCCAGACCAGCCAGGCATTAATCGGCAACGAAGTACAAGGAGATGCCGTACAAAAACCACCCGTCATCCGTCCTGTCCCAAGACCTTTCCCCTTACCCAGACGTCACCGGGGCCTTAAAGAAGCGCCTCCCGTGGCTAAAATCATCCCGGCAGGACAGGCCGCAACGGGGCTTTAGCAGACCGGTATCAGCGGACAATAACAGCCTATCAGGTCTCTTTCCCAAAGTGCACCGGCGGATTTTCACCGGTAACCGAGATAAAGTACCCTTTAACCTGTTGGCGAGGTTAAAGGGTACTTTATGCTCCGGCACTTCTGTTTACCACTGAATTTCAATCATTTACAAACAGACCGGGCTGCAACCGGAGCGGTGCCTGTGGAATTCAGTAAATAAGCATGAAAATTCAAAATACCCTTGTTATCTTTGCCGCCAGATGAAGCAAATAAGAAATTTCTGCATAATTGCACATATTGACCACGGTAAAAGTACCCTGGCAGACCGCCTTTTGGAACATACCAAGACGGTGGGTGAGCGTGAGATGACCAACCAGGTGCTTGACGATATGGACCTGGAAAGAGAAAAAGGAATTACCATTAAAAGTAAGGCCATTCAGATGGAATATGCCATGAATGGCACGACCTATATATTCAACCTGATTGATACACCCGGTCACGTGGATTTCAGTTACGAAGTCAGCCGCGCCCTGGCAGCCTGTGAAGGCGCCCTTCTGCTGGTGGACGCCACGCAGGGCATCCAGGCTCAAACCATCAGCAATCTTTATCTGGCCATCGATAATAACCTGGAGATCATCCCGGTCATCAATAAAATCGATATGGATGGCGCGATGATTCCCGAAGTCAAGGATCAGATCGTAGATCTGATCGGCTGCAAGGAAGAGGAAATATTACTGGCCAGCGGAAAAACCGGTATCGGCATCGAGGAAATACTGCAGGCTATCGTTGACAGGATTCCCGCTCCTACCGGAGAGGTCACAGCACCTTTACAGGCGCTGATATTTGACAGTGTCTTTAACTCTTTCAGGGGTATTATCGCCTATTACCGTGTCTTTAACGGTACTATTAAGAAGGGAGATAAAATTAAATTCATCAATACCGGTCAGACATATTACGCCGACGAAGTCGGAAAATTAGGCATCGGGTTACAACCCACCAAAGAAGTTAAGGCGGGTGATGTGGGTTATATCATTACCGGTATTAAAAATGCCAAAGAAGTAAAGGTAGGTGATACCATTACGCTCACCGAAAACCCCGGAACTTCCATCAAAGGATTTGAAGAAGTGAAACCCATGGTATTTGCTGGGATCTTCCCGGTGGTAACAGAGGATTTTGAGGAGTTGCGGGATTGTATGGATAAGCTACAGCTGAATGACGCCTCTCTGACCTATGAGCTGGAAACCTCCCAGGCACTGGGTTTTGGCTTCAGATGCGGATTTCTGGGATTGCTGCATATGGAGATTATCCAGGAAAGACTGGAACGGGAGTTTAACCAGACCGTTATCACAACGGTTCCCAACGTTAGTTTTATAGCTTATACGACAAGGGACGAGAAAATCATTGTCAACAATCCGGGGCAGATGCCGGAAACCACTAAACTGGACCGGATTGAAGAGCCTTTTATCCGGGCACAGATTATTACCCAGTCAGACTATACCGGCAATATCATGACCCTTTGCCTATCCAAAAGAGGGACTTTGACCAACCAGACGTACCTGACACAAACCAGGGTTGAACTGACCTTTGAGATGCCCCTTACAGAAATCGTCTTTGATTTCTATGATAAGCTTAAAAGTCAGACCAGAGGTTACGCTTCCTTTGATTATACCCCGCTGGACTACAGAGCCAGCGATATCGTCAAAATGGATATCCTGCTCAACAATGAGAAAGTAGATGCACTCAGTGCCCTGATTCACCGCAGCCGTGCCCAGGATTTTGGCCGGAAGCTCTGTGAAAAATTGAAAGAGCTGCTGCCGCGTCAGCAATTCCAGATTGCCATCCAGGCAGCCATCGGCGCCAAGATCATCGCCAGAGAAAACATCAGTGCCATGCGTAAAGACGTTACGGCAAAATGTTACGGGGGGGATATCTCCAGAAAACGTAAACTACTGGAAAAACAAAAAGAAGGTAAGAAAAGAATGCGCCAGATCGGTAACGTAGAAGTACCTCAGGAAGCCTTTTTAGCCGTACTTAAACTGGACGAATAAATCCTGAAT
>Ga0164242_10006543_pt1 | contig 12809 bp, 11 predicted proteins | sample OricomgcompostMG_FD_108783 | JGI IMG/M metagenome (GOLD analysis project Ga0164242, IMG submission 108783) | Miracle-Growth compost microbial communities from Emeryville, California, USA - Original compost - Miracle growth compost (MG) ... | reverse complement strand
CTGCTTGAAGTTAGCGGATAAGGTTGCCTGGTTGCCGCTGACATCGGTCACTGTCAGCTGCATGATGCCGTCCTGTCCGTTGGTGGTGCGGCTTTGCTCGCCGTTCACATTCAGGTAACTGTCCTGCTGGGAGTGTTGTTTGATCTCAAATTTGTCTCCTTTCGTAAAATGATATTGAAGATCAAAGCTGAGGGGCGCTTCGTTAACCTGCTGCCCCCATGCGGTGGAACAAAGGGCACAAAGGAGCATGACTGATAATATCCGGAGTCTTTTCATCGTGGCGTCGTTTATATTTCCTGTCTTGGGCCTAAAGATAGGCTACCTTACACAAAAATCATGCACGCCTCTAGATGAACGGTCAGGCGAACTTTTCCATCACGCCTACTCCAAATAATGCAAAATCGTATTTGACGGGGTCATCCGGATCGAACTTGCGGAGTTCGTCGGTAAGCGCTTCGGCGTTTTTCCAGCTGACGATCTCGGATTTAATGAGTCCGAAGCGCTTGGCGACCCTGGTCACATGAACATCCATGGGAATGACCAGCTGGGCCGGCGAAATGTTCTTCCAGAGGCCGAAGTCGACGCCCTGGTGATCGGAACGCACCATCCAGCGCAGGAGCATGTTCATGCGTTTGCAGGCCGAATTCTTAGCCGGCGTGGAGAGATGCTTGCGGGTCCTTTCCGGGTAATCGCCTGCAAAGGCGATCTGCTGAAAGCCGATCAGGGCCTTTTTGACATTTTTGTCCTCGGGCTCCAGGTGGGTGCTGAAAGCGGATTCCATGGACAGGAAGGTAGAATAATATTCCTGTAAAAAAGCTATGAAATATAACAGGTCGGTCGCGTTGAACGTCCGGTGGCTGAAGGTTTGCATGGGCTTCAGGTCGGCCGGGGTATGGTGTAGAATGAAGTCGTAAGGGGTGTTATCCATCATTTCCATTAACCGTTCACAGTTGCGGATGATCATGCTTCTGCGTCCCCAGGAAAGCAAAGCCGCAAAAAAACCAGCTATCTCGATATCCTGTAAAAGAGAGAACCGGTGCGGAATACTGACCGGATCGCCCTCGATGAAGGACGGGTTGTTGTAATGCTCAACTTTGCAATTCAGAAAGTCTTGGAAGACGGTTTTATTCATTGGATCGACGGGTCAAACTTAGGAACAGGTTTAAAGATATACATCTAGGCTAATAAAAAATATGCAATTTTATAAAAAAATAAAGAGATGACCTCTTTTCAGGGTCCGGGGAAGGGTCCATTATCTGCCGTTTCGACCCCTGACTTGAGTTTAATATATTGATAATCAATTAATTTTGCTTTTTATGCTTTCCTGGTTCCCAGGCTGAACAGAATGAACAAGAAAGCTTTCCGGCGGGTTGTTTTATCCGTTTTGTCCCAGTCGCATTTAGGTACCGGAATTGAAATCAATTCGTATATTCGCCAGGCAGCGCCGGACAAAAATGCATTTGGAGTGAACTTGGCCGGATGGCCGCCGCGGATCTCCGGCTAAGGGATTTCCGGGGGCGCAATGCCCGGGGGTCTCTCCATAAAAACATGATCGTTGACCAAGGGAAAAATCAGATGGGTCGTTCACAAATAATCACTTTGGTAATCTTGTTGATATTGTCGGGGTTTTTCGCCGGCATTACCGTCGCCTTTACCCGTATCAACCGGCTCAGGCTGGAGATCCGGAAAAAGCAGGGTAAGATCGCGGGGAGGATCCTTTCGCGGTTTTCGGAGCAGCCGGGACACTTTGTGACCACCAGCCTCATAGGCTTTTCCATCTGCCTGGTGATCTATTGCGCGCTGGTCGGCCGGATGATCAGCTATTACTGGGCACTGTCACCCATGGCAGCGATCCCTTCCCCGTACCTGAAGCTGGTGTCCGAGATTGTCCTGGCGGCGTTGGTGATGCTGGTTTTCGGGATGCTGATCCCGCGAAGCCTGTTCCGGGCCAAAGCGGACCGGTTGCTGGTCATGCTGGCCTTGCCGATTGCCTTTTTCAGCTATATCCTTTCTCCGGTCAGTAAAGTGATGACAGCCGTTTCCAGCTGGATACTGAAGTATCTTTTCAATGTCAGGATCCAGGAGGGAGAGCCACATTTTCAGTTGATAGACCCCGAAAATTATATTCTCCAGTCTGAACCACATCAACTGGAGCACCAGCATCTCAATACCGAGCTTTTCGAAAATGCGCTCAGCCTGCCTCAGGTAAAAATACGGGAATGCATGATTCCCCGCAAAGAGGTGGAATCCCTGGATGTCCAGGAAGGCCTGGAGACCGCGACCGCCAAATTTATCGCTACCAGGCTGTCCAAGCTTATTGTCTACGAAGACAACATTGATAATATTCTGGGGTATATCCACCAGTTGGACCTGTTCCGGGGACCGGCTGATATCCGCGATATCCTTTATCCCATCCTCGCTGTTCCGGAAACAATGAGTGCCATTGACTTATTGGGTCGTTTTACCAAGGAGAACAGGAGCATCGCCTGGGTGGTGGATGAGTTCGGAGGCACCGCGGGTATTGTTACCCTGGAGGATGTGCTGGAAGAAATATTCGGGGAGATCAGGGACGAACACGACGTCGAGGAGTTTGTGGAAAAACGGATCGCCGAAAAAGAATATATCTTTTCGGGACGTCTGGAAATAGATTATCTGAATGAAAAATATGGCTTCGAATTTCCCGACACGGAAAGCGAGACGCTTTCAGGGTTCATTATCTCCCATTACGAAGCGATTCCCCAGGTGCGCACGCGCATCATCATCGACGATTTTGAGTTCGATGTCCTCAACGTAACCGAAACCCGCATAGAGATCGTGAAGATGCGCCTGCTCCGCTAAGCCTGCAATTGTTAAAGTTTGTTAGGGTTTCGTTAAGGACAGGTCTTTCTTTGCGGCTGGCACTTCCTTTGCTCAGCGCTCTGAAAACTCACTTTTCCATGAAAAAGATCGTATCCATTGCGCTGGCCTTAAGCCTGATCCTGACATTGGGCTCCGCACAGGCACAAACGAAGGCAAGCCTGAAAAAGAAAGCCTCCACCGAAACCGCCGTCGCCAAGAAAGATGCTTCGTCCGCCAAGACGACAGCCACAAAGAAAGCGAAGAAAGTCAAGTCGGATGCAAAAGTCACCACGGCTTCGGCTAAAAAGACGGCCAAAACCAAGACCGCTTCGGCTAAGCAGGATGCCGAAGCAAAAGCCAGCAAAACGGCATCCTCGGCCAAATCAAAGGCGTCAAAGACCAAGTCCGCTTCCGAAAAAACGGTCACGACGGCAGGGAAGACGGTTCAGACCGGTCCCAAAGGAGGAAAATATTATATTAACAAGAACGGGAACAAGACGTACCTGAGCAGCCAAAAGAAAAATTAAGCTGCTGCGTCTTATGCTAATCCATTGGTTGCGTTCGCTCCAGCCGTTCCAGGACACAAATCGAAATATTTTTTTGGTTTTTAATAATTATAATTACCTTCGTCAGAGAAACGATATCTGGTCAGATTTTTCACTTAAATTGCTTGCCAGAGTATAGTGAAAAGAAAGCCGGAGAAAAAGATTTAGTATTAAATTTTTTGGGGTTAACAAACAATGGATGAAAGGCCTGCTCTTCGGAGCAGGCTATTTCATTTTAGGAATACGGCCTCTGCAAGCATTTTTTTTGGCAGGATTTTTCCTTTCGCCATATCAGGTATATGCTTAAATTTGCGACATTTCTGTAGGAAAATTTTCTTTACCTGTGCTTTGAGCCTGATACCGATATGCTGAAACAAATGTTTAGGAATAACCCTGATATGGCCGAAATGTCATTTTTCGACCATCTGGAGGCTTTGAGGTGGCATATCGTTCGTTCTTTTGCGGCTGTTCTGGTAGGGACCATCGTGGTTTTCGTGAAGATCGGGTTTGTCTACGACACCATCATCATGGCCCCTACGCACCATGATTTTGTGACCTATAAGCTGTTGTGCTCTTTCGGGCACATGTTGCATTTAGGTGACTCGCTTTGCCTTCCGGATGTGCCGCTGGAATTTCAGAGCATGCAGCTTTCCGGTCAGTTTATGCAGGCGCTGAGTTCCTCATTTACCTTTGGCGTTATCATTGCGGCACCATACATTCTTTGGGAATTCTGGCGTTTTGTCAAGCCGGCGTTGAAACCGGGTGAGTTGAAATATACGCGTGGCATTATTTTCTGGACCTCGCTTTTGTTTTTTACGGGCATCGCTTTCGGGTATTTTGTCATCGCACCTTATACGGTCAACTTCTTCGGCGCATACAGCATTTCCAAATCCATTAAGAACCTGATCACGATCCAGAGCTATCTGAGCACCATGTCCCAGGTCGTTTTGGGTTGCGGCGTCTTGTTCGAATTACCGATCGTTACCTATTTCCTGGCTAAAGTCGGCGTTATTACGTCGGATTTCCTGCGCAAATATCGCAGACATGCGTTTCTCGTTATCCTGATCGTAGCGGCCTTCATTACGCCGCCCGACGTAGCAAGCCAGATTATCGTCACCATTCCCCTCTATCTGCTCTATGAGCTGAGCATCTGGATCACTAAGCGGGTCCAGCGGCAAAAAGCGGAAGAAGACGCTAAAGAGTGGTCGTAATGGTCGCCTGGGGGCGAAGATGAACGCTTCTCTGACCGCCAGCCGGCCGGCGGATCAGTTGCCACCGTGATAAATTTCCATCACCTGTTTCTGGGACTTGGCTTTCATTTTCTCGGGAATCTGCAGGAGTATCTCCTTCCTGAGCGCTTCCGTAAGCCCTTCTTTGACAAAATGGCGATGCATCACCAAGCTGATCTCCCGCACCGGCTCGGGGCTCCTGAAATACCTGACCATGTCCAGTTGTGTGGAATTAAGATCCGCCACGGATAATTCCGGCAAGATGGTCCATCCTTCATTCATCTCTACCATCCGTTTGAGTGTCTCTACGCTTCCGGTATTATATTCCAGATTTTTAAGGGCACGGGAGTTTTCCCGCCGTGAACAGATATTCAGTACCTGGTTGCGCATGCAATGGCCTTCATTGATCAGCCAGATGCCGGAATGGGGCAGGTCGGAAGGCGTCAGCACTTTTTTATTGAATAAGGCCTGCTTAGTCGAGGTGTAGACCACAAAAGATTCATAAAAAAGCGGTATTTCCTGCAACTGCTTATCGTGGAGGGGGGTGGCCAGTACGCCGCAGTCAAGCTGCTCTTTTTTTAACTGCTGGGAGATGACTTCCGTGGGATATTCCCATATCTCGAGCGTGACTTGCGGATAGTGGGCCGAAAAGTTGGCCACCAGGGAAGGCAGCAGGTAGGGAGCCAGGGTGGGAATGATACCCATTCTGAGGGTGCCGCGCACCTCTTGCTGAAAGCCGGCGATCAGTTCCCGGATCCGGTTATTCTCCCGGAGTGCGATCCGGGCCTGTTCGATCACCATCGTTCCGACCTGGGTCGGGACGATAGGCAATTTGCTGCGATCGAAGAGCTTGATACCCAGCTCGTCTTCCAGTTTTTGTACCTGCATGCTGAGCGTGGGCTGCGTAACAAAGCTTTTTTCCGCAGCCATTACGAAACTCCGGTAAATATCGAGTGCGATAATGTATTCCAGTTGGACGGTCGTCATAGAATGAATTAAAAGAGGTTTGGCCAGAAAGCCCGGCAAAGATATAGATAATTCCTATGGCTTATCCAATGCCTATTGAAAAGCGTCTAGCGCAGGCAATTGAAGGTCGCACGAATCATGCGGGGCCGTTCATGGATATCCGCGCGAACGGACACTTCCCGGCCACCTGCGTCGCGGAACAGGGCCGCCACCTCGCTGGCAAAATCCTCGTGTACTTCCACATAGACCCGCCCGGTTGCTTCAAAACATCCGCGGGCGGTCCGGAGGATGGCTTTGTAAAACACCAGGGGATCGTCGTCAGGGACGAAAAGAGCCTGAGAAGGTTCGTACATCGTTACCTGGGGTTGCATATCGTAACGGGCAAGGGCCGGGATATAAGGAGGGTTGCTGACGATAATATCGGTTTTGGGAAGGATGGGCACGGTGCCGGGGTCCAGGATATCTGCCTCGATCCATTCTATGGGGGTTTCCAGACGGGTGGCATTTTTCCGGGCTATGCCGAGGGCGGCCACACTGACGTCGAGAGCCAGTACCCTTGCGGCAGCGAGCTTATTTTTCAGGGATACCGCAATACATCCGCTGCCGGTTCCGATGTCCAGAATGACGGGGGCAGCGGCTTCCTTTCCCCCGGTATGGGTGGTGTCGTCGACGATCCATTGCACCAGTTCCTCGGTTTCGGGCCGGGGAATCAGCACCGCTTCCGATACCTGGAAAGGAAATCCGTAGAACCAGGCTTCTCCCAGAACGTACTGTACCGGTCTTTTTTCGATCAAGGCGCCGAGCATCTTTTCCAGCGTAATTTCCTGGGAGGGGGTGACCGGGGTATCGGGTCGTGTGAGGATATCCAGCCGGCGGTGTCCCGTTGCTTTTTCGAATACCATACTGGCGATCAGGGTGGCTTCCCTTTCGTCATAAAGCGGTTGCAGCCGGGTCAAAAACCCGCGGAAAGAATCTCGGAGGACCATGTGGCCAAAACTAGGATTAATCCCCGAGATTTAATGCTGCTTTGACCGGGGAATGTTAACTTCGCCTTTCATGGAAATCGCCCATTCGTTTTGGATGCAACGTTGCCTGCAGCTGGCGGTACTCGGAGAGGGTGCCACTGCTCCGAACCCCATGGTAGGAGCAGTGCTGGTGCACGAAGGTCGGGTGATCGGAGAGGGGTATCATCGCCGGTTCGGCGAAGCCCACGCCGAGGTTAACTGCGTAGCCTCGGTTCGCGAGGAAGACTACGGGCTCGTCCGGGTGGCCACTATGTATGTCTCTTTGGAGCCGTGTGCTCATTTTGGGAAGACGCCACCCTGTACCGAACTGATTATCTCTCATCAAATACCGCGGGTAGTGATCGGCTGTGAGGATCCTTTTGCGGCGGTTTCCGGAAAGGGCATCGTCCGGCTCCGGGAAGCTGGTGTGGACGTCGTCACTGGCGTATTGGAGACGGAATGCATGCGTCTGAACAGGCGTTTTTTTACTTTCCATCTCCGGAAACGCCCTTATCTTATACTAAAATGGGCCCGCTCACGGGATGGGTTTATCGCCTTGCCAGGGCTTCGCAAGGTCAGGATATCTTCCGTATTAACTGACCGGCTGGTGCACCGCTGGCGGAGCGAAGAAGCGGGCATCCTGATCGGATCTCATACTGCGGAATACGACGATCCCGCACTGACCACGAGGCTTTGGACCGGCCCGTCGCCTATAAGGATCGTGCTGGACAGATCAGGAAGGCTTCCCGATTATCTCAGGGTTTTTCAGGGGAGTACGCCTACGATGGTCTTCACCCGCGACGTGCAGCGGCGCAAAGGCGCTACCGAATGGCTGAGTGTCTTTCCGCCGCAGCGTTTTCTGGAAGAAGTGATGGGCATTCTGCATGAAAGACAGGTATTATCGGTCATCGTGGAGGGGGGTGCGGGAGTGCTGGAAGCCTTTATCCGGGCGGGATTATGGGATGAAGCCCGCATCATTACCGGGGAAGGCTATCTGAGAGACGGGTTGCGGGAACCGATTCTGGAAGGGGGGGCACCTGTAAAGGAATTTGCGGTGGGTAGTGACCTTGTCCGTTTTTTTGAACATCAATCATGACGGTATATACCTATAATACAATCTCCCAGCCTGGCTCGGCGGAATACAAAGATCGCGGAAGCAGGTTCCTGGGTTATGCACTGCCTGTTTCCGATATCCCGACTACCAAGGCCCGGTTACAGGAAACGAAAAAAGCGCATCCCAAGGCGACGCATCATTGTTTTGCCTACCGGCTCGGTACAGACGGGATGCTTTTCCGGGCCAGCGATGCGGGTGAGCCCTCGGGATCTGCCGGCAGACCGATCCTGGGTCAGATTGACCGGTTGGGCGTCACCGATGTCCTGGTGATCGTCGTCCGTTATTTTGGCGGGACGTTGCTGGGGATACCGGGACTGATGGAAGCCTATAAAACTTCGGCGGCTCTGGCCCTGCAAACAACCCCGCTGATCACGTTGCAAAAGGAACGGCGGTACCGGATCGGCTTCGATTATACCGCCATGGATGCGGTGCTGAAGATCATCCGGCAGCATCAGGGAACCGTGTACCGGCAGGACGCCCAGTTATTCTGTGAGCTGGAGGCGGGTATTCCCCTCGCTGAAGAGGGCCGTTGCCTGGAGCAATTGCATGGCATGGGAAACCTGGATATTGTCCCGGTGCACTGACCGGATAAGCGCAGATGCCTGGAGGATTATTTGCGGAAAGACGGGCTTACTTCCTTTTCCTTTTTGCCGGGTTTATAGCGGTAGAATCCTTCTCCGCTTTTCACGCCGAGCCGGCCGGCTGCGACCATGTTCCGGAGCAGCGGGCAGGGCGCATACTTCGGATGGCTCAGTCCGCTGTAAAGCACCTCCATAATGGACACACATACATCGAGCCCGATAAAATCCGCAAGCTGTAGCGGCCCCATGGGATGGGCCATGCCCAGCATCATCACCGTATCGATTTCTTCCACGCCTGCCACGCCTTCGAAAAGGGCCTGTACCGCTTCGTTGATCATGGGCATGAGAATACGATTGGCCACGAAGCCGGGATAATCATTGACCAGGCAGGGAACCTTACCCAGCTCCCGGGCCATCGCCTCGATGGTCCGGGCGACTTCTTCGGATGTCTGGTAGCCTGAGATGATCTCTACCAGTTTCATGACCGGGACGGGATTCATGAAATGCATACCGATCACCTGCGAGGGTCTCTTCGTGGCTGCGGCGATGCGGGTAATGGAAATGGAGGATGTATTGGAAGCCAGGATCGCCTGCGGGGGCGCCAGTTTGTCCAGGGCTTCGAATATCTTTCGTTTGGTCTCTTCTTGTTCGGTAGCGGCCTCCACGATCAGGGAAGCGTTTCCGGCCGCTTCTTCCAGGGATACCGTGGTCGTGATCCGGGAAAGCGTTTCCTGTTTGGCTGCTTCCGAAATCAGGCCCTTGGAGACCTGCCGGTCCAGGTTGCGGGAAATGGTTTGATGCGCCCGGGAAAGCGCCGTTTCTGAGAGGTCGGAAAGGCACACGGGATAACCGTGTTGTGCAAAAACGTGGGCAATGCCGTTTCCCATCGTTCCGGATCCGATGACCGCTATTTGTTTCAAAGCCGTGAAGATTGGTGCCTCGCAAACCTAGGCAATTATTTTTAGACCTGAACAGCACCGGGAGGTCTTATCCGAGTTGCTTGATCAGCCGCTTGTCACCAGCGATCCAGACCATATCTCCTTCCTGGAAGACGGAGGTGGAGTCGGGATTGAGCCGCCGCTCGCCATCCCGTTCCAGCCCTACGACCAGGCCACGGGCCTGATACCGGATATTCGAATCTCGGATGCTTTTACCCGCCAGCGCAGAATGCTTCCCAATGACGATCTGAACCAGACCAAAGTGCTGGTCGTCCTGTGGGGTGCTTTCCTGACGGTGGCCTCTGTTCAGGTATTCGCCGAAGTCTTCCAGTTCCTTGTCGGTACCGATCACGGCGATCCTGTCCGAGGGATAAATGCGTTCATGCCGGCCAGGAACCTGGATCAGGCGGGAGCCTCTTTCAATGAGCGCTACGTTGATACCATATTTTTCGCGCCAGGCAAGGTCATGGAGAGTATTCCCCACGGCGTCGGATTCGGGGGGGACCTCAAAGTAGCTCAGGTGACCGTCCCAGGGCACCAGATTCTCGGCCCTTTCATCCGGTCCTTTCTGCCGGTCACCCTGTAAGTTGGTCAGAAATCTGCTCTCCAGGCGGCCATAAAAGGATTGCAGCCTTTTGGAGAAAAAGAAGATGACCAGTACGATCACCAGTATGGCGCCGATCAGGGCGATTTTAACCGAAAAGATGCTGTTCAAAAGGAAGCCGATGAAAACCACACACAGGGCTATGCGGAGTGTTTCGAGCAACAGCAGCGGTCCCCTGTTGTATACGGTGTCCAGCCATAGCTTGGAAAAAGACAATCGTTCGACCCTTCTGAATCCCAGCGCCCAAAGGAAAGGCGCGATCAGGATCAGCGTTATGGTGGTGGTGAGTATAGAAGCCGTAAGGTGTTGCGGCAATTCTCCGAAAAGAAAGGGTTTCAAATAGTTGTTCGACAAAAGGATGATGCCGATGATGATGACCGAGTGAATGATGATCATCTTCGTATAGGCGCGCAGCAGCAACCGCCAGCTGCTAACCGTATGGATCTTCTGCGCACTGCTGCTGTAACGGTTGAGGAACGCGATCCAACTGGGAGGAAGATGCTTCTCCAGCCAATAGTAGAACGGCTCCGAGAGCCGTATCATATAAGGCGAGCAAAAGGTGGTCAATACGGATACCCCCACGGCGATCGGGTACAGGAAAGAGCTGGTGACCTTCAGGGTCAGCCCCAGGGTGGCGATGATAAAAGAAAATTCACCGATCTGGGAAAGGCTCATACCCGTCTGCAAGGATTGTTTGAGTGGCTGGCCGGAGACCAGTGAGCCGATCGTGGCGTTTACCGTTTTTCCCAAAATGACTACGCAGGTGAGCAGGAGTACCGGCAGGATGTATTGTCCCAGAACGCTCAGGTTGATCAGCATGCCGACCGAGACGAAGAAGATAGCGCCAAACAAGTCTTTTACAGGCTTTACCAGGTGGATGATCTTTTCGCTTTGGGAAGTTTCCGCGAGGATGGATCCCATGATAAAGGCACCGAGGGCGGAGGAGAAGCCGGCCTTCGTCGCCAGTACCACCATGATCAGACACAATCCGAGAGACAGCACCAGCAGCGTTTCTTCGTTGATCAGTTTGCGGGCTTTTTTGAGCAGCGTCGGCAACAGGTAGATGCCTGAGATGAACCAGAGAATCAAAAAGAAGGCGAGCTTTAACACGGAGTAGAGCATGGTCTCTCCGGAGAACTCCTGGCTGACGGCAACCGTGGAAAGTAATACCAGCAGCAAGACCGCCGCAAGGTCCTCGATCACCAGCACGCCCAGCACCATCCCGGCAAACTTCTGCGTCTTGACACCCAGTTCTTCGAAAGCGCGGATGATGATCGTGGTGGATGATATGGAGATGATACCCCCCAGGAAGATGCTGTCCATATTCGACCAGCCCAGCAGCCTGCCGGTAATATACCCCGTAAGGATCATGAAAGACACCTCGTAAATTCCGGTAATGCCCGAGGAGGGGCCTACTTTGATCAGCTTCTTAAAACTGAACTCCAACCCCAGGCTGAAGAGCAGGAAGATCACGCCGATGTCCGCCCAGACGCGAATGCTCTCAATATCGGTGATGGTGGGAAATAGTTTGAAATTGGGACTTACCAGCAGCCCGGCTATGATGTAGCCCAGTACCACGGGCTGTTTGAGTTTTTTAAAGATAAGCGTGATAATACCGGCCGCGCCCAATATGAGCGCCAGATCGATGATGAGTTGATGTAAATGATTCATTCGCTCTTAGTGAGTTAGAGGTAATATTCCAAGGAATACAAATGTAACGGAATTGCCGCAAGTATCAGGCAGGTGCCGCTAGTCTTTATTTTTGAAGTCCCCGTTCTTGAGTGCCTTGATGAACTGGGCCCAGGCGAATGGGTTAAAGATGTTCATGGGCGGAAAGCCCCCCTTGTACTGGGTTTGCTGAAACTGCTGGTTGAAAGTCTGGTTGACCCCTTCTCCCCCGTCCATGGGTGTGGACTGCATCAGTTTCCGCAAAGCAGCCGCATTGGTGTTGTTGCGGGCGATATCGTACTGGTCGTCGGGGATTTTCCAGTGCAGAAAAGCATTTTTGAATTCGTCTTTGGTGGGATACGGCCTGATCACCGTCACCGGCAGATAAGTGGTGTCCTGATCCATGAGCTCGGCGATGCCGATGTGCTGGCCGGCGAGATTGTCCGGGATGGCGACTTTTTTGGTTTTGAAGCCTACGGCGCTGAAGACCAATACGTCTCCCTTAAACACTACGATGGAGAAAACGCCGTCGTCGTTCGACGTGGTGCCCCTGTTTTGACCCTGGATCATGACGTTGACGTTGGGAATGACCAGAGAACTATCCGATGTCAGCGTGACACCGGAAACCTCTACCAGGGAGTCCTGAAGATGCTGCTGCGCGGAGGCCAGCAGCGGCGTCAGGCACCATAAAACGAATATGAAAAATTTTCTACCCATCACTTATTCAAAGGTACAGCATTTCCTATGATAACATTACAGATAGTAATATGTTATCATGGGTACCGGACAACGGTCCGGGCCGGCAAAATAAGGCGTAATTGGGCTAACTTTGTAGTGAGAATTGAATTTTAACAAATTTTTCAACCGATATGATTTCCAAAGAACAAATATTGAAAGCGCTGGGCACGGTGATTGAACCAGACCTCGGAAAAGATCTCGTTACCCTTAATATGGTGGAAAAAATCGTGATCTCAGGTAATGACGTGTCCTTTTCCGTTGTACTGACGACTCCCGCCTGCCCGTTAAAGGAAATGATCCGGAGCGCCTGTGTGAAGGCCATCCACCAGGAAATCTCTCCCGATGTGCAGGTCAATATCCGCATGGTCTCCAAAGTGACCAGTAACCGTAAGGACAACCGCAACCTGCTGCCTCAGGTACGCAATATCATCGCCGTTGCCAGTGGAAAGGGCGGTGTGGGTAAATCCACCGTCGCGGCCAACCTGGCCCTGGCGCTCGCCCGCGACGGGGCTTCCGTAGGCCTGATGGATGCCGATATCTATGGACCCAGCGTTCCCATTATGTTCGGGGTCCGGGGCGAAAGG
>Ga0164242_10006542_pt1 | contig 12810 bp, 8 predicted proteins | sample OricomgcompostMG_FD_108783 | JGI IMG/M metagenome (GOLD analysis project Ga0164242, IMG submission 108783) | Miracle-Growth compost microbial communities from Emeryville, California, USA - Original compost - Miracle growth compost (MG) ... | reverse complement strand
ATGGAAAGCCCACATCAGTTGCCAACAATTGCAATCGAAGTGCAAATCTAACAAAAATCATTATAATATACCAGAAATTTCGCCTATAATTTAAGCTGAAAACACTTATTTGCCGATACAGAATGTACATAACAGTTGATAACCATTAACTTAAATATCCTTGAGGTGTAGTTTAGGTGTAACAAGGGAACTAACCTATATAGTAATTGATAACATTAAACTAAATCAAATATCATACAAAGCTAAATGCATTTCACAAAAAATAGTTACTTTATTCGCTAATTCCACTATCATCAAACATCTCGTGCAATTTCTGCTATAGTAATTTATTGTCGGGCAGCTGGGTATGGTATTATAGACCAAGATTGGTGAAAGAAAACAAATTAATGCATATTCAAACACTTCACTGTCCTTACACTTGCATAGTAAAAAACAGATACTTGGCTTTTCACGTGTCTTCTTTACATCCCTGTCCAATGCACCTAAATTAGTCCCAGATAGCTATAGCCAAATACGAGATATAGGACTCTTGCTGTTGCAATCAAACGAGTTTAATATTTTTTTAATAGGAGTTCAGAATTATTCTTGACAATGATGGTATCGCCGCCCATTGAAGACAGGCCACCAGCAATTTCCCCTTCATTGTAAATCAGGGTAATAGGGTCTAAGAAAGTATAGGAAATCTGGTTGTAATTATGGGAAAACAATCCGTCCATACTTTTAGGGTAGCTGTTGAACAATTCCTTGTTATAGTTAGGTTTTATGGCACTAATGATTGCTTTTTCAGCGTCTAAGAAAATCGTTTCCTGCTTCGGATTATTTTTCCCCATAACAGTTGCTGCCATGCTTTTAGGGTCGTCCTCATCCCCAAATGTCTCAATATGTAGATTTTCACGGAATTTAAAAGGTAGGATCACGATTTCATTAGCTGGAATTTGTTTTGGTGTTACGGGCTTTTCCAGCGATAAGATATCCTGAAAGGTTGAATGCCCTTTAAGGCGCTGTAAAATGCCTTGTTTTGTAGCCTTACCTACGTAGTGGACTTTGTATTTAGTAAAGGATTTATAATCCCCAACAATTTCGCATTGGATATACCCTGCCCACCAATTTTGAAGCAATTTTTCCGGTGAAAACCAAAAAAGAAACTTCTTTCCTTCCTCTTTCAACTTTACCAGCGAGAAACTGTGTATGTTTGAAAAAGGTACGTGATTCTGGATAATCGATTTATCCAAATAATTAAAGGCAATACCTATTTTATCATCTTCATCAGTTATTCCAAAAATGGATTGAACAAAGGGAAGTTTGCAATTTAGAACCGTTGGGTTGCCTTGCTGGCAGATATCAAAATTTAACTGGAATTCTTTTGTGTCAGGAATAACATTTTCAAAAGTAATAACAGGCCTTTGCGCAATGATATATAAACTTGCACTTTCAATCGCTTTTTCTGTTCCTTCATCGTCCTTCACCGTAGCGTATTCAAAGGCAGTTAGGGGCGCGTAAGCCAGTTCAAGCTCGTTAATTAAATTCTTGTAGCTCATGTTTTAATGTATATCAAATAAATGTTGTAGGCCTATTTATATATAGGTATTTATATAGTGTAAAAAAGCTTGGATAATTTCAGTGTTGTTTTCAGGAGTGAGAGCTGCCTAATCGGGATAAGACTATATGTTTCCAGTTCAATTTGCAGATTATAAACGCTGAACAACTGTGGTCAATCATAGATTCAATTTTACTGATAAACTCCAGTTTTCTTCGCCAAATCATAATTTTCTTTCGACTTGCAATTAGAGCTAAAATATCTTGCCAAGCATCAATCAATTCGACTACATCATCTAAAGCATAGGATGTATGTAACTCAGGAAGAGAGAATTTATTTAGTAGTTTTAATATCGTAAAACCATTCGTACAAATAATGGCAAAGGTGTTAAGGATAACTTCTGCAAATTCCACATCTATTATACTAATAAACTCCTTTTCTAAATGAAAACTATCTCCACAAACGATCATTTCATTATCAGAAGTGTGAAAGAGAATAATGTCCGCAGATTGGGAAGCTGGATGGACAACCTGGCAAAGATAACTGTAAAGAACGTCGATTTTATCATCAACATCTGATATTGACCTCAGATAATCTCGGACTTGTTTGGCATTCAGAAATTCGGGACATACCTTTTTTTGCTCTTTCCCGAGTTTAGTGGCGTGGCTAAAATGGATCAATAGTTCTTCAAGTAATTGATGATCAGTTATTACGACAGATGTTTGGCTCAATTGACGGGATATACACTCAAAATCTTTAGCTATAGTAAGTGGGACACACTGAAGCGAGTAAAAAGAGTCTGAACAGCACTCAAGAAATCCACGTAAACTAGCGACAAAAGAGTAATAGTTACCTTTCTCTTTGGCGTCATTTACTGCATCAATCCATCGTAAAGATTTAAAATAAGTCACCAATACCGACAAATGTGCACGAGAAAGAATCTCTTTCCAGTAATCGGCGGCAGCTTCAAAAGGGTTATCATGATTGGCGAAATTATCAACGTGAATAATTTTATACCTCCAGTCATCTTTTAAATCTCGAATTTCACAAAGACAGTTATATAGTTTTTGGAACCTATCATTAAAAATCGTGAATATTTTTCCCTCATCCATATTTGTTATATTTATTGCGTAAATTCAGTGCAGCCAAATTAATTAGAAATTCCCCTATTTTTAAGATAGACACCTATATGGTGTTCATTCTATGGAGGCAAATATCTATTATAAATATCCATAGGCCGCTCTGAGGTGTTTGTTATGTGAGTTGCCAAAACACCAAGCACTATTTTCTGTGCGACAGATCTGATGAATCGTTCTATTTATAGAAACTCTTTTATTATATCGGCAACATCCGCTTTTTTATTGGTAGCAGATTCAAATACAAAACTAGCTATTTGGCTGCCATTCCAACAAATGATACCCTGATTATTTGCTTCATTTAATGCCTCTGGACTGAAATTTGAAGTCGTAACGAAAATATAAACACATGGTGTAAAGTTTTCACTATGCTGGGTACGTTTTGCAAACCCAATAAATTTATCAATTTCTGGTCTTGAAATATTACCACTATATTGCTTCGACTGACCAAATACCTTTACAGAAATTAAATCATTTAGGCCACTTACATTTCTTGAAATTATAAAACCAAAAAAATCAAAACCACCATCTCCTGACTTTCTAGTTACACCTGTATTCACTGCACCAAGATGCTTTTTCAAAACATTGGCACATAGTAATTCAAATTCGTTATCAGTGATTGAGTTACAAATTTCATCTTTTATATCCTGTACCTTGAAATAATGCTTATTAAAAAATGTTACTGCTTGATTTGTCCTAATATCAAATAAACAATATGAATTTTCACCGGAACTAAAAATGACTTCACTATTTACGAATGCAAGAAATAAATTAATGCTTTTCTCCGCTACTTCATATGCTTTACGAACATTTAAGCCACGACGTTTATAGTATTCAGCTAGCAGTGAAATGGTCTCATACTTTTCAGCACCTATATTTTTGATTATATCATAGAGTACTTCTTTATTCATTTGTTCTTAACTTTTTAATACGAGAAATCTGTGAATTCATTTCCTTAATTGATGTTTCAATATTTTGCATATCGTCATCAGTTATATTTTTCTCGTAACCTTCACCCACCATCGTTTTAAAGGCATCAATAGCATTATTTATTTTTTGCATGCATTCATCAAATGTAACTACACTATTAAAATTCTTTCTTTCTAAAAAGCGAATAGCGCCGTCAATATTTTTGTCATCCAAGAAATTTAAGGCTATTGGTTCGCTTATCATATCAAATAATCGTCTAATTTCCTTTGAATCTGTAAAAGTCACTTTAGCTTCTTCATCAGGAGTTAGCCAGTCGTAGAATCTTCTTATCCTTTCCAAATTTTCAAATTGTAACCTATCTACATTAAAACCAAAATATGTTCTTAGTCCTGGCTTTTTCAAGAGCTCATCAAAGTGGCTAAAATGGGAATTTTTGAAATATGATTTATATTCTTCATCTTGCTTAAATTGCATCATTACTCGGTAAGTTTTAAAGTACCGATTTACATCTTTTACCTGCATACCCAACATTTTAGAAATAGTATTTGGGTCTTTGCCTTTTTCTTCCATATTACTTATGAACTGTGCCTTTTGGAAAGCATCCCATTCTTTTATCCCCGAAACATTTCTAATACCCTGTATAACCATTCCGAAATAATCCGATTTGGCAGTAACATCATCAATTACTAACAAATCAATATTTCTTAATTCAGCAACCTTTTCTCCTGATAACAAGGATTGTCCTCTATCATATTCTCTGATAATATATTTTATTGCCGACGTTCTTCTATTTCCCTCTACTACAACATACTTTTCAGCATTTTCAATTTTTCGAACTACTATGTTATCAACTGGAATAAAGCCTACAGTTTCGATTGATTTAGAGAGCACAAACACTTCAAATTTTGGATGTAGCATTTTGTTAAACGCTTCCTCTTGAACTTTTTGTTCGCTGTACCGTATTTCAGGAATATTTAAATTATCGTCTGAAATATCAGCGAAACGTGGATTATTAGGATCTAATAGTAATTTTTCAATTGAAACTGTTATTTTTTGTAATGACATATTTTTGAAGATTTATTTTTAAATGATTATACTTTATGTTTTATAGAAACCATAAATTACTTTTGCCAAAGTCTGGTAAATTTTCACTCTCAAAATGGGGGCAAATTTCTCAACCATTTCTGGGTACTAAACTGTTATTGGTAAAGTCTCTTGTTACGACTTTGCATTCCGTTATTTTCCTTCCCAATTCCGATACAGAATGTACATATCAATTGATATTCAGCATCCTTAACATATCTGAGGTAAAGAATCTTTTGTCGGGCAGTTTGGTTTGATAAATGGAAACTTTATGCAAACGGTGTCCCACCTTCCGTTTTTCGCACTAGACCCAATAAAAGTACAACATGTAAAATCCTATCAGCAACGACCGCATTAAATGATTCAGGAGCTAATAAACCATGTGATACTTCATTCCGAATATTCCAGCCTCTTCTATCTGTCAACATTACCTTCAAATATGTCTGTATATTTTCTCCAGACTCGCCAAAAATCTCCTTAAACTTATCTTCACTTAAAATATCATCTAAGGTCCGTAAGTTGAATATTTTATCCCGGACTTTATAAACAGTACCTCCCTGCTTTTCGACCATATTTCGGATGGCTTCTTCAATTTGAGGTATTAATAAGTGTATAAAAATTAAGTAGTCCTTGTCAAAGTAAGCATTTATTGAACGTTCAAATATTGGCAATCTAATTGGATCAATTGCCGCGGATTTACTTATGAATTCCATCACAGTTTCTTTCGTCAACAACCCACGTTTTTCACCCTCTTTTAGAGAAAAATTGAGGAATAATCCAAAAAATTGCAAGCTTTCCGATATACGCACTATTATATTACCTTCTAAGTCGTTTTCAATGCCTCCTATCACAGCAGCTGTCCTACCTTTAGTGCCCTGAATTACTGTTGGAAATAAAAATTGCATTGGAACTTCCTTCGCTAAAACCTTAAGCTGGCCTCTTGCTATTTCGCGAGAAGGAATAAACTGGGTAAATATTCGTCGAAAGACCTCATCGTTAGTTCCTTGCAGCACTATATCTGCCAATTCCTGTAACTCATCCTTTGAAATCTCTATTGAGTGCTGATGCGTCGTCATACCTTCGCTAGCTTTTTCACCAATATCGCGAAGCCTACAGAGAATACCATCTGCCTCATCTTTTAGATGATACTTACAGTACAAAAAATACACCTGTTCAAGCCAACCGTATTCTTGAATTCTTGAGACAATAGGAAATAAAGGCTCGTATGCCTCACCCACAGCCAGTAGTACCCGTTTGACAGCTTCCATGTCGTTTTGTTTGACATAATAATCCGCAAGCTGTTCTGCTGCAACTTGAGCAGCCCAAGGATTCGGCCTCAGAGGTTCTCCGATGCCTGTTTTAAGAATATTCAACCGACCTTCCAGACGACATATCAAATCTTGCATCTCTTCATTTGTCATCTTCAATTTCTTTGTAGAAGACAATAAATCATATGAAAATGCCCAAAGACCAGGCTTATCAGCAAGTCCAAAAGTCTGTTCATACCACAAGATTAATGTCTTTATTCTTTCGAAGTACTGTGTATCGTTAAAACTGGTAATTATTTTGAACAATCTTTGAAGTTTACCAATCCCTGTAGTCTTTCTTTTATAGAGGTCATTCTTAATAGCAACAAATTGCGCCTCTATATGCTTGTGCATCAATCCGTGTTCTCGTTGATCTCCCCATAAAGCCTTTGGTAAATGCCAGGTTAATCCAGCATAGCGAGCCGCCAAAATTGGATGTTTTACTTCGTCCAATCTTTTGCGCCAATATGAAACCATCTCTTTAGTAATAATATCTCTGGCAGGACTTTCAATCATTTCTCCTTCTTGGTTAGACCAGATGAACCCAGGTCCAAAATAACCACCCCAACCCGAAGCTTGAGACGGGTCATATTCGCCAATTGAAAACGCAACAAGCTCTGCACGTTCATCGAGCTTCAATTCATATCCATCAGGGACAGCTTTCTTTAGCAATTCTGCAATATGATGCTCGTCATCAATAATTAAAATTTCGTTATCAATCTCTTCCAATACTTCGAAAATAGTTTTCATATACATCAAATTTATTTTTGAATTTAACAATGGAGAAATATACCCCAATGAGTTTTTAACCCGGGGAAGTATTTATAAAAAATAAAACAGGTCCCAAATTTGTTTTTTATGTCAAATCTATAAAGGCAATTCATTTAATAATCTTTTTTGCAGCCTCCAGTTAGGCAAATATTTATCCATCAAAATTATAAACATTTTATTATGATTTCTTTCAATCAAATGCACCATTTCATGAACTACAATATATTCGATACATTCTTTAGGTTTTTTGGCTAATTCAATATTAAACCAAACATTTCCTATATCGGTAGTACAACTCCCCCATTTAGTTTTCATTTTTCGGATATGAAATACGGGAACGGGCAAATTCATTTTAGCAGAATATAGAGAAAGAAATTTCAATATAACCTTTGCCAATTCAATTTTGTACCAATTATACATAGTTTTTTGCTTTTGCAAAGTACTTGCGTTTTCTACAGCATAAAGATCTATTGTGCTATGTTTAAGGACAATTTTTGAGCGGCCCGCTGATATTACATTAAGTAAATATCGTCTTCCTAAAAAATGATGGCTTTCTCTAGTAATAAATAATTTCTTTGCTTCCCGATCTTGGTTGGATATTTTTTCCTGTTCACGTTTTATCCAAGCAATCTTTGTAATTAGGTATACTCGAACTTTTTCCAGATCGAAAAATTCAGGAGAAGATACCGTTACTCTTCCAAGAGGTGGATGTACGCTTAAATGCAGGTTTTTGATAGGTTTAAACCTGACCTCCACATCTAAATTTCCTATTTTCAAAATTTCTGTGCGCAACTTAATAATCCTCCTTATGTTTTTCAATAATTTGATACACCTCATCTGCTAAAGCATCATCTTCTACAACACGCTTTATAGCATTTTTGACCTTGCGCTGTTTCAATACGTTATCTCTAAACCCTTCTTGTTTAGCATATTGAACAGCCTCCTCGCAAACTAATGTCAAATGCTCATTGTTATTTAAAGTATGGTACAAAGCAATTTTACCATTCGTATTCATAGATTTCGGTACATCCCCCTTTTTACCATTATTAACCATCCGAATAAGATTTGCCATTTTTGTTAAATACTCCCGATAAACTATCGTAGCACGTTTTCTTGCTTCAATCAGTTCCGTTAACAATACCGACATTTCGTCAAAATATTTAGGATCCAGTAAATGCTCTTCAACAATCTTACTTCGGACATTATTTTCAATCATTTCGGCAACAGCTTCCTGATTACCTTTCACAGACTCGGGCAAGCTATCGATAGCTTTATCCATATCTGTTTCCAACAAATCTAATAATGAAATATCCTCAAAAGGCGAAATTAACACCGATTCTTCCGCTCGGATATAAGTATCCAATAGAAATCGCATATCTGCTTCATATACTTTCAAATCTATAATTTCATTGCTTGCAATACGGATGACATTCCGTACATTCAGATAAAATTCTAAGCGTTCTTTAAAATAATTAATCTCCTTTTCTTTATATCCAGCCAACTCAAAATCGGCCGTCATATTGGCAAAGGCTCGAATGTATTCCACAATAGCTTTATAAATTGCCATTCGCTTGAATTCATTCGCTTTTAAATCTTCTTCCTTCTCTGTATTTCCACAGAAATATTGGATGAAATCTAAATCCGCTCTGGGCAATGGCACATTATCGAACAATGCTTCAACAGTTTCCAATGCCACTTCTAGACGGTCAGCCGCAACTTTCAATCGATCTTTTAACTGTATAGAAACCTCCTCTTCGGTAAATCCTTCGCTTGCCAGTTCAGAGGTATATACATCAATTGCATCGGTTACATTGCCAAACAATTCCATATAGTCAATGATGTAACCATACTCTTTGTCTTCGGTATCCAGTCGGTTAACCCTGCAAATCGCCTGAAACAAAGTATGATCCTGCATCTTTTTATCTATGTAAATATAACTGCAAGGTGGTGCATCAAATCCAGTCAACAATTTTGAAACAACAATTAATAGTTTCATTCTTGCAGGTTGCTTGCGGAAAAGTTCTTTTACATCACTTTCATAGGTTTCTGTTTTAGTTTTACCTCCTTTCGGAGTTAGATCTTTCAATAAGTCTGAATAAACTTTATAAATAAATTCTTTATCAGTCTCAGTAGATGCACCAGTATCTTCTAATGAAATGTCGCTCGCATTAGGATTATAGGAAGTTACAACAGCACATTTTCCTTTGAATTCAGTATTCAGAAAAAGTGAATAATATTTTACGGCCTCATAAATGCTCCCCGCAACCAAAATCGCATTACCTGATTGACTTGCCAAGCGAGGTTTTGTACTAAAATCAACCACGATATCGGCAACAATTTTTTCCATTCGCCCTTTAGAACTTAATAAATTTTGCATCGTGCCCCATTTCTTTTTAAGCTCATTGCGTTGAAAGTCATTCAATCCCTTTGTTTTGGCATCAAACCATTGATCAACTTTTATTTGTGATGTTAAATTTTGTTCAATATCTCTTCCTTCATACATCAAATCTTTTACTACGCCATCTTCAACTGCTTCATTAAATTTATAAGTATGAATATACCGCCCAAAGACATCCATCGTTGTTTTTTTATCAACTTTCAATAAAGGCGTTCCTGTGAACCCAATAAAAACTGCAGTATGCAAAATGGCTTTCATAGCCTCATTTAGCTTACCGCTTTGGGTACGATGGCACTCATCTACAAATATAAAAATCTCTCCTTGGGTTTGTATAGGATTCTCTTTCAATTCTTTAATAAAAGTATCAAAATCAATTTCCCCTTTATTAACAAATTTGTGTATTAAAGAACAGATTAACCGTGGTTTGGAAGCTTGCAAGTAATTCATCAATTCTTTTCCAGACTTGGTTTTAGCAATATCTGTTTCTCCAACATCATTAAAAACTCTTTCTATCTGGTCGTCTAATTCTGTGCGGTCAGTGAGAATAACTATGCGAGAATTAGGTATATTCTCCAAAATCCATTTGCCCAGCAATACCATCATCAGCGACTTTCCCGAACCTTGTGTATGCCAAATAATACCACCTTCTCTTCGTTTAACAAACTCCTGCGCTTCTTTTAGAGCAAAATACTGGTGCGGACGTGGCAGTTTTTTTATACCTGCATCGAAAACAACACCATTATATAGCAAATCGATGATACGTGATTTCTCGCAAATCTTTTTTAGATATTTATCCAGTTTATATCCTTCATTATCCGGCTCATCTTCCTTCCAGTTCAGATAATACTTCTCTGGTGTTTTTATAGTTCCATAGCGCAAACCTTGTGTATTATTACCCGCCATAATTATTTGGATGGTAGTAAAAAACCCTTCCGAGAATACCTCCTGTTGATTAGATATGTTTTGGCGAATACTCTCTGCCAAATCTACAGTTCCACGCTTCAACTCCAATACCCCTATAGCAATCCCGTTGATATACAACACAATATCAGGGCGGCGGTTGTGCTGCTTATTGTTCAAAGTAACTTCTTCGGCAATGGCGAATTCGTTTTGTTCCCAGTCCTTCCAATTGATAGGGAAAATGCTTTCAAACTGTTCGCCCAATTCCGGTCTAGCCTTTACACCATATCTTAAGAGGTCATACATTTTTCGATTACGATCGTACAAATTACCAGCATTTGAACTCGCCAACAGACAAACTTCATTTATCGCTTTTTCAGCCAATATTTCTGAATAACCCTGCTTCTGCAAAAAACGTCGTAAATAATCAGGCTCTACATTGCTGTTATTTTGTCTATCTTCCCAATTGCCATAATATTTGTAGTCCAATTGCCGCTGAAACAATTGAACGATGCGGCTTTGAGTAATGCGTTCTATGGGATTGATCATAATTTTAATAATTTTAGAGCTGGAGTATTCCCAGTCTCAACTTCCCGGTTTATTAACCTCACTCTCCCCGTCAGCAATTCCTGCATCATACCCTGTTTGATTTGTCGGGCTTTGTTGAGTTTTTGGACTAAAGCTTCCAGTTCTGCATCCATATCGGATAAGACCGTTGCGATGCGTGTTTGCTCGGAAAGGGATGGAAAAGATAATTCGACACTACTTACCAAAACTTTATTCAAATTCAGGACGCCACTTCCTGCAGCTTTACTTTTATACTGATCAATTACAGTTTTCGATAGAAGAAAATAGTATAAGAATTCTGTTGTAAAAGTATCTTGGTATTTAGACAAAACTAACCAACCATCATGAACACAACCATCTATTTTTAAAATGTACGGTCTGCCAAAGCTCATCGAGTTTGATAATAAAAAATCACCTTTAAAAACTTTTCTTGAAAAATTTTCACCTTCAGGTATTATCTTTTCTTTTGTTTCAACAATATATTTGTCAGAAGAGGAAGTATCTCCAATTTTTATCCAGTTTATTCCATCATTTTTATCAGTCACGAATTTTTGGATTGGCCGTGGTGATCCACCTCTAAAAACATCTATAATATCCCCCAACTTCTTCACTTTCCAATCCTCTTTAGGCGTCAACAATTCCTGCATGGCGCCTTGTTTGATGAGGCGTTTTTTGGCAACTACCTTTTCGAAGGACTCTATCCACGAATCGCAATCACTTAAGGCTTCGGCTATCGCTTCTTGTTCGCCAAGAGGCGGGAGTGGTATTTGAATTTGTTCTAAAGTATTCTTATTTAAACTTGGAACACCCGAGGCTTCATTATATTCTTTCCAAGGAATTCTGCCAAACTGATAATAAATGTATTTTGGAATTGTGTTCTGAAAAGAATGAGTAAAAAAAAGTGTGTCAACTGTCCAAAATTTACCAGTCAAAAAAAGTGGCTTATCAATTGTCCCTTTTCTACCAATTCCAACTGAGTCTCCATCGTACAAAAATTCATTTACAAAAGTCATTAGTCCGCCTGTTCCAAATACAGGAATATCTCCCTTTTTAAGATGTTTGTAATCTCTTCCACTTCCAAATTTCAGAACATCTACTAATTCAATAATATTCCAATCCTCCGGCAACAACCCAATCTCCGTCTGCTTCATTATATTTTTCTTCACCATACCAATCCCATTTTTTGCAAATGTGCCATTACTTTGGTTTCAGCATCTGCCAATTCCAATTCTAAGGCGTCTAAAGTGGTTTCGTAGCGCTCTGCCAAAGCATTAATGCGTTGGGTTAATCCGTGGCTTATTTTGTCTTGCTCCTGTTGCAAAGTACCCAGCAAATACGCCTTCCATTTGTAGTGGATGACGATATTTTTTATTTCGTCTTCAGTAAGTGTTAGATATTTTTCAATTACCTTGATTTCCAGATTATCTTTGGCAATTTTAATCAATTTGCCAATTCCTGAAAAAGCTTCCTGCGAATCGATATAGTTTTTTATGTATTTCAATTCGGCTTTAGGTGCCTTGACGTCTTTACGTTCCTTATAAAGATTTTTTACATTCTTCAGGTTAATCTTGTCCAGGCCAGCAAAGATACTGTCGTCTTCTGCATTCTCTTCTTCCATTTCAGTTAAAAACTCCTTCGTTCTTGTGTATTGGTTTTCAAGATCGACCAATGCATCGCTTAGTTCTTTAAAAAACACTTCGATTAACAGCTCTGCCGAAATCATTCTGCCTTCTATCCCTTCCAATCCAGATATTTCCTTTTCTTTGCCGGGCTTGCCATCTTTATTTTTTTTTCCTTTTATCACGGTACGGCGCCAATCATTACCAGCTTTCCAACCGTCTAATGCAACAGAATTAACATCATCCTGCATAATTTCATGCCAATAAACCATCAGGTGTTGATACAAATCATAACCATTTATCAAAGTATTGCCTTCAAAAGCTTGCAACAAACTATCGCTCATTTGAGCAATAAGTTCTTTGCAATTGCTGAGCTTGCCTAAACTTTCCCAACTCCGTATTTGTTTTTTAACCCATTTATTGTAAGACTTTTCTAACGAGGCATTGAACGTTTTAAATCCTTCGTGATTAAAAATCGTTGGCTTAATATCGGCAGATGCTACATTTAATTGTACATATCCTTTACGCAAAGAGGAAAATAGTGCATTTTTCAAATTCGGAT
>Ga0164242_10006541_pt1 | contig 12811 bp, 17 predicted proteins | sample OricomgcompostMG_FD_108783 | JGI IMG/M metagenome (GOLD analysis project Ga0164242, IMG submission 108783) | Miracle-Growth compost microbial communities from Emeryville, California, USA - Original compost - Miracle growth compost (MG) ... | reverse complement strand
CTTTGGACAAAGCGTGCCTCAATATCCGTATCTAAAATAAAATTAACACTTGAATCGATATCACTGACTAATTTCTTCGTTAAAGATAGAAACACAACCTTTTCCTTTATATTACGGTTTATCTTAAACCTTATGCTGTCTTTGATTCCTGTTCTTGCACTGCTCGTACCTTTTTAGTCACCCATCCTGAACCATAACACCAATTGCATTTAGAAGTGGTATTTGTTTCCACACAGATGCAATCTACTGTACCACCTAAACAAGGACCATAAGCAAATGCTAGGTCTTCAGGTAACCTTTGTGTATTAACTAGATACTTCTTCCATTCTTCTTGTGCTAATTGAAACAATCTACCGTAACCTATGCGATCACCTAGTTTCTTGACTTCTGCACGTTCCATCTCGTACACGACTTCCATTATATCCAACATTATAGTTTCCTTTTATGTCTTGAGTAAAGGGTATTTCAAATGGCCGTTTTAAATAAGAAAATTGACGTTATTCCACCTGAGGCTATTTAAATTGGCAGAGGGTCACGTTGGGGTAATCCTTTTGTTATTGGTAGAGATGGAAATAGAAATGAAGTTTGTGATAAATACGAAAAGCACTTAAAAAATCAAATTGCAAAAGGTGAAGTCACTCTTTCTGATTTAGTTGCTTTAGATGGTAAAGATAAAGTTTGTTTTTGTGCACCTTTGCGCTGCCATGGACACACGCTAGAGAGAGCTATCGCATGGGCTATTAAGAAAGCCGAAGAATTAAATCAAGGAAACTCGTCCTCACAATAGCCATAAACAGATAAAACAGCGATGAAAATTAGCCATCCCCAACCCTCTTTGTCTTCATAACTAAGAAGTATAGAACCAAACACGCAAATGATGGCTAAAACAAGTAACAACCATTTCTTTTCTAATTTCATTGCATGCGCCTGTTTTATACTCGTTTATTTAAATTGATATTCGCTTTACTCTTACTAAGAATAACTTCTACGTTATCTTTAATCTCAAAGACCCCTAGTTGACAATATAGTTTTCCATCCTTAGGATAAGCGTTATAGATAACTTGCCCATTAGGTAGTCGAATATCGTAGAAAGACTGGATATAATTCGTGCCTGTCCACTTACGAAATAAATGATAACTGTAAGTATGAAAAGGTGCGACAATAAGGCGCTTTGCGTTAGCTAAAAGAATAGAACGATTAACCCAATCTTTGCATATGACATCGTAGTTATTAAAATAAAACATCCCTGGATTGGTGCAGGACATGTAAGTAAAGTACTCATTATCCAAATCGTCGGATAACACTCCATACCCGTCAAAACCATATTCTTGGTAGTTTGGTAATAGAGTACGAATATCTCTTACAATCCAGTGTGGGCTAGTTTGATTCTTCACGATCTCTACAAAATCAGGATGATGTCTAGGAATAAAACGAGAGATGAAATCGATCTTATTAAAAAGAAGAATACGATCATACATACCTAGCTTTAATGCATCTTCTTCCTTTTTTGCACGTTCGATAATCATACCAAGAAAAGGGTGAAAGCTTGGGTGCTCAAAGATCGTATCGTAGAGTTTATAATGATCCGTGTGATAGAGCGTCTTTAATTTTCCACGTATTTGGCTCTTAAAGTTTACTACATTATCGATTTTCATGATGGGGTTGATCCTTTTATCTTTCTTTTCTACTGATGTTTTTACATGATATCTACTTGAATTGATTTAAAATATCGAATGATTAAAGTGGTATCATGGTATTTTAAGTAAGTAATAATTAAAGAACAGCATAGAGAGTAGAGGATATCCTCTACTCTCTATTTATGGGTAGTGTCTGACTACTGCGACCTGAGTATAATCGGTCGGTGCATTTCGTATAGCTTTTAATAAAGAATATTTCGTTTTATCTTGACTGACATAGAGATTAGCATTGATGATAAATCGTGGAGAAAAAGAATAACCCGGCCACGTTAACCCTTCAATTAAATCTAACGTATTTAAATCAATAGGGTCAGTAAAATCTAATTGAAACCAGAGTGATTCGTTAGCATTAGGAGGATTACTCTCCCCGTTACACCACCCTGTATTAAAAACGTAGTCTCCAGTTAATTCGTATTGATTATCCGTTAAACCCGATACAGGTTGTTTATCAATAGAAGATGAAGCACTGGGTGTGATGTTACTCTGCCAACTATCGGTATTAGGTATGTTATTAATAATCGCTTCTTGGATAGAAATGTAGTGATTGGTGTGCTCAGGTTCGTAAACGCTGAGTATTGACATTCTTAACGATTGAACGTTTTTCGTAATATCAATTGAACCTCCCAATAGTTGTTCTTTCATTTCTTTTATCCAATTTGTCTAACTAAACATAGTTTTTATTCAAAAAAAAAACAGTTAAATAAGACTACTGAAACCCAAAAAACGGATCTCAGTAGTCTTATTTTTTCAGTTCATATGCTTGAGTGCTTCTTCCAACAGTGCTTTACCTGATTCTGTCGAACATCCAAATTCACTCATGCATGGCCTGATACCCACACGATGCAACGCAATGAGTTCTTCTTCTAGCGCTTCGGTATGACGATGTCTTGTTCTTAGGTACGTCACATCTTGAGCACATTCACGACTCACACCTAGGCTCGTAGCCAGTGCATCGATGTCTTTGATCAGTGCATCTTGATAACCTTCAAATGCCTCATTGACCTCCTCCATTTCCTTACCCGTTAATGTCGTCACGTTTGTGACATCCATTACGACGGTTTGTTCTTTTGCCATTTATATCCCCAATGTGAGAAATTGATTGATTACAACAAAAAAATGATACATAAATAGAGGAGGTTTTATCCTCCTCTATTTATGCTCTTATTAGTTAAAATTCCATCTGTTATTTAACTAATCCTACAAATTACGTTATTATACTATTACGAATAACCTCTTTCAGGATGATTGGGTTCACCCTTATGAAAGATTCCTAGTTTAGCTTCATGATAAGGTGGAAAGACTTCAAGACCTTCTAGCTCTCGCCAAACCATGTACAAGTCCATCAAGAAGATCTTCACCATATAACGCAAAGCCATGTTGTGCCGATGCAAGTTTGATTTTGAAGCGTGTTGTGGACTATTAGCTAGCCGTTCTTTATACTCGTAGTAAACCGCATTGTATTTACTACGTTGCACATTGACTTCGAAGCCTAAAGCTCGTAGAAACTCCGCGACTTTGTAATCCAGTTCTTCAGCTTGAACGTTCTTAGTCACAAACCCTTTAGATTTAGCCAATTCTAGTCGTTTGGCTTTTCCCATTTTCTCGCCATTAACTGTCGTGCTACCTCCAGCTTTAATAAAGGAAGAAGCCAAAACACCCATGAGCTTCGTTTTCAAGAAAGGGTTAAAGGTAATGGAACGCCTGACCTTTTCTTCCTTATCTTTACTGATATAGGTACGATTGACTAGACAATACTCTTTCTTAGAGCGTCCCTCGTAACGTATATTAATCAGATAGTCTTTGCCATCGGTATGTTCAATATAGAGTTTAGGGTTTTCAATACCTTCATCATCTAATTGGGCATACTTCGCATCGAGAACATCAGGCGGTACAATCACTTCTTTGCCCGAATCCAGAGTAAAATATCCTACTCGCACCACATCAATACCTGCTAGTCGATGTAAGCTGGAAGAATACCTCGATTTATGAATATCAATTTCTGAGATAATCACCGCTCCCATGGCAGGACCCACCCCAGCGATATCTTTTAACCATTGATCCCAAATAGGAATTTTCTTTAGAATTTTTTCCATATCTCGAAAGATGGCAGTTTCATCTTTGAGCATACGTAGATAACTATCAACAAGAAGTAGTTCCGAATACTGCGTGATGAGATCATCAGCTTTGAACTTCTTCTCGGAAGGAAGTTTCGCGTGAATGAGTGTTTCTTCACCTTCTATTGCAATCCCATCGGTGATACGATTATAAGACTGGCGAAGACGATCCAGGATGTTCTGGGATTCTTTATCGAGTTCTTCTTCGCTCATACCGTTGGATTCTTGACCGAGCTTCTCTTTAAAGTTACGCGTCACACGGTTTCCATTCATGATCCGTAGCTTTTGAAAATCATAAGCTGAGCGCACCAGAGCGCGAAGCGTGATGGTATCGATTTGTTTTTCATTCATGATTAAACTTCCCTTTTGATTTAAGTTGTATGTAAAGCTTGATTAGATTAAACGTTGATTCATTTTCAAGATGTGTTGGGATTCCAAATCTTAATACATTATTTCGATATGCTTAAATTTCTGTATCTGATGCACTTAACCTGTTTTGTACGAATAGTTCTTAATAGTACACTTTAACGAGACGTGGGATTTTACGACCCTGATACAATATAGCGATGTGCTTAATTACATCCTTTTGATACATTCGGATGCTGTGCTTAAATTATCGTACGTGATACATTTATTTAGAATGTTTAAGTACTTAGAGATGATACATTATGGAAATTTGTAGGAATTAAACCATTCTGATTACATTATCCTCGCCTGTAAGAGTTGTACTATTTAATACATTTAATCGCTTTGTTTGAGTTGTCGCGCATGGTACATTTATACGGTGTGCTTGAGTATAGCTATCTGATAAAATTTGTAGACTTGTGTTAATATTCGTAAGTGTTACATTTTGACCACGTGTGTGAATATAGTTTCCGGTGATACATTGTCGCTATATGTGAGAACTCAATTGCCCATGATACACTCTCGCCTATCTGTGTCGATGATAGTCTTTGATTCATTACCTTCGTATGCTTGACTATTCCTCTTAGATTCAAATTTTAAGAATCTTTGACTTCTTTTTGAAAACGTTCTTTTAAACGTGCTCTTTCTTTACTCTTTACTATCTTCTTAAAAGACTTAGCAGCCTTCTGATTCATGACTTGTACATGAGGACCAAAAGAAACGACAGAGCTACCTTTCTCTAGCATCTCAGCTTTGGCCGATAGAGGTAGATCACCAGGGAGTATTCCTAGTTTTTGCTTTTTAAATAAACTCTTCGTAGCCATAACTCATCCTCACTTCTTTTTTGCAGATTCTCTCATGGCTTTATCGTAACCATTTTCTTCTAGATCTAAACTATCTAAATTCCAGATTCCTTTTGCCTGTATTTGATCGTAGACAGGCTTTTGCGGTAACAAGCCGCGCTTCTTAATGCACCAAACAATACAACCGTTATCTTTATCAACAACGTGATGCGCGTAAAGCGTTTCTAAATCAGAATAAAAACACTCTTCCGCATCCGCACACCCCCACGCAAAGACATCGTTACAGTTGACATTAATGGAAAACGTATCACAAGCAACTTCTGGCCAAGGGTTAGCAATGGGCTTATGATACTCGTTTTGTTTCTTAGTTGAAAACCACCAATGACTATTAAGAAAGACTTTCTCTTCTTTCAGAAGTAGACTTAAAGATAACTCCTCACTCCAATAGAGCTTATTTTTTAATTCTTCTACTGAATAGTTACTACCCATAAAGAAAAAGCTATTATTTCCTTTATTGAATTCCTCACTACACTTTTCTGCTACTAATTGGTAGGGATTGATCAGTCCTTCAAGTTCAATAAAAGGATGGTCTCGTTTGACTGCATCAAAATCAAATTTTTGCATGATAAAATGAACAAAAAATGAGGGTGCATAAAACCCAGGGGAGGCACCCCTGGGCGACTGCTCTCAAAGGTTTCGATAAGCGCCTACACCTTACCTAGAGTGATGAGGGACTCAACCCGATGCTTAACCATCAGCCAAAACCAATCACGCCTATAGTGTTAAGCCTATACGCGATATAGCTCATCAACCTAGAAAAACATCTCACTTTGGTTTGGCTAGGGTCAAAGTGAAATATTTAACTAGACCTGGTTCATCTCAAGGTGTATAGGGTCGTAGCGACGATGAGCACTTCGTTGCCATCTCCACCCTCGAGTATGTTCTGATCACACGCCTCTAGAGCTTAGGTACTAAGCCAGAACGTGATAAGGCACCTAAGACCATTAACCACACCGTCCAGCAGGTAAGTTCTTGGTAAACTGCACCTAAATCCACACGATGGGTTTCTTGGGTTTCACCGTCTACTACCGTGACGAGTAAATGCATGACAAACTCCTTAGAAAGAAAGTAAAAAGAATATTTTAATTTACTAACCTTCGGGAAGTTTAATTATTGGACCCTCCTGGAAGAATTGAACTTCTCAGCTCCTCCCTACTTTTATTACGCTACCGGCTTAGAAGGCCGGTGTAAGGGGCAAGAGGGATTAATATTGTTCGTATTCTTTTACAACTCAGCTTTAATAATCACTGCATCGTCCTCAGCATGATTGGCTATCCACTTATAAAGTGGTTTATCCAAATACTGACTATGACATCCATCAACTAGAATATATCGTACGGGTTTAATCGGGTATTTTAAGAAGATGGATTTGTCTTCTTTAGAACGATTCAATTTAATAAAAGCACTTTGTTCAAAGACACGTGGTACGTCTCTTTGCTTACTTACCTTTAGATCACCACAACTCGCACTAAGTTCATTACACATTTCAAGAAATAGCTCTCGCATTGAACCATCTCTGAGAATGAGAAGACTCTCCTCATGATGATCCATAAAGAACGTGAGAAGATAGTGGCTCTTTCCTGTTTGCCTAGGGCCAGAAAAACCCACCGTTCTTAATTTCTTAAAAGCCACCTCTCTATCTGCCAGAGGATAAGCAGATAAAGGAATAAGACCTTTCATTAGTTCAGTGACCACTTTGTCATAATCGACTAGTTTGGTTTGATACATTGTACTTCCTTTACTAAGAAAATAAAAATAATCAATTCACTACTTTTGCGCACCATCTACTACTTTCGTAGCCAGGTTTATCCTCGGGAGCTCTACTCCTGGTTAATTTCCTGTTTGTGGTCTGGAGCACGCCTTGACCATGGATAACTTTATCTAGAAAAATTATCGTTAGGTCTGTTCCATCTGCTCTCTACACTTTCCAGATGCACCGGGCTTACTCCGGTCTTACTTATTTGTGCATCTTCGATGGGCTTCATCCCATCTAGGCTTAGCTCGGCGTTGACATACCTTTAAATTCATTTGCACTCCTTTCTTTAGGAATGAATTTATGGCTCTAGTTTTCGCCGACTTTGAAACAATTCACCCAGTGTTGTGTAGCGGGATACAGACGGTATTGTCTCTGGCTTATTTAGCCTGGATAGACCACTCTGTACCGAACCACTATAAATCCCAATAGCCCCAAATTTAATTGGTTAGGTATCAGAACACTCTACTGTTTTACCGTCTTTCGATTCTGCTTTGCGCCCACTACTCGGTTGCTATTGAATTGTCGTTTAACTGAACTATCCGAGACCTTCAGTTAACACTTTGGCAAGACAATAGAGGACTACAGCAAATTTTTTCGGTGGTGCTCCATGTTTAGCATGAAAATCATACCCTGTTAAAGAAGTAATGAATTGATTGAAAACTGTAAAACATGTTTAAGTGCCCTTTTTGCGGATAATGTGACTCGAACACATAAGGCTAATAACGCCGGGAGATTTTAAGTCTCCTCCCTTTACCAATTTGGGCATACCCGCAAAAAAGACACTCTTTAAAATAGCTCTTCTGACGTTTTAACTATTTTTTCAATTAGAAAAGAATCGTTTTCGAAATATTTGTTTTTAGTTAAATGTCTAAAGATAGTGGTTACAGAAACATCAGTATTTCTACTAACATTGGAATAACCATTCAAAAAACATACAGAACCATCCTTTTTATTTTTTACACTGACTAAACAAACTTCAGTTGGGTCACCAATTTGTTTTATGCTGTTTGTAGGATACTGTTTCCATATGGAGCCGTCGTCTAGTTTAAAAATATATTTTTGTTTATGAAACTTACCACTATTCCCAGAACTTAAGTGTTTATGTAAAGTTGCTCTGTGTATGTCAAAATAATCGCCACATTCTTTTATAGAAGAAAAGAATTTTATTTCTCCAGTGAAAAGATGCTTAGCTAATACTGGTTTATCTAACGGATGAAATTGGTTTTTGTGAGCGTGCTCTACGTTTTCTTTACCAGTAACCCATTCTAGATTTATTTCGCTATTGTTTTGTCTGTTACCGTCAATGTGGTTAACCTCTAACACATTATGATTTTTATCCAAGTGTCTTGATGGTCTTCCAACAAAAGTTCTAGCTACAATTCTAGATAATTTAACAGTTTTACGTTTCTTTCCGGCTCCAGATAAACTAACTGCAACCGATTGATTATGTTTATTAAAGTAAGTTTTAAGAAAATTTTTCTTTTTTAAATCATAAACCCTAGCTTCTCTGTCGACGGCGTAGCGTTCATTTAACGGATAAACGGTAAATTCATTTCCGTTGATTATTAAAGTTTTTCTTAAAACTGCCTCTAAATCATCCGGATCATTAACTCTATATTCACCACTCTCTGTTTTTAACATCATCTTTTTCAGTAACGTTTACCAGTTTCGCCAACCCCCGCCTAAGTACACTCTTTAATAAAATGCTTATTCCATAGGGCGCACTATTCGTGTAGGCCCTACAGGTTAAACACTTTGTTCGTGTTAACTACTAGCGCGATCTTATCCTCACTAGCCCGCATGTCCCAAGGTTTCGTGTAGATTATGTATTCCCTCACCCTGCCATGGACCAGATCCCATGCAGTAGGATCATGTTCTTTTACCGTAGATCTTCTACGATATTTCCTATCGTTTCAGAATCGAGTTCTATGGATTGGATATGACTCGGTCTTTGCTTTGTTCTGTGATACTTATAGAACTTGACTTCTGCTTTATTTTCTTCTGGTATACGATTAAAGATAATGGTAGAAAAACAAGCTTTTTCAAACTCTATTTGAGCAGTACTTTTAAAGTCAGAGACTTTGGAAAGCTTACGTAATAACTGATCAATAAATGAGATTTTCAAAGGTGTGAATTTGAAAACAAAATCAGGTTCAGTTATCGCATGACTTTGAACTGAGGAACCTTCAAAGCTTCTAGGTACATATAGAAAATCAAAATCCGTTAAGTACGTATAGAAGACTTCGATGTATTGTTCTATCTCTGTATGCCAGGTATAGAAGTGTGCAACAGCAGGAAGGCTTGCAGGAGGTTCAGTAGGATCACTACTATTTGGATACTTCTCTTGGACTTCTTTTAATGCTTTTTGGTAATCCTCTTCTTCTGTGAGAAGATACTTCCATTCATCTTTAGCTAACCTTTTCATGGTTCGTCCCATTTTCCACATTTCTTACAATAGTAGCAATGATGCATAGATTGCCAATCATGTCTACACGTTAATCGCTTATAATGGACTTGAATTAAACCAATCACTCTACAGAGAAAATGTAAAAACATTTTATTTAGTTTATTGAAGGTTTAAAATTAACGAGTTCACTCAGAGTCATCCAACGAGTATCTCTATTGCCTGGACTATATCCTTCGTGATATCCTAAAAATTGGATATAAGGATAGCTACCCTCTTTATTATTATAAATCCCAGGACATAACTCGAAGTCACTACGAGATACTACGGCAATAATAATACTCCCGTCAGTAGGATAGGGTAATGGATGGCCAAATTCTTGTATGTATTGGGCAATTTCTTTTTCAGTCATGATCAGCCATTTCTAAGTGATTGATATACTGATAAGTTTTAACCGGTGTATCAAAGAAAGAATCTGACCAAAACCGCTCTAAGACAGGGTCGTAGTAATAAAGAACATAGTCTGAGCTTACTATTCCAATTAACCCTATAAAAGAAGCCAGGTTTCCTACCAAGGTAAAGGAAATAGGTACTTCTGTCATGGGTTCAGGATCAGTCAGGGTGTGTCCACCCTTATCATCTCGTAGTACCCACACTCTTTCGTTTAAAAGCTCAGGAGCATGAGTTGGAAGATTATTAAATACATGGAGAATCTTAGCTTTGATTTCTTCTTCTGTGAGCATCAGTATTCTCCATGAAAAGAATTTTTGGTTACTTTAAGATTATTAATCACCCTAATTCAAGTAACCAAAAATATTAGGGATCTAGTCTAGGACTTACTGGTAAAGCAGGGGCTATGAGGATAAACCAATATACCCCTCTACTACTTCCTAATTGGCTAGCAAGGAAGTAGGGTCTGTAGATGTTATCCTAATCTACACCGAGTCGACTCATGTCCCGGAGGGCAGTACTATGAACATTGAGATTGAATATCCTGCAAGCGTCGGATGATCCCAAACTAGTACGAGCTCTGTGCTTGCGCCTGAGTCGGTAAAGACCTGTGTGTGACACTGGCTTTATACTAGGGCTTCTAGTACATATACATGTTAAAGACCTGTAAAATTCTCCATTACAATGGTTTAAACCCTAGCAAAACCTCCTTGCTTCATGGTAAAGTAACGTAGTTTCTGAAAGTAGTTCTGATAAAAGGTCAGGATTTTCATCAAATCTGTTTCTGTGAAATCTACGCCTTTGATCTTAAACGAGGATTGTATCATGAGGCTAGGTTTACTAGAGACATGACTGGCTGCGAATTGCAGAACTTCGTTTAATTCATCGATATTAAAAGAGACACCCTTTATCTTGATATCGATCTCGAGCAGATTCCCATCGTGGAAAGTTTGCTCACTACTAGATGATGGTTGGTTTTCTTGTGAGTTAGTTGGATTACTTTGAGCACCTGACCAACCATAAGGCCCAACATAGGGTCCTGCAAAAACGTTTGGAGGGTTCGATTCTTGGGCAGCGACTAGCTCACTCATTAAGAAAGAAGTACCAGGAGAGTGAACATTTTCGTTAGCTAAACGAAACAATTTATCCGTAAAACCCGTCTTCTGCTCTTCTTTACTTGCCTCTCTGGTATCGAACCAACCTGTTGCACAGAGCATCGTAAACTCTGCTTCAATACTGGAGAGTGTGTGAGAGAAGTTCAGATCAGCAAACACTCCCACGATATTTTTAAAACTGAACCATTTAAACTCTTTACCCGTTTTAAAAGTCATAAGCTTAAAGATGATCATGGCAATGCTATCTTGACGATAAAACGTGTAAGGTGAGCGTGTAACTATATTTGCTCTTGCTACGCTTTCATTTTCAGAAGACACTTGGGATTGCTCCTTGATTTGGGCTTCTTGCTGCGTGGTGATGGGTTCGTCAGGTTCGATAGTCTCTTCCATAGGACGACCACCTGTAGGATGCAAAACGCGTTCTTTCATTCTCCAGTAACGTGTTTTATACCTATTTTCACCTTCCCCATTTGTTTCCACGTAGGTATCTAGCCAGTTAAGACCAGTAGCTTTAGAGATAATGCAACGAAAGCTCGATTCCATTGTAGGGTGACCCGAGGCTTCGTGTAAGATCCGTAAGTCTTCCCAGCAATACCACTTTCTATCTCGCATGAGCTTCCATAGCACAACGATAAGCAAATCGCTAGATTTGACTGTAAAGTGTTTCTCTGGAATAACAGGTTCTGGTAAGGCTTCAGGAGTCTCACCATCTGGTTTACCTTGATAAAACACCGTACCCTTTAAATCCTCTATCGCATTAGGCACTTCAAGGCAATCTTGAGAATCTTGGGTCTTTTCACTAGAATCAACTTGTGTTTTCTTTAGCACGTAGAGCATTTTCTTACCCTTACCTTCTATTGCTTCTACTGAACCTTCCGGCTTAGCCAAAGCCTCTAAGCACTGTGAGACATGTAAAGCGTTAAAATTAAACGCTTTTAAGATATTGATGATCTCTAGCGCACTTCTGGGCTTATAGTCTTGAAGGACCTTACCAATTGCCACTGATACGGTATCGTGTTTGGTAATGGTTCCATTATCATTGGGTTCAGTCAAAGCTTCACTATCCTTATATTTCCTAGGAGCATTACCCATATAGGGCTTATAAGGCATATTGTGAAAAAGCTGGCCATAGGGAATAGCTAACCAATACACACAAAGTGACGGATTCGTAGAAGACGCATGGAGAATTGCATCGTTATGCATCTTGTGCACAGCAATTTCCACTGTGGTCTTACTAAAACCGTGAGAGATGGTGTAATTTACGATTTCATCTAAGTCCCGAGGCTTATCCTTTAAGCATTGGATAATGTAGTGTTGTACGCATTGGTTATCTTCATGATAAGCCACTGTTTGAGTCAGAAGCGGCTCTTTTAGGTGTTTACCTAATTCAGAAAAGGATGTAAAAGTAGTCATTGATTCTAAACTCCTTGTTTTAATTAAGGATTGATTAACTGGTACTACTTTAGAAGTGTTATTATCGGTTTAGTAATATAGAACTAAAATAAACTGGTTTACTATTTACCTCTTCGCATTCTTATCAACTCAAAAATAATAAAAAGAAGGGCATTTAAAAGTACCATTCCTAAGCAGTACATATCCAATGCTTTATAAAACGGCATACGTACCGATTCTAAGCCATAATCCATCACATAGAAGAGTCGGATATTAATGGCTACCAGCATAAAGGTTGCAATGACTTTCAGTAAAGGTTGACGTTTTATAATGGTTAAGTAAAGGATGGTGAAAAAGACCCATCCTATCAGATGCATTATAAGAAACATAAAGAATTCTATCCTATCAGTGCGTGTTATTCGAATACTTAGCTTTTTCTAATTTTTGACTGAGTTCTTCAATTTCATTGAGTTCTAGAAATTCCGTATGAAGATACCCATTATGATCCACGTGATAGATACAAAGGGCAGGATAAGTCTTAGGTTCTGTAATAGACATGATGCCTACTGCCTCGAGCCTTACTCGACTAAAAGCAGCATGCAGTAGCACGTCCTT